>Ga0137418_10006533_pt1 | contig 10733 bp, 10 predicted proteins | sample CZODoug3_1_2_16f_FD_122242 | JGI IMG/M metagenome (GOLD analysis project Ga0137418, IMG submission 122242) | Vadose zone soil fungal communities from Angelo Coast Range Reserve, California, USA - CZODoug3_1_2_16fungal (Hybrid Assembly) | ecosystem: Environmental > Terrestrial > Soil > Vadose... | reverse complement strand
ATAGGCGGCCTTCCGAAGCCTAAGATGGCTAGCACCGGATTCGACAAGGGTTGCAAATATCGAATTACACCCCGTCCCAGCGCTCGACTTCGATGGCACAAAGGTCTTCCCATTTGGCCTCCCAGCAGTCCTCCTCCAGCCAAGGCTGCCTGGACCATTTTGACAACGCATCTCGTGATGCATCAAAGGGAGTAGAATGACTGCGAAGAAGGTCTACAATCTCGATATGCATGGTAAGTGAACGGCGGTATGGCACAAGAATATCGGAAACGGATGTGACTATGATATCATTAGTTCTGCTGGCGCCGCTCAGACACTGTAACCTACCAAATTTCTCCATAGGCCAAGTTGCCCACATTGGCTCCTCTTGGACCCATTTCCAACCTTTAGTTTTATGGGCTTCGAATAAGAGAGATTCCATATTGTCGATGACGGCGTTTATCCTTTGAAACTGCTTTTGCTGGAGACATATAAATATCCCCACAGGACTGGACATACAGAATTCCTTACGAGTTTCGATATGACAGAATCAAGCTCGGATATGGACTTTTCCATGAGTCTGATATGTGACCCTACGATACGAGATTGTGGCTGTGTATCTGGCGGAAGCTGCGCAAGGATGTTACTAGGCATTCCGGAGCGTTAAGCGTTGCCAACAAAAGGCCCAAGAAGCACATACTCTAGATTGGTTCGAGCATCAATTAAAGTCTTTGCTGCTTTGACACCGTCTATACAAACAATATCATCCCATGTTTGAGTAAATTTTCGGATCTCTTGTAAATAAGTTCTGAGTTTGGTGGAACGTTGATTCCGCAAGTCTCGAAGGCGACGAAGGTGAGATGGGTTGTCTAGCTTGAACTACTGGCGAAGCTGAAGGTGTGGATGGTCCACGAAATGATGCCAAGCGGCTCATTATCGACGGTAAGGACAAATCGACAAATCGGGTCATAAATTCTATACGAGGCACGAGTATAGTTGTCTGTCTATAGTGCAGTGCACTTGAACACCACCAAATTTGGTCAGACATGATTTTTGGCCTGTAAACAGTTCCCAAATGTTTGGAAAGTATTCCTAAGAAGGCTGTGGCGGCCAAAAATGGGTTAAAACGGATTGAATTTGACCCCTTTGGGTCACTGTATGGTATTGATCTGGCTGATGCGCCAAATCAGAGGAGATGCAAAATATTTTCACCCTCAATTTAACACTAGGGGTCGCGCCGGCGGCGACCCGGCACCTTGCCTGCGTTTCTCTCCGCTGTAATGGTCGTTGAACGTCATATGATTTTGGATATCCTAAGTATGTAATTATATAAATTGTTTGTGTCTACATATGACGCGAGCTGCACGTCCAAATAATTTGATGCTGGTGGAGCGCACCCCGGCGTGGTATCTCGACAGCCTCTTTCTCTATCGCGGTTTCCATAACTGGTGGGGCTATGAGCAGGAGATGTTGCAGGGTTCAGCCGGTGGATTTGCGAGTGGTGTAGGCGCATTCAACGGGAGATATCGTAAAGTGATTCCTCTTGCACGAATATTTACGCAGGCGCTTCTCAACATCAATTCTTGGGCCTTTTTACCACGTAAGTTGGATAAGAAATTTATAAGGGTCGACACATACTAATCAATTCGGAAAATAGGTGGTCATACGAACTACTCGCCTGTGACTTAAATAGCTTTAGACGGAGTTGAGGCTCGGGGTTGTATGAGATGCGCATATCCAGGCGGGGGTTCCAGGGATGAGTTGCCCAGTGGGCGAGTTCAAAAGGGAACCAATGACGTCTACGGTTGATGGGAAATGGTTTTGAGATTTGCGAGCGGGCACTAAAATCATAATCGTTGACGGTGAGGGGACGGGCATCCCAATTGCAAGTCGTCTGGGTGCGCAGTCGGCTATTTAACACCAAGCCGTGGCCCCTAACCCCTGTTCTTCGGCACCCCTTTTTTCTTCCCCCTGGAATTTGGCGTAGAGCGATGTGAGGATATATGTACGTTTGGTTTGTTCACATAATCAGGCTTGCTTCAATCAATTAAATAATTTCGAGGGCCTCTAATAGCTTAATGCCATTTAAGCAACAAATATTAATTGATGGGAAGATGCGAGATAGATAACAACGGCCAATACGAGGACTTTCAGCCTTCAAAAAAACTGCCTCGGTGGTATATAAGAAGCGGAGTGGGCGGCAGGGATTTGCTTAAGCTTACCATGTCATTATTCCGGCCATTCGGTCGATATCATTAGATTGGAGATCGATTAAAGTGTCTCCTACAACACTTTTTCGGAACACGAGTATTTCACATAAATGGATGGCGTCAGGGGCTTGTTGTCTGTCAAGATGTCCACACAGAAGCAAGAAGTAAATGGGATCCGCATTTCCATGGGGGGCACCCATTTTGATGGTGGACGAAGTGACTCTGACGGCCAAATTGAATAATCTGGACAATCTGGGCACGCTCCATCCAGAGTCGACGTGAACATGATCGGTCACGATGGGGAGAGGGCCGATGGGTTGGTTCAGTCCGTGGTAATAAGCAGTTATGTTTTTAACCTCAACGAGAACAAAATGAATATGACGCGAAAATAGTAAAGTAAGTCGAAAATGTCATACCGACATGACACGGGGGGGGCCCGGGACCAGGATGTGAGGATTATGGATCGCCCAATGGGCCCAAAAGCTGAATGGACATGAGTGTTGGAAATAAGAGACCATGTTCCACATACGCGTTTATGGTGACTGCGACCGAGTTGTCGTCAACAGCCCTGAGATTCACCAAGTTACGCTTATTAGCGGAGCGGCGGAAGATCAAGAATTCCGTGTTTTGTGTGCCGTGCGGCCTCACATGATAGAATATGACGAGAGTTCCATGGATCCAACTGTGAACGGTGTTGGTAATTTGGGTGAAGTGATCATCCAAATTGGGGATGCTGAATCCCTCGTCGACGAGATGGTGTTTAGTTCTGACCAGCACATGGCCAGTATGAATGGGCACTCCGGAGTAATAGGCACGGATGACTGTCTCCTGGGCTGCCTATAAGCAAACTATGTGTCAGGAGTGTGGGGGCTGCATACCTTGTATAGCATGTTTATTGCGTTGCCGATAAGCATCAGGCCAACTATTTAAAAGACGTCAAAAGGGGTCATCGGGGTCAGGCCTGGACGGGTTTTGCCTCGGAACTTCATTGTATTGATAAATCGATCGGCGGGTAAGCGTATGACATTCAATTTTTTTTGAATACGCCCACTGAGGGGTATTTAAATGCTGACCAATGTTTAGGGTAGCCGGTGAGCGGCTTGACTCAGGGGCGGTGTAGCCTCCTGTATGGCTCCAAACAACGTTAGGGACGTGATCTGTAGAGGTTGGGATTCAATCAGTGGCAGAATATGAGTGGCAATAAAACGTCAGAAAGTCTGAAGTCCGAACCAAAGCGCAATACACTGCGTCGGGTGATTGATCATGTGAAAGTGCAGGCGGCGTGACTTTGACAGATAACAACAAAATTTGTATAGGACAGCATAAGTAATGTACATAGGTGGAAAACAGACCATGTAAATATAATAACTAATTAGGGAATGATTTGCTAGGCTTTTTTTTTGCCTGAGGTGCTTGCCTTGGCGGCTGGGAGAAAGACGCTGGCGACCTCGCCAGTCAAGGCAGTTGGGACGGCAGGCAGAGGGACGCTGGCGGGCACGACAAAGGGTTTTGGACGATAGGGTCCATCCAAAAGGTTTTTCCGCTTGTATCCTGACATGGTGAGCGGAACACCTGGTTTGAGGATAATGATCTGTTCAATGCGTCCACTAAAAGAGTCCAGAGCTTTGGAACCATCTTTTCTTTGAATGTGATGATGTTTCAAGGTAAAATGAACCTCCACCAATGCGTTACGAATGGCGTTGTTGACACTGGAAGGTTCCACGTAGGCGTCTTTATCGTAGACGGGAAGCGGCTGTGCCATGTGAGTGGGCATGAGCAACTTCAGCTGGTCCTTCATATTATCAGGCACGGGCCAATTGGATGTCGTTTCATCCAAACTTGGCTGCTCAGGCACGCCTGAAAGCAAAAACTTTATCAGTACGTAGGGTTTAGATTGTTGACAAAGTGACTAACCTGAAGACGGAAATTTTCCAGAAGCTTGTAACGTGTGATCACAAGGAGAGCTGTCGTTGAGTGCATCAGCGGGTGGAGTGGTTGTGACATCTGACAAATAAACGGTGTCAGGAAATCCGATAATGTCGGGTGCTTTGAAAGCTGGCACTTTGACGGGCTATTCAAATCGGTGAGCAAAGGGTAAACGGTGTCAAAAGGTTCGCTTATGACATCCCGCTGTTCAAAGACGTTGGCGCTGAACCTGATTTTGTTTACTTTGTCGTTTTCCCCCATGAGGAGATGCTGGCGATCTTGGGTAGATGCAATCGCTGCTTGGATTTTGCCGAGGGTCTTAAAGGCGACATCAAATTCCTTCGCAAACATGTCCTCATCGGGACAACCGATCGAAAACTGATATTTTGCTTCTTTGAGACTGCCATATTTGTTGTTAATCGACCAGTTTCCAGAAGGACCACAGTAAACCCGGTCATGAACGACCTTCCCTACGACAACCAGGACTGCAGGATCTTTGTCGGTTTTGTCTACGAGCATGTTGGCTGAACCGTCTTGGCCCCACCCTACATGGGACAAAAAAACGGCGGTGGCAACATAGTTCTTTAATGAGTGGAGGTAGTTGCGATGGGCTGGTGCGTCGAAAACCATGATGGGAGGGATGAAGCCGTTACAAAATCGTTGGTTGGGCAAAAAAACCCGGTTTATATGTTGGGGCAAGGGGTGTTCGGCCGGATCAAACCGTGATGTTCGATAGAGTAGGATCGGCAGAGTTAATAAATGACTGGGCGGACATTCGGCAGGGGTTTGATTATAAATGTGTGAGGGGTGTGCGAACACAATGAGATGTCATGTTTATCGGGAGAAATAAGACAGTTTCAATTGAATAAAAAGGGGGTCAGTAGACTTAGCTTAGAGGGTGTCTCGTTTACGTCGAAGTGGGCATGTGCACCCTCTCAGGGGCGAGCAGAGGGGCTCTCATTTCTTCTTTGTCCACATTGGCGACCCGGACGTCCAACAACGCACCATAACATGGATCTCGACAATGGTTTGTCAAACCTCTCTAAAAAAGAAATTATGGAAGCAGGCCAGCCTGTTGTTTTTGGACTAGCCGATAGGAGGTCGAGAGCGCATTTGTTGGAGACTGTTGCACTGCTGCCATTAGGAGACCGTGGCAGAATATACGGAGTGTCTGAGAGGAAGAGAAAAGCAAACGAGGGCATTGATGAAAATTGTAAACAAAAGAGGCCAAAAAAAAAACACCGAGCCAGGGGTCAAGGCTCCAATGGAATCACAGGCTGCAGATATCCCCTCCAAATTTTTCAAGGTTCAACCAGACTCATTGGTCAAAGAGTGCATAGCTCACTTTATCAATCGCACAGGCAATGATGCGTTAGCTATGGAAACTTGTGTGTCATGTGCAAGGGAGCTTGCAACATCACAAATGACACTCCTGTCGTTGGATGCAATACCAAACTGTCATTTATTGGCCCCATTCGAACCGCACCCCGCTCATGAGCTCACCGGGGGGCTTTTGTTGCACACAAAAGCCATAATTCGGAAGAATGGTAAATTGCATGGGTTCGTATGTGCAGAATGTATGAGGAACCTTGGGAAGAAGAGGACACCTCGATTTGCGCTCGCAAACGGGATGTGGACAGGGGACGTACCTTTTGAGCTGTCAGTTTTAACGATTCCCGAGCAGATATTGATCTGCAAGCATTTTTCGGCAGCATACATCGTCAAGATGTTTCCTATGCGCAGAGGGGCGAAGTCAGTTAACAGTGGACTTCGGGGCAACATATCAACGTACCGGTTGGACACAAATGAAATTGCTGACATGGTGGGCGACAATATAATGCCACGTCAGACGAAGATCTTGGCTTCAACCATCGGAGTGACAATAGTGGGGCCCAAAAATATACCGGAGCAGAGCATGCCAGGATTCTTGCATGTACGCAGGGAACGGGTACAGAAAGCACTGGTTTGGCTTGCTGCCAATAACCCCTTTTATGCCAACGTTGTAATATCGGACGAGCGGCTCCATGCAATTCTAGAGGATGGTGTTCCTGACGAGATTTTGGAGGCGACGAGGTATTCTGATGATACTGAAGAGGTTGATCGAGAGCGAGCAGGTTACGTGCCTGAAGATGATGACCAATCAGATGGAAGTGATGCAGACAAATGCGCATTATCTTATGGGAATGGTGCGGCAGGTATATTCAATAACTTACATATTTCATGAATCAGCTTTGGACTTATACACTTGATTGTAGGAGTCACTGGCATACTAGACGATTCGGACCCAGATGAAGTGGAGACGCATGAAGGTGAGCCGCCAAGTAGAACCTGCCTCCAAAAAAACCCGATTTAAGGGGTTTACAGAGCCTGCTGTGATCCCATTGCAGGCATTGGGTGTTATTGATGTTGGAGCGACAGACATTGGCAACAACGAAATGTTGGCCAATGCACTTTCAAACACATCTTCAGCTTGTTTGGACAAGGGATATGCTGTTAAACGAGGCAGTGAGTTTGTCAACGAATATGGACGTACAGATGATAGCAGTCAACGAACCGATGGTGGCCTGGACAATCCAAATCACATGATGGGTTCCTTTGTAACATTGTGGCCATACGCAATGGGTGGCATTGAAACACGTCGCCCGATCGACGTGCCTTATAATGTTCATGTCCAAGCTCTGATTCAACGGGGTGGTAATGCTTTCCGACTTCACCATCACTTTATATTTCAAGCGTTCAGCGTACTTCAAAAGAGGCAGGTGTGCAGCTCTGCATGTCTTCAAATCAAAAAGAGTACTTTCGTCCTGAACCAAGAAGCATTCAGGGCTCTGACACCGCAAGATCTTATGGTTGCTAGCGCTGAAGAGAGCCGGAAGGCCGCCTATTCAAATCCGGTAGTCAGGGCTCTCCGTGACCAGCTATCAGCACTTCGTACGAAGGTGATGGGGACTGATGAATCGCGGATCAAGATACGTGATCAGATAAAGGGGATGTGTGTTATGAAAGGCCCGCCATCTTTGTGGATTACCGTCAATCCGTCCGATACGGGGGATCCTATCGCGCAGGTGTTTGCGGGCGAAAACATTGACATGGATGCTTTCGTCAACACTGCAGGTCCCAATGCTGAGGAACGGTCCAAGACGATTGCAGCTGATCCATACGCGGCTGCCAAGTTTTTTCACTACGTTATCGCTGCATTGCTGGAGGAACTGTTTGGAATAACAGCGTACGCCCACGGCGTTCCTGTCAAGAGGAACGAAGGAATCTTTGGCAAGGTGGCATCATACATTGGGACTGTCGAGGCACAGGGTAGGGGAACATTGCACCTCCACATGATTGTATGGCTGTGTGGATCTTTGACATCTTCCAAAATGAAGGAAGCACTGCGTTCTTCTTCGTTCAGGTCAAAAATTACGGACTATATCAAGGCCAACGTACGGGCAGATATTGACGGTGCAGACGAAAATGCCGTAAAGCAGATGAGCCGTGAAAATTGTCTATCTTATTCACGGCCCTGTGACCCTCGTCAATTTGGCTACCATGAAATGGCGAAAGTGGCAGAGTGTAAGCTTGCAAAGTCAATGCAACACCATCAATGCAGTAAAGATGCTTGCCTTATCGTCAAACAAAACCGCATTCAATGTAAACGCAGGGCACCTTTTGAAGAGTCGGACCGTGATTACATTGATGAGGATGGCGAATGGGGGCCCAAAAGAACCTATGGTTACATCAATAATTGGTGCCCACCAATTATGCAATGCATTCGCTGCAACCAGGACATCAAATTAATCACAAATGGAGCCGAGACAAAAGACATATCATTTTATATCTCTCTCTACGTCGCGAAGAGACAAGCAAAATTGTCTAACTCTTCCGCGCTGCTTGCAAAGAAGCTTGCTTTCCATAGGAAACGGGAGCGGTACAATTCTGACATTTGCTGACTTAACAAAAGATTGCTGCAACGGTGTGCCAATACGCTGTCACGCAAGCAGGAATTTTCGGCGCCAGAAGTCATCAGTTATTTGATGGGATGGGGCGACCGCTTTATTTCACATCATTTTGTGACCATATATTGGACCGTGGTCACGTCATTGATTAGAAAGCGATTTCCCCAGTTGTGTTTGAAAAAGTGAGTTCATTCATGGGGGCGAATCTGTCACGTACTTAATGCATCAAAGACACAAGGCGCCTACCGCAAATTCAAGAGTTGCGGCTATGCCAGAGGAACAAATGGTGACCAATAATAGTGATGAAGTGGTGCGTATTATTGCACGGCACTCTGATTATTCATCGATAGTGCCCGATTTTGATTTTTTCCAAGGGCATAACAGATGAAACTGCAATTATAACTGCGGTGGATGGGGTGTTGACCCTTAAAGACGATTTGAAAGACTACAGCGACCGTGGGGACCAATTGGCAAATTTCAATGTTTTGGAATTTTCTTTGAACACATATGATGGAGATGAGTTGCCAAACTCCGACAACACTAGAGGCCGGCCTCCTAATGACCGGGTCTCATACTTGGACAACACAGGCCACGGAAAACGATGTAGAATCATCAGAACAGATGGTCATGAATCGATGCCTAATGTCATCGGCACATGGTTTCCAAGGAATGACGTTCCCAAATTTTACGATTTCTACTCCGCATGCATGTTAGCACTTTTAAGGCCTTGGAGAGAAATAGCCGACTTAAAACATTCCAACCAAACTTTTGAACAGGCGTTTAACGAATTCACAAGTACCGCCAACCAATCCATTATGGACATAATTGCCAACATTCAATACCCTCACGAGTGTAGCGACAGTGCAATTAAAAAAAGACAGCAAGAAGAAGACAAGGGGGGAAATCACGAGATAGTCTCTTTGGACGATATTGACAAACGGTTTCTCGTCGTTGATGAGGTGGAAACGGACGACCCATTTGGCATGCAAGTTATGTCGTTCACTCAACATGATATAGACCATCAAATCGCGGCCGAGTTCTCACAAGACGACAGGGCATACACCAAAGTTGCGATAAACATTGCTATGGACCACCACATTTTTGAAGAATGTCCTACTGTAGTTGGTGAATGGAAAAAAATCATTCCACCAGCGACGATGGAACAGATGGTGGAATACGCTGAACTGGAAAGGCTCGTGAAAGCCGTCACCAAAAACCGGATAGGCGACGACCGACGAGAGCAAATTGAAACACAAGTGCTTAGCATTCAATCGTCGATGGAAGAAGCACCGTCCGTATCAGAAATTCCCCCTGCGGATAACGTATACAAGCACATCAACGTTTTGAACAAAGAGCAGAAATGTGCGCACGATATAGTAGCGAGTCACCTCAGGGCAACGTTGGCGATCAGAAATCCGCCGCAGCTATTGATGATTATAATGGGGCCTGGGGGGACAGGGAAATCCACCCTTTTGAATGCAATCACCACAACATTTGAACAACATGGTGCACAGCATCTTTTGAAGAAGTCTGCAATGTCAGGCGTTGCTGCGAGTCTAATAGGTGGCACTACACTTCATTGGTTGGCAGGGCTACCCGCAAGAGCAGCCCCTCAATCAGACAACTGGACAGACAGCTCGGGAAAAGAGATCCGAGACCGCAGGGTGCTTAATCTTGTGCCCGCTTCATGGATTGCGATCGATGAAAGTAGTATGTGCACCTTAGATTCACTTACGTTATTGTCTCAAGTGGCGGGCAAAGTCCGCGCGGGTGAAGGAGTGGCCATGTCTACAGCCCCATTTGGAGGGTTGAATGTGATGTTGATGGGAGATTTTCATCAATTCCCACCAGTTGGGAATACCAATGCTGCCTTGTACTCAAATCCCCCTGTTCAGAATACCGCGATTGTGGGCAAGGCCATATATCTACAATTCGAAACGGTTATCAACTTAACCCAGCAATGGCGAATTACGGATTTCAGATGGATGGAAATACTTGAAAACGCAAGACAGGGAGAATGCACTCGCGAAGATATTGAGGAGATTCGAAAGTTGGTCATTGCAAAGCCGGGCTGTGAAATCCCTGACTTCAAACACGCTCCATGGGACGATGTCGTCTTGGTCACGCCATGAAATGCTGTACGCACAGCGTGGAACAGAGCGGCTTTGCGCAAACACTGTGCTGAAACGGGAAATTCGCTTTATGTGTTCGATGCTGAAGACTCGGTCGGTAACGCACGAGTTCCCCTAAACATGGAGCAAAAATTCATTGTTGCAGGTATGAAGGCCGATGACGGGAATCGACAGACTGGAACAAAACGTTTAAAACATAGACTTGAGGTCGCCGTGGGCATGAAGGTTATGGTCACATTGAACTTGGCCACAGAAGCCGATTTGGCCAACGGTTCACGAGGAATTATCCACGATATCGTACTAGACCCTAGAGAAAGTGTTTGCGAAGACAATCGCGACGAAAACGGCATAGTCTGGCTGCAATACCCACCGGCCATGATCATTTTTAAGCCGTACAAATATCAGTTCGATCCTTTCCCTGGACTTGAGCCCGACCTGATCCCGATTTTTCCTTCTGAAGTGTCATTCAACATTCACTGCCCGCAAAAGCCCAAAACGACAATCCATAGAAGGCAGTATCCATTATGCGCCGCGTACGC
>Ga0137418_10006531_pt1 | contig 10737 bp, 5 predicted proteins | sample CZODoug3_1_2_16f_FD_122242 | JGI IMG/M metagenome (GOLD analysis project Ga0137418, IMG submission 122242) | Vadose zone soil fungal communities from Angelo Coast Range Reserve, California, USA - CZODoug3_1_2_16fungal (Hybrid Assembly) | ecosystem: Environmental > Terrestrial > Soil > Vadose... | reverse complement strand
ACCGAGCGCGGCCACCGTGGCGAGGGCAATCATCGTTTTACGGAACATGATAACCTCCTTATACAACGTTCGCGGGCGTAAACGTTGCAGGCGGCGGATCGTTGCACTCTGGCGGGCGGAACAGGAATTAAACTCGCCCGCCAGCGAGATGCTATGGGGCGGCGGCGAGAAAATTGCATCCATCACCATTCCAACGGAAGTTGTCTGGCCGAAATGGCTCAGTTGGCGCGACACTTTGCCAAACCGCCAATGGTGGCTGTCAGGGTCTCGAATGTCCGAGTCGGGTCAAGTCGGTCCTGACTGCCTGGAAGTCAGCTCATTTCCCTCAAGCCGAGCGGCCTTTGCTCGTTGACGCTTCAACCCGTCCTTCGAGGACGCTCTGTAATCGGGTCGCTAGCTCAGGCTGCCGGAACGGCTTCGCAATTATCGGCCACTTGATATCCGTTGCCTCATGACGTGCCAGTGCCTCGCCCGGGTATCCAGACGTGAGCAGGATCTTGATGTCGGGCCGTAGCGCGCGCGCCTCTTCCGCAAGATGTATACCGGTCTTACCTCCCGGCATCACTACGTCAGTCAAGATCAGGTCAATTGGCTCTCCACGGCGGACGATTTCGAGTGCGCCATGCGCATCGGACGCCGTCATCACGCGGTAACCGAGGTCGGTCAGCATTTCAATAACCAGTGCCAACACCCCCGAGTCGTCCTCGACAAGCAAGATTGTTCCCGTTCGTGCGGCCGACGCGACGAGAAGCTGATTCACGGCAACTGGTTCGCTGAGTGACTTGGGGGAGGGCGGTAGGTAGATCGACAGGCGTGTACCAATTCCCACAGTACTCTCGAGCGTGACGAAGCCGCCAGACTGCCGCACGAAGCCATAGACCCGGGAGAGACCAAGGCCACTGCCTTTGCCCGGCTCTTTGGTGGTGAAAAAGGGCTCAAAAACGCGGTCAACGACTTCTTTGGGCATTCCGACTCCGCTGTCCTCTATCGACAGCACTATCCATGGCCCCGGCGAAGCCGTGCGATTCTGACGGACGAGATCGTCGTCGCGCTCGGCGCGCTGGAGCGTAACCGTGAGCGTGCCGCCCCTCGGCATCGCGTCGCGTGAATTGACCGCCAGATTGAGCAGCGCCGATTCCAGCTGGGAGGGATCGACTTCGCACACGAGCGGTTCATGGCAAAGCGCTACTTCAAGCCCGATGCTCTCGCCCACCGCGCGGCGGATCAGCGGCTCGAATTGACGCACCAGCGCGTTCACGTCCAGCGTCTGAGGTTGCAAGTGCTGGCGTCGCGAGAACGCCAGCAACTGCTGTGTAACGCTTTGACCCCGCTCCGCTGCGTGCCGGGTTGCCGACAAGTGCCGTCGCAGATGATCATTGCCGTCGAGCCTGCGGCTCAGCAAGTCAATATTTCCGAGGATAACCGTGAGCAGGTTGTTAAAGTCGTGCGCGATTCCTCCGGTGAGTTGACCCACGGCTTCCATCTTTTGGCCCTGGACCAGATTGCGGATCATCTGATTGATGTTGTCCTTCAGGGCCGCGACCTCCCCGGAGGCCTCAACCGTAATTGACCGAGAAAGGTCCCCCTTTGTGACCGCATCCGAGACCTCGGCGATGGCGCGAACCTGGGTCGTCAGGTTGTCTGCCAGTTGGTTCACATTATCGGTCAAGTCGCGCCAGATGCCGGCCGCGCCAGGCACGCGTGCCTGGCCGCCGAGCATACCTTCGATACCCACCTCGCGCGCCACGTTCGTAACCTGCTCGGCAAAGATCGCGAGAGTTTCGATCATGCCGTTAATGGTGTCGGCGAGCGAAGCGATCTCGCCTTTGGTGTCGACAGTCAACTTGCGCCGCAGATTACCCTGTGCAACTGCGGTTACGACAGCGGCGATGTTGCGCACCTGATCGGTCAGGTTGGCGGCCATCGTGTTCACGTTGTCGGTGAGATCCTTCCAAGTGCCCGCCACGTCGTGCACATTGGCCTGGCCCCCGAGCTTGCCTTCGGTGCCGACCTCGCGGGCGACGCGCGTCACTTCCGAGGCGAACGAGTTGAGCTGGTCCACCATCGTGTTGACAGTGTTTTTCAGTTCGAGAATTTCGCCCTTCACGTCCACGGTGATCTTCTTCGACAGGTCGCCCTTGGCCACCGCGGTTGTCACCTCGGCGATGTTGCGCACCTGGCCGGTCAGGTTGGTCGCCATGGCGTTCACGTTGTCGGTAAGGTCTTTCCAGGTGCCCGCCACGTCGTGCACATTGGCCTGGCCCCCGAGCTTGCCTTCGGTGCCGACCTCGCGGGCGACGCGCGTCACTTCCGAGGCGAACGAGTTGAGCTGGTCCACCATCGTGTTGACAGTGTTTTTCAGTTCGAGAATTTCGCCCTTCACGTCCACGGTGATCTTCTTCGACAGGTCGCCCTTGGCCACCGCGGTGGTCACCTCGGCGATGTTGCGCACCTGACCGGTCAGGTTGGCCGCCATGGCGTTCACGTTGTCGGTAAGGTCCTTCCAGGTGCCCGCCACGCCGCGCACATTGGCCTGGCCGCCGAGCTTGCCCTCGGTGCCGACCTCGCCGGCCACACGCGTGACTTCCGACACGAACGAGCCGAGCTGCTCCAACATCGTGTTCACGACTTTGCCGACGCGCAAAAATTCGCCGCGCAACGCACGGCCGTCGATCTTGAGATTCATCGTCTGCGACAGGTCGCCTTTGGCCACGGCACCGATCACGCGCGCCATTTCCCCGGTTGGCTGCGCCATGTCGCCGATCAGGTCATTGACCAGGTCGATGTTGGCGGCCCACGAGCCGGTCGCGTTCGGCAACTTGGCCCGGTGCCCGATCTTGCCTTGCTTGCCGACAATGTGGCTGAGGCGTTCGATTTCCTTGCTCATGCGCTCATTGAGCTCGACCACATCATTGAACGCGTCGGCAATTTCGCCGTCGAGTCCAGTCAAGTCTATGGGAAGCCGGACCGAGAAATTCCCCTTTCGAAATGCTCTTAGAGCGGCAAGAAGCTGACGACCACTAAGATTTGTCGGCTTGATTGCGGTCCGGTTGCCCATCGACGTCTCCCAGCCGTTGTCACCAAATTGGGCTCAGCGGGATACGCCCGCTGCGCGGATGGTTCGGGAAAGCAATCGAGGGCAACGTCGGGAAGGCATGCATCGGCCTCGCGGCTGCAATACCGGCTGACTCAAGCTGCGCGCAACCCACTGCCTTCTCGAACTCGCGAACGGAATAACACTGAAGCCTGAACGTGCTGAGACATAGAAAGTTCCGGCCGGTTACGGGCTTCCGCGAGGCCGCAGACCAAGAGATGCTCGCGACGCTGCCGTCGCCTGTCGTGATCGACCGCTTCGCCCGTTCCAAGGCGTCAGCTGGCGTCAACCAGCCCGGCTTCGACGTGCTGCTGGGGCTGGTCAAATCCGGCCGCGCCTATGTGAAGATTTCCGGAGCGGCATTACTATCGCGACTACGATCGACCCGGCTATCGCTCCTACGGATATTATCGGAGCTATGACCGCGGATGCCGCACCGTCACGATCCAGCACGACGACGGCTCGAACAGGAATTCGCCTCCCTTCTTACAGTCGGCAATACTGCTGTGAATGGTCCTCCCGCAGTCATCCCCGCCGAACACAGTGCCCGGTTAACCGGGCTCGGGTACATGATGCACCTAACCGGTAGGCTGCGGTTGACCGGGCCCGGCAGGATGCGCATCGCGGCAGGCTTTGAAAACGAGCCGGCGAAATGACCATCGATCTCCAACTCCAAGGCGCCCAGCCTGTCCCTCACGGGCTTCCGGTTGGTCATCGCTGACCACGCCTTGGGCTTCCCGTGTTTCGTACGCTTTCCTTGTGTACATGCTGCCGCCACTACCCCGGCGCAGCGTCTGAACGTATCGCTTCGCTCATTTCATCCAGACGTATCAGTCTTCCCCGGTAGGGTTGTCGGGTCGACCTGCGCATTGTCCTTTTCGAGGATTGCTCGGCGTTCACTCGCGTTGCGGCCTGCACACTCGCGCTGTCACCAATTCGTGACACGCTAATCGAAGGCTTCAGCCACTTCGTTACCTCCATGACTGCTCCGATTGCTTCCGGCTGGAGCGATTGCCGGGTGGGATTTTCACCCACTGGAAAGCGCCGCCTTTGCACGGCGCACGCCAAAACCGGACATAGGTCTCTGGAGGCGCTCTCCTGGAAACCATTTCTCGATAAACTGACGCTGTCTTGAGTTTCCGCAGCAGGCCAACCAAACCAGGGCCACCCGGTCGTCTATTCAGGTTTCGCGGAAAGCGCGGGAGAAGCTGTCGAAGACCGGCTTCATGATGTACTCGAAAAACGTACGCTCTCCGGTCTTGATGTAAACGTCGGCGGGCATCCCGGGCGTCGGGATGAATTCAGGCATGCGCCTGAGAATATCATCTTGGTCCAGGCGCACACGAACGACATAGAATTCCCGACGCGTGTCACTGTCGGGACGTGTTTCGGTCTTCACCTGCACTTGCTCGGCCAAGGCGTCCGCTGACACGTAGATGACGCTCGCCCCGACCATGGGCGTAATGCGCTGGTTGAGCGCCGACAGCCGCACCAGCGCCTGCTGGCCTACGCTCACGTGCGAAATGTCCTTGGGATTCACATGTGCCTCGATGATGCGCTCTTCGCCTATCGGTAGGAGCTCAAGGATCACGGCGCCAGGAGAGACGACGCCACCCGGCGTATGGAAGTTCCTCTTCACCACGATACCACGGACCGGCGAACGGACGTCGACCCGGTCGACCACGTCCTGGGCGGCGCGAATCTGCTCCTCGACGTCGTCCAGATCCGTCTCCGTCTCGCGCAGCTCCTTGATCGCATCCCGGAGCGCCGTCGAGTGGAGTTGGGCTATTCTTTCGTTCGCCTGAGCGATCCGCTCCTTCGAATCGGCGATGCGGCCGAGATACTCGCCGAGCTCTCCCCCGAGACTCGCCTCAGAGCGTCGCAGCGCCAGCACATCCGACTTGCGGATCAACTGCTGGCCAAGAAGCGAATCCTTGTCCTTCAGCTCTTCGACGAACAGGGCAATACGATCTTTGGTGGACTGCACTTGCGCCTGATATCCGCGAATGCTTTCCTCCAGCCCGGCGATTTGCTTCCGGAGTACGCTTTCCTCGGTCGCGAGACTAGCCCGGCGTGCCCGCAGTTCGGCACGTTGCCGTTCAAAAATCGCTTTGATTTCCGGATCACGTGCAGTCTCGCTGAATGCGGCCGGAGTTTCGATTGTGTCTGAAGAGCTCATTTCGGCTTCGAGACGCGCCTTCATGGCGAGCTGTCGATACTTCTTTATAACCAGCCGCCTCAGCTTGGTGTCGGCAGCGGTGTCGTCCATGCGAACGAGGACCTGGTTCGCCTCGACGGCATCACCATCCTTGACCGCAATCTCGCGGATGATGCCGCCCTCGAAGTGCTGGACCAGCTTGTTCTGTCCGGTGGCCACGAACGTGCCCGGGGCGACGACCGCACTATTCAGTGGAGCGACTCCGGCCCAAACACCGAAACAACCGAGCCAAACAACCAGGATGGCGAGGCCGGCGAAGATGGGCCATTTGGCGCTCAGCGGAACGCCGCGGTACCACTCGCCGATGCTGTCCTTTTCCGCTCTCATGCTGTCCTCCCGCGCTGGTCACCTCACGGCCCCGAGGATTCGATGCGTCGCGCCTCCTCCGGCTTGTCTTCGCCGGCTCGGCCGGGCGACCGAACCAGGCGATGCAGCACGTCGCTCGGAGATCCGAATGCTTCCGCGCGTCCGGCCCGCAGGATGAGCACTTTGTCCACGCTGTTCAGTAGCGCGGGGCGCAGGGTTACGACCACTGCGGTCACCCCCCGCTTTTTGGCGCGCTGCACGGTCTCGGTCAGAGCCTGCTCGCCCGCCGCGTCGAGATTCGAGTTAGGCTCGTCGAGCACGACAAGGCACGGATTACCGAAGAAAGCCCGGGCGAGCGCGATGCGCTGCTTCTCTCCTCCGGAGAGCGGCCCGCCCCCGCGGTCGAGCACGGTCTCGTATCCTTTAGGCAGCTGACAGACCATGTCGTGGATGCCCGAGAACATCGCCGCCTCATAGATGCTCGCGTCGGGCAGGTCGTCGCGCATGCGGCAGATGTTCTGCTTGATGGTCCCGGGAAATAGCTCGACCTCCTGGGGCAGGTAGCCGGTATATTCCCCGAACTGGCGGCGATCCCAGTTACGCAGCTCCGTTCCGTCCAGCCTGATCTTACCGGCGGTCGGCGCCAGACAGCCCACTAGAATGCGCGCGAGGGTCGACTTGCCCGATCCGGACGGTCCGACAATGGCCAGAGACTCTCCGGGCGCGAGCTCGAGCGACACACCATTGAGCACCGGCTCCTTCGAGCCGGGCGGCAGGTACAAGACCCGATCCACGGTCAGGCACCCTTGCGGTTTGGGCAGGCGCAGCTTCGGCGTCTCGCGCTGGAATGACTCGACCGCCTGCTTGACGCGCGCATAGGCCGATCGCGCCTGAACGCAGCTGCGCCATCCCTCGATCAATCCCTCGAGCGGCTGCAGGGCGCGGCCGGCAATGATCGAGGCCGCGATCATCATGCCGCCGGTGATCTCGGCGTGGAGGGCCAGATAGGCGCCCGTGCCGAGGATCGTGATCTGGGTCACGAGCCGGACGAACTTCGACGCACCGCTGATCCAGAAATTCCGGTCGAGGGCCTGGCTCTGCACCGTCAGGGCCGGCGCCTGCCGGCGACCCCAATGGAGAATGCTCTCGCTCAGCATTCCCATCGCATTGATCACCTGCGAATTTCGCGCCAGCGACTCGGCCGCCGCATCGGCCTCGGCAGCATGCAGGCCTGCCTGGCCCAGACGCTCCGAGGTCGCTTTCTGGTTGATCAGCGCAATCAGCGCCAGGGCCAAGCCCGACACGACGGCGATGTAGCCGAGATCTCGGTGAACGAGGAAGATGACTCCGAAGTAGAGGGGCGAGAGCGGCGCGTCCATCAGCAGAAGCATGACGGGGCTCGAGATGAATCCGCGCACCTGGTGAAGGCTGCGGATCGCCTGGATGGTCCCGCCCTCGCCGGCCCTGGCGTTGTTGATGCTGCTCGCCAGCACGGCGCCGCCGAGCAAGGCCTCCATCTTGGTCGCAAGACGCCCCAGCACCTGCCGACGCAGAATGTCGACGATCGAGAGGATGCCGATGAACGCCAGCGCGAGAGCCGAGAGCATCAGCAGTGTTTCGAGGCTGCGGCTAGTCAGCACGCGGTCGGATAGCTGGAACAGGTACATCGGCATCGTGAGCATCAGCAGATTCACGACGACCGAAAATGCCGCGACCGCGATCAGGTTCGTGCGCGCGACCGAACGCCAGGCGGCGAGCGGGTTGACAGGTCCAACATGATCGCGGGCCTCGCCGCCGGGTGCAACGCGAAACTGATCCGCAGAATGGTTGCGCGGCGGATTGCTCAGTGTCTCGACGGCCGCCATGTTGGCTCCCCCTATAGGATAGCGTGGTGATCGGTTGGATGAGTTGTATCCACGATGTCGGGAGGCGGTGGCGCGTGTTGCTGGACATCGGCAACCACCGGCACCAAAGTGTCCTGAGCCGATGCGGCGTCGGCCGGAGACGCGGCATGCTGCGGGGAAACTGCGATGTCGCTGCTCAGCGTGACGCCGTAGTCGGTGTACTGGGTTCCGGTGAACAGAGCATTTGCTGGAGGCGGTGGCGCGTCGTTCAAGGCGATCACGTCGCCTGCGATGGCGGTCGGGTCGACGGCCGCCGCGGCGTTCGATACGTCCGTTGCGACGTTGGCCGGGGCAGCCGTCGCGGATCCAGGAACCTCGATCGGTGCGTTAGTCGCGGTGGCGAGCGCGAGAAGGGTGTCAGCTGGTCCGGGGGCTTGACCGGTACTGGTGTCCGGCACGGCCGGCTGCAACAGGTCGGTTACGGGGTTGCTGTGCGAGACCCCGGCGCTGGTGAGCACCAGCTCGGTCGTATCAACGACCGGCGCCGCGTTCGCAGGAGCATGGCTTGCCACGTTCCCAGTGTCGGCCGGATGTGACACGTCGCTGGTCGGATGGCTCACAGCGGCAGCTGTGGTGGCGAGCACCGGCTCGGTCGTGTCAACGACCGGCGCCGCGTTCGCAGGAGCGTCGCTGGCCACGTTCCCAGTGTGGGCCGGATGTGACGCGTCGCTGGTCGGATGGCTCACAGCGGCGGGCGCATCCAAAGAGAGCACGTCTCCAACCACCGGCAGAGTCGCATCCGTTCCGGCAGCCAGGAGGGTTGGAGCCACTGGCTCGACCGGCGCAATCGTGCCGACCACGTCGTTGCTCAGCGTGCCCACGGTGTCGCTCACGGTCGTGAGCACCGGCTGCACCGCCGCCTCGACCGGCGCGATCGCACCGATCACGTCATGGCTCAGCGTGCCTAGGGTGTCGGTTACCATCGTGAGCACCGGCTGCACCGCGGCCTCGACCGGCGCGATCGTGCCGACCACGTCGTTGCTCAGCGTGCCCACGGTATTGGTCACGGTCGCGAGCACCGGCTGCACCGCGGCCTCGACCGGCGCGATCGTGCCGACCACGTCGTTGCTCAGCGTGCCCACGGTATTGGTCACGGTCGCGAGCACCGGCTGCACCGCGGCCTCGACCGGCGCGATCGTGCCGACCACGTCGTTGCTCAGCGTGCTTACGGTATTGGACGCGGTCGTGAGCACCGGCTGCACCGCCGCCTCGACTGGCGCGATCCCTCCCACCACGTCATTGCTCAGACTGCCGACGTTTCCAAGCAGGTGGGCGGGGCCGATGATCGACGGGCTGAAGATGATCGATGGGCTGGACTGAACGGATTCGAGCGTTGACCCACCCGGCAGTTGACTACTTCCGAGGGGGGGAACCGCTGCGAGCGCATTGACGGAACTGCCGTGGATTGAGGTGTGAGCGTGATGATGGCTGGAATCGGCATCATCGCCGCCTCCCCCTCCGCCTCCGCCTCCGCCGCCGCCTCCGCCCCCACCACCGCTCGCGGCGGCGACAGCTTCGCTGCGGGTGCTCGGATTGGGCGCGTCTTCAGGCTGCGCCAGAAGCCCGGTCGGATCGAGCTGGGTCGCATGCGGCTCCGACGAGGCGGCGGGCTCCTTGGCCGTCTCATCCTCTGCGCTCGTTTTCGCGGGATCACTCGCCGGCGGATCGTCTTTCGCCGCCTGTGGCGCCGGGCCTGCCTGCGCGGCTTTCGCGTCCTCCTCCTCGGCCGCCGCAGGTTTGAACATGGCGGCGAGAAACTCTTCGCAGGCGATCAGCGGGGCAATGAAGAACGGCCAGGTCAAGAAACTGAAAGAGCCGGATCTCTTGTCCGCACGCTGCACCCCGGCTTCGAAGATCTTCTGCTCTTGTTCGAACAGTTCGCGTTTTTCTACTTCTTTCATGACCGCTGCCTTTCATCTCGTTCCACTGAAAAGCAATTCTCGCCCGGCAGCATTCACTGCCGGGCGAGTCTTTTCGGCGCATCAGGCGTGATGCACCATGTCGTGCGACGTGTCCGCCGGCACGTCGAAATGCCCTACGTCGAAGTGATCCGCCGGGCCCATCTGGCCGATGGCGTAATCGAGCGCATGGTCGGACGACATCGAAGCGAGCGCGCCGTGCAAGTCACCCGAATGATCCGGACCGTGCGAGCCATAATCACCGTGGGAGAAGTCGAGCTTGGCCAGCGCTTCACCCGGGTTGTGATAGGTGTCGCCCTTGCCGCAGTCGTCGTTCTTGGCATGATTCGAATGGTCGTCGTCCTTGGCATGCTTCGAATGGTCGTCGTCCTTGGCATGCTTCGAGTGGTCGTCGTCCTTGGCATGCTTCGAGTGGTCGTCGTCCTTGGCATGCTTCGAGTGGTCGTCGTCCTTGGCATGCTTCGAGTGGTCGTCGTCCTTGGCATGCTTCGAGTGGTCGTCGTCCTTGGCATGCTTCGAGTGGTCGTCGTCCTTGGCATGCTTCGAGTGGTCGTCGTCCTTGGCGTGCTTCGAGTGGTCGTCGTCCTTGGCGTGCTTCGAGTGGTCGTCGTTCTTGGCCTGCTTCTCGTGATCGTCGTTCTTCCATTCCTCGCGACCCTTGTGCTTGTCGTCGCCGCGGTCGTCGGACTTGGTTGGCTTGCATTCCTCGCTTGGGATGCCGAGATTCTTTATCGGCTCGAGAACGCTTGTAACGCTGCTCAGGATAGACATGGTTTCGCTCCTCGCTTGGGGTTAGCGACGGTCGCGGGCACATGCCTCGTCCGGATCACCACGCCGTCACCCTTACTGTCGCCGACGCACGCCGATGGATGCAGCGGCGAAAAATAAATTTGCGCCTCATTCGAGCTGCCGGCGCATGGCCACGAGTTCTCTCCTGATCCACGCCTTGACGGTTCCCACCGGAACACGGAGGTATTTGGCGATCTCCTGGTGCGTGCGCCCGTCGACGATCGCCAGAAGCAGGCTCGCGCGGCGCTTTGGCTCGAGCTGATCGAGCATGGTCCGCAGCGTCATGCTGTCCGGGATGCAGGACGCGGGGTTCGGGACGGTCTGTTCCCGCTCGCAGATGGCGTTCAGCGTATCGTCCTCGAGCGCGAGCTCTCGCCTGGCGTTCTCATGCATCTTGAGCGCGGTGTTGCGGACGATCGCGTAGATCCAGCCCCGGGCGGATCCGCGTGCAGGATCGAAGTTTTTGGCATCTCGGAGAATCTGCACGAATGCATCGTGGATGACGTC
>Ga0137418_10006530_pt1 | contig 10737 bp, 14 predicted proteins | sample CZODoug3_1_2_16f_FD_122242 | JGI IMG/M metagenome (GOLD analysis project Ga0137418, IMG submission 122242) | Vadose zone soil fungal communities from Angelo Coast Range Reserve, California, USA - CZODoug3_1_2_16fungal (Hybrid Assembly) | ecosystem: Environmental > Terrestrial > Soil > Vadose... | reverse complement strand
TGACCTTCCCACTCGGAGTACTTCCCAGGTACGGGTTCTGGCCCTGCGTGGCGAGCGCACTCGGATTTGTGGTGCTTGCTGCAGGATTAATAGGCCGCGGTGTTGAGATTGAATAAGTCGCTGAGTTGGGTGCAGCTTGAGAAAGCACTACCTCCGGAACCGCGGATCATGAGGGTTAACAGTGCGAAGTTGATCGGCCTGTTCATGATGCTCAATTGCTTAGCAGCCATTTTTTCGGTCCTCGCACGTCAGATTCTGTAAGAGACCGAACGGTCGCATATATTTTTTATGCTAGCACTGGTGGCTTAAAAATGCGTCCCGCGACCGTCCGGTCTCATCAAACTTCTTTGCCGGAGGAAAACGTGCGTAAAGGCGAGCAGACGCGACAGGAGATCATCCGCAAGGCAGCGCCCTTGTTTAATCAAAAAGGCTATGAGGGCACAGCTCTGTCCGATTTGATGGAAGCAACCGGCCTCGAAAAGGGCGGAATTTATCGTCATTTCGACAGCAAGCAAGAACTGGCTGGAGAAGCCTTTGACCATGCTTGGAAGCTTGTAATGGATACGCGTTTCGAAGGAATCGACGATATTCCGAGCAGCGTTGACCGTCTGCGTCAATTCCTCCGGAATTTTCGGGACCGGCGGGGCGGTCTGGTTCCCGGCGGATGCCCACTGCTGAACACTGCGATCGAAGCCGACGACGGCAACCCTCAGCTTCGAAATAAGGCCCGGCACGCTCTTGATTCGTGGCGTGGTCGTTTGCAGTCAATTGTTGGGGAGGGCCGGCGAAAGGGGGAAATTCGTTCCGATATCGACGCTGAGAAATTAGCAACACTCATCATTACCATGCTCGAGGGAAGCTTGATGGTGAGCCGTCTGGAACGGAATGGTGACGCTCTTGCTCTTGCGTGTCGACATTTGGAGGAGTACCTGGAAGCGAACGTTCGTGCAAGCAAATCAAAATCCGGGGCGAAGTTATGAGCAGTCAAGAGATGGCTTTGAAAACCAGCTTTCGGGAACGAGCGAAAGCAAATGACGTTCCCGTCGCGCGCCTGATCGGATTCAAGGCAACAGACGTCTCCGACGGGCGTGCCACCGTCATCCTGTCAGCTGGGCCACAGCATGCAAATCCGATGGGCACGCTCCATGGTGGATTCTTTGTGACATTGCTGACGCAGCCATGGGTATCGCGTTCGCAACCACTCTGTCTCCCGACGAATCTTTTACGACAGTCGAGCTCAAAATCAACTTCTTTCGCCCTGTCTGGAAGGCTGAACTCAAAGCCGTAGCAACCTTGGGCAGCGCGGCCGTAGCATCGGCTACGTAGAATGCGACGTAACCGACGAGCAGAACCGGTTGATTGCGAAATCAAGCTCTACGTGTATGGTGCTTCAAGGCGAGAAAGCGTTAGGACGCTGAATCGTTCTGTGGGCTTCGTGGTCACAATCGGTTGGAATTTCGTTGTGCAAGGATCGCCTGGCCCAGGTGATACGCCAGATGAGCAGTTCTCCCCAGCAGGCTTGCGTATCGGTTGCGATGTGGCTCTCGAACGAAGTCCTCGGGCGAAACACCTTGATGTCGCTGCAACCAGTCAGATGACGATAGCTTCTGGAACTCCTCCCAGAGTGCGACATCCAGTTGCATCCAGATTTCCTTCAGTTCTGTACCGCTAATAATCTGTGTGACGGCACGGTCGGGATTTTTCACGAACATCCTCTCCAGGTCGGGAAAGCGCCTCGGACCGAATCCGAATAGGGGAAAGATCGCATCGTTAGAAGCGCTGAGATGGCCCCAAATGTAGATGAGCCGGTTTCGAGTCGGCGCGACTTGGAGTTCCAGTTCTTCCGGCGTGAGAGAGCCGAACAATTTACCGACGCGATCCATGTTGGAACGCCAACTGCGCACTGCCGCATCTACGAAAGTTTGTTCTGGAGTCATATCTCATCACCCGCTGATTTCTCGACGATAACCTGAACAAGTCCAGCCCGCCCTTCCTTCAGGTTCCTGCCGAGATTGGCAGCCATCGTAGGAAACTCCGGACCCATTACTAGATGAAGTCCGAGCGAGGACTGCGACTCTCCCATGGCGCGCAAGGATTGCTGTTCGTCGAACCACTTGGTCCCCGAGGCGGTCTGATCAATCCAGGAGACTTCAGCGAAACCGGCGTCCCGCAGAGATTCCCGCATTTCCTGCTGGGTCAGAAGAAAGCTGATTTGAGGGGTACGCGCCCACGGAACCGGGAATACCAGTGCTCTTTCATCCACTGCGGTCACGTCGTACATGGCGAAGCGGCCGCCCGGCTTGAGCACCCTATGCACACCGGCATAAAGCTGCGCGCGGTCTCGGATGTTCATTGCAACGTGCTGCGTCCAAGCAAAGTCGAAACTGTTGTCCTCAAGCTTGAGGTCTAACGCATCCATAAGCTCATAGTTGACATCAAGTGCTGTGCTCTGCGTAAGCAGACGGGCAACCTCGATGAAGCTCTCATTCGGATCGATGCCAGTTACAAAACACCGATAGTTTGCAGCGAGGAAACGTGCGGATCCGCCCAAGCCGCACCCGATATCCAGCACTGTGGCGCCGGCCCGAAGACCTAAAGCCTCCGCCATCTCTTTCGTCGCGGCGAGCCCGCCGACATGGAATTGATCTATCGGCGCGAGCTCAGCGGCGTTCAGAGGGTGCGTATCGCTGTGAGCATTCTGAAGTGCTTGACGGATACGATGTGCGAGCTCTCCGGTACCGTAGTGTCGACCGACCGCTTCGCGCACTTTCGATGCGTTGGACATGTGCTGTCCCTTCTTGCGCTGAACACGCTCAATGTCATAAGACTCAGCGAGCGACCGCACGGTCGCATTTTGTTTGCACCAACAAATATTTGCGACCGTACGGTCTTTCTTGGAATCTGATCTTGGCAGAAAGGGGAAGTGGCGTGGCTAACCTCCCCATCCAGAAGACCTTCAGGGTTTCACCCGCGGCGGCAGGAACGGCACATACATCAGCCATTTGCCCGGCCCCGATCAGGCCAATGAATGGTTTTTGGTTATACCAATTCAGCAGCCGTTAAGCAGTGAGGGCGGTGTGATCGGCGCTCGGAACGTGGATTTGAATGTTAGAGTCTCTTGACAACCCGATCTGGTCCGCGCTTACAACGGAACACCGCCTCCTTGCCCGCTCGCACGGCCTTGCGCGACGATATCCGCCGGATGTTTCCCCGTTTGCGGCGTTTCTTCATCCCACAAAGGATGCATTCGCCGATTTACAACGGCTGGTCCGTCCCGGCGAGCACGTCGCGTTTTTTACCGCCAGTCCCTTCGATGTGCCGAGCGGTTGGCAAGTCGACCGCTCTCGGGGGATCGACCAGATGATTTGTGAGGCTCCACTGGACCTTCCGCCTGTCGCGCCCCTTCCACTCGGGACGACGGACGTTCCCGAAATGCTGGAGCTTACCGCTGCCACCGAGCCCGGCCCGTTCTCGCCGCAAACAATCCAGATGGGAAGCTATTTCGGGATACGCGCGAGAGATGGGCGGTTGGTCGCAATGGCCGGCGAGCGATTACAATACACTGCGTTTGCCGAAATCAGCGGAGTGTGCACTCTTCCCGAATTTCGCGGCCGCGGATATGCGCGGGCCCTCGTGACATTCCTCGCAGCTCAGATTCTGGCGGCGGGAAAGACTCCTTTTCTCCACGTCAAGTCCGAGAATGGCGCAAAAGTGGTTTATCAAAAAATTGGATTCCGTTTACGTGCCGCAATATGGCTAACCGTGATCTCCCTCCGTTGAAGGCGTCGTCAGCTGCGAAACGTATCCTCGCGACCCAACGACTTGCCCCGAACGATTAGCTCGGTTCACCCTTAAGGTCCTGAACTTCAAAACGCTTGATCCATAGCGCGATTTCGCCGTCGTGGGCCTGCGGCCCAACGATTTTCCGAAGAAAACGATTGAAATCTAATAAGTCGGCCAATAATGCGAGGCTATGCAGTTGTCAGCGAGCGTTTCCACAAGACCTTGTTCCCAGTTTGTTCTCGCCAGCCGCACTGCCGCAGGTTGACTAACAGGCCGCCAGAGGCTTTGCGTCGATCGAGGAGAGGAATCAGCCATGGCGCAGCGCGATGAGACTTTTCAATCCTTCTTCCACAGAGGGATAGTCCCTCCACCAATCAAGTTGAACACCCCTCTAGTACGATCTGGGTAACTTGCTGGAGGGCTTTCCGATAAGATTTGAGCCGGACCGTTGCTCTCATGCTTTGAATGGTGACGACGAAAAACTTGGCCAGAGCGCCCACCTTCCTTCGGCGACACCCAATTCTTCCACAGAAACAGCCACCCGGGCCAAGGTATGGTTCTCTCTCCGAGATAAAGATTGTCGCTTCGAGCGGACAGATCGGTTGGGAGCCCAGGCTATGGTGAGCATCCAATCGCAGTCTGAGAGATCGCCTTGCCAACGGCAGTGGCCCTTAGGAAATCATGGGCATTTATCGGCGCTTTAAGGAAACTCAAGTGAGCAGTAAAAGTTGGTCTTGGCACCCTAACAATGAGGATAGGGGAGACACTTGGACTATCCCGGCGAAATCACCCAATTGGGAAAAGGCGGACTTCAACGTGACGATCACATACGTGATAGCAGGTACGGTAGCCACCCCTTGGGATCGGTGCGCTGCTGCAATAACGGTAAGCTTTTTGTGTGCGATTCAGGCTGAAGTCACAACCCACTGTCGGGCCAAGGTATTGACCCGTCAGAGGCAAGTTCAACAAGAAAGCAAATCTGACTCCCTGGTGCGACGCTAGGTGTTCATCTCCCGTTATTTGAATCCCTGGCACATCACTAGGGATTCGCAAGGCGAATGAACTTTAAACCGATTATTTAAGGTTCAACGGGGTAGCCCTCATGCAAGTTGCTGTCTGTACAGCTCATCCAGAGCATACCGTCACGTGATTGTTATGAAGTTGTTACGAAAACTGATGATTCACGCGCGAGAACCCGCATAAATAGTGGGTTTGGTGAGCGCGGAAGGAATCGAACCTTCAACCTACTGATTAAGAGTCAGAGCAGCGCTCTCCTAAATTGTTGACGAGACACGCCTTACTCATCGCAAGCTCTTCGCTTCGGGAATTCTCGGGGAGTCGAAGGGCCGCTTACGAGTTGCCTCGGGGACTTTTTTCAGCCCCAAAATGTCTCGTAAGCTCCAAACCATTGGTGGCTTCTCCCCCAGGGTCGGAAAGACCGGATTCTATCGTTGTCGTGGGCGAGCCAACAGAAGCCTATAGGGCCAGATGAGGCGCGACCGAGAGGGGGCGGGGAAGCGATGCCGTTTCAAGTCGTTCCAGTTTCTTGACCAAACGCGGATCGAGAACGCTGTTTTGTCCTCTTTGAACTTGATCGGCGATGCAAGAAAGCAAAGCTCGGCATCAGCGTGAAAACCTTCAGAGGGCTGAAGAGTCTGACGGCAGAATCTACATTGAACTTTTTGGTGGTATGAACCTCAGGTCGAGCAAGACAAGGCCCACGACGAGTCCTTTCCCGAAGGACTCAGTGCCATAGCCGGGCCAGATTCCGGCCACGAGTGGACAGCGAAGGCTGCACGCTGGCCGAAACGACCCCGTCAACCTCATTCAGCAACTGAGCAGCCTTCTTCCCCGGCGCCGTTCAATCAGGTGAACGGATTCCGAATCGTGAGTTGGTGATCGATGATCTGGCCATCCTGCAGGTCTTCAGAATAGAGCGTCGCACAGTCAGCTTCCAAGGCGGAGGCCGCGACTAGCGCGTCATAGATTTCAAAGCCATACTTCTGTGCAATTCTCAACGCCGCTTCATTCGTGTCTATGGTGATTGCGACTGGTGACGGGCAAAGAACCCGAATCGCATCCAGCGCTTCGGTTACCTCATTCCAAGGCATGCGTATCTTGCGGCGCGCAACAGAGACGAATTCATTCAAGATCTGCACACTTACTACACCGCCTGTTGCAAGGAGGGCCTCGGCCCGGGGACCGCGTCCATCGTTCTGCGCAATCGCGTAGATGAGCACATTGGTGTCGAAGAACACCTTATCGCGCATGCGCTTCTACTCGGTCAAAGACGAATCCAGGAGGCAAGGGACGGCGCAGTTTGTGCAAGCGACTGAGCGCCTGCTGTTTGCTCTGATCGCGACTTACCTCGAAGACTCGCCGGCGGGCGATTCGAATTTCAATGTCATCTCCTTCCTTGAGATCGAGCGCCTCCACCACTGCGGCGGGCAATCGAACGGCCAGGCTATTACCCCATTTCGAGACCTGCATGGCATCCCCTAATCTGGATATACATAGTAATTGTATATCTTACTAGGCGACGGCGCAACAACTATCTTTCCCAGATTTCCGACGGAACTGTGCCCCGATCACCCGCAAATCCAGGAGATTCCGGGCCCTGTTCCAGTTCAGGCCGTAAGACCCCGGGGAGGCCACGGCCAAGAAGCAAAAGCCACCCACTCCCAAAGCGGATCACCCCTGGCGGCAGGATTATCGCAAGATGCGCCCCTGGAGCAAACCAGGGACACCGCCAGGGTCGTTGATCCATGCCATGTCCGGTTGAGATAGCACATGAAAAGTGGACGACAGTGGCCAAGACCGGGTCGCGGTTCCCTCGTTGGCAAAGGCGCACAAGCCGAGCCAGGATCATCCTTGGCGCCGAGCTTACAACACCCTGAAGCCGAATGGGCCGGCGAAAGCAGAGATGCGGGCGCGCATGGCAGCTCCGCTGTGAATTCTCGTCGCCGTGACCAACACGAGGGCCAAAGCGGCGGAGGCTATGGGTCCACGCAGTTGGGAATCGTCGCTCTTGGGCGATCCTGGCGCGAAATTTTTCTCTGGAAAACGGGGAACACGCACAAAAGGAATCAGGCGGGGGAAAAAAGAACATATTCGCGATGCGCACAGTGGAGTTCAATCAAGCGTTGAGCGGGGGGAAGGGGCTCAAATGGAGTGCACCCCAAAAATGAGACAGGAAATTAAGGGGCCAATTACATTGAATGGAGGAGAACAATGCTTGTGCCCCGACAAGAGTATTCCCGCGAATTGAAGATTGCTGCGATGCGCGAGATGGACTTGGGAAAGAGTATGGCCGAGGTGGCGCGCATGTATCAGCTCAGTCCCAAACGGCTAGAGGTCTGGAAAGGCGAGTGGCGAGCGAAAGGCGAGCTGGCGTTTCCTGGCAAGGGTGCTCGCCCGCAGCCGAGACTGGATGCCGAGCGGATTGCCGAGCTGGAACGCAAGATCGGACAGCAGACGATGGAGCTCGATTTTTTAAAAAAAGCCTTGCGGCGTTTCAGGGAACAACCCCTGCCCGCCGCCGTCAATGGCAACGCCGGCTCTATGAGCAAATCCGGGAAGCGGCCGAAGCGGAGGCCGCGGTGAACGGGCTCTGCCAGGCAGCGGGAGTGAGCCGGGCGGGATACTACCGTTTTCTGCGGCGACCGCAACGCAAAGAAGCCGACATGGATTTACGCAGTCGCATTCAAGGCATCGCGCTGCACTGGCCAGCGTACGGCTATCGTCGCGTGCAGGTCGAACTCCGGAAGCAGGGCTGGGAAGTAAACCATAAGCGCGTGCTACGGTTGATGCGAGCAGATAATTTGCTGTGTTTGCGACGGCGAAAGTTCATTCTGACCACCGACTCTAAGCACGGGCTGCGGATCTATCCCAACCTAGCCAAGGATATGGTGCTGACGCGCATCAATCAGCTTTGGCTTGCCGACATCACCTACATCCGCTTGCAAGTGGAGTTCGTGTACTTGGCGGTTCTGCTGGATGCCTTTTCACGACGCTGCATCGGCTGGGCCCTGCAGCGCAGCTTAGAAGCAGCTCTAGTGCTGGAGGCCTTGCGCCGGGCGCTGAGGCAACGTCGGCCACGGCCTGGCTTGGTACACCATTCCGACCGTGGTGTGCAATATGCTTCGCTGGACTACACGGCTCGACTGAAACAACACGGTATTCGCATCAGCATGAGCCGACGCGGAAATGTTTATGACAATGCCAGAGCGGAGAGCTTTATCAAGACTCTCAAGTACGAGGAAGTCTATCGTACAGAATACCGCAATCTCGAGGAAGCGAAGGCTTCGATCAAAACGTTCCTGGAGAAGATCTACAACCAAGAGCGCTTGCATTCCGCGCTTGGCTACCGTCCGCCGCTGGAGTTCGAGCAGTCGCTGTCGGTTTCCTCGCACGGTACCCGAGGGGCGGTGGCATGATGATCGGGCATCTAGTGTGGAAAATGAAAATGCGCCTACAGAAAAACAAAACCGGGGTGCTGTGGGTCGAGCGAGATGGGGATCGTCGCTCTGAAGCGGTCCTGACGCGAAATGTTTCGATGAAAACGGAGCATAGGAAGAAAAACAAAGAAACCGCTAGTAACGCTGCGGATATTTCACCCAGGTTTGATAGATTTGCTCGCGCGAGGAGCGGGGGCATGAGGCGAACACACAGGGCGGGGAGCAGGAAGAGCAGCCCGTGCCAAAGTGCGTCGCAAATAGTCCTCCGGATCGCCGTGGTGGCGGGGAAAATGCGGACTTCCCAGACGGAGAATAGTTTCCACCTGGGCGGTCGATATGTGGATGGCCAGCAATTTTCTCGCGAGCCACAGATCGACGATGCTCCAGTCGGGCTGGGGAAAGCGCTCCCGAATGTGCCAGCGCTCCATCCAGCGTTGATAGATAGTGACGGCTCCTTGGGCAGTAATCGTGGGCCCTGGGTGGCCTACGCGGGAGGGGTGGTGGGCAGCAATCCGCGCTGCCGTCATCGTCTGCCGTGTCACCAGCTGCGTGGCCGAAGGCAGCAAGTCCTGGGCGGCGCTCGCCAGAACCGCACGGGCTTCGACAATCTTTACCCAAGGAGCGTAACCGCGGACCGTACGTCGCGCGAACTTCTGGTTGGTGAAGCCGGCCAGTCTTCCCAAGTGACGCCAGTCGGTGCTGGCCAAGTCGCCGCCATAGCTGTGAGCCAACTGTTTGCCTATGGCCGTCGCCAGGGCAGGTTCCAGCGGTGTGGTGCTGACGCGAATCCAAGCTTGGAGATGGCCCGGGCTGGTCCGGAGCATCACGCAGGGCTCATGACCATTAGCTCGCATGAGTTCAAGGATACGAGGTGGGGCGTGATCGAGGTCGAGGAGAATATAGCCGGCATTGCTATCCTCGGCATAGGGGAGCAGATATACGTCGTAACCCTCGCGGTTGCGTGCGCGCAGAAAGCGCACCGTGGATCCACGCATCAACTGACCTGCATCCCAAAGCCGTTCTCCAGGACACACTCTGCGTGTGGAATGGTCAATCAAACGGATGAAGTAGAGTTCATTCGGCATAGCCGCCAGCTGGCGGCGGACAGCGTGCACGGTAAGAAAAAATCCGCGGTCGGACACGGATTCGAGAATGCAATCGAAGCACCTCGCCGTTACAATGATTTTCAGCGAACGGCAACAATCCCCTTAACTCTGTGTCTCAGTCCAGGGGTTCACTTCACAAACGCCGCCCCTTCCCCCCGCGCCCCCTAACCTGGCTCACACTCTGCCACTGCGATGTTGTTCGCGATCAACAGCAAAAAAGGGGACATTTCTAATGTCGTAAGGATGGGGACATTTCTAATGTCGGTTGACACTGTCGCGCGACTTCCACCCCCTCCGGGCGCACAATTCCACCGAATCGCCCCTCCGAAGAGCAGTTTCAATCGTTCGGAACCGCAACACCCCCTGAGGCAATCAGAAACTCACCCCGGCCTTATAGTAATTTCCCATCCGCGCAATCCCAACCACACCGCTATGGAAAAAGTGGAGTTGGAAGATGTTCAGAGTTGGCTGAAGCTCCGCGGTAAAGAAGTGGTCGGCTCGCCGTCGAACGACATTGCGTTCTAGAGAAAGGCACTGCATTGCGCCGCGCCAGGGCCGGGACTATGCTCCTTAGTTGTGGCAGGGTGAGAACGGCACAAGGGTTTTCACCGTTTCCTCTTTCTTAGGCCCGGCTGAAGGCGAACGGTGTCACGCCAGGCCACGTCTGTTCCCCTGCCCCTTCCAATGGATTTACTCCTGCACCACTTTTGGGCAGTTGACCCTGAAACTGACGGGGCGTAGCCTAGTTCTGAAAAGCAAAGAAACTCTATCCGTCGTCGGCGCGACGACGGGTTCCTTTCACCCTCAACCTACGAAAGGAGCGCAATGTATGTTCACCCGCATAGTCGAACTGACAACCAAGCCAGGCAAGAATAAACTACTCGCCGACACCATCGATGAGAAAGTACTGCCTATCCTGAAGAAACAGAAAGGTTTCTTGGATGAGACAGTCTTCGTCTCCGACAAAGAGGATAATCGCGTGATGGCCCAGGGCTTTTGGAACACCAAAGAGGATGCGGAAGAGTATCACCGCGCCGAGTACCAGCGGGTGGTTGAAACGATTCAGCACCTGCTTGAGTCCGAACCAGTGATTCGCACATTCAACGTCCACAGTTCGACCAGCCTCAGGATCGCCGCGGGCAAAGCCGCCTGAGGCAACCTACCATCACAAAAGGGCGCGCTACGGCGCGCCTTTTCCATTGTGTGCCGAGCATGCTCGACAGCTTGGAGGTGTAAGTCCTCTACCCAGTCTGATGGAGACGAAGGGTTAGCGAAGCGCAAGGGTGAAATCACACTCGCCGCAAGGCGGGGCCCGAAAGAAGCGTGGAGCAAAGACGCGAGCCGATGAACAAGAACCGGATATGAGGCCTACGGTGGCGGGCGAGCGGGCA
>Ga0137418_10006528_pt1 | contig 10737 bp, 9 predicted proteins | sample CZODoug3_1_2_16f_FD_122242 | JGI IMG/M metagenome (GOLD analysis project Ga0137418, IMG submission 122242) | Vadose zone soil fungal communities from Angelo Coast Range Reserve, California, USA - CZODoug3_1_2_16fungal (Hybrid Assembly) | ecosystem: Environmental > Terrestrial > Soil > Vadose... | reverse complement strand
CTTTTGGCGCATGCACGACTCCATATTCGCCGATCAGTATCACCTCGAGCCTGACGACCTCGAGCAGCGGGCCACGGCAACCGGCGTGAACATGCGTGGCTATCTCAAGGCGATGGCCACACACCAATCCGCCGAGCGTGTGGAACGAGACGTTCAGAGCGGCATCGCGAACGGTGTCGAAGGCACACCGTCGGTCTTCATCAATGGCGAGCGGTATCACGGGAGGCGAGATGAGGGCAGTCTGCGGGAGGCGATCAAGAGCGTAGATTCGGGGGGATGACCGCGCCGTCCGCCTGGAGTCCCCTCCGTCGGCCCCTGTTCCGCGCTCTCTGGATCGCCGACGTCGCCTCCAACATCGGCACCTGGATGCACGACTCGGCGGCCGCGTGGCTGATGACGCTGCTCGCACCCTCGCCGCTCATGGTCTCGCTCGTGCAGGCCGCCACCACGCTCCCGCTGTTCCTGCTCGCACTTCCCGCGGGGGCGCTCGCCGACATCTTCGACCGCCGACGAATCCTGCTCATCGCGCAGGTGTGGTGGTTCCTGACGACCGGCTTGCTGGGCGTGCTCACGATCACCGGCGTCATCCAGCCCTGGATGCTGCTCGTGATCACGCTCGCCATCGGCGCCGGCAGCGCCATCGACCTGCCCGCGTGGCAGGCGATCATTCCCGAGACCGTTCCGCGCGAGGAATTGCCCGCGGCCGTCGGACTCGGCAGCGTCGCGATCAACATCGCGCGCGCGATCGGACCGGCGCTCGCCGGCCTGATCATCGTCGCCGGCGGACCGGGTCCGGTTTTCGTCATCAATGCCGTCTCGGTGCTGGGCGTCTTCGTCGTGCTGTGGCGCTGGCGGCGGGAACCAAGCCGCGCCGTACTGCCGGCGGAGCGCTTGGCATCGGCGATGCGCGCGGGCGTCCGCTACGCGACGAATGCCCCCGCCCTTCGCAACGTCATCGTTCGGACTCCGGCGTTCGTGGCATTCGCGAGCGCGCTGTGGGCGCTGCTCCCGGTGGTGGTGAGGACGTCTCTGGGGCGGGGCGCGGTCTCCTACGGCGTGCTGGTGGGGAGCCTGGGTCTCGGCGGCCTTATCGGCGCGGCGTTATTGCCCGCCTGGCGCAAGCGCTGGTCGACGGACGCGATCACCGCGGCCGCGACGGTGTTCTTCGCACTCGGATGTGGCGCGCTCGCATGGGTCAGCAATTTCGCGATCCTGGCTGGAGCGATGGTCATCGCCGGGATCGGCTGGCTCACGACCGTGTCGAGCCTGCTGCTCGCGGCCCAACGCGCCGCGGCCGGCTGGGTGCGTGGCCGGGCGCTCGCGATATCGACACTGATGCTGTTCGGCTCGCTCGCCCTCGGGGCCGTGGTGTGGGGCATCCTCGCGAATCGCGTGGGCGTTGCGTGGGCACTCACAGCTGCGGCAGGCGGCATGTTGCTGGGACTGGGTCTCATCCCGCGCTTTCGCCTGACGGCGGCCGAGGCTCTCGATCTCGAGCCGTCGCGCAATTGGCCGGATCCGGTCGTCGCGGAAGAGTTGGCCGCCGAAGCAGGCCCGGTTCTCGTCACGGTCGAGTACACGATCGAGCCGGATCAGCGAGCCGCTTTTGCCGCCGCCGCGCGCAACCTCCTTCGACCGATGCGCCGGCGCGACGGCGCGGTGTTCTGGGAGCTGTTCGTCGACTCCGCCAATCCCAAGCGCTGTGTGGAATGCTGGCTGGTGGAGTCGTGGGCGGAGCACCTGCGCCAGCATGAGCGGACGACCCGCGCGGATCGCGAAGTGCAGGTTCGCGTTCGCAAGCTCACCGTTGGCCGCGAACGTACGACGCATTACGTCGCGTTGTCCCGCACACGTGCGCCTACGTCGTGAGCGGCGCCGTCACCTCCCGAATGTCGATCTGGGACATGAGGGTTCGATGCACCGGACACTTGTGCGCCACCTCCATCAGCTTGCGCTCCTGCTCCGTCGTCAGCGCGCCCGTGAGCTGAACCTCGGTATTGATTCGATCGAGCATGGTATCATCCCGGACCATGCAGTCGGCGCAGTCCCTGGCGTAGATCCGTGAGTGAGTCAGACGAATAGCGACGGTCTCGAGCGGCCACTTTCTCGTTCGCGCATAGAGCGCGATGGTCATGGACATGCAGGCACCGAGGGCGGCCATGAGGAGATCGTAAGGACCAGGTCCGCGGTCCGCGCCACCTGCGCCGACAGGCTCATCCGCGACCAGATGATGACGACCGGCCGTGATCTCCTGCACAAACCCTTGCGCACCACCCCGAACGACAACCACACCCTCTGCTTCTGCCATCGGACGCCTCCTTAGGGGACTCGCTCCGCGAGCCACGCGCGCGCGATGTCCGTGATGTCCTTATGCTCCACATCGGCCAATGCGTTCAGCCGTCGCATCTCCGCGTCTGATATCTTGCCGCCCAGCTCCGCCAGCGCCGCCGCAACCGCGGGATATTTCTCGAGCGTCGCCGCCCGGACAACCGGGGCCGCCTGGTACGGCGGGAAGTAGCCGCGATCGTCGCTCAACGCAACCAGATGGAGCGCGGCGATCTGCCCGTCGGTCGAGTTCCCGGCGATGACATCCACGCGTCGGTCGGCCAGCGCGCGGTACGTGAGTCCCAGGTCCATCGAGGTCGGCGGCTGCGAGAAGGTCAGGCCATAAACCTTGGCCAGGCCGGCGAACCCGTCGGCTCGTTCCAGGAACTCATAGCCGAATCCCGCCTTCCAGCGCGGCGCCAGGCGCGCGAGATCGGCAATCGAGCGCAATCCGTAGCGCTCCGCATCGGCGCGTCGCACCAGGATCGCGAACGTATTGTTGAAGCCGAGCGGCGCCGTCCAACGCAGTTTGAAATCGCGCGCGTACGCCGCCGCGACGAAGCGAGAAACGCTGTCAGGATTGGCGATCGGCGGCTGCTTCAGGATGGCCGTAAACGCCGTGCCCGTATACTCGACGTACAGGTCGATGTCGCCCGCCGTGATCGCACGATGACAGACGAACGTCCCCCCCAAATGCAACCGTCGCTCCACCGGCAGCGACGTGCGCCGCTCGATTTGCTGCGCCACGATTTCCGACAACAGATCGGACTCGGTGAAGTTCTTCGAGCCGACGACGACCCGATCCCGTCTGCTGCACGCAGCGCACAGGATGACCAGCAACACCAGCGATCGCGTCACCGCGGCCGCCAGACGAGCCTGCGCTCCGCGAGTCCGAGCAGTGCGTCGGCGAGCAGTGCGAGCAGCGCGGCGGGAATGGCGCCCGCGAGGATCAGGGTGTCGTCCACCGTCGCCACGCCGCGGAAAATGTAGACGCCGAGCCCGCCCGCTCCGATCGCCGCGGCGATCGTCGCGATCCCCACACTCACCACCGTGGCGATGCGCACGCCGGCGAGGATGACGCCGGCGGCGAGGGGCAGCTCGACGAGCCGCAGCAGCTCACCATCAGTCATGCCCATCCCCCGACCCGCCTCGCGCACCGCAGGGTCAACGCCGGCAATCCCCGCGTACGTGTTGCGGACGATGGGGAGGAGTGCGTAGACGACGAGCGCTGCGATTGCCGTCCACGCGCCGATCCCGAACACCGGAATCAGGAGCCCGAAGAGGGCGAGACTGGGGATGGTCTGGAAGACGTTCGCGAAGCCGAGCACCGGCCGGCGCCAGGCAGGACGGCGGGCCACGAGGACACCGAGCGGCAGTCCGATCAGGGTGGCGACAGCGGTGGAAATCGCGACGAGGGCGATGTGCTGCCCCAGGAGCAACCACACTTCGCCTGCGTGACGGCCGTAAAACTCGAACAGCCTCACGCGGCCTCCATGAACTTACGGACCTCGGGCAGCGTGCTGGCCCGAAACCCGTCCGGCGTTCCGAGAAACACCAGCCGTCCGGCGTCGAGCAGCCCGATGCGCGTACCGAGCAACAGCCCCTCACGCACATCGTGCGTGACGAGGACCATCGCTTTCCCAAGCGTGCCTTCGAGAGCGCGGAATTCGCGCTGGAGCTCCAGGCGCGTGATGGGGTCGAGCGCGCCGAATGGCTCGTCGAGGAGCAGCAGCGGTGGATCGAGGGCCAGGGCGCGCGCGATGCCGACGCGCTGGCGCTGACCGCCCGAGAGCTGATGCGGGAAGCGCGCGGCGAAGGTGTGGGGGTCGAGTCCCACGAGCGCGAGGAGCTCGCGCACGCGACGCTCGATGCGATCCGCGGGCCACTGCTCGAGCCGCGGCAACAGTCCGACGTTGGCGGCGACGGAAAAGTGGGGGAAGAGTCCCACGTCCTGAATCACGTAGCCGATGCGGCGCCGCAGCGCGATCGCACCGGCCGCCGTTGCGGCCTCGCCCGCGATCTGCACGGCCCCGCCCGTCGGCGTGAGTAGCCGGTTCACGAGCTTCAGGGTCGTCGTCTTCCCGGAGCCACTGCGGCCGAGCAGGACCAGTGTCTCACCGGCTCCCACGGCGAAGGAGATCCCATCGACCAGGGGTCTCCCGTTTGCGGGGAGGTGATAGCGCAAGTCCTTTACATCCAGCACCATGGCCACCGAGCGCCTAATCTACTTATGTTGTTCCAACCATGACTCAGCCGCTCGGCATGTCGGACTTCTTCGCCCTCGAGGCGGGGGAGTATCTCGACCGGCTCGATGCCCTGCTCCAGCCCCCGGCCCCGCCGGCGGCCGAGGAGTTGGTACGGCTGGCGCGCGCGTTGCGCGGCAGCGCGCTGATGGCGAGCCAGCAGGGGATCGCGCGCGCGGCGATGGGGCTCGAGGCGCTCGCGCGCGGCGTGCGCGAGGGCCGGCGCCCCTGGGACGCGGCGACGACGCAGATCGCGATTCGTGCGGTCGATGATCTCAAGATCTTCGTGCGCAAAGCGGCGAGCTGGAGCGACGCCGATACGGCCAAGGCGGAGGCGTTGGCGAGCCAGCTCGAGCAGCTCGGCGGGCGTCCCTCGGCCCAGGTCCGAGCGGCGGAGGCGATGGGCCTCGACGCGGGCGCGCGCGCCTTCGTCGCGCGCGAGGGCGCCGCGATTGCCAGCGCGCTCGACCGCGCCGGCCGGGCGATGCGCGCCAATCCGATGGCGCATGATCCGCTGCAGCAGGTCCTGAAGGCGCTGCAGCCGCTCCGCGGCCTCGCCGCACTCACCGATCTCCCCCCGCTGCCGGATCTCCTCGAAGGAATCGAGCAAGCGATCGGCGAGATCGGCCGGACCGGTGGCGCACCACCCCCCGGCGCCGGTGACACGATCGCCGAGCTGTTCCAGATGGCGGCGACGTCGATCGCGCACGCGGCCCGTGAAGTCGCCGAGCGCGGCCGGCCCGATCCGGAAAGCGCGGAGTTCCGCAAGTTCGCGGGGCTGCTGGTGCACTTCATGGACAGCGAGCCCGACGTCGTCTCCATCGAGACCGTGGCAACGATCGTTCGACGCGGCACGCCGCCGGGCGGCGAAAGTGCCAGGCCAGCGACGCTCGGCCGTCTCGAGCTGGTGAGCCACGGGGAGCATCTGCGGCAGGCCGCCGACTCGCTGGAACGGGCGCCCAGCGCGACCCAACGCGAGCTGCGCGCGCATACGTTGGCCAGCACGTTCCGCGGGCTCGCGTCTGCCGGCGGTGGGCCCGTCGCCGAGCGCGTCGCCGAGTTCGCGCAGGCGGCGCGCGAGGCCGTGACGAGCGGGATCGCCGTGAACCAGCCCGCGCTCTTCGCGGCTGAGGTGCGCAAGGCGGGAGAGATTCTCTCCGCCTCCGGAACGAGCGATGAAACGGCGATCGCCGCGGCGCTGGCGGGCGTCACGCTCGCAGTGCGCCGGCTCGGCAGCGCCGCGCCCGCGGCCGCGCCGGCGCCAAAGCCTCCCGCGCCTCCACCGCCGCCCGGACCTCAGGCGCGCGCACCATTGATCGGCGCGGAGTCATCGACCGATCTGGCGGGCACGTGGACGCGATATCAACAGATGGTCGCGGCGGGCGTGGGACCGGCGTCGCTCGAGGAGTTGATCGCCGGCGCCCCGGGTCATGGGCCCGGCCTTAGTCGAGCAAATGGAGAGCCCGTCGACATCAAGACTCTGCTCTACAAGGGCGCCAGTGCCCGTCACCGCGCGCTGGAGTTGCGCGAGGCGGCCAAGCGCGCGAGCGGCGACAGCCTGCGCGCGATCATCGACGAAGTCTGCGACCTCGTTGTCCTCGCCATCGAACCCGAGTAAGAAAAACCGCTGGAGGGGAGCCTGGCTGATCGGGCTCGTCATCAGCGTCGCCCTCCTGGCGTGGGTGTTGTCCAAGAGCCACCCCGACAAAGTCTGGGAGTACGCCAAGCACGCCAACTGGTGGCTGCTGCTCCTCACGATCGTCGTTGCGACCGTCACCTTCCCGGTGCGCGCCATTCGCTGGCGTCTGATCCTGCGCGATGCAGACGGCCGGCCGTTCCCATGGATGCCGCTGTGGCACGCGACCACGATCGGCTTCATGGCGAACAATCTGCTCCCCGCCCGCGCCGGCGAGTTCGCGCGCGCGTACGTCGCCTCGCGCCAGCTCCCGGTGCGTTTCACGACATCGCTCGGCTCGATCGCCGTGGAGCGAGTGTTCGACGCGCTCGTCATGCTGGGGCTGATGGCGGTCGCGATCGCGGCGCCCTCCTTCCCCGCCCACACACTTGTCGGTGGTCGGTCACTCTCCGCGATCGCGGCATCGACCGCGCTGCTGTTTGGCGTGCTGCTGGTGATGGCGCTGCTCATCGCGAACCGGCCCGGTCCCTGGTTGGTGCTGGTCGAGCGCATCTCGCGGCGCGTCCTGCCGGCCCGCGCCGCGGACCGCGTGGCTCGTGCTTCCGATGGCATCATCGAAGGGCTGGCGGTGCTCAAGAGTCCCGGGCGATTTGCGGGCGTCGTCTTGTGGTCGCTCGTGCTCTGGATCAAGAACGCCGCCGCCTTCGCGATCTGCTTTCGCGCCTTCGGACTCCATGTCCCGCTCGAGGCCGCGCTACTCCTGCAGGGCATCATCGGTTTTGGCGTCGCCATTCCATCGACACCGGGGTACGGCGGCGTCTTCGAAGCGGCGACACTGTTGACCCTGCGGCTGTACGGCGTGGACTCGAGCCTGGCCCTCGCCTACGCGTTGACCTATCACCTCACGACGTTCGTCCCCATCACCCTGCTCGGCCTGTGGTCGCTGTCGCGCCTGCACCTGCGACTGGGTGAGTTGAGCAGTGCTGCGCGTGGGAGCGCCGAGTGAGCGACGCGCGTCGCATCCTGGCGCACGCCAAGGTCAACCTGTTCCTGCGGATTCTCGCGCGCGAATCATCCGGCTTTCATCAGATCGAAACCGCCTTCGCGCTTCTGGAATTGGCGGACGAGCTCGTCGTGCACCGCATCGACTCGGGTGTGACCCTCGAGGTGGCAGGACCGGATCTCGGCCCGAGTGACGAGAACCTGGCGGTGCGAGCCGCCCGCATGGTCCTCGATGCGACCGGCAATCGCTTTGGCGTCGCAATCAAGCTCACCAAACGGATTCCGGTACGGGCAGGACTCGGCGGGGGCTCGAGCGATGGGGCCGCGGCCCTGCACGGGGTGAACGCGCTGGCCGGCAACGCCGTGCCGCGCCACGAGCTCCAGCATTTCGCGGCAAAGCTCGGCGCGGATGTCGCCTTTTTTTCAAGCGGCGCGGCGCTAGCACTGGCGTGGGGCCGCGGTGAGCGCCAGTTCCGTATGCCCGCGCCGCCGTCACAACCGGCGCTGGTGGCCATCCCGCCGATTCCGGTAGCGACCCCCGACGCGTACGCCTGGTGGGACGCGCAGAATCGCTCCCCCGCTTCGCGGGGGCCGGTCACCCTCGATGCGGATGCCCTCAGCACGTGGGGAAGCATTGGGCGGCTCGGCGGCAACGACTTCGAGACGGTGGTATTCGGCAAGCATCCGGAGCTGCGCGCGCTCTACGAGCGGGTCGCCGGAACGGGGCCGGTCTGGGTACGCCTGTGCGGGTCGGGGAGCGCCGTCGCGGCCGTCTATAAGAAGGAGAGGGACCGCGACGACGCGGTAGAGCGGCTGGGCGAAAAACATCAGCGGCTGATCGAGACGACGACCCGGTCAACCGCGAGTGACGGGCCCCAGCCCATCGGGGGTATAGGCTAAGGACTGAATACCGCGCGGGCCCGCGCGAACGTCTGCAAGACCGCGGCCTTTTCATCAGGCGTATTCCACGCCGTGCTCGCCTGCGCCGCGGCCTCCACCCGCTCGATCCATTTCACAAAGAACGCGGCGTCCCCGGCAGAGCGCACCGGTTGGCCGCCGACCCGCACGTAGATGGGGCTCGTCGAAGCAAACGGATAGAGATCGAGCACGGGCATCTCGGCACGATCGCTGTACGCGCGCAGCACAAACCAGCCGCTCCCATTCACCGGAACCAGCACTGTGTCGTTGGCTGCCCGGCGGCCGGAATCGAGCGCGACCGTCGCGACGACCCTCCCATTCCCAATGATCTCGACGTGATCGATCGGAACGTTCGATCGCACCCGCACGATCGCCTTGAGCTGATGCATCCCGGCTGGAAGGCGGATCTCGTCACCAATGGCGTGGCCGGCGAGCGAGAACTCGAGCAACGGGGCGTTCGTCACGAACGTTCGTCCCGCCTTGAGTCCCGCAAGCCACCTCTTGTGATCGAGTTGGGCCCCGGACTGCACGAACACGCGCACCAGCCCAGGCGGTCCACGCAGACTGGCGAAATTGGGAAACGCGTCAGTCCCCGCGGCTGCCGGTAACCGGAATCCGCAGTTGAGCAGTCGGTACCAGATCTCGGATGTGATGAGGTGATCCGAGTATCCCATGACCTCGAGATAATCCACTTTGCCCAGCGCGACGTCGACCGGTAGCTCGTAGAACAGCGGCGAGGTGGTATCGGCGGGATCGGGCTTCGCGTCGAATGGGTGGACGTAGCCGACGAGCGCGCCTTGCGCATGGCCGAGATCGGCCACGGTCGCGTTCGTGAGCGCGAGACTCGACGCCGCCGTGTTGGGATAGCCGGCGTACTCGGGCAGGAGGTAGTGCGAGCCGAGGCCGAGGAGTCCCAGGTGGCCCCAAACACTGGTGTGGAATTCCTGCGCGTGCCGGAGCAGGAACGTCGGCGTGGACACCGGGTCGGCGTCCGTACGGAAGTACGCAATGTCCGGAATCCGCTGCTCTTTGTTCACGATCAGGTTTTCGACGACGTGTAGATCTTCGGCCCCTGCCTGGAACGCGAGATGCGGGGGCGCGTTGCGATAAGCGCCGCCGTAGTTCATGTGCACGTGCACGTCGCCGCTCCACCATCCGTGCGCCGGAAGACTGTCTAGTCGATTGAGAACGACGCGCCGCGTGGTCGGTATACCCGTCGGCACGTTCACGTCGGCACGAAAAACCTGATACTCCGGTCCATGCCACACCTCGACGTGCACTCGTCCGGCCGGCACCGTGAGCTCAGCGGCGCCAGCCGAGTGGAAATACGAGTACTCGAATTGCCGCTCGGAGCGGTCGAACGCCTCGTCCGCGTGGCGCCATGCATCGTCGGGGGCGTAGCCACGGCCTTCGGCGGTGGTGACCGAGATCCGCGCGGAGAGCGGCCGCCCGGCGCGATCGACGACGTCGATGCGCAACGTTCCCACGGGTCCGCGATAATGCCGCTCGCGCGCCGCGATGGGCTGCTTTCGTCCTCCTGGGACGTCGATCACCCACAGCGACGTATTGCCGCTTTCGTTGGAGACAAACGCGATGCGGCTGCCATCGCGCGACCAGCGCGGCGCGGTGGCGTCGAACTCGCCGTAGGTCAGCGGAAAGGGATCGCCGCCCTCGCTCGTCATCAGCCACAGCTGATTCCATTGCCTGCCGAGATAGGAGCTGTAGATGACGCGCGTCCCATCAGGCGACCAGTCTGGCCGCGCCTTCCAGGTCGTCTCCTCGTACCGCAGCTCGCGCGGGGCAGCCCCGGGATGTGCCTCCATTCGCCAGAACCCACCGGTGCCGTGGATGTGGCCGCGATTCGAGACGAAGATGATTTCCTTGCCGTCGGTCGACCACGTCGGCGAGATGTAGTGGTCCCATTTGCTGTAGTAGTAGCGCGGCAGCTTGCTGCCCGAGTCTTCGGTGAGCCGGAGCGGATCCTTCGCCCCTTCGGGGCTCAGGACGAAGATGTGCCAGCGGCCGTTGTACATCGATGAGACGAACGCGATGCGCGACCCATCCGGCGACCAGCGGGGCTCGAGGTTCACGGCACCGTTAGCGGTGAGCGGCGTGACGCTGCCCGATGCCAGGTCGAGCAGCTGCAGCTCGATGGCGTCATGCGCGTAGCGGGCGAACACGACCGTCCGGCCATCGGGCGACCAGTCGGGCTGATAGTCGTAAACCGGACCGGATGTGAGCTGCGTGGCGACCAGTGATCCGATCCGCTGGCGCCACAGCGTCCCCTGCATCGAGTAGATCAGTTCGGTGCCGTCCGGTGACCAGGTGGCTGAGCTCGGGCCGCTCGTCGCCTGCGGCACGTACATCTCGCGCCAGTAGTAGGCATGCGGCAGATCGACCTGTTTGAGCACACCGTCGCGCTGTGCGCACAGCCACGCGGGGACCAGCGCGAGCGCTAGCGCGAAGCCGCGAGCCATCGTTCGATCGAGGCGCGTAACAGCGGCAGCGGCACCGCGCCGTTTTCCAGCACGCGATCGTGAAACGCACGAATGTCGAATCGCGCGCCCAGCTTCTGTTCGGCCAGGGCACGCAGCCGCCGGATCTCCAGCCGTC
>Ga0137418_10006527_pt1 | contig 10737 bp, 10 predicted proteins | sample CZODoug3_1_2_16f_FD_122242 | JGI IMG/M metagenome (GOLD analysis project Ga0137418, IMG submission 122242) | Vadose zone soil fungal communities from Angelo Coast Range Reserve, California, USA - CZODoug3_1_2_16fungal (Hybrid Assembly) | ecosystem: Environmental > Terrestrial > Soil > Vadose... | reverse complement strand
ATCTCGTCGAGCATTTGCGCGACGGCGGCGTAGGAGCCCACAAACACGCCCTGGTTCGTCGGCAATTTATCGACGCCGAGGGTGCGGCGCCGGTTCGGCTGCGAATACGGGTCTTTGCTGGGATCGTCCTCGGCCTGGGCGTCGCGCCAGGCCAGCGCCTCGAAATCGGTCCCCGCCTTGTAGTGTTCCCATTTGGCCATCGCGGCGGCGTCGGTCTCGTCGGCGATGATCATCTGCAGGATCAACGCACCGCATTCACGCCCGCTTTGAGCCGTCGCGTCCACCAGACGGGCGACGCTCGGTGCCACTGCCGTCGGCTGATTGACCCCGCCCCCAGTGCAGAAATTGTAATTCGCATATTGTGCCGCGAACCGGGTGCCGGCATCGCTTTGCGCGGCGCAGATGATCGGAATCTGGGCAGTCGGCAATGGCAGGCAGCGGCAGTCGTCCATCTGAAAGAAGTCGCCCTTGAAATCGGATCGCCCCGCTTGCCACAACTCGCGCATGACGGTGACGTACTCGGCGCAGTATTCGTATCGGCGACGGTAGTGCTCGGAACCCGGCCAGATCCCCATCTGCGTGTATTCGCGCCGCTGCCAGCCGGAGATGATGTTGATCCCGAACCGGCCGTGCGAAATCGAATCGATCGTCACCGCCATGCGGGCCGCGATCGGCGGCGGCATGGTAAGGACCGCGCAGGTGGCAAACAGCTGGATGCGGCTCGTCACCGCCGCCAGCCCGGCCATCAGCGTGAACGATTCCAGGTTGTAATCCCAGAACTGCGACGGGCCGCCAAACCCGTGCAATTTGATCATCGACAACGCAAAATCGAAACCGAAGCGTTCCGCCTTCTCGACGATCTCGCGATTGAGGTCGAAGCTGGGCCGGTATTGCGGCGAGGTGGTCGAGATCAACCAGCCGTTGTTGCCGATCGGGATGAAAACGCCCAGTTCCATGGTCGCGCCTCGCCATTGATTGAAACGCTCGGCGCGCCCACCCCACGATTTATTCATTTAGTGATGGGAGAGGTGCAAGGCGAATGCCAACCGGTACGGCGCGCGGATTCACGTGCTCGCCGCACCGCGAGCCTGTCGCCGTGCCTACGATCGGCGCATTTGCCCAAAGATGGGCAGCGCCGCCTCGTCCATCTCTGATCGTGCCGAGGCCGAACGGTGCCCCGATGCTGCTCAGAAACGCGCCGACCCGTGCGACTGGAACGCCCCAGACCTCGGCCTCGATGCCGCTCCCTGCTCCCGGCATGCGCACCAGCCCGGGGGGCGCTTGCCATCCGGCAGCGCGGCAATCAGCGGGTCATGAAAAGCCGGCGCGAGCAAGGTCACCGCGGCCGGCAGACCGTTCGACTGGAAGCCGTTGGGGACCTTGATCGCCGACAGATCTAGTAAATTGGTGAAGTTTGTATAGCAGCCAATCGGCAGCTCACCGCTGAAATGCCCGTTAATGAGGCCATTTCGGCTCGCCTGTCATTCCGGCAACGCCGCAACAGCATGGCACGGCGGTTGCTATGTCTGCCCCGGGAACCAGGCACGCCATAGACCCTCATGAAGCGACACGAGTTTCTCAAGGGGGCTGCTGGTTCCATCGCCAGTTCGACTGCCGGCCACTGGCGCAAACCTGATTTTAGAGGTGCGATCGAATGAGCGCGAACCATCCAAAAGCCCTTGCGGTAATCGGCTGGGCCGATGCCCCACTTGCTTCCACATGGCCGCGAAGCCTGTTCGCTCGCCCTTCGAAGCCGAACCTCGCGGCCAGCGCGCGGATCAGAATTCGCCGGTTCTTCCTGAGCATCGACGGTAGAGGCGCCAAAACACGTGCGGGAACCGGCGGGCCGGGGGAACCACCGGAGGAGCCGCTTCACAACACGGTTTGGGATGATCCAGCTCTCTGGATGCTGATGATGCATTGATGATCGGCCACGCTCGGCAGGGCGGCGCGACGGGATCACACAAGAACTGAGTATGGCTGACCAATCCTCCGATGCCGAAGCCTATGTCGACGCCGCTGCGGCATTGACTGGCTTGCCAATCGACCCGGCACACCATCCCGGCGTTATCGCCATCTCGAGCGCCTCGCGCAGATGGCGGCTTTGGTCATGGAATTTCCGCTGCTCGACGAGACCGACCGGCGCCGGTGTTCCGGCCAAGAGCCGCGATCTCACCCGCACCGACGCGGCGACGATCGCCACGGCCGTGCGGGCTGGCGCGACCACCGCCGTCGCAGTGACCGAGGCAGCACTCGCGCGCATCGAACAGCGCAATCCCGCCCTCAACCGCTCCACCGCGATTACCCTCGCGCGCACCCTCGCGACGGCGCGCGGCACGGCGGCTTGCGCCGAGCATGTTCGCGACGCTAGCGACCGCTGCCGCGGCCGCCTCGGTGCCGTTGCGCGATCCCGGTCAGATGCCGATCGGCGTGGAGATCATCGCCGCGCCGTGGTGGGAAACCGACGCGTTGCGGATCGCCTGGGAATTGGAGCAACACGGCGTGACCGCGGCCATGAGGATGGATTGTCGAGATTAGCCCTGCTTAAGATTCTCGGCGGCCGGCGGATCTAGGGGCGTGGCATCGCGCGCGCCGGATTGGCGCGCGGCAGAACCTTGCCCACGGATGAAATCCGCCGGGGAGCGTGGCCCTATTGTGTATAAGACAGTGAGTAATTGGAGGGTAACTGCTCTTTTCCGTGGATAGCTCGCTGTGCGGCCGCTTTTTGAATTGCCGGGCAGAAAGCGTTCGATAATTTCTGGAGCGACGATCATTTTGCGCATCGCCATTTGGCTGCGATGGCCCCCACTTTGCGGGACGAGACTATTGTAGTGCCCGGTGTCTCCTCCAAGACCGCGTTGTTCTGCCTGGACCGCATCCGTACCTCAGATGGCGTGCGTGCGCAGAATGCGGCCTTTGATGCCGATTACGATGCGGAAGACCGCGTACTGCCCTTAGATCGCCTGATCGCCATCGCTGACAAAAGCGGGCTTAAGCTATGGCCGGCAACCTTCGACTGGCGTGCCTTGCTCGTAGCAACCGCCACGAAGACAGTATTGCTGCTCTTGCGGAATGCAAATGTCGTCCTTGTCCTCGGCAGCGGCCGCGATGGCGTCGAGGAGATCGTTGCTTCCGATCCACTTTACCAGAACGGCGAACCCTTTTTCCTTCCCCGCGTCGCCCTCGAACACGCATGGGGCGGCGAGGTCCTGATCGTCAAACCCAAACGAAACAGAGTGGAACGGGCGCTCGCCTGGCATTTTTCCATCTTGTCGATGTGCGGATTGGCAGCGGGTCTGTTGCTGCTCCTGCACGCCGCCATCGACGTAACAGCAGCCGGCTCTAACGCGCCACCTCACTACGAGAATTCGGCCGCAGTTTCCTCCAACCGATTGTCGGACGGCGCCATATCGATTGAGGCGCAAGCAACCGCTGCCACAACGACCGCCGATACACCACGCAATACCGACCGCAGATCGAATATCTCTGATGTGGCACAAGCCAACGCTGACATACCACGGGCCGCCTCGCCGGAGATTACGGAAGCGGCCTCGGCTGGCGAGGCGCAGAAAACCGAACAGCCGCTAATCGGATTGCATCAAGGATCGGGAGTTCCAACCGTCGAAGCGACCATAGATGCACAAGAAGCCTCACCAGCGGTCGAGGAAAGCGGTGCGAAATCGGCGGAGTCTCCCGTCGGTGAAGCACCGCAAACAATTCCACCCGTGGCTACGGCACCAATCTCGCCGGCCGACGTCGTGGCGGCGAGCACAACGAGGTTGAGCCTTTCCACAGATGAGGTCACGGCGCTGCTCGCGCGGGGAGACTTTCTGATAGCTAAAGGGGACGTCGCCTCGGCGCGCCTCTTTTACGAACGCGCCGCCGAGGCCGGTCAAGGACAGGCGGCGTTACGCCTGGGCGAGTCCTACGATCCGGCGTTTTTGGCGCGCGTGCATCTGAGCGGAGTACGCGGCGACGCTTTAGCCGCGGCACGGTGGTATCGACGCGCTCGCGAGCTCGGCACAAGTGAAGCGGCAACCTTGTTGGAAACCCTCCAGCCCGAAAAGGACCAACGACTGCCATGACCCACCGGATTGGGCGCGCCATCATATCATCAGGGCTTTTTGCTATTATCGGTATGGTGGTGCCGGCAGTCGCGCAGCAATCAGTTGGCATCAACCGAGGCGTCGTTGAGCTTGAGACCGCGGGCAGCGCCGGTATATCGGTGCGCATCGGAGAAGAGCTTGCCAACCTGATCGACGACGGCGCGACGCGGCGGCTCGTTCCGGTCGTCGGCAAAGGCGCGCTGCAAAACCTGCTCGACCTCAAATATCTGCGCGGCATCGACATGGCGATCCTGCCGATCGATGTGCTCGATTACGCCAGCGAGCGAAAGCTGATCCCGGCAAACGATCCTGGGGCTTATTACATCACCAAGCTCTACAATGAGGAATTTCACCTGCTGGCGCGGCGCGACATCAAAGCCGTTGCCAACCTCTCGAACCGGAAGGTGAACGTTGGCCCGCCCGGCAGCGGTTCGGCGATCACGGCATCCCGTCTTTTCGAGCAATTGAAGGTGCCGGTCACGATGACCAACGAGCCGCAGGAGCTGGCGCTCGAATCACTGCGGAACGGGGAGATCGCTGCGGTCGCTTTGCTCGCCGGCAAGCCTGCTCCCTTGGTCCAGGCTCTCAAGGACGGCGACTTGCATCTACTCGAAATCCCTTTTAATCAGGCGGCCAACCCCATTTATGTACCGACCCGCTTCACCGCAGCGGATTACCCCGGCCTGGTTGAACAGGATCGGCCCGTCAACACTGTAGCCGTAGGAAGCCTGCTCGCGGTTGCCGAGCTCCGGCTGGTTCCGGAGCGGAACCGTAACATTACGAATTTTGTCGAAACGTTCTTCACCGGGTTTCAAACACTACTGGAACCGGGACATCATCCCAAATGGCATGAGGTCAATATCGCCGCAGATCTGCCCGGTTGGCGCCGATATCCGGCGGCGGAACAGTGGCTGCAGCGCAATCTGCAAATTGCCAAGGGTCCCACGGTGGATGAATTACGGCTGATGTTCGCGCGGTTCATCGACGAGCGCCGGCAAGCCGCCGGCGAGGCGCCGATGCCGGCCCAGGAAAAGAGCGCGCTGTTCCAACGATTCCGTGCTTGGCAGACTGGCCAGGCGCGGTGATTCGCGCCTTCATCGCCTTGGCGCGGGATAGACGGCTTCTCAGAACACTTTGGGATTAATGACAAATGTGGACTCTTACACCCGACGACACACGCTGCGCCAAGGATGAATTGCTCCAGCACCGCATCGCGACCGAGTCCAGGCATGCTGAAGAATTGCGAGCAATCGATACCGAGCTTGCCGAGATCACGGCGATCGAGCAGGCGATCGAAGCTTTTGCCCGTAAATATAAGCCTGCCGCGCCCCCGGACGAGGGTGAGGAGGAAGAACTCGCCACAAGGCTTACGACTCAAGCCAAGCTGACGCCGAGCAGCAGAAACTGGGGCGATGCTCTGTTCACGCCCGCGGCTTCGGCGCAAGGAGACGCAGCCTAGAGATCCCTTTTTTACCCGCCGATGAGCCGGCTCTCGCGTGCCGATGGCTCGGTCGACGCGACGCCAGTTACGGTGGCCAACCGGTGATTGCGGGGTGTGTGTTTGTGCCTGAAACCCAGGAGCGCTCATCCGTCCCACTGGATTCGCCTTCGCTCTCGCCGCCGCCCTGCCACGAGCCTCAATTTTCGCTCCCCTCCCCGGTATCGCGGCCACGCCGCGAATCGTGCGCGGGATGCCATCCCTGGCGCCCTCGTCGTATCCCCCGAATTCGCGAGTGTGCCGCTCGCTCCGCGCGGAGCGCTTGTCGCCGGCCGCCAATGACCATCAAATCGTTTGGCGAACTTTATACAGGAGTTGCGGGATGTGGGATCAGTTGACGCCAATGGACCTTCAGCGGGCAAGGGATCGATTGGCAGCGCTGCGCACTGTGACTCTGAACAGGCATGTGGAGGAGGTTAAACGACTGGACATCGAGCAGGCCGAGATCGAAGCGCTCGAGCGGCTGGCGGCGTCTTTTGCTCAGAGGTACATGAACTCAGCAGCCGCGCCGCAACCGACCACCGAGAGCCAACCTACCGTCGCTGTTGTGGCCGATAAAGACACCAGCGAGCCAGCCCGTTCGGAAGTACCTTGGGCGTCGCCTTCTCCAGACCTCCCGGTTCATCATCACGCGTCGCCAAATTTTGGCACGCCGCCTCGCCTTCGCAGATTTGTACAATGATAATCTCGGGATAGTCGCCGCTATAGCCGCATGCTTAGCCTTTTCTGATTGAACGTGGACGCGCAGGGCAACGCTTACCTGAGGTGAGCGTCGTCCTCCGCTTCGATCCGCACGAACCGACTGCTCGGCACACATGCCCTTCGCGCGCGCTTTTCGTTTCTTCGCAGCTAGCCAAACCGGTTCTGGTTCTGGTTGCGCCGCGACCCCTGCCCCGAAAACGCCTGCCGCCGCCTGTCTCCGCCCGTCGCCGTTTTCTTACTGAGCGGCTTACTCGGCGTGTTAAGGAAGAACGCGGTTCCGGCAGTCCGGACTATCGCAATGCCCCGCTATGATCGGAGGTTTTACGAATTTCCGATCAAAATACCCGCCCTGTGGTGGGCGTTGGAGACAGGTTTGGTCCAACAGGCCGGCGAGGTCCCGGCTTTCGCGGTAGAGGACCGTCACGGAGCACGTAGTATCGCCACGCGGCCAGGAATTGTGGCTCCCAGCCGGGCATCGCGCTGTAGTTCTTTCTTAGTATAGCGGTGAAGAAATCGTCGGCTTTGCCATCTAAAACCACGGGCGGCTTGGCACCCGCATCGACGTAGATCTCGTCGAATTCCTCCTTCCCGCGGCCTATTAGGTCGGCGAGCTGGTGGGCCGGCAACGGGCGCTCTACTTTTTCCTTAAAGCGATGGCGCGCTCGCATGTAGCGGAACAGAAAATCGCCCGCCTTCGCCGCCTTGTCGGCATCCACCTGTCCCATTATTCCCAACCCTCTCCGGTGCCTTGTCCGGCAGCGTGCGCGGCGGACGGTTAACGGCGGGTTACGACATCCGGGCAAGTTGCGGACGTGTCCGGGAACCACCTGCGCGCACCCCTAGCGGGCCAATGACGGATCATCGCCTACCAAGCAGCAGCCAGTTGGCGTCCACCAAATCCAATCGGGCTCCGGCACGGTTAGTGCAATAACGAACGCGCTTGGTCGATGAGGGCTCTGCGATGCCGGCAACAGGTCCAATTCGACCGAAAACAACAGGATCAGAAGGATGCCTGCCGAATGGCGATCCGCTGATCGCCTTCGAGCAGAACCGGGGTGGGGCGGATCAACGGCCGATCCGGCCGGGTATGCGGGTCCGCGCTCGTTGGACCCCAGAAAGCAGCCAGATCATCAGAGACGAGCGCGAATAGCGGCCCCCGCCCCTGGTCGGGATCATAGACCGCTGTACGTGACTTGCCCGGCTGCCGTGCGCGGTAAAGCACTGGCCTGAAGCAACGTCTCTAGCGTCGCCGAAGCAATGCGGGGATGTTCGCCGAGCCTATGAGCCGAGCTTCATTCCACCGACCTGGGGCCGCGAGCAGCCGCTCTGGGGATCGCCTGGTCTCAAGCGCGATACGCACGGCGAAACGGGCACGTATCGCTGTAGCGCATCCCATAAAGCACCCGAAGCGCCGTGCCGATCAGATTATCCGGCGAAGATCTGATGGGCGCGCTCATGCTGCGGTGCTCCCGGATGCCCCGGGTGCGGGAGCCGATCAAGAAAAATCATACCGGTCCGCTAAAATGGGCGCGATCAGCTGAGGGATAAGCGCGACGACAGCATCACCGTGGCCGGGTTTCGGGCATCGCCGTCCACACCAGCGCTGCCGCCGCAACGCCGGCCCCGGCCAGGGACATGAAGGCGACCGGGTTGCCGAACCGGTCGGCAATCAAGCCCGCAAGGCCGGTGCTGAAAGTGGCGCCGATCCCGATCATGAAGCCGACAAATCCGAGCGCAAGATTATAGCGGCCTGAATTTGCCGCGACGTCGCTCGTCACCAGCGGCCCGATGATTCCAAGAGACGCACCGGCTAGGCCATCGAGTGACTGCGCCACCACCATCATCCCGGGATTCGGAAACGCGGCAAACAGCACTCCGCGGATCGGCAACGTGCAAAATCCGAGAAACAACACCAGGCGCCGACCGTGCGATTCGGCGAGCCGGCCCAATGCCGGGGATATTGCCGCGGCAACCAGCTGCGGCAGCACGATGCCGGCCGCGATCAGCAGCGTGGCCTCGCTCTCGGCGCGCTTCGTAACGAAATTGCCGGCGAGCGGCAGCATCGCAGCGTTACCGAGCGTGAACAGCATCGCGCACACGGCGAAGCCCAGCAGAGCACGGTTCGTCAACACGGACGCGATAGGCTCACGATGCCGAGCAGCCGATTTCTCGCGCCGAGCCGCCGGCCGGCCGGGCTCGTAGAGGCGAGCTAAGGGCAACAAGGGAAGCACCGCCGCCACCGTCAATGCGGCGGTCATGAAAAATACCGCCCGGCTGGACAAGTAGTAGCCGCACGCGCCCATCGCCGCGGCGCCGATGCCGTTGCCGATGGCGGCAAAGCGGGCGTTGCGCCCCAGCCGCAACCCGAGCGCGCGGGAACCGGCAATCATCAGGCTCATCGCGGCGATCGCGGGGCCGAGCGTGCAGCTCGAAAAGCCATGCAGCGCTTCGCCCAGATAAATGAACAGCGGCGTCGGCCAACACGCGAAGAGCAGGGCGCTCGCGGTAAAGGCCAGAATGCTGAAGAACGCGACGCCAGCCTTGTTGCTTATCCGATCGACCAACGCGCCGGCCGGCATCTGGCTTGCCATCGCCGCGATCGTACCGAGGCTGAGAGCAAGCCCTATCCGAGTCTGGGTCCAACCCTGAGTCGTCAGATAGACGGCGACGAATGGACCGAACCCGGTCTGGATATTGGCGACGAACAGGTTGAACCAATCGAGGCCGCGTTCGGCCGATATTGCCGCTGCGCGCTCATCTCCGCGCTGCGCCCGATCGGCAACGATCCCGGTCCCGTCATTTGCCGGCATCGCCGCCGCTTGACGATCCGACCAGCGGCGGCCCAACCATTTCGGTCGACTCCGCGTCAGCCTTGTATTCGGGCGCGGCCTGAATCTCGCGGCGGTCCAGCGCCAAAACCACCGTGCGGTCGCGTTTCTCGATATCGAATTTGAGCAGGTTCCAATCGATGGCGACCTTCCGGCTGCCGACGCCGAGAAATCCTCCAAAATCGATGACGGCGGCGCGCGGTCGACCATCGCGATCGACAACGACATCGGTGATCAGGCCGAGCTTCTCGCCGTTCGGTCCGATGACATTCCTGCCGAGGACGCTGGTGACCTCAGTGGCGTACAGGGGCTCGAGATAGCTTGGTCCCGGCGGCCCGGACTTGGCCGGTGGGGAGGGCACATCGTCGGCAGCTTGCGGGGGCCGGTCCTGTGCCGGCGCGCCGATTGACATCCCCGCAACGGCAAGCAACGCAGCCGCCGCGATAGCCGACCGGATGCGAGATACCCGCTTGGGCGGCCGAGCGGTCATCGCCGGCCGCCTGCGGTATTGTACCGGACATCGATCCGACGCTGGGTGCGGTGTCGCCGCAGCAGCTGCGCGGCGCTGCCGTCCGCGGCGATGCGCTGGTGCTCCATGACGATGATGCGGTCGAAGGCAACCAGGGTGGACAGCCGGTGCGTCGCGGCGATGACTGTGCGGCCGTTGAACAGATGTGTCAGCGCGTCCTGGATCAGCTGCTCCGCCGCGGTGTCGAGCGCCGACGTCGCTTCGTCGAGGAGGATGATCGGTGCGTCGCACAGAAAGGCTCGCGCTATCGCCAGGCGCTGGCGCTGCCCGCCTGACATTTTGAGACCGCGTTCGCCGACAATGGTCTCGAAGCCGTCCGGCAGGCGGCAGATGAACTCGGTGCAATGAGCCGCCTCGGCGGCGGCATAGACTTCCTTGTCGGTCGCATTCGGCCGGCCGTAGCGCAGGTTCTCCAGGATAGAGCGGTGGAACAACGAGACGTCCTGCTGAACGACGGCGATAGCCCGGCGCAAGCTGTCCTGCGCCACTGCGGCGATGTCCTGTTCATCGATCAGCACTTGGCCCCGCTCAGGATCGTACAGCCGCTGCAGCAGGGCGATGACGGTCGATTTGCCGGCGCCGGACCGTCCAATCAGCCCGACCTTCTGGCCGGCCGGAATGTGCAAGGTGAAATCCTGCAACATCCGCTCGCTGCCGGGGTAGCTGAAACAGACGTTCAAGAACGAGACCGAACCGCCGAGGTTGATCAGCGGTTCGGCGTCCGCGGTATCCGTCATCTCGTGCGGCCGACAGAGCACCCGGATTGCGTCGCCTAGCTTCGCAAAATGCTGCAGCAGGTCCATCATTGCCATGGCGAGATCACGCGAGGCATGCAGGACGGTGAAGCCCAACGTCGTCGCCAGTACGACATCGCCGGTGGTGATGCGGCCCGCGCGCCACAGCAGGACCGACCATGTCAGGAGGCCGGCCGTTACCGCGACGAGATCATCCCCGTGCGCGCCGCCACGGTCGAGCGCGGGTCGATCCGCAGCGTCATCTCGACTAACGGGAAAATCGAGCCCGCCCAGAATTTCGAAGCCCACGCCCCCACCAACACCGTCGTGCGGCGCTTGC
>Ga0137418_10006526_pt1 | contig 10737 bp, 14 predicted proteins | sample CZODoug3_1_2_16f_FD_122242 | JGI IMG/M metagenome (GOLD analysis project Ga0137418, IMG submission 122242) | Vadose zone soil fungal communities from Angelo Coast Range Reserve, California, USA - CZODoug3_1_2_16fungal (Hybrid Assembly) | ecosystem: Environmental > Terrestrial > Soil > Vadose... | reverse complement strand
CCCTCCCCCCTTGCGGGGGAGGGTCGGGGTGGGGGGTCCACGAGTCGTGGCGCCTCAAAAATCCACAAACCCCATCTCGACGAAATGCACGGCCCGGAATCCCTGCCCTACCGTCCCGGCCGCGCGTCTCCGCGCAAACCCTCGCCCGACGACATCGGCCCCGGCAGCGGAAGCAAAATCTTCCAGCCCACCGACTCGCGCCAATCCGGCCCCGAATTCGGCCCCACCCCGCGCTCCACCGGCGGCGCACCGGGACACAGAGGTGGATGGAAGAAGCGGTAAGGTTGCGCATTCCCCATGGTAGAGGACGGGAACACAGTCCGATTAGCCAGTGAAACTAGCATCTTCATTCACACGAACGAGCGCTGAAAACTCCTGGAAAGAATTCATTGAGTGGATCGGCTTTTCCACATTTCTGGAAGCACTTGAGCGAAAGCACAAGTCTTTGGACGACTGGGCTACCTTCAAGGAAATTGCTCCGCGACTCTTTTCCATCGAATACGGACTAAACTCGGCTTTACGAAGATGGAGGTCTACCCGGAAGCTTTGGTATCCCAAGGATAAATCCATTTACGACGCCTACTCGTTCGTCGGCGCTTGCGTTCAAATAAAGAGACAGCTTTCTCAGGACCAAGCTCGAATGTTCCGACGCAGGGTGATCTCAGAGATTCTTCCAAATGGCCGTTTATGCAATCTCGATCACGAGTTCAGAACTGCTCAGAGCTTGGTTGGGTTTGGGTGGAATATTACGCATTTCGGCTTTTGCGGTGAGCCTGGCCCCGACTTTATTGCGGAGCGCGGAGCTATTGAAGTTGAGGTGGAAAGCAAATGTCTATCGCCTGAGATCGGGCTCGGCGTTTCATACGAATTTGCAGCTCGCTTAATGGCTCGCTTGAGCCGCGAGCTGAAATCTCAACATCCGTTTTGTTTAACAACGATACGGATAGAGCTTCCGGGACAAGTCCAACCAGCCGGGGGCGTTGACGATATCAAACGTCAGGTATTGGAAAGCTATAGCAAAATCGAAGACTTTGACTCGGAAGCGCTACGAGTTAGGGTCGAAACGAGTTCGCTGCATGAGTTCTTTGCCCGCTTTCCAAATGCTCAAAGTGATGAATGGTTGCATACGACCTTTAACGCAATCCGCACTCGCGAAGGTGATTATGGATATTTCATACGCCGAAGCGAAGAGTTAATATTTTGCAATTTGGTGCCGATGAGACCAAATCAGCAGGCCAAAAAAATTATGAAGCTTGTCAGCACCACGTGCGAACGACAATTTAGTAAGAGACGGCCAGCTCTGCTTTGGCTTCATTTGCAAGGGTTGGAACCGGGTCAAATTGACGACGATCCGGATTGGGCAACCCACTTTTTTAAGATGCTCGCTCGGCACGCATTCACGAGTGAGCGCCGCAACCATGTTTCATCGCTGGTTTTCACAAGCGACACAGAACTGGATCACCAGCATGTTAGCCATCGAGAAAAGGATCGACGGTATGTAAACGCGGCCGGCCACCTAAAAGGATACGACAACCAACGCTGCCGTTTCGGGCCGGTCCATATTCTATCTCCATCGTTTTCTTTAAATGCCACTTAGCTCCCTGGGAACATGAAACTCGGCTTCGAAGAATCCCAATCGCGTTACTCCAGCGGTTCGCAGAGCGCCCGCGCGTGGACGGAAGCTTGGGTGAGCGCTTGGGCGTATTGCCCGCACTGCGGCAACGCGAAAATTTCATCCTTCCCCAACAATAGCCCGCTTGCAGACTTCTTTTGCACCTCCTGTAGCGAGGAGTTCGAACTCAAGAGTCAGAAGGGCAAATTCGGCACGAGGGTTGTCGATGGCGCCTTCAAGACGAAATGCGAGCGGCTCGCTGCAAGCAACAATCCGAACTTGTTCCTCATGAAATACGATCTCAAGTCGCTTGCGGTCGTCAATCTGTTCATCGTCCCAAAGCACTTTTTCGTTCGCGAGATCATCGAGGAACGAAAGCCACTGGCTGCCACCGCGCGGCGCGCGGGCTGGATCGGGTCCAATATCCTGCTCAGCCGCATCCCGGAGTCCGGCAAGATTCATATCGTTCAAGCCGGCGTCGTTCGCGCAAAGGACTTGGTGCTCGCGGAATGGCAAAAGACGCTTTTCCTCAGAGACGAATCGCCGGAGACGCGCGGCTGGTTGCTCGACGTCATGAAATGCGTCGAGTCGCTCGGCAAGCGGGACTTCACGCTTGACGAGGTCTACGCTTTCGAGCGACATCTCGGCGACCTCTACCCCGGCAACCAGAACGTCAAACCCAAGATTCGTCAGCAGCTTCAGTATTTACGTGATCGCGGATTTATTGATTTCATCTCGCGCGGCAATTACCGTCTGCGGTCTTAGGACGGTTCGCATGGCCTGGTTTCTGAATTTCTATGAATGCGCCCGCTGCAAGCGGAGATGGACCGATCAATGGTCGTCGATGTGCGACGACGATTGTCCGCACTGCGGCGCGCGGCATATGTCGCCTTACGATAGCGAAGAACTCACCACGCTGATTGAAGAGGACGGCAAGGAATTCGTGGTGTTCTGGTCGCCCGAGACGGCCGAGCATGATCCCGACTATCGCGAACTTGGCCGGTTCCCGTCGCGCGAGAAGGCGTTGGAGTTTTTGTCGGCGGACGGGTGATCAAGTCGTAAGCGACGTTACATGTTTCGTCATTCCGGGATGCGCCTCTTGGCGCAGGCCCGGAATCCATACTCCCGGTCGTGGTTATGGATTCCGGGTTCATCGCTCCGCGATGCCCCGGAATGACGGTTGGGGGCGTCGTCCACACTCACCGTGGTCATCGCCCGGCTCGACCGGGCGACCCAGTATTCCAGAGCGCCAATGATAAAGCGCAACGTCGCTGCGTACTGGATACTCCGCTTTCGCGGAGTATGACGGCCTACTATGGAGCAGCGCAGTGCGTCACCACTAATCCAAGTTCTTCCCGCCCTCCGTCACGCCATCCAAAAACGCCGCGGCCTCGCGGTTGAGAAACTCCACGTCCGCAGGGATCGCGCCGCCGGCCGCGGCTGTCCGGAATCCATACTCCCGGTCGTGGTTATGGATTGCGGGCTCGCGCGGAGCCTGTCATCGGGCGGCGCAGAGCGCCGCAGCACAAACGGCGCGGTGGTTTACCCCGGCGGGCTCGATCCGGCGCATCCATCGGCGTCAGGCGCAAAAAATTTTCGCCGAACAAGCCCGCGCGAAAGACGAAATTGTTGAGCCGATTCAACAAATCGACCCGACGGGCAAATCACCCCAAAACCCTGTCCAGCCCCTCTTGCGAAAATATTTCGCTTTCGCCGTCGGGCAAATCACTGATTTAACTTCGCCCGTCTCACCCGATGAGAGGGGCGGCTCGCGATCGTCACGAACGCGCGGTGGGATGCGGTGGACGCGAAAGTTGCGACTGACGAGCGTGACTCGAGCGGACGGCGAAGTCGTGTGGTCCTGACGCCGCGGTGCTGGCGTCAAGTTCGTGAGAAGCAAAACTTCTCAGGGGCGACGGTGGCAAGAAAAGCCGTTCACCGGGGAGAGCTCGAAGTAAGCCGTAAACCATTGCGCAGGGAAGGCCGGGATGCCTCCGCTGAACCTGTATGCTCGTGTGCGTTTTTATGTGCATGTTTGCACACGAGACCGCGGGTGCAGCGCGCACCCGGCTTTCCCTGCGCCCTCTTGTTCTTATCGAGGGTGGCAATCGACGCAAAGCTCGGGCGCATCGCGCCGCGAGATCGCGAGGCTGTGTCTGCAGACACGCGCTGTTTGAAAATTGAATCAGCAGATATTTATCGCGCACGCATGCGCCAGATCCCCCACGTGGTCATCGCCCGGCTCGACCGGGCGCCCAGTATTCCGGAGCGCCAATGATGAAGCGCAACGCCGCTGCGTACTGGGTACCCCGCTGGAGCCTGTCATCGGGCTCGCCGAAGGCGAGACCCGGTGGCGGAGTATGACGGCCTACGATGGCGCAGCGCAGTGCGTTACCTCTAATCCAACCTCTTCCCGCCTTCCGTCACGCTATCCAAAAACGCTCCCGCCTCGCGGTTGAGAAACTCAACGTCCGCAGGGATCGCGCCGCCGGCCGAGGCGTGGCCGGTGACGGTGCCCGGGCTGATCGTCATCATCTTGACGTTGGTGATGTTCTTGCCGGCCTGCTGCGGCTCGAATTCAGGGTTGAGCAGGTCCTTGGTGCCGGTGAGAATCAGCGTCCTGGCCTTGATCGAGGCCAGCGCCTTGGCGGTGTCGCCGTTAAAACCCGGCGTGGTGCCGACGTCGTGCCGCTCATAGGCCCAGGTCTGGTAGATCCAGTCGTTGGCGTCGAACGCCTTCAGCGCGGCGGTCTCCTGCGCTTCCATCCATGGCAATACGTCCATGCCGTTCTTGAACTGCGCCGAGTACAGGTCCGGCGTGCGCGCCGACAATAGACTGACGATATCGCGCCACAGCCGGATGCCCTTCTCCGGCGGCGCATCGTAATTGCCGTCCTTCCAGGCCGGATCGTTCATGATCGCCTTGCGCGAGGCTTCCACCACCGCGACGCTCCAGGCCGGCGTTTTCGCCAGGGGCACCATCGCCACCAGCGCGTCCATGTAATCGGGATGGCTGACGCCCCATTGCAGCACCTGCATGCCGCCCATCGACGGGCCGACCACGGCGACGACATGGTCGATGCCGAGCTTTTCCTTCAGCAGGCGATATTGCGATTCCACCATGTCGCGGATGGTGAACTTCGGGAATTGCATACGCGGCTGCGATTTGGAATTGCTCGGCGAGGTCGAGAAGCCGTTGGCGATCGCGTCGGTGCAAATGATGAAATATTTGTCGGGATCGAGCGCCTTGCCGGGGCCGATCATGAAGTCGAGCCGGTGGTGATTGCCCGAGATCGCCGTCACCATCAGGATGGCGTTGGATTTTTTGGCGTTCAGGATGCCGTGGGTGACGTAGGAGATCGAGAAATCCTTGATCGCCTCGCCGCTTTCGAGCTTGAGGTCGCCTTCGCTGTAGGACTGATGCGGCGGCTGTTGCGGCGTATGCGCCGCGGCGGGCAGCGTCAGCAATAGGCCCAAGGACAGGCCCGAGGCAACGAGATGTGCGAGTTTCACGTTGAAATCCCTCCCGAGATGGAGGGACTTTGACGGCCGCCCTCCTCGCCTGACGATACCGGCGCACTGGATCGCTGTGAAGCGCCGCCATGACGCCCGGCGAAGATTTGCCGGGCGCGGCCTGCGGAATAAATCGATGGCTCGGCGGTTTTCCCGTCCAAACCGCCGCATACAAATCTTGCGGGATTTGCTATTCCTACGCCGCGCCGAGTCTTTCAACCGGGCGCAGGGAGATCGTCATGGCCAAGGGTCAGATGCGCAGCAACAAGGAAAAGAAGAAACCGAAGGCCGACAAGAACCTCAAAAAGGGCGGCGCCGCGCCGGTCAATCCGTTCGCGGCGGGCAAGACCCCGGCCGGCCAAAGTCCGAACAACAAGAAGAGCTGACGCTCAGAGTCTGATCCAGCTTCGCTGAATTCAGGCTCGTCGCTTATCTTTTGTTTGGCCTAGGCGCCGCTCGCCTTGCCGAGGGCGGCGCAGAAGGCTTCGGTATCGGTCATGATGGCGTCACCGGCAAAGTGCAACGCCTCGCAGGAGCGTTGCGCCGCATCGGCATGGCCGGCGCCGCAGGCATCTTCGATCACCACCGGAATGATTCCGAGATCGGCGGCGTGGCGCGCGGTCGGCTCGATGCCGATTTCCATCGCAATGCCCACAATGGCGAGCGCGCCGATGCCGCAATCGCGCAGCGCGAAGGCGAGCGGCGTACCCTCGAACGCCGACATCGCGAGCTTGTCGAAGATCGCCTCGCTCGGCCGCGGCTTCAGTTCGGGGACGATGGCAAAGCCCGAGGCACAAGCACGGCCAGAGCTGGGTCGCCGAGGCGATCCGGACCCAGCAGGATCGTTATTCGAGCCGCAAGTATGAAATCAAATTGCTGTCGGTCGATGGAGCCAAGGTCGCAACCATCCAGCACCTTCGTCTGCGCAAACGCAACGATGACCGCGTCGTGCAGCTCGAGGTCGCGGAATTCTTTACGCTGCGCGGCGGGCGCATCCTCGAACACCGCGGATTTTTCGATTCGTTCGATTGGTCCAGCAGTTGCTCGGCCAGGACCTGACCGACGCCTTTGCCGCCAGCGTGCGCAACGCCATGCGGGGAGCTTAAGTCACCGCATTACGGGTCTCCTGCAAATTTTAACCTCGTCATTCCGGGATGGTCCGAAGGACCAGTCCTCAGATGTGCAAATGCGCGTCGGGGTTATCTCAGGATTCCGGGTTCACCGCTGCGCGGCGCCCCGGAATGACGCTTAATATCGCTTGGCGCTGTGGTCGGCGGGCTCGGCGGCGCGCTGGCGTTCGGCGTGATGGCGATCCGCGACGCCGAAATCGCCATCGTGCTTCCGAATCGATCCGCATGTGTGCAATCACAAAAATGTGGATTGCGTTTTGACAAATTGATATTATTTGAAGCTTAAAATATTGAAGTGCAGCATCCAGGCACGGCGTCGCCGATGACGCCCGTTAGGGCCGTTTGCTGAGTAACCCATCCAGTTCAGGAACAAGACATCATGACAGAGCACAGTCTCTGGCGTTTTTCACGCGCGTTGTATCGCGCGATCAACGAACGCCAGCGCGAAGACCTCGAGCCCTTGATCGACGAGGACGTCGAGTGGGTGATCCATGGACCGATCATGTTTCCGTTTCTCGGCGCACGCCGCGGCAAGGCAGCGGTGCTCGAGGTTATCAGGCAAGTCGCGGAAAACGTGCGGGTGCATCGCTTCGATCGCGAATCGATCATGCTCGGCGTGGATTCGGCGGCCTCGATGATGCGCTATTCGCTGACGGCGCTGGATTCCAACAAGCCGATCAGCCTGCGGCTCGCCCATTTCGCGCAGTTCAAGGCTGGCCGGCTCGTCAGCATCCGCGTCCTCGTCGACACCTTCGATCTGGTGGAGCAGGCGCTCGGACATCCAATTCCCCTGCCGAAGCTCGCGTCATAGTGATCGTCTGATTTTTCAGGCGAAGGCGACTGGAGCCTGCTCAATGTCGACGCCTCCACGTTGATCACCACCCCATCGAAGGCGCGCCCTGCGACGCAGTCGGCGGCGGGCGCCGACATGTCGTGGTCGTCCAAGGACAAATCAAATGGCGCGGCCGCGGTATCGGTAAAGCAGTCGTTATCGGCATTCCTGGATGCCCGGGTTGGCGCCGATATGACCGTGGTCAATCAGCCCCAGACATTGACCAGTTCGGATCTGCTGCGGCAAAAATTTGCCAGCGACGCGCAGCCATCGCAATCCACGGGAACGGCATGGGCCGCGATCACGGCTCCCGGCCTTGGTTCAATTTGGGACAAGACGGCGGTCGAAGCGCGGGTCGATCCCTCGCAGGAACAGAGCAAGCTCGGCACCTCCCTGAGCAAGTCGCTGTCCCTCAGCGAACAGTATTCGCTGACCCTGCAGAACGGCTACAACGTCATCCAGCAGGGTGTCGTGCCGGTGCCCGGCATCCCGGGACGCCCGGTGCGAAATTATGAAACCGACCAATCGGCCAGGCTGAGCATTACCGACACCGGCACCAGTTTCATCGCCGGCCAGACGCTTTCGTCGGCCGACGACAGATGGCTGCACAAGATCGGCGCCGAGCAGAAACTGTTCGGCGATATCAGCATTTCGGGCTCGATCGGCGAAACCGCGCTCGGCACCTCGAACAAGAGCCTTACCGCGGGATTCAAGCGCAGCTGGTAGCCGCTGGTGCAACCTGAGAGTGCGCCTAAATCCGGGTGAAAGTTCCATCATTGCCGCATATTGGCCGCGATGCGGTCAAAATCAGCAGTCCAGATGCGGCCCAGTTAAGTTCATAGTGCGGGGGGTAACCGCGCTCGCTCAACGCGTAACAGGGGTATCAAGTGATGAACGTCATCCGTCCGGAAAAAATCGATTCTATTGACGAGGACGAGAATCTCGCCGCGGTCACGGAAGTCGAGGCTGGGATCCGCGACTTCGTCCGCAACGACGTCGCCTATCTGCGCCGCCCGACGCCGGGCATCCTGGGCAGCACCGAGGCGGCGCTGGAGCCGAACACCGAGGCCACCGTCAATAACGTCAACTCGCTGATCCAGCGCGTCGCCGGAACCTCGCTCTCGGAAATCGAAAATCTGATTTCGGAACTCGAGAGCCTGCGCGACCTGCTGCATGCCGAAGGTCAGCGCGTCCAGCGCGAGATCTCCGGCTATGCCCAGCTCAGCCAGGCCGCCATGAAGTCCACGCGCATGATCGCCGATAATGTGTCGCAGTGGAAGCGCGCCGCGGACGGCCTTCGCAACAGCTGATCCGGAAACCTGCAACCGACGATCGCCGCCGCCTCCCGTATCGGGAGCGCGGTGGTTTTATTTGGTATGAACGCATTTGAACTTGCCGAGGCCTGGCCGCGATCGATAAAGAACGGGCGCCGCGCCGCTGCAAGGGGCAAGTCTGGGTAGAAAAGTCTTGGACGGCAAAGTCTTGGACGGCAAAGTCTTGGACGGCAAAGTCTTGGACGGCAAAGTCTTGGGTGGAAAAGTCTTGGGCGAACAGCCTTGGGGGGAAAAGTCTTGATGAAAAGCATTCAGACCGACACGAGCGATCCGATTCCGTTGCGGACTTCGCCGCACGGGATTGGCACCATCACGATCCGGTTTGTCGGACTGCTGGTGGTGGCTGTGGTGATTCTGGCGCTGGCCTGGAGCCGCTGATTTTTCGGCTTCTTGGTTAGCGAAAGCTGACTTATCGGCTGGCGATCTGTGCGCCGTCGAGCGAATAGGCGCCGTCGGCGTAACCCTTCACCACCATCCCGGCGGTCAGCATCACCGCGAGCGTCACGGTTGCGAAGATAAAGCCCACAAATTTCAAGCCGCTGCTGTCTGCCATGGTCGTCCCCCTAAGCCGTCAGTCCCTGACCGCTTTATGACAGGCACAGGTTCAAAATGCGTTAGCAGGCAAATGGTTCCAGGCGCGCGCTCAGGAGCCGGCGTTCCGCCGCGGCACAAAGGCCGTCGCCAGCACTGAAAACACCAGTTCGCCGCGCTGGTTGGTGCCGGTGTTGCGGACCTGCACGACGCCCCATTCAGGACGCTTCTCCGACGAGCGCAGCGATTCGACCTCGCTGGCGTAGCTGATGGTATCGCCCGCCAGCACCGGCTTGATCCATCGTAATTCACGAAAACCCGGCGATGGTCCCCAGACCGCAATCTTCTCACCGCGGGCGAGAGCCTCCTTGATCAGGCGCTGGCCATCGGCCACCAGGAGCTTCATGCAGACCGATCCGACGTGCCAGCCCGAGGCTGCGAGCCCTCCGAACAGCGATTTGCGCCCCGCCTCTTCGTCGAGATGAAAGGCTTGCGGATCGAATTGCGCCGCAAATTTCTTGATTCCGTCGGCGGTGAAGGTGAACGACCCGACGTCGCGCCGCCGCCCGACCTCGATGTCCTCGAAGAAACGCATCAGCCCGCCTGCCCCGTGGCGATAGCCGCGCGTCGCTGCACGATGATGGGCGAGACCATCTCGCACAATGCCACCCCCGCCGCGTTGCGGACCAGGCCTTTGAACGTCACGATACCGGTCCCGGGGCGGCTGCGGGAAACCCTTGCCTCCGCCACCTCGACATCGAGCGTGAGATCGTCTCCCGGCCGAAGCGGCGCGAGCCAGCGCAATTCGTTGACGCCCGGCGAGCCCAGCGAGGCGGTGCGGCCGATAAAGCCGTCGAACATCATCCGCATCATGATCGAGCAAAGATGCCAGCCCGAGCCCGAGAGGCCCTTGAGCATCGATCGGGATGCCGCCTCTTCGTCGAGATGCATCGGCTGCGGATCGAATTCGGCGGCAAAGGCAAGGATCTCCTCGCGGGTGACGAGGCGCGGACCAAATGTCCCGAAATGACCGGGCGGAAAATCTTCAAAGCTGAGCATCATGATGAGGATTGCCGGAAGGAGGCCTGATTGTGGCCGTTATTTGCGGCAATCTCAACCGCCCCACGCGCATGACTCGTGCAATCTGGGCGAGTGCCGTGTTTCGGTGCTTTTGCCTGACTTGCCCGGGACAACGTTCGGAGCTAGGCCGTGTGCTGCCAGCAGCGATGCCTGTAGTTATCCCTTACTTATTTGACTCGCCAGGAGAACGACCGATGTTTGAATTTCGGGATCTGTTTCAGTGGGACCGTTTTATCACGCCCACCATCATCAAGACGTTTTACTGGCTGGTCATCGCGTTAATCGGGCTGTCCGGCATCTCCGGGATCTTTTCAAGTCTGGCCGAGATGGCGATCAGACCGTTCGGCGGATTCATCCTGCTATTGATCTCGATCGCCAGCATTATCGTCGGAATGATCTTTTCGCGCATCGCCGCGGAATTCATTCTGATCGTGTTCCGCATCAACGAGCACCTTGGCGCGATCCGCGACCAAGGGCAGATGCGCTGAATTGCAACCCTGAGATGCGCGCGCTTCCTGCGCGCCTCGAAGGATGGGCACGTCAACCGTCCACGCCACCCTTCAAGGCCCGCCCAAGCACGCGGTGCGCGAGCATCGCGGAGCCAGCAGCCCGGGAATGGCGATCGGCGGCTAGAGCGGGATGACTTTTCTTCGAATCGTCATCCCGCTCTATCTTTTTGTTTGAGCATGATCTTTTCGGAAAACC
>Ga0137418_10006525_pt1 | contig 10738 bp, 5 predicted proteins | sample CZODoug3_1_2_16f_FD_122242 | JGI IMG/M metagenome (GOLD analysis project Ga0137418, IMG submission 122242) | Vadose zone soil fungal communities from Angelo Coast Range Reserve, California, USA - CZODoug3_1_2_16fungal (Hybrid Assembly) | ecosystem: Environmental > Terrestrial > Soil > Vadose... | reverse complement strand
GCAGCTGCCTCATCCACGCACCCGGTACGACACACACGCGCTACGTCGTGATGCCGATGCGGCTATAGGGATCGTCGGCCGCTCGCGATCGCTGCGCAAGGCAGCCGTCGAGTCAGGGTTCGCGGCCGCGGATGGCCGCGGTGCGGTCGATCGTCTCGTTTGAGGGGGGCTGTTTCGCCGCTCGCGCTACGGCGGCCAACTCACTATCAGTCAGACGATGCCGGGGCTGCGGGGCGGTGCGGACGATGGGGTTTCGGAACGCGGGCCACCCGCGTTCCACGTGGAACCAGGGTGACTTGGGCCCGGGGCTCGAGGACGCGGCCTGGGGAGCAATGTCACTCGCACATGTGAGCTCGTCATTAGTAGCGGCGGCAACGGGAGCTTGAGGTCGCTGCGCTTGGTCCCACTTGCCGGGGCAACATGACGCTCGACAAACGCCTCGAGCACCCAGCAACTCGTTCGTGGATGAATTGCACCAAATACGCGACAGTGATTGGCCTTTGTTGGACGGATAGGATCATTTGTGCGTCATTAGGTGCATTTGCGGGCTTGCTCTGGACCTGTACAAGGCCCAAGGCTCCAAGCCACGCTGCACGCCTGAGCGGATCCGTGGCAGGCGCGCCCCTGGCCAAGCTGCCGGCAATTACAGGTCTTGCACCAAAGGCTCATGCCGCTCGCCGCGTGGTCTCGCAGGTCTGCGGAAAGTTCGAGGCAGGCTTTCGGCGGATAAGCCGACGTGCGCCCGATCGAGCTCTGAGGCGTGCAGTTCTCCTTTCGCCCGAGAACGGCCAACTGTCCATCGGTCCGGGACGGGGGCTGGAGCGCGCCGACCAAAGGGGGTTGCGCGCGCGAGGGACCGCCGGCGTTCCACGTGAAACCAGGCGGTGATACCAGGGCGGGCGACTGGGGTCAGGGCTCGAAGGTGCGGGCTCGGCTGAGCATTGGAAGGCGCACGAACGCCCGTGAGCTCGCCGTGAGTCGTACGCGCTGCACAAGCATCTGAAGCTTGTGACTTCGCGGTGTAGTACCCCTGCTTGCAAGCGAATCGGCGAGGAAGCCCCGTCTCAAACACCCAGCGGTTCGTTGGTGCCACATTGCCTCAAATACGCGACAGTGAGGCGTTGTCCTGCGGCATATAGAGTCACCTGTGAGGCATTAACGGCATCGCGGGCTGACCTCGGCCGATACGGAGCCTGGGCTCCGAGCCCACGTGCGCGCCTGCCGCGGATTCCCACAGACGTCAGCTGGCCAGCTCCCGTGTGCGTCTCCAGGTCTCGCACCCAGTGACTCAAGGCTCTCGCGCTGCGCCATCGTCGGTCTCAGGAAGGATGCTTCGAGTCAGACTGCGGCGGATAGCCGTGGTGCGGCCGACCGAGCTCTTGGGGCGTGCTGTTCGCCGTTCGTGCCGCTGGCGCCGTCAGCAGTCTGACGATGCGGGGCAAGGAGATGTCCGTGCGAGCGGTCGCCGTTGTTCCACGTGGAACCGCGGCGAGTCCGCGGCCCGGGCTCGAAGGCGCGGCCTCGGCCTCGGGAGCGTCGGGAGGCGCATAACCCGAATGAGCTCGTCACGAGTCGCGCGCGCCGTGTAAGGCGCCTGGGCTTGGGGCCACGCTGCACGTCTACGCGGATCCGTGGCGGGCGCTATCGTCGGTCTGCGGAGGGCCGCTTCGGGTCGGGCTTGGCAGTGCCCGACGGCTGCGATGCGCCACCCTGCCTGGACGCGGCCGCCTGCGAACTCAGGAGGAAGCGTGTGCCCTGGTCCAGATGCACGCTCTTCCCGCTCGACGTCATGACTGAGCCCATGGCCGCACCCGCCGCGCCGCCGGAGAGGCTCAAGCCGCGCAGCCCAAAGACGCCGGTGCTGCCGGCAGTCAGCATCCCGGCAGCGTCCAGACCTCCCATCGCCCCCGGACCCGCCTGCAAGGTACCGGCGGCGCCTCCCGCGAGCGACCCCACGCCGCCAGCCGCGCCCAGTCCCGATCCGACCGTCCCACCCACGGCACCCGTCGTGCGCCCGAGCAAGCCTCCGCCGCGACTCATGCCGGCGCCGCCGCCTGCGCTCGTCATCGGGCCCACCTCTCCGGCACTGCTCGCGGCACTCGCCTCCGCGGCAGCCACCGCCTGGATCCCGACGTTGCGCAGCGGAATCTCATGTCCGTCCCGGGTCACCGCCTTGTCGAAGACGATACCCACCGATGAGCCCGCCTGACCTTCGGCGGCCGCGTGCGCATCGGAGACGTGTCCCATCAACGTGCTGCCTTTGGGAATGGATGTGCCACCCTCGGTCCTGGCGTTCTGCGTCGTACGTGCGCTGACCGGATCACCGGGCTTGGTATGTCGGGAGTCGACAGGTTTGGTTAGTACGGCGTTCACCGACGACCCGCTCGCCAGGTTTGCGCTGGTGTCATCCGCGTGCGCTGCGCCGGCCGCGCTGCCTTGCGCGCCTGCCCCGGAACGGTCGGCCGCCACGGCGCCCTGGCCGGAGGCCTGGGCACCGGCTGGGTTTTGGGCCGACGACGTCGCGGCAAACAGCAGCGCCGTAGCGGCCACGCAGAGTGGTCCCGAAAGGTGTCGCATCGGCATAGCCATGATCTCCTCCGTGGTCGGCCTCGGACGCCCGAGGCGCGTTCGGTTGGCCGAAGATTCTCAGGCGTCGAATTGTTTCCAAGGCGTCGCGCACCGTCAATTGTCGGTGGCCTGCGACCAGGTGAAGGCGATATGTTCGGTTCCACGTGGAACACAGGTGGCCGATCGAGCTCTTGAGGGTGTGCTGTCGCCACTGGTCCGACGCTGGCCAAACACGCTCAGCACGCCGGACCTTGCCACGCGGACCAAGGGGTTTCTGGAGCAAGGGCTGCCGTGTTCCAGGAACCCGGGCGAGTCGATGCTCGGGGCTCGGGAGGGTTGCCTCGGCCCCGGCGCATCAGGCGCGCAACCGCAATGACCGCGTCATGAGTCGCAGGCACAGCATCCGGGAGTTGGGGGCAACGGGATGCAAGACCTGGAGGCCCACCCCAGAGCCCGACAGGGCGCCCGGTCACGAATTGCCCCAGATACGAGACAGTCAGTGTCTCGGAACTATGAATAGGATCACTTGCGAGTCATTAAAGCGTCCGGGGTTGCCCCGGGGCCAGTGCGGAGCCCAGGCTCGAGCCCGCCTGCTCCCACTGCGCGGATGCACGGCAGGTGCGGTAGGTGCGGCAGGTGCGGTAGGCGTCGCAGGTGCGCTCCTGGGGAAGCTCCCGTACGCCCTTGCGCGCCTCGCAGGCAGTGGGAATTCATGACGCTCGCTGAGCTGACGGTGACCCAGCTGCGCTGCATCGAGCACGCACAGCTTGAGATCCCGCCAGGGCTCGCGCTCATCTGCGGAGACAATGGCTCCGGAAAGACCTCGCTGCTCGAGGGGATCTTTCTGCTCGGTCGAGGCAGATCGTTCCGTTCGAGAAACAGTGAGCGCCTCATAGCGCGAGGACAGGATCACCTGAGAGTCATTGGGCGCGTGTTGAGTCCCTCTGGGCAGACGCAGGCCCTCGGGTTCGAAGTCACGCGGGACGCCACGTCTGCGCGCATCGGTGGCAGGCCGGCGCAGTCACTCGCCGAGCTCTCGCACGCCTTTCCGGTTCAGGTCATCGAACCCGGCGTGCACAAACTCGTGGAGGAAGGCGGGTACCGGCGGCGGCGCTGGATGGACTGGGCCGTGTTCCACGTGGAACCTCAGTTCGTCGATACGTGGGTCCGGTACACACGTGCACTCAAGCAACGCAACGCTGCACTGAAGCTCCACTCAGAGCCGGGCGTCTGGGATCCAGAGCTGGCGCGTCTGGGTGAAGTCATCGCGGAGTCCCGGCGTCGGTTCCTGTCCGAGCTTCAGCCACATTGGCGGGAGGCGGTCGCAGCGTTGAGCGGACTGGATGTGGAGCTGCATTACATCCGGGGCTGGGCCCACGACCACACGCTGCTCGAGGCGCTCACGGCAAACAAGGTGCGAGACGAAGCTCGAGGTCTCACGCATGCCGGCCCGCACCGTGCCGACGTTGCCGTGCGGCTGCACGGTCGTCCGGCCAAAGAGATTCTTTCGCGGGGACAGCAAAAACTGGTCGCGGCGGCCATGACCGTGGCACAGCTGCGGCTGCTGCAGGAGGTGACGCAGACCACTCCGACCTTGCTGCTGGATGACCCCGCCGCAGAGCTCGACGGAGAGCGTCTGCAGCGATTCATCGAGCAGGTGGTGAGGCTGCGATGTCAGCTGGTTGTGACATCGTTGCACGCCGAATCGCGGCTGTTCGGGACTCCAGAACGCAGGTTCCGCGTGGAACATGGGAGGGTGCAACCGGTATAATGTCGTGTCACAAAACCGGGTTCCTTCATGGCCTCAGACGACGTCTACGATTCAAGTAAAATCAAAGTCTTAAAGGGTCTTGATGCGGTCCGGAAACGCCCTGGAATGTACATCGGGGACACCGATGACGGGACGGGGTTGCACCACATGGTGTTCGAGGTCGTCGACAACTCGATCGACGAGTCCCTGGCCGGCCACTGCGACCGCATCGTGGTCACCATCCATGCCGATGAATCGGTGACCGTCTCGGACAACGGACGCGGCATCCCTGTGGATATCCATCCCGAGGAGGGACGCTCGGCGGCCGAAGTCATCATGACGGTGCTGCATTCGGGCGGGAAGTTCGATGACAGCTCCTACAAGGTATCCGGGGGCCTGCACGGCGTCGGCGTGTCGGTCACCAACGCGCTGTCGGATTACCTGCAGCTCAGCATCTCCCGCGACGGCAAGCTGCACCGCCAGGAATATCACCTGGGCGTACCGGTCGCACCGCTCGCGGTCGTGGGCGAGACGCACGATCGCGGCACGGTGATCCGTTTCAAACCGAGCTCGCAGATCTTCACCAACATCCAGTTCAACTACGACATCCTGGCAAAGCGCCTGCGCGAGCTGTCATTCCTGAATTCGGGCGTGCGCATCGAGCTCATCGATGAGCGCGAGAACAAATCCGATGTGTTTGCACACGCCGGCGGACTGCAGGCGTTCGTGAAGTACATGAACCGCACCCGCACTCCCGTCCACGAGTCGGTGTTCTGGTTCCGCACCCAGGACGGCGCGACGTCGGTGGAAGTGGCGTTGCAGTGGAACGACTCCTATCAGGAGAGCATGTTCTGCTACACCAACAACATCCCGCAGAAGGACGGCGGCACACATCTCGCCGGCTTTCGCAGCGCGCTGACGCGCACCCTCAATGACTACATCGAGAAGGAATTGTCGGGCAAGAAGGACAAGGTCCCGATGACCGGCGATGATGCGCGCGAGGGACTCACCGCGATCCTGTCGGTGAAGCTGCCGGATCCGAAGTTCTCCTCGCAGACCAAGGACAAGTTGGTTTCCTCCGAAGTCAAGGGCGTGGTGGAAAACGCGGTCGGCACGAAGTTGCAGGAATTTCTGCTCGAACATCCGCACGAAGCGCGCGCCATCGTCGCCAAGATGGTCGAGGCGGCGCGCGCGCGCGAGGCGGCACGCAAAGCGCGCGAGATGACCCGCCGCAAGGGCGCGCTGGACGTCGCGGGTCTGCCCGGCAAGCTCGCCGACTGTCAGGAAAAGGATCCGGCGCTGTCGGAGATTTTCATCGTCGAGGGCGACTCCGCCGGCGGGTCCGCCAAGCAGGGGCGCGATCGGCGCACGCAGGCGATCCTGCCGCTCAAGGGCAAGATCCTCAATGTCGAGCGGGCGCGCTTCGACAAGATGTTGTCGTCGGCGGAAGTTGGCACGCTGATTACCGCGTTGGGTTGTGGGATCGGCCGCGATGACTTCGATGTCAGCAAGTTGCGCTACCACCGCATATGTCTCATGACTGATGCGGACGTTGACGGAAGCCACATACGCACTTTGCTGCTGACATTCTTTTATCGGCAGATGCCCGAACTCATCGAGCGCGGCCACATCTACATCGCGCAGCCGCCGCTCTACAAGATCAAGCGCGGCAAGCAGGAGTCCTACGTCAAGGACGACAACGAGCTCAATCAGATGCTGCTCAACGCGGCGCTGGAGAACGCCGGCCTGCACGTCAATGGCGAAGCACCGCCGCTGTCGGGCTCGGCGCTCGAGCTCCTGGCGCGCAAGTACATGGAGGTACAGGCGATCATCAAACGCTGGTCGCGGCGCTACGACGACCGGCTCCTCGAGCAGCTGATCTACATGCCCGAGGTGAGTCCGGCCAACTTCGATCGCGTGGAGTGGCTGCGCGGCTGGGCGCACGACCTCAACCAGCGGCTCAATGCACTCGCCGACGGCACGCGTACCTATCGCGTCGAGCTGCGCTCAGCGGCCGACAGCCACGCCGCTCGAGTCATCGTGCACAAGACCGAGCATGGCACGCCGAGCCACAAGTACCTGCCGCGGGAGTTCTTCGAGTCCGCCGAATACCAGCGCATCGCGGATCTGGCGCGCACGCTCGCGGGGCTGATCGGCGAGGGTGCGTACGTCACCCGCGGCAGCGATCGCCAGGACATCGGCTCCTTCAAGGAAGCGATGAAGTGGCTGTTCGAGCAGGCACGCAAGGGTCAGACCATCCAGCGCTACAAGGGCCTGGGCGAGATGAACCCGGAGCAGCTGTGGGAGACCACCATCAATCCGGAGACACGCCGGCTCATGCAGGTGAAGATCGAGGACGCGGTCGCCGCGGACGATATCTTCACGACGCTCATGGGGGATCAGGTCGAGCCGAGGCGCGAGTTCATCGAGAAGAACGCGCTCTCGGTCACGAATCTCGACATCTGAAGGGGCCGGATCCACCCGGGTATTTCCGGCGGCGACCCGGCAGACTGAGTCAATTTCCAGCCTGGTGTCCGTGCAGAAGGCGTTGATTGACTCGTGTGCGAGACGATCAATCAATTCCTCAGCGACTCTGCGGGTGGGATCCGTCGCGTGACCTGGCTGGGCAGGCGAAGCAGGATCGGCAGCTTCGCGTAGCAGCCGGCGCTTCAGCGCCCCGTTGGATCAAGATCGCGAACGGTCGCCTCGACCCACGCCTGGATCTCTTCGTTGAGCTCACGCACCTCGCGACCGGCGGTCGCGACCGGCGCACCGACGACCACGCGCACCGTACCCGGCTTTTTCCTCACGCCGCGCCGCGGCCAATAAAACCCGGCATTGTGCGCAACCGGCACGATGAGCCTGCCGGTCTCGATGGCGAGCAACGTGCCGCTCACGCCGTAGCGGCGCGTCTCACCGGCGGCCATGCGCGTGCCCTCCGGAAAGATGATGATCCAGTCGCCCTCGTCGAGGCGCTGCTTGCCCTGCTCGATGACCTGAGCCACTGCGGAGTGTCCCGCCTTGCGATCGATGGCAATCGCGTGCATCTGGCGGAGCGCGAGCCCCACCACTGGAATCCACAGCAGCTCGCGCTTGAGCACCCAGACCTGGCGTGGGAATACCACCATCATGGCCATCGTTTCCCACGACGAGGAGTGCTTCCACAGGGCCAGGTGGCAGCCCGCGGGAAGCGCAGCGCCCTCGATCCGGTAGTCGAGCCCGCAGCTCCACTTCAGCACCCACAGTACGCTGGCGCCGTAAGCGCGCGCGACCGCGAAGCGCCGCGGGAAGGGCAGGAACGCGCAGATGATCACGAACGGGATGGCGTAGAGAAACGTCCACAGGGGCAGGAAGCCGGTGAAGAACAGCGAGCCGATGAGCTGCACGAGCGGCCCGCGCACGCGGCCGCCGGCGGCGGCACTTGGGCTCGCGTGGCTCAACCCGGCAGTCGCGACAGGTCCGCGACCCCGGCGAACAACCCCTGCAGCTGGGCGAGGAGACTCAGGCGATTCGCGCGCAGCTGCGGATTCTCATCCATGACCAGCACCTGATCGAAGAACGCATCCACGGCCGGGCGCAGCTGCGCCAGCTGCCCCAGGGCGCCGGCGTACTCGCGCCGCGCCGTGGCGGTGGCCACCGCATCGCGCAGCGCGCGCATGGAATCGAACAGCCGCACCTCCGCGCTCTCGCGCAGGCGCAGCACGTCGACCTCGGGCGGCGGAGTCTCGTTGGCCTTGCGCAGAATGTTGGCGATGCGCTTGTTGGCGGCGGTGAGGCTGGCGGATTCGGGCAGCTCGAGGAAGGTGCTGAGCGCCTTGAGGCGCGCATCGAAGTCCAGCGGCGAGGCGGGCCGCGCCGCCAGCACCGCATCGAACATCTCGGCGGTCACGACGGCCTGGCCCGGCAGGGGCGGCGCGCCCGCGTTGTCCAGGTAGTAGGCGCGCAGCCGCTCCATGAGGAAGTCGTAGATCTCCCCCGCGGTCGAGTCCGTTGATGTGGCCGCAGCGCCCGCCGGCGTGCGCTCCGGCGCGGCCTCGGTGGGCTGGCCGGACTGGGTTGGCGGCGCGGCAGCGCTGGCTCGGGTGGCCGCTGCGGCCGTGGCGCGCAGGCGCGCGATGTCGGCACGCACACCGGCGAGTGCCTGCTCGATGTAGCGCCTGAGATCCAGGTCGAGCCCCTTCTCGATCAGCAGGCGTTGCACGCCCAGCGCCGCGCGCCGCAGCCCGAAGGGATCCTTGGTTCCCGTCGGCTTCTCCCCGATCGCGAAGATGCCGGCGAGGGTGTCGAGCTTGTCGGCGATGGCGAGTGCGAGGCCCGCGCGCGTGGCGGGCAGCTGATCGCCGGCCGCCCGCGGCAGATAGTGCTCGCGAATCGCCGCGGCCACCTCGTGCGGCTCACCGTCCGCCTGCGCGTAGTAGGTACCCATGATGCCCTGCAGCTCGGGAAACTCGCCCACCATGGCGGTGAGCAGATCGCACTTGCACAGCTGCGCTGCGCGCACGGCGTGCTCGCGTGAGCCGCCCGCCGCCACGGCGATCTCGGCGGCGAGCGCGCCGACGCGGCGTGTCTTGTCGCCGAGGGATCCGAGCTTCGCCTGGAAGGTCACCGCATCGAGCCCCGCGCACCGCGCGGCGAGCGGCTGCCTGCGGTCCTGCTCCCAGAAAAAGGCGGCATCCGCGAGGCGCGCCCGCACCACGCGCTCGTTGCCGGCGCGCACCGTGGCCGGCTCGCGGCTCTGGATGTTGCTCACGGCGATGAAGGCCGGCAGCAGCCCGCCCCGGGCATCCTCCACCGGGAAGCAGCGCTGGTGCTCCTCGAGAGTGGAAATGAGCACTTCGCGCGGCAGCGACAGGAAGCGCTCCTCGAAGCGCCCGGTGAGCGCCACCGGCCACTCCACCAGCGCGGTCACTTCCTGCAGCAGCGCCTCGCTGATCAGCGCACGCCCCTGCGCCTCGGCCGCCGCCGCCGTGACCTGCGCACGGATGCGCTCGCGCCGCCCCGCGAAGTCGGCCAGCACGTGCCCGCGCTCGCGCAGCGTGCGCTCGTAGGATCCGGGGCTCGCGATGCGGATCGGCCTGGGGGCGTGGAAACGATGGCCACGGGTGAGATGGCCCGCGGGAGTGTCGAGGAGCGTGGCGGGCACCACCTCCCGGCCATACAACATCACCACCCAGTGCACCGGGCGCACGAAGAGCGCGTTGCCGGCGCCCCAGTGCATGCGGCGCGCAATCGGCAGCGCATCGAGCGCCCCCTGGACGAGCCCCGGCAGCAGCACCACCGCGCGCTCGCCGGCCTTGGTACCCAGGAAGAACAGGAACGTCCCCTTGCCCTCATCCAGGCGCTGCAGCGCCTCGAGGCTCGTGCCGCAACTCTCGGCGAACCCCAGCGCGGCCCGCGTCGGCCGGCCTGCCGCATCGAGCGCCGCGCTCAGCGGCGGTCCGCGGCGCTTCAAGTGCTGCTCGGGCTGCTGCGCGGCGAGGCGCTTCACCCACACGGCGAGGCGCCGCGGTGTGGCAAAGCCGACGAGCTCCCCGTGCGCCAGGTCCGCCCTGGCGAGCCCCGCGGACAGTGCGGTGACGAGCGCCTGCTGCAGGGCGTGGAGCGAGCGGGGCGGCAGCTCCTCGGTGCCGATCTCGAGGAGGAAGTCGCGCCGCTCGGCCTTCATGCCGGCGCTCCGGCCGCGGCCGCCGGTTGCGCTCTCAGCAGCGGGAAACCGAGCGCCGCGCGGCTGTCGAGATACGCCTTGGCCACCGCGCTCGCGAGCGTGCGCACGCGCAGGATGTAGCGCTGGCGCTCGGTCACTGAAATGGCGCGCCGCGCATCCAGCAGGTTGAAGGTGTGCGAGGCCTTGAGCACCTGCTCGTACGCGGGCAGCGCCAGCCCCGCCGCGAGCAGCCCCTGGCAGGCACGCTCGTGATCCTCGAAGTGCGCGAGCAAGCGCGGCACGTCGGCGTGCTCGAAGTTGTAGGCGGACTGCTCGACCTCGTTCTGATGGAACACGTCCCCATAGGTCACGCGCCCGTCGGGTCCCTCGCTCCACAGGATGTCGTAGATGCTCTCGACACCCTGCAGGTACATCGCGAGCCGCTCGAGTCCGTAGGTGATCTCCCCGGTCACCGGGCGGCAGTCGAGACCGCCGACCTGCTGGAAGTAAGTGAACTGAGTGATCTCCATGCCGTTCAGCCACACCTCCCACCCCAGGCCCCAGGCCCCGAGCGTGGGCGACTCCCAGTTGTCCTCGACCAGGCGCACGTCGTGCACCAGCGGGTCCAGCCCCAGTGCGGCGAGGCTCCCCAGGTACAGATCCAGGATCGGCAGCGGCGAGGGCTTGATCACCACCTGATACTGGTAGTAGTGCTGCAGGCGGAAGGGATTCTCGCCGTAGCGCCCGTCGGTCGGCCGGCGCGAGGGCTGCACGTA
>Ga0137418_10006524_pt1 | contig 10738 bp, 7 predicted proteins | sample CZODoug3_1_2_16f_FD_122242 | JGI IMG/M metagenome (GOLD analysis project Ga0137418, IMG submission 122242) | Vadose zone soil fungal communities from Angelo Coast Range Reserve, California, USA - CZODoug3_1_2_16fungal (Hybrid Assembly) | ecosystem: Environmental > Terrestrial > Soil > Vadose... | reverse complement strand
ATGCAAGACTCGTATGGTGGCGGCTTATGGATGAAGTGCTGCGATATGAATCAGACGATATCTTGAAGCTGGAACGCAGTATTAGACCCCCTGGTCCTGCAGACGTTGAGTTGAGACCTCCCAGATTATCTGTTGACATCCCCGCTCGTCGAGTACCACATCCTCCTCTGGCACCTCTTCCGAAGTTTTTTACACCGCATTTGCCATGTCGCGGCACAAGACACACCTCTCATCACCTCCAACCACTCAATATTCCACTATTCATCTCAACAGACGCACAAGGCCCACTCACTGACCCTTCCATCCTCGCCTTCCTCAAAATATTTCCCTGCACTTTCTTTCTTTCTGATTTCCCGACGCATACGGCGGCCCTGGACAAGTTGAAAAACGGGTACGATAGCGTGTACATGCGCGACTTCTTGATACCGATTTTGGATGCGATGGTGGTTGGAAAGGCATGGGAAGTTGTGGGAACTGAAGGGAGTACGTTCAGTCGGTTTGTGCAGGATGTTTTGTGGAGGACATATCATGGGTGGGAGATTGTGCAGAGAGGCTAAGTGTGTGCGGGGCTCTTTGAGCAGTAAAATTGATGAGTTGTTTGGGATGCGGCCACTCTGACGTGGATGATCAGAATAATCGTCCCCAAGGTATTGACCTAGGTCAGATGGCCCCTCCTCCGCGTTCTTCCTCTGACATCCTAGCAAGAAATTGGAGACCAGTGCCAGGTGTTGCTACTCGCCGTAGAAATGACGCTAGTCGGTCACGAATTCGGGCGCAATGCCGATGAAATGAAGCGATGAGGACCGTTCATCGCAGGCGCGTTCGAGTTCGCGAATGGCGTCATCGCGCGCACCGAGCGCCACGTTGACATGAGCAACCGCATCGCCGGGCGTATACCCCCCGCGACTCGCAATGGTCCTGGCAAGAACTTCGCGCGCTTGATCCGATCGATTCATCCGCGCGTAAGTGATCGCCAGACCAAAAGCCGGACGACCGCTGATACTTTGCGCCTTCTGGTAGAGCGCAATCGCTTCGTCGAAGCGTCCCATCTCGCGATAAAGCGCGGCCAGCAATGGCTCGCCATAAACAAATGCGGGGTCCAGTTGTAATGCGCGTTCGCCGGCTTTCATCGCTTCATCGTATAAACCGAAGTAACGGTAGAGCTCGCAAGCGGAGTTGTTCACCCAAAGCGACGCCGGATCGATCGTGGATGTCCGTTGCAAATAGACCAGCGCTTCATCACGTTCGCCGCGCGCGGCCCAAAACGCGGCTGAGAAATAGTTCGAGGGGGTCGACTTCGGATCAAGCTCGACCGCACGGCCAAATTCACGTGCTGCTCCGTCCATGTCCCAGTCCAGAATGCGTTTTGTTTCTGCCAGGTAGACGTGGGCCTCCGCATCGTCATTGTCGATCTCGAGCGCGTTGGTGGCGGCTTCGCGGACTTTTGAATAGGCTTCGAGAGGCGCGACGTAAGCATCCGCCAGCCACAGCCACGCTTTCGCAATCCCGGTCCAGGCGCGACCGAATTGCGGATCTTTTTCGAGCGCGCGTTCGAAATATTCCAAGCTCTTGTGCAGATCTTCTTCGGTCGTCCTGTCGGAATAAAACAAGCCATGCAGATAGACGTCGTAGGCGGCGGTGCTGCGGACGAGGCGCGAAGCCAAAGGCGAGATATCGAGTTTCAATTTCAGCGCGTCGACAATGGCGCGTGTGATTTCATCCTGGAGCGCAAACAGTCCCTGCATTTCGCGTTCGAATGTTTCCGACCAAAGGGTGAAGCCATTGCAGCAATCGGTCAGCTCAGCGCTGATCCGGACGCGATTCCCGTCGCGACGCACACTGCCCTCGAGCACGTGTTCCACGTTCAGCTTGTCCGCGATTTCCTTCAGGTCCGCTTTCTTGTCCTTGAACCAAAGCGAGGAGCGGCGCGCGGCCACGCGCAGTCCCTCAGTTTTCGCGAGCGCCGTCTGAATTTCTTCCGCAATGCCCTCTCCGAAATAATCGCGCTCTTCGCCCGGACTCAAATCGGTGAAAGGCAGGACCGCAATCGACCGTTCGTTTGAAGTGGCAGCCGGTAAGATGTCGATCTTATCTTTCAGATCCGGCGTTCGAACGATTCCGTAGCGGGTGAAATCAAAAAACCATGAGAGCACAAGCGCGACCGGAAATCCGAGCACGATCAAGAGAACAACAAGCCGAACCACCCAGATCGGAATATCGAAGACCGGCAACAATTGCGAGATGCCCTGGGCCAGCGCCCAGCCGCCAACGAGATAGGCGATTGCGACGGTGTAAACTTTCCTCCGCTTTAGCTCGGCGAAAAATCGGTTCACGGCGACGAATGCGCGATCAATTGCTGAAACCGCGGGTCGGTGCGAATCGGGTCCCATTCCCAGCGATATTTCAGATCGTTCACGGTGATACTGTAAACCACGCTGTCGACCGCGCCGGGTGTTTTCAGCAAACGCTCGATCAAGGGGATGGCCAGGTCATTTTCGCCGCAGCGCGCATAAATGAGCGCGAGATAGCAATTCATGATCGCGCCATCGACGGCGTCAGCAGATTCGGGTTTTAGCTCAACGGCGCGCCGGCCTTCCCGAATCGCATCTTCCTTCTGGCCCATGAACGCGTAACACCAACCGAGATTAGCGTGCCGATCGGCGCTATCCGGAGCTTCTTTCACTTGCGCTTCAAACGCCGGACGTGCCAATTCAAAAGCTTTCCGGGCCTCGGCGTTGTTCCCTGTGGCCAGGAGAACACAACCCACAAAAAAACTTTTAGGCGTCGCCCCCGCGTTGGTATACGAAATATCGGTCAATGGCGATTTCTCGAGAACCTCTTTCGCACGCGAAAAATCGCGGTCCATCATGGCCACGTCCCATCGCACACTTGTGATCACGCCATCCGGATCCGTCCCGGCGGGGACCTGGTCGACCAGCGATTTCAATAACTTCGTGTCCCCTTTCCACCAAAAATCGACGTAACCGGTTTGAATTTTAGCGACGAGAGAGGCTGGCGCCATCGATCGCATCCGCGCGGCCACACGTGCGGCCTCCGGCCAACGTCGCAACGCGGTATAGGTAAACACTAAATTGCGGGCAATATTTGGGTCCTGCGGATCAAGCTTGGCAATCCTTTCATAAGTGTCGAGGGATTCCTGCCATTTTCCCTGCCGTCGCTTGATCGCAGCAATCAATCTGCCCGCCTCGCTGTTGTTAGGCGATAAACGCGAAACGATATCGAATTCAGAAAGCGCACGATCGTAATCCCGGTCGATCCAGTAAATGCATTGACCGAGAGCGAGATGCGCCTCGGCCAGATTCTGTTGCAACTGAAGGGCAACATCGGCTTCGACGCGGGCTTTCGTCTTCCAGGCATCAAGCGGCTCATAATAATGAAAAATCGCCGCGCGCGTGGAAGCGAGTCGCGCATGGGCCAGAGCAAACTTTGGGTCGAGCCCGATGGCGGTCAGGTAAAGCTGCTCTGCCTTTTTGTAATCTTCGAGCAACGTGTCCGGATTGCGTTCAATCTGGTTCGCCTGGAGATAAACCAGGTAAGCATCGGTATTTTCGGTCGGTTTGGTTGCGATCCGCGCTTTTTCGTTAGGGCTCAACGTCACTCGCAACGCCTCTGCGATCTCTGACGCGAGTTCGCCTTGCAGGCCTAACGAGTCTGCCAGTGTCCGTTCGTAGCGATTGGCCCAGAGATGCCGATCTTTCAGAGCGTCGATCAACTGCACGTTCACCACCACTCGATCGCCTTCCCGCCGCACGCTTCCTTCCAATACGTTGGCCACTCCGAGCAGCCGGCCAATTTCGCGGAGATTGTGCGCCGCCGGATCGCGGAATTGCATCACCGACGAACGGCTGATCACGCGCAGGTCGGCGATCTTGGCCAGACTCGTCAGAATGTCGTCCTGGATGCCGTCGGCGAAAAATGCGTTCTGCTTGTCGTCACTGAAATTGGCGAACGGTAACACCGCGATGCTCTTGTCAGGGATCAGTTCACCGCTTGAGCTGTGAGATGGAAGCCGCTCGTAAATCAGCACCGCGATTAGAAGTAGAAGAATACCGATGATCGTAAAATTGAAGACTCGGCCCGAGCTTTGCCGCGCTACTGGATCGACATCTTCCTCTCGAACAAATCCTTTGGAGGTAAACTCGTAAAGCCACGCCAGCAGCATTGCGATTGGGAACCCAATGACCAGCACGACGATGACAAAGCGCACTGCCGAGTTCGGAACGTCGAAGAACGGAAAGACTTGAGTCGCGATCTGGGTTAAGAGCCATGCCACCATCGCGTAGACGACGGCCGCGCGATAGACATGCCGGCGCTTCAGCTCGGCAAAAAATTTTGGCAGATTCACCCTGTTTCGCTGAATTAACTTTCGGAAGCGCCTTTCACAAGCGCAACGTCTCTCGCGTGCTAAATTGCCGGATGCCGTTTCAGCTCGAATCCGACTATAAACCTCGTGGCGACCAGGGGCAGGCCATCGCCAAGCTGATCAAGTCGGTCGAAGCGGGCAATCGGCACCAGACGCTGCTCGGCGTTACTGGCTCGGGAAAAACATTCACGATCGCCAACGTCATTCGCGAGTTAAACCGGCCGACACTGGTAATTTCGCACAACAAAACCCTGGCGGCCCAGCTTTACTCGGAGTTCAAGCAATTCTTCCCCAAAAACGCGGTCGAATATTTCGTCAGCTACTTCGATTACTACCAACCGGAAGCGTACATTCCGCGGACCGACACTTACATCGAAAAGGACTCATCGATTAACGAAGAGATCGAGCGATTGCGTCTGTCCGCAACCAGTGCACTGCTCACACGGCGCGACACGATCGTGGTCGCGAGCGTTTCCTGCATCTACGGCGTCACGTCGCCGGAAGATTACGAGCGAATGCTGCTGACGGTAAAACGCGGCCAGCATACTTCGCGTGAAGCGGTGCTCAGTCGCCTGGTCGATATGCTCTACGAACGCAACGATATCAGTTTCTCTCGCGGCAAATTTCGGGTCCGCGGCGACGTGGTCGAAGTCTATCCCGCGACCGCCGACGAGGAGGCGGTGCGTTTGGAATTTTTCGGCGACGAAATCGATGCCATTACCCGCTTCGATCCGTTGACCGGTCACGCCCGCGAATCGCTCAGTGTGATCACATTTTTTCCAGCGAAACAATTCGTGACACCGGCCGACAAATTGAATCGCGCGTTGCAAACAATTCGGGCCGAGCTGGAAGACCGAATCAAAGTCCTGGAATCGCAAAACAAATTGCTCGAAGCGCAACGACTCCGCATCCGTACCGAATACGATCTGGAGATGTTGCAGGAGATGGGTTTCTGCAACGGGATCGAAAATTATTCGCGACATCTCTCGGGCCGGCCTCCGGGATCAAAGCCCTATACGATCGTCGACTTTTTCCCGAAAGATTTTCTCGTCGTGATCGATGAATCGCACGCGACCATTCCGCAAATTGGCGGGATGTATGAAGGTGATCGTTCGCGCAAAACCGTGCTGGTGAATTATGGTTTCCGTTTGCCGAGCGCGCTCGATAACCGGCCGCTGAATTTCGATGAGTTCATGAAACTTACGAACCAGCTCGTTTACGTGAGCGCGACACCGGCTGAGTTCGAAATCCAAAACAGCGTTGTTGGAAATAAAGGCTACGTCCCGCATCGGCGCCAGCGCATCGGCGAAGACGAGCCGGTTCCGTTCGTATTACCGGGTGAAACTGTGGCGGCGGTCTCAGATCGTCGATCCAGGGCAAACGGCGCTCGGAGAGCGCCGCTCCAGCAATCTCAGGTGCATATTTCGCGGACAGACGAGCCGGCCGAGAAATTCGAGGTTCGCGAGGCCGGAGCGCCGCTGGTTGTCGAACAAATCATTCGTCCGACCGGACTTCTCGATCCAAAAATCACGATCAAACCGCTCAAGAACCAGATCGACGATACGATCGAGCTTTGCCGGCAACGCGTTGAGAAAAGTGAACGGGTGCTGATCACAACGTTGACCAAGCGCACCGCCGAAGATCTGGCCGACTATCTCCGCGACGTCGGATTAAAGGTGCGCTATCTCCACAGCGACATCGACACGATTGAGCGCGTGGAAATCTTGCGCGGCCTGCGCGCGGCCGATTTCGATATTCTCGTCGGCATCAATTTGCTCCGAGAAGGACTCGATCTTCCCGAAGTTTCGCTCGTCTGCATTCTCGACGCCGACAAGGAAGGCTTTTTGCGCAGCCAGACTTCGTTGATCCAAACTGCCGGCCGCGCCGCGCGGCATATTAATGGCGAGGTCGTGCTCTTCGCCGATCAGATCACGCAAAGCATGGAAGCGTTGATCTCGATCTCGGAATATCGCCGCACGAAACAGATGGAATACAACGAGAAGCATGGGATTACGCCGCAAACAGTCCGGCGCGCGGTCCAGGAAAGTTTGCACACGATCTTGCGCGGCCGCGAAATCGCCGCATCGGTCATTCAGGAAGCCGGCGGCAATTTCGATCTCACTGAATTGTTGCGCGAGCTGGAGGAAGAGATGCAACAAGCGTCGGCGAATCTCGAATTCGAACGGGCCGCGCTCTTGCGCGATCAAATCATGGAAGTGAAAAGCGGCACCGGCCTCACCAAGATCGAGCCGAAACGCCGTCCAGTGAAATACACCCGGAATTCGGGACGCAGGCGTTCGCGCGTTTAGGTGCAGCTCGCACGAAATTCGCTCCATCAGCAGCCATGGGCTGGCTATCGATCTTTGCTTCCCGCGCCGTAGCCTTCGGCATAGGCGGGTCGATCTTGGGCGCGATTTCAACCCTCGCGCAGATCAATGAATCGAGCTCGTTGCCGGAAATTGAATTTTCGCAGTTGAGTCAGCGCGATCCGAATCCGCTCGGCGAGAAAGCGCTCGCAATTCATCCCGAGCAATGGAAACACGCCGAAACCGAGCATTTCATTTATCATTTCGTTCACAGCTACGTTGCCACGCCGGTTTCGGTCGAAGCGGAGTTTCATTATCGCGTCATCGCGAAAGAGCTGGAGCGCGAACAACCTGCGGGCGGCATCAAATCGCACATTTATATTTTTGAGGGCCCGGAAGAATGGCGGGAGTTTCAAGCCTTCGGCAAACTAGAGCCGTGGAGTGGTGGAATTCATTCGGCTGGCAGTCTCTTTGTTCAGCGAAATCCGGCGTATAAGTTCAGCAACAATCTTTTGGGACACGAGATCGTTCATCTCGTCCTGCATCGCTTTTACACCGATGGCATTCCTTGTTGGTTGGATGAAGGCTTTGCCCAGTTCATTTCGAAAGACGCGCACGCCAGTTATGAGCGCGCTCGCGGTTTCGCGGCCAAGCCGCACTCGGAAGCAATTCCATCGCAAGACTTGATTTCCCTCAATATCCTCACCGCCACAACTCATCCGCCTTTCGATCGGGTCCGCATTTTTTATGATGAATCGGAACGGCTGGTGCGATTTCTGGCCGCCACCGACAAGCCGAGCTTTTTAAGCTTGCTCGATGCGCTCGCCCGGCACCAACCGCTCGAAACAGTTCTCCCGCGACTTTATTCCGGAAGATTCGCAAACATTGCGGCGCTGGAGGAAAAATTTCGCGAGTACGCCTCCAAAGATTTCGGAACTTCTTTGCAACAAGCCAATAATTGAAGGGTGGATCGAGCAGTCCCTTGCTCGATGCTATTCATGCGGCCTTCCCCGGATTTATTTTAATATCGCCCGACGGAGCGGACGATCCACCTTGTCGATCTTCGTTGAGCATGCGAGAAAATGTCACCGATGCCAAAAACGAAAGCAAAACCTGCCGCCGCTAAAATCTACGCCGTCGTCGGTTCGGATGACGTCGAGGTAAAACATACGGCGGCGGAACTGGCCGAGAAATTAAAACCTGCAGACGCGGGCGACTTTGGCTTCGAAATAGTCGACGGCGCGGCGGACAACGCCGACCAAGCTGCCACGCGGATAAGATCGACAATCGACGCGCTGCGAACTTTGCCATTTTTCGGTGGCGAAAAATTGATCTGGCTGAAAAACGCCAATTTTCTCGGCGACGATCAGAAAGCGCGGTCGGCGGCAGTGCAAGCGGCGCTGGAAGAATTGACTGCAACGATGACTGCCGGGCTCGGACCCGAAATCACATTTTTGTTGAGTGCGACCGAAGTCGATAAACGACGCTCGTTTTACAAGGCGCTCGCCAAACGCGCCGAGCTCCAGGTTTTCGAGAAACTCGATTCGAGCCGCGGTGGTTGGGAAGAAGAAGCGACCGAGATGGTCAAGACGCGCGCGAAAAAGCGAAAGCTACAGTTTGATGACAATGCGCTCGAGCTCTTCGTCCTTCTCACCGGCGGCGACACCCGTGAGATCGAAAACGAGTTGGAAAAGATCGACATCTTCCTGGGCAAAGAGCGCCAGGTAAATGTCGATCTTGTTCGCGAGCTCGTGCCGCTCACGCGCGCGGGGGTCATCTTCGATTTGAGCAACGCCCTGGCCGAGCGCGATCTTGAGCGCGCGCTCGAATTGCTCCGACAATTACTCGATCAGGGCGAAAGTGCGATCGGGATTTTGCTCGCCGCGATTCTTCCAACGGTCCGGAATTTATTACTGGCAAAAGATTTGATGGAGCGCCATCGCCTGTCGCGGCCGCACGCGCCCTTTCCGTTTATTTCGGCGATCAATCGCCTCCCGGCCGATGCGATCGCGCATTTGCCGCGCAAGAAAGACGGGACGGTCAACGCCTACGCGCTCGGAATTGCCGCGCAAAATGCGCACCGCTTTTCGACCGAGAAGTTAATCGCCGGAATGCAGGCATGTCTCGCTGCAAATCTCCACTTGGTCACCACCCAGCTCGATCACGAACTGATTTTGACCGAAGTCGTAGTGAAGCTGCTCGCAGAATAAGTCTGGAGTTTGAATGTTGGGATTTGGAGCTTTCAGGCTGCGCCGACTTGTTTGCTCGCCATCGGACCGATGTACGGGATTTCCCAACGCACGCCAGTGAATGCACGCCAGGTGGCGATGATCCAAAGAACAACAAAACCGACGTGGATGACCGCGGCGATGATCGCCCAGAAAAACACCAGGATCCCTCCGATTGCCGGAATGGCACTAAAGATCACGTGGATGATCGCAGAAACGACGTTGAACAAGAACCAGGCCAGACCAAAGACGATCGACTGCATCGAATAGAAACGCACAAACGGGTCCCGCTTCTCCAAAATGAAAAACACGATGCCTCCGACGAGCGGGATGCAGGCGAGTGCGGCGGCAATGTTGGAAGGGAGCCCGGTCGATTTTGGCGAGTCAGAGGGGGGCGGCGGAGGCGGCTCGTCAGGCATGATCTACTTACACAGGATGGAAGGCTGCTTTGTCAACGGTTTTCCTTTTTCGCACCGGCAAAAACCAATACCGTCTCGCTGTGATTTCGACGGAAGTTCGCAGCAGTGGGAATTCTTATCGTGTTCTAATTGGCCCCGGTTTGTTGGAAACCATTGGCGACGCGATAAAGGAAGAATTAGCGCCGTCGCGGTACGCGATCGTATCCGACACGAATGTCGCGCCGCTTTTTGCCGGGAAAATTCAAAAGAGTTTAGCGTCGGCCGGTTTTAAGTCGGCGCTGATCACGGTTCCGGCCGGCGAGCATTCGAAGACGCTCGAGCAAGCCGGCGCTGTGGCTGAAGAAATGCTAGGCGCGGGCTTGGACCGACAATCGTTTGTTATTGGACTTGGCGGCGGGGTGGTCGGCGATCTGTCCGGATTTGTAGCCGCAATTTTTCAGCGCGGCGTTCCACACGTGCAAATTCCAACCACCCTCCTGGCGATGGTAGACAGCTCTATTGGCGGCAAGACCGGGGTAAACACCACCACCGGAAAGAATTTAATCGGCGCATTTCATCAACCCATTCTCGTGATCGATGACGTCGAAGTCTTAAGAACGTTGCCCAGGCGCGAACTGAGCCAGGGTTCTGCCGAAATCATCAAGCACGCCGTCATCGCCGATGCTGAAATGTTTGAGCAACTGACGCGATTCGACGGTTCAAAACTTGACTGCTTAAAGCAGTCAAGTTTTGCGGAGCTTGCGGCGCTGATTCGGCGCAACATTGAGATCAAGGCGAACATTGTGGCGAAGGACGAGCGTGATCGCACCGGCGAACGTGCAGTGTTAAATTTCGGACACACAATCGGTCATGCCATTGAGCGCGCCGGAGATTACAAAACCTTTTTACACGGCGAGGCGGTCGGTCTTGGAATGGTTGCCGCGTGCGATGTCTCGATGAAAAAAGCCGGTCTTCCCGAGAAACAGCGCAATGCGATTGTCGATCTCTTGCAGAAGTTCGAGGTGCCGACAAAGCTCCCGCCAAATTTTCCACGGCAGAAAATCCTCGACGCGCTCAAGTTCGACAAGAAATTTGAACGCGACGAGATCCGATTCGTAGTCACGTCGAAGATCGGTTCGGCAAAGTTATCCCGCGATGTCGCGATGGACGATATTCGCACGGCGGTGGAAGCGTTGTAGCTGCCGATGTCCTCATCGGCAGAATGTTTAACGAATCTGCCGCCAGAGACGGCGGCAGGTACACTGCTGTCATCCCGAACGCAAGTGAGGGATCTCACAATCGAAGCGTGGATCACACACAATTACTTAGCGTGATCGCATGTGCTTATGAGAGATTCCTCGCTCCGCTCGGAATGACACCGCGCACGAAGTATACGATTCGATCTCAATACGCGGCGCCTCG
>Ga0137418_10006523_pt1 | contig 10738 bp, 9 predicted proteins | sample CZODoug3_1_2_16f_FD_122242 | JGI IMG/M metagenome (GOLD analysis project Ga0137418, IMG submission 122242) | Vadose zone soil fungal communities from Angelo Coast Range Reserve, California, USA - CZODoug3_1_2_16fungal (Hybrid Assembly) | ecosystem: Environmental > Terrestrial > Soil > Vadose... | reverse complement strand
CAGATCTTCGTCGGCGATGGTTTCCTGACCAAGGCGATTGCCGTCTACAAGCGCATCGCCAAGCTGGCTCCCGAAGAGATTCGCCCTCTCGAGAAACTCGCCGATCTCTACGTGCAACAAGGTGTGATGAGCGAGGCCCGGCCGCTCTTTTTGCAGCTCGCGGAAATCCACTTGAAGGGCAATCGCAAGTCCGAAGCGGTGGCTTTGCTCAAAAAACTGCTCCTGGCCGAGCCGGACAATCTCCGCATTCAGATTCGCCTCGCCGATCTTTACACCGCAATGGGGCAGACCGCCGACGCCATCGAAGCGTACGTGTCCGCGGCGCAACGCGCTTTGGCCCGCGGTGATTCCGCGGAATGCGAGAAGCTGGCGGACCGCGCATTAAAGCTCGATCCCAAGAACATGGCCGCGGTGATCGTCAAGGCGCGCATTCACTCCTCCAAAGGCGATGTGGCCGAGGCGGCCAAGGCCCTGGAGCAAGTCGCCGATCTCGATAAGGGCGGCGAGCAAACCGAGCTGCTGCTCGACATGTACCTGAAGAACTCGGACTGGAAGAACGCCGCCGCATTAGCCATGCGAGTCTTCGACGCCGATCCGAAGAACTTCGGCACCGCGCAGAAGGTCACGGAAGCGCTACTGCAAGCGGATGAGGGCGAGCAGGCAATGAAGTTGCTCGAGCGCATCCGCGTCCCGATGGCAGACTCCGGGGAGCAGGAACATGTGGGCCGGCTGCTCAACGAGCTGACCACCCGGCTGCCTGGGCGCATCGAGCCGCTTGAATGGCTCGTGGAATTCTACGGACGCACGAGCGATTCTTTCCGCCTGGCGGACTCTCTCGCTCATCTGGGCGACGCTCTTGCGGACGCGAAACAGTATGAGCGTGCCAAGGAAGTCTACGAGCAGCTCGTTACGCGCCAGCCAGATAGCGATTCTCCCAAGCGCAAGCTCAACGCCGTTCTGCGCAAGCTGGGCCACGACGTGGAGGAAGAGGCCCCTGTTGCAGCCGCAAAGGATCAGGAAGACGAGGGCTTGCCAGTCGAGCTGGTGAAGCCGGCTGCTCCGAAATTGCCTACCGAAGCTGAAACACCGGAGGTACGAGCAAAACCCTCAGGGGATTCGCCGGACAGCCAGCTCGATGACGAGACACAAAAATTCATCGCGCAATCGCTGACGGATGTTGACCTTTTTGCGAGCTACGGACTGACGCAAAAAGCGATAGGTTTGCTGGAAGCGATCCTGCGGCGAGCGCCTCGTCATGCCCCGACGCTCGAGAAACTGCTGGATTTTGTCCTTGGCGCCGGTGACGACCGCCGCACCGCGGAACTTGCCGCGCAATTGGAGCAAATTCATACGGAACGCGGAGACGTCCGCAGCGCAGAACGCTTTGAGGAACTCCGCCGCCGCTTCCAACGCGCCGCAGGTTTGAGCGACGAGGATTTGGCTCCGCCACAACCAGCTGCCCCCGAACCCCCGCCAACTGTGGCCAAAGCGGCACCGCCCGAAATTGAGGTGATCGAGGAACTGGCTCCAGCGCAGGAAGAGGTTCACGAAGTCGACCTCTCCGACGAATGGGCATCGATGCTCAGCGATACCCGGCCGGCCAAACCCGCTGCGAAAGCGCCCGCCGTTCGAGAGGATGCTGCGCCTGAATTCGAAATTCCCATGGAAGCTGCGGTCCCCGAGAACACCAATCCTTTCGCCGAAGCTTCTTCGGATATTTCCGTCGCAGAAGATCTGCCAGAAATTTCGATTCGTAAGGAAGCCCACGAATCTGCGTCGATTTTCGAGAAAGAAACCTTGCCCGCGTCCTCTGGCGAGTCGACCTTCCGAACGGAGCCGCCGTTGGCGGCAAAACCTCCCAAGGAAAAACCACCGGTTAAGGAGAAGCCCAAAGCGCCGGAACCGGAGTTCGAGGTGGAGCAGGAATATGAGTTGGTGCTCGATGCCGAGCCGCTTGTTCCTGCGCACGAGCAAAAGCCTCCGAGCCCTCCGCCCTCGCGCCGTCAACCGCCGGTTCACCAGAATGCCGCGCCCCCTGCAGCGGCGGACAGCTTCGCTTCCGATCAATTCCTGGCGGACCTCGCCAGCGAGATCGACCAGCTTGGCCTGGGCGAACCCGCGCCGCCTGCCAGCGCTTCGACTCCTCGGGCCGACGCACGTGTCTCAGGCAATAACTCATCCAAGCCTGCCTCTAAGCCTGCCTCTGCACCTACGCCGATGGAGAGCGGCCCCCTAAAAGAAGTCTTCGACGAATTCCGCTCGGAGTTGGGCGAAATGGGAGGGGAAGAAGAAGAAGATCTTGAGACGCACTACAACCTCGGCATTGCCTTCCGCGAGATGGGGCTGCTGGAAGAAGCGATCAGCGAGTTTCAAAAGGTGGCCAAGGCCACGGATCGCGGACGGGCGTTCCCCTACACCATGCAGTGCTGCACATTCTTGGGTCTCGCCTTTATGGACAAGGGGCAGCCTGGCGTTGCCGCTATCTGGTACGACCGCGCCCTGCGCACTCCGGACCTCGACCCGGAAAGTGTTCTCGCATTGCGGTATGATTTAGGAGTAGCCCAGGAGTCGGCGGGCGAGCCGGCCGCGGCTCTGAAAACTTTTTCCCAGGTCTACGCGATGAACATTGACTATCGCGATGTCGGTGAGCGCATCGCCGCTCTTCAGAAGCCGATCCGTTGATGCTTTCAGGTCCGCTGGCTGGTTCTACCAATCCTTCATGAATAGAATGCTCAGCGCGCTGCTGGTGGTCACCCTGTGCATTATGGGCGCGATCTTGTTCTATCTCCCGTGGACCTCCATCTGGGAGAAGAATTATTTTCTCAGCCACTTTCCTTCGCTGATGCGCATCCTGCTGCACCCCGCGTTTCGCGGCGCGGTAAGCGGGTTGGGCGTGCTGGACATTTTCCTGGCCGTTAACATGATCGGGGCGGAGCCCGCTCCATCTGCCGCACCCCGTGTCCACCCGCAATAACCTGCTTACGGGACGCAAGTCTCCGCTGCTCTGCTACGTGACCGACCGCCGCGGCCTACGTGTTGCGAATCCAGCAGAGTCGGTTGACGCCTTAACACAGAAAATTGAAGAGATCGCGGCCGCAGGTGTGGACTGGGTGCAGATCCGTGAGAAGGATTTGCCAGCCAGAGAGTTGGCATCTTTGACGCGGCAAGCTTTGCGTATCGCGGCCACCGTTTCGGCGAAGCGCGCGAGCGCGTTTCGCGTCTTGGTCAATGACCGGCTGGATGTTGCCATCGCCGAGCGCGCTCATGGAGTTCATCTCGGCGAAAGAAGCTTGCCGGTTACCGACGTCAGGCGATTGATTGCAGCGGCTATCCGCAAGAAAGCGCTCGATGAATCGTTTCTCGTCGGCGTTTCTACACATTCCATCGAAGCGGCGCTGAACGCGGAACGGGACGGCGCCGATTACATCTTCTTCGGTCCGGTATTTGCCACGCCTTCCAAAGCTGCGTTCGGCGCCCCGAAAGGCCTGGCTCGCCTTACCGAAGTGTGCCAAGCGGTCAGAATTCCTGTTCTGGCCATAGGCGGCGTCACAATGCAAAACGCCGCTTCGTGCACCCACACCGGCGCTGCTGGACTGGCCGCAATCCGCCTCTATCAGGACGCGTCTGACCCTATTCGCACTGTCGTTCAGATACGCGAACAAACGGCTAATTCCCGCCGGCAACCACCTGCGGATCAATCGGCTTATTAGAGTCCACCGTTATCGAATACTTGTAGACCGACAGTTCGGGATAATTGGCTAGTGTTATAGCCGTCGGGCTGTTCTGGTCGTAACTCGACCCCGTGAACGGAGTACTATCTGGGCTAAATACGACGGAAAACTTGTGCCCTGATGGAACCTTCCAGGTGAATGTGTCGCCCGCGCAAACGTAAACGGCCTTCTTCTTAACCCCTTTTCCCGAGTTTGACACGTCCACATCGACGTCTGGATCGCAATAGATCTCCTTCTTATTATCCCGGCGCTTTCCGCCGCCGCCGGCAACCTGATGATCACCGCCACAGCTATTCGCTCCTAACATCAGCAACACCAATATGCATGTCACCGCCCCTGGCCGCCTCGCGGGGATCGACCTCATCTCGCCCTCCTTCGCTCTCTCTATTTTTGGATCAGCTTCAGGTACCTGGGATTGGCCCGTAAACCATCGAAGTTTGGCGTATCTCGCAGAGTTGCCGGCGATACACCCCCGGCCACCGCTTTCTCCAGCTCGTCAATCGCGTGTTCCGTGTCACCTAGCTGTACATAAGTTACGCCCGCATTAAACAGCAGCGCGGGACTTTTCGGACTTACGCGAAGGGCACTCTCCATATTGTCCAGGGCCGGTTTCTGTTCCCCACGCATTGCGTAGTACATCGCCAGACTGCTGAGCACTTCTGCGTCGCGCGGATTTACGCGAAGCTTCTCTTTCCCCAATGCAATCGCTTTGCCATAGGCATCCGTCGCTTCGCCGCGCCGGCCTGCGGACCAGTAGTACGCGTCGCCCAAATTCCCCCACATTAGATAGTTTTTCGGATCCATCTGCGTGCACTGCTCGAACGCAGTTGCGGATTCCCCGTACCGATGCAACTGAAAATACGCGGTCCCGAGATTCGACGTCGCATCCGCTGTCTTTCGAATTTCCAGCGAGCGTTGCAGCAACGGAATCGATTCGGCGTACTTGCCTTGCAGAATGCGAATGCCCCCGAGGTTGTAAAAGCCGGTAAAACTATCCGGTACCAGGGAGATCACTTGGGAGTACATGGCCGCTGCGTCTTCGTAGCGCGCGTGACGTTGGTAGAAAAGACCGAGCCAGTTATACGTCGCCCAATAGTTTGGGCGTAGGGCAACAGCCTCCTTGAACGTTTTTTCGGCATCGTCCAATTGGCCAAGGCGCTCGTATGCCAAAGCCACACCGCCATGCGCGCTGTCGTTGGTCGGCTCCAGTTCCGCCCCGCGACGGTATTCCTCAAGCGCTTTGTTGTAATTTCCTGTACCGACAAAAACGCGGCCGAGACAGATGTGAGCGGCCGCCAGCGATGCGTCGCGTCGTGAGCCTTGCTGGCAATTCTGCACGGCGGTATCCGCCCATTTCTTATCGTGCGTTAACTCATACTTGCGCCAGTACGCTTCGCCAAGTCCCGCATTCGCGGCCGCAAAGCTTGGATCCTTCCTCAACGCCGAATTGAAAACTTTGATCGCGTTCTCTACGTTCTCCGCCTTGACGTAGTCCTGCAAATAGCCCCGTCCTTGCAGGTAAAAATCGTATGCTGCGGGCTCCGTGGTGCCGTGCGCCTGCAGCGCTTGCTTCTCCTGAGGTTGCAGTTGCAACTCGAGCGCTTGCGTAACGCTCTCCGATACCTGGTCTTGTAGCGCAAAAGGGTCGCTGCGTGACGCCGTGATGGTCCCCCCGCGCAACTGTTGGTGAGAGCTGGCATCCACCAGCGAGTAATTTACGCGGTCCTGTCCGCCGGCATGTTGCACGTTGATGACTAAACCGAGGTTGACACCGAATTCCGCTCGTGCCGCATCGACTGTTCCCACTTTCCGCGCGCGGACTTCGCTCGCCGGAATCACCGCTAACGGATGCTTCTCCGTCAACACCGTCAGTCGCGATGTCAGCGTCTCCACCAAACCGTCATTGAACGCGCCGTCTTCGGACCCCGTCGCGTTGTCAGGCGGAAGAACCGCGAGCTGTACTCTTTGGGGAACGCTGATCGCGGGCGTCCTTGCAGTCTTCACGCCTCTGGCATTGCGCCACAGCAGGGCGGCGCCGATGGCCACCAGGACGAGCGCCACAGCGACCACAACCCACAACGCGCTTCTTCGATCGCTTTCAGCCTTTGGTGGCGCGGGCGGCGCCACGACAGCCGTGCTACTTATTTCCAACGCCTCCAGCGCCGCACGCAGCTCGCTTGCCCGCTGATAGCGGCGCGACTCCTCCTTCTCTAGGCAATGCTTGATAACCGCGGCCAGGCCCGCTGGAACGCTCCCCGGCAGCGCCGGCATCGGCTCTTGAATGATCGCGGTGCACAGCCGGTACAGGTTCTCCCCTCGGAAGGGTCGTGCACCCGACACCATCTCATACAACATCACGCCCAGCGACCAGATGTCGCTCTGCGGTCCCGTTTCACCGCCTTGCAATTGTTCCGGCGACATATAGGGAAGGGTTCCGGTCAATCCCACGCTCGTTTCCGTCACCACACCCTGCGTCGTTTTCTGGAGCTGTTCGGGATCGCTCCGCTTGGCCAGCCCAAAATCGAGAATCTTTGCACTGCCGCTTGGACTTACCACGACATTCGCGGGCTTCAAATCACGATGCACAATGCCGCGTCCGTGCGCATGTTCGAGTGCGCTGCAGATCTGTCGCCCGTAACGCAGAACTGTTTCCGTGGCCATACCGCCGTCGCGCAAAAACTCGGAAAGCGGCCGGCCCTCCACATACTCCATGGCGATAAACAGCTCGCCTTCCTGCTCTCCGACTTCATAAATGGTGCAAATGTTGGGGTGATTCAGGGAGGACGCCGTGCGCGCTTCGTCGCGGAAGCGCTCCACACGCTTGGGATCCTGCGCAATTTGCGAAGACAGAAATTTCAAAGCTACGGTGCGGCCCAGGGCCGTGTCTTCCGCCCGGTAAACCACACCCATTCCGCCGCTGCCCAGCGGATTGAGTAGACGGTAATGCGACACTACGGAGCTTGGCAACGTACACCGCCGGGGACGACGCAGAATCGGCCAGGAAGGAGGGGCAATTGAGTGCGCCCTGTCCGGCAGATGGTGCGCAGTTTAGGATGCGCTGCCGTGTAAGTCAATGAACTCGGGAGTGGCTACCGGTCCCTTCACGAGTGTCGCGCTATTGTTTGCTGCTAAGCCTGCGCAGCAGCCGTATCTGACCGGCATGGTAAATATCGTGAAATGCTACGCCCCACAGTTTTGGCAACAGTTTCTCCCATCGCGATGTTCCACGGAGCTTTTCTATTGCAAGCCGCAATTCGCGGTGCTCGCGCTCGAGCAGCTGTTTGTCGGCGATCCACGCCGCTTCTGTATTCGCGCCAGGCTCCGGCCGCACAAAAAAATTGCTGCCCTTTAGTGCAAAAGAACCGCGCTTGCCTCCCTCAATTTTTCGCCGTACGACGTATTTCCAATACGCGGCGTGCAGCGCGATTTCCCAGATGTTGTGCCGGCCACGCGCAGGGCGCCATGCTGCCTGCTTCGCGGTCACTCCGCGGAGAGACTGCCTCAGATTTGGACCATGCCATGTTCGTTCTTCATAGGCTTCGTCGAGCAGGACAAGAATGAGATCGGCAGAGTCCACGGCGGTTTCCCCTGAGAATATGTGCGCGCAGAAACGCCGTCAGAATCGCGCTCTGGCCGCGCGGCTGTCAACCAATCTGGTCGTGTGGAGTTTAGCCGGCGCTCACGCCCTGCGTGTGTGCGGTCTTCTTACGCTTGTACAGTTGCCGATCGGCGGCTTCTAGCAGTTCCGGCGCCGTGCGGCCGTCTTCCGGATACACGCTGATACCGATGCTGACGCTCAACAGCGGTTGTTCCCGCCCATTGCGCAATGCTCTCTCCACGCGGTGGGCAATTCGGTTCGCCATGCTTGGGTCGGCATCGATCAGCACCACCGCAAACTCGTCGCCCCCATATCGCGCGGCCAAATCAGTGGCACGGGAGTGTTCTTTGATTACCTCGGACAATCGCTTGAGCGCTCGATTTCCGGCCAAATGCCCATACTTATCGTTGATCGCTTTCAGGTCGTCCAAGTCCAGGAGCAGCACCGCGAAGGAATGTTTGATGCGCTCCGCCCGGCGAACTTCGCGTTCCAGCGTATCCACGAACTCTCGATAGTTCGCTAGCCCGGTCAAGGCATCATGTGTCGCTTGATGACGAATTTGATCTTCACTCTTCTTGCGGTTCGTGATGTCGATGCCAGCGCCTATGCAACCTGTAATCTCGCCTGACGCCGCGCGCAAGGGGCTAAGATGAACGGCAAAATGACGGCTGCCGTGCCGGTACTCGAAATAAGAGGGAATCCCTCTCAGTGCTTCGGCATGCTGCGCGATCGGTACGGCGTGAGGATCCTGGCATTTCAAGTATTCGTAAAGCGTTCGTCCCACCAAATCTCCCGCGTTCACCTTCGACGGCCCAAACCCGGCTCCCCAATTGGAGGTGATTCGGAGATGCTGGTCCGTAGTCCAAAGGATCGCGGGCATCTGCTCTACCAGTGACCGAAGCTGCCCGTCGGCGGCTAGACCCTCTGCATGCCAGTCTCTCGCACTCGCGGTTTCGACGATTCCCGTCACCGCTCCGGTTTCATCACGCACCGCGGTTCGCCTCAGTGCCACGCCAATCCGCGATCCGTCTTTCCGCAGGCGCTCGGTATTTTCGCTGCAATCGAAGTTTCCGGTTTTCGCCGCTCGCAAAAACGCTTCCCACCCTGGTACCTCGTAAATCGGCAAGAGCATGGTGAGTGGCTGCCCCGCGGCTTCAGCGCCGGCATATCCGTAGAGCCGCTCTGAGCCACGGCTCCACGACTGGATCAAGCCATCCAGTGAGAACGAGAGTACGCCGTCCTCTGTCGAGGACAGAATTGTGGCTAGCAAGTGCTCTGGCCGCACGCTGGGTGCCATTTGTGCTTCACGGCTTTCAGAACGGAGAGGGCGTTCGTGGAAGAGTTAAGGTTTCTCGTCGGCAAGAGGGTCGGGCCGAACTGAGCAAAGCGGTTCACAACGTGAAAACGCGTGTTTTCCCAATCGCTAGGCTATCACTTACCTCGGGAATAGCAATAGGCATGATTCGTGACAGTACGCAGGCCGTTAACCTACATCGGGGCGTACGGGTCTTCGCAGGAGAGTTGCGACTTAAATCGGACTAAGTTAGTCTTATATCCTTGTTGCAACTCGGTTGCAGGAGAGTTTTACATGTCAGCCAGTCACTCGCGATTGCTCAGCACTTTCGTTTTCTTACTGCTTGCGCTGCTTCTTCCCGCGCGCGCCAGGAGCCAGGAAAGCCCCTACCTTGTCACCTACGACCATTACCTCGAAGAACCGGGCAATCTGGAGATCGAATACTTTTCTACTTTCGGCACCCAGCATGGCGGGAATGACTTTCACGCTCCTTGGATTGAGTTGGAGTACGGCGCTACTGCGTGGTGGACAACGGAGTTTTATCTCGATGGCCAAACCACCTTTAACGACAGCACGCTGTTTACCGGGTTCCGCTGGGAAAATAGGTTTCGTCCTCTTAAACATGAGCATTTCATCAATCCGGTGATTTATGTCGAGTATGCGAAGCTCAGCGGCGCCGACAAAATAATGAAAGAAGTGGAGGGCCACGACGTTGCCTCTGATTTCGCGGAGCCCAACTCGCTACTTCGGCAGGAAACGAAACACGAAATAGAATTCAAGCTTCTGCTCTCCAGTACGTTCAAAGGTTGGAACTTTGCCGAGAACACCATTGCCGCGAAAAATCTGTCGAATGAACCATGGGAATTCGGCTATGCGATTGGCGCAAGCCGGCCGCTGCAACTGGCAGCCTCTTCCAAACGCTGCAATCTGTGCCTTCAAAACTTTGTCGCCGGCGTGGAGATGTACGGCGGGTTGGGCGATCGTCATAGTTTTGGTTTGAGGGATACGTCGCAGTTTCTGGCCCCGGTAGCCGCCTGGAATTTGCCCTCGGGTTGGACTTTCCGCGTTTCGCCGGGATTCGGCCTGAACGACAATAGCCACGGCTTCCTTCTGCGCTGGGGACTTTCCTACGAAATCAACGGATTCGGCGAGATGGTGAGCCACCTCTTTGGACGTGGCCCATGAAGGCTTGCGTAGCGGCATTTTGCGTATCCGTAACGCTGATCGCTTGCGCTGCTCTTGCGAGCCAGGACGCTCCGCCGGCTGCCAAGCGCGACAAGGAGTCCGTGTATGGTGAGATCGACAAGGCGCCGGAGAAGGCGCGCGCCAAGCGCAATCCATTTGAGCAGAACGCGGAGGCTGTCACCGCCGGGAAAATATTGTTCGAGCAGCGCTGCGCGGAATGCCATGGGGAAGCGGCGCTCGGCGGAAAGAAGGCGCCCAGTTTGCGTGCTATCGAGGTCCAGGGCGCCAGCCCGGGAGCGATTTTTTTGGATTTTGACGAATGGCGTGGTGCGGCGCGGCATGCCGGTTTGGTCGAAGCTGCCCGAGCCGCAACGCTGGCAATTGGTGACGTATATCAAGTCGCTCGGTGTAGCGCCTTTAGAGGGCGCGGAAGAGACCCCGAAAAAACAGTAGCAAACGCGTTTGTGAAGAAGGCATCGATCATAGACCTGACTTGGCGGCGTCGTTCAAAATCATGGCGAGTCGTATTCCCGCTTGCGCCAGGCGTTCCTCTGCTACCGCTCCCGCTTGGTCACGGTACGGAATCCCGATCACGAGATGCTTGTGCAGCATGCGCTGGCCGATGTTGTTATCGTCCGCGCAACTGCTCACTGGGACGTCGGGCTCGACCGGGATTGGTTTGCTGAAAGCACCATACGCTGTTTCCACTGCATGGTCGTGGCTTTCCCAAGCCCAGGCCTCCAACTGCATCCCGCCTTGCTGCCAGGCTGGGAAGGAACTCACGAAGGCGGCGTCCAGAGTGTCAGCAAACTCGACGGGATCCGCTCCTTGCATCTGGCTTTCCGGAATTTCCGTGTCCCAAACATGATGAAGATTCGGCGTGTAGGAATTGTTCCGCGCATGCGGATTTCGGCCGAAATATTTCACCGG
>Ga0137418_10006520_pt1 | contig 10741 bp, 6 predicted proteins | sample CZODoug3_1_2_16f_FD_122242 | JGI IMG/M metagenome (GOLD analysis project Ga0137418, IMG submission 122242) | Vadose zone soil fungal communities from Angelo Coast Range Reserve, California, USA - CZODoug3_1_2_16fungal (Hybrid Assembly) | ecosystem: Environmental > Terrestrial > Soil > Vadose... | reverse complement strand
AATAACGTCGCTGCTGTCGGCGATCCGCGATTTAACCGCTTCCAGGATCAAAGCGGGTCATCGCAAATCAGCATCGCCGGCGGACCAATCAGAGGGAATAACTACTTCATTGACAATGTTCCGATCACCGACAGCATGAACCGTGCGGTGATCATTCCTTCCATCGAAGCCACGCAGGAAGTGAAGGTCCAGGCTAACACGTACGACGCGGAGATGGGCCGCACCGGCGGAGGCGTCTTCAATACAACTTTGAAGTCCGGAAGCAACGAATTGCACGGTTCGCTCGTAGGCTATACACGGCAGACCGACTGGCTGGCCAACGGGTTCTTCCAGAACGCCGGTGGAACGCCTCGGGCCGAAACTCCTTTTTACAACTATGGTGGATCGATTGGCGGGCCTGTAATCCTCCCGAAACTCTACAACGGGCGGAACAAGACGTTTTTCTGGGTGACGGAAGAAGGTTATCGCCAGAGCTCCCCGTTCGGGGACATTTATGCAGTTCCCACGGACCTCGAACGAAAAGGAGACTTTTCAAAAAGCATTGGGCCCGACGGCAAGCCCCTTCAGGTTTTCGACCCCGTGACGCATCAACAGTATCCAGGCAACATCATTCCGCAAACGAGCCTGAACCCCATTGGCTTGGCCATCGCTGCGGTTTATCCACATCCAAACACCGCCACGGCGAGTTTCGGCGCGAACAACTACAACGGAACCGATGTGCTCAAGGATCGCGCGGACGAATCCATTTACAAGCTCGACCACCAGTTTTTCCAGTGGTGGTCGGCCAACGTGTCCTATCTTCACTACGCCAGCAGGGAACCCGGGGGCAATCCCCTGCATACCATCGCCGGCACGGGCAACGTCGACTATTTGCTGTTCCGCAAAGTAGACGCGGTCAATTGGAACAATACATTCCTGCCGAGTCCTACGATGGTGGTGACTGTGGGCTACGGTTTCAACCGCTTCCCGAACAACTCTCTGGATAGTTCAGCCGGCTTTGACCAGACCACGCTTGGGTTTCCATCGTCATACGTCAGCCAGCTGCAGAAGAAGTCTTTTCCCGTGGTGAATATGACCAACTTCGCATCGCTGGGAGGTTCGAACTCCGGCCCTTCGGTCTTTTATTCTCGAAGTGTCGTGCTTGGCGTTTCAAAGTATCTCGGCAAACATAATCTGAAGTCCGGCTTTGTTTTTCGGTCGATCAGCGTGGACTTCACGGACTTATCTAACGGCAATGGCTCGTTTAACTTTGCGAACGATTTCGTGTCATCAAATGATCCGCTGCTGAATACAAAGAAAGGACCGATGACGGATCTTGTCAATCTGCTGACCGGATATGCTTCGAATGGTTCTTCAGTTACTCAGACAATCCACTTGGCAACCAACGCTCCCTACTACGCTGGCTATTTCCAGGATGACTACCGTCTCACCACCAAACTGACGTTGAACCTGGGGTTGCGCTACGAATGGGAAGCTGGACTGAGCGAGCGAAGCAACCACTACGCCGTAGGGTTCGATCAAAACGTCACCAACCCGTTGCAGGCGACCTCGGGCGTTACAACTAAGGGCGGCATCGAATTCGCCGGCCAAAACGGGTATCCGACAACATGTTGTGATTACAGCAGAAAGAAATTTGGCCCGAGGATCGGAGCCGCCTACGCCCTGAATCCTAAGACAACGATACGGCTAGGCTACGGTACGTTCTACGCGCCGAGCGCTTTTACCAGCAGCTCTGCCTTCGCTCCCGGCTATTCCCAGGCCACCACGTATGTCTACTCGAACGATGGCGGGAAAACCCCTGCCGGTAGTCTGAGCAATCCTTATCCCGGCGGCGTCCTTGCGCCATCTGGAAATGCCAACGGTTATCTGACGGGAGTTGGAAGCAGCGTTACGACCTGGTATCAAGGCTCGAAGTCTCCCATCGTGCACCAATATTCTTTCGACATTCAGCGCGAACTGCCCGATCAGATCGGAGTTCAGATCGGCTACGTGGGCTCTCGCTCAAGGCATCTTATGCCTGGAAATTCGATGAATACAGCCAACATAAATCAATTGCCCGATCAATATCTCGCTTTGGGACTGGGAGCGATCGACCAATTGGCAGCTAAAGTAAGCAACCCTTATTATGGAAACGGCGGAACTGGGGTGATAGGCAGCCAACAGGTAGCCTATAACCAGTTGCTCCGGCCCTTCCCCGAGTTTGCTTCCGTCAACCTAAACAATTACACAGCGCATGCGAAATATGATGCGCTCATCATAAAAGCTCAGAAGCGCTTCAGCCACGGTCTGACCTTCCTCTCCACCTATACGTGGTCCAAGAGTGAAGACACCACCTGGGCCGCTTCTAACTTCCTCAACGCTTCGAAAAGCGCTCCGCAAGATGTTTACAATCTCGATGCCGAATGGAGCCGCTCAGTGGTTGACCTTCCGCACCGATTAACCGCAGCGGCTACCTACGACTTGCCGCTTGGGAAAAACAAATTGCTGCCCGTCAACAACTCTGTGTTGAACTTTTTTGTGGGCAACTGGAGCGTCAACGCCATCACGGTTATTCAGACCGGATTCCCGCTGGCGATCTCTCAGAACAGCAACAATAATCGGGCGATCGGCGGGGGCTTACAGCGCCCGAATACAGTCGCCGGCGTTAATCCGTGTTCCGGCGGATCACCGGAAGATCACGCCGGTGCTCTTGCGCTTACAAGCCCTTACCTCAATCCCGCCGCGTTCGCAGCGGCGTCCAAATACACTTTCGGCAACGCTCCGCGCACCATCGGCTGCCTCTCGCCCGGCTATGAGAATTGGGACATTTCGGTCTTCAAATCGTTCCCGGTTCGCGAACGCGTCACGTTTCAGTTTCGCGCCGAGGCGCTCAACGCGTTCAATACGCCGCAGTTCCGGGCGCCAAATACCGCAGTCGGCAATTCAAACTTTGGCGCGATCACGCAGCAGGCAAACTTTCCGAGATATCTCCAGCTCGGGGGAAGGATTACGTTCTGATCTCTGCGCAAATTTGAAGATGAGGGAAGTCAAGCTGCAGCGACTTTAGCTTTGAGTTAGGAAAATGACGACGCGACGCGCCTTTTTGATGCAAGTAGGCCAGGTGGGCGGCTTCGGCGCCGCTTACGTGATGATGCAATCCTTGGGTCTGTTGCCCCTTCCCGAGGCGGCGGCCAGTAAGGTCCGTCTTGCGGAAGGTTCCGGCCAGGGAAAGCATGTCGTGATTCTCGGCGCTGGAATTGCCGGCATGGTGGCGGCCTGGGAACTGCAGAAGGCCGGCTACCGCTGCACGATCTTGGAGGCTCGTGATCGCGCCGGCGGACGCAATTGGACGATTCGAAACGGTACCCGCGTCGAAATGACCGACGGCACAACACAAACCTGCAGCTTTGAGGATGGCAACTACTTCAATGCCGGCCCGGCACGGTTGCCGTCACAGCACGTGACGATGCTCGGTTACTGCCGTGAACTCGGTGTGCAGCTGGAAGTGGAGGTCAACAGCTCACGCAGTTCGCTGCTGCAGAACGATACATTCAACGGGGGCAAAGCCGTGCAGCAACGGCAGCTTGTCAATGACACGCGTGGCCATGTCGCCGAGCTTTTGGCCAAGTGCATCAAGCGCAGTGCGCTCGATGAAGAGCTGACCAGCGATGACAAGGAGCGCATGCTGGTGTTCCTTCGCAAGTACGGTGATCTGTCTCCGGATTACTTCTACAAAGGGTCGCCACGGTCGGGCTACAAAGTTATGCCTGGAGCCGGCAACCAGCTCGGCGTGCCGCGTGATCCTCTGGACATGCGTGCGCTGCTGGATGCCAATCTTTGGGACGGCCTGCTTTTCGAAGAGATGTTTGACATGCAGGCCACGATGTTCCAGCCCGTCGGCGGAATGGACCGAATCGCAGCCGCATTCGAAAAGAAGCTTTCGAGCTGCATTCGTTTTAACTCGACCGTCGAGCAGATTCGGAAAACATCCAAGGGTGTGCGTATCGGCTATCGGGACCGAAAAACAGCTGCGACGGCCGCCGTTGACGCAGACAGCTGTATCTGCGCAATGCCGCTCTCGATTCTAAAGACTATCGATGCGGATTTTTCTTTGGATTTCAAGCAAGCCATCGACGCCGCGACCTACGATTCCGCGTACAAGATAGCCTGGGAATCTCGCCGATTTTGGGAGCAAGATTACAGGATCTATGGAGGTATCTCTTTCCCGAAACAGATGGTTGGCGTGGTGTGGTATCCGAGCGCAAACCTGTTCGCCGAAAAAGGAATCATCGTGGCAGGGTATTCCATAGAGAACGGAACGGAATTTGCGATGCTTGATCTCCCGGGCAAGCTTGCCGCGTCGCGGCAAGCAGTCGAGCGCCTTCATCCCGGGTGCTCAAGCGAATTAGCCAAACCTGTTTATGTCTCCTGGGGACATATTCCGTACAACTTGGGATCATGGATCAGCCATCGGGGACCAAAGGCCTCCGCGGCCGGTTATGATCGGTTGCTCGAACCGGATGGTCCGATCTGTATGGCCGGAGACCATGTTAGCCATATTGTCGGATGGCAAGAAGGCGCGGCTCTGTCGGCACATCGCGCCGTGTCACAAATCAGCCAGATGTAGATGATCTGAGTATCCATTCCAATGGAAAATAACCGAGTTCAGCGGAGACGAGGGATAGATGAGAGACGATCTTACTCTGGTGGTCGCCCGAGGCTGATAGATTTTGAATTACAGATCATACGCGCAGCGGGCGGCTGGAATACCCGCAACTCCCGGATGGTAGGCCACACGGAAGTGATCTGACGCTCGCTTACCGCGATTAGTAATGGGAAGTTTGAATGTATAGGTGGAAGGAGGAGCGCTTGGTGTAGAAAAGCTGAACTCAGCGGACGCTGATTCAGAGACACCAAAGGAGGCTCCCCCATGGAACCTATGTATTACATCGGACTGGATGTTCACAAGCGGAAGATCAGCTACTGCGTGAAGGATAGCAGTGGCAAGGTTTTCGCCGAAGGATCGCTTCCCGCCACACGCCTTGATCTGGACCTGTGGATGAAAACGCTGCCACAGCCGTGGAGCGCGGCGATGGAAGCGACCATGTTCACGGGCTGGATTTACGATCACCTCAAGCCGCATGCAGCCGCTCTAAAGGTGGCGCACCCGCTGATGCTGCGCGCCATCGCCGCCGCAAAGAAAAAGAACGACCGCCTTGACGCCAGCAAGATCTGCGACTGCTTGCGGTGCGATTTTCTTCCCGAGTGCTACATGGCCTCGACCGAGATTCGCGAACGTCGACGCACGCTGCGGTACCGCAACCTACTCGTCCGGCAGATGGTGCAGATGAAGAACAAGATTAGCGGACTGTTGATGGAAGCGGGAGTGAGCTACAACAAGCAGCGACTGCATAGGGCCGGCTACTTCCGCGAACTGCTAGCGACAAACTCTGATATCGATGAAGGGCTGTGTTCGCTGCTGCGACTATGCCGCGAAACGGTAGTGCGTTTGCAGAAAACAGAGAGTGCCATGGTGCTATCGCTGGAGCGGGATTCGTTGCTGATGGATCGTGTGGAGCGATTGATGACCATTCCTGCTGTGGGTCCGATCACCGCGTTGACCTGGGCGCTCGAGGTCGGGGACGCGCAGCGTTTTTCTTCGATCAAGAAAGCGATCAGCTACTGCGGGTTGTGTGGTGCGGAGAAGAGTTCCGGCAACACGGTGCAACGCACGCCGCTGTCGAAACAGCGCAACAAACACTTACAATCCACGCTGATCGAGGCGGCAAAGATGGCGCCGCGCTACAGCCCGAACTTAGCGATGCTCTATGACAAGGAAAAGCAGAAAGGCAATGCCAATCGTGCCACGCTGGCGGTGGCACGGAAGCTGGTGGCCTACCTCATGGCGATCGACCGTGGTCAGCGGAATTTTCAGGCGGTGGAAACGAACTGCATCGCTGCGTAAAGCGTGGCGGTGAACAAGGAGGATTTCTTCGACGCGTAGCCTGCCAGGTCTTGCCGTCAAGCCGACTGGGCGAAGGAGCGCAAGCTCTGAATGCCCCCGCTGATAAGTTTCGAGACTGGCAGGAAACACAAACTCAATCTTCTGTTCAAGACCACTCGCTGGTCTGAGACAGCAAATGGAAGTCTGGTTCTATCTGAAATAGGAACCACGGCTGCGAGGCCAACACACGCGGCGAAAAATCCAGAAAGAACTTACACCCGCGCTCCTCCGTAGCGCGTCGAGAGAGCTTTTGCCCTCTTGACAAAGACCTATCATGGAAGTCCGCTTGTAGGAAGTGATCTCCGCGCTTGGCATCGATCCTGCACCGTCTGCTCTCTGCCTACTGAATCGCCGGCGCTTCGAATCTGCCGAACGTTGCGTTGACCACGGCTCGCATCTTCTGACTCCGGGCGTTCTCCGCTTCGAGGTACGCCAACGTGGTTGCCAAATCACGGTGCCCTAGCGCAGACACTTGTTGCCTAGAAGCGTCCCGGTAGTGCTCTAACCCGGCCTTTAAGCTGTCTTCACGAGTTGCGGCTTGGCTCCAAAGCGATCACTGACATTAGCCGCCCGCCGCGCCTGTGCTGATTTCAGGTCAATAAACGCAGCATACAGCTTCATCATCTCCAAGTTTTCGTGGCCCATGATCTTGGCGATGTCACGGAGGTCCAGCACCCGCGCTCGGACTTGCTCTGTGGCAAAGGTGTCCCGGAAGCGGTGGCAGCCTGCTCCTTGGACGGCCGCCCGCGCTGCGATTCTCTGAATAATGCGGAGAAAGTGTCCTTCAGGTCTTCCAGTGGTTGGATTCGGGAAGAGGAGGCCGCTGGAGCAGTGATCTCGCAAATCGGCCAGTAGGCCATCCCCGAGAGGAATCTGGCGCGTTCCAGCCGCCGTCTTGGGAGACCAGCCATACTTCGGCTTGGGCTGGACCTGAATGTACGTATCCTTTATGTCGGAGAGTTCGGTGTGTGCGACTTCTTGATCTCTCATTCCAGTTCCGAGGAAGAAGCGGATTAGGAGCCGCTCGTCTGGCGTAGCCGCTTCCATCATCGCCCGTAGCTCTTCATCCGTGTACGGATTCGGCTCAGTCTCCGGCTTCTCCGGCCAGTCTTCGGCTTTGAGCAGTCTGGTAATGCTGACCTCCGGATTTTTCTTCAAGAAGGTGACCACAGACATCAGCTTGTTCAAGACCGTCACCGGGGCGTAGCCCTCATCGTAGAGATGGTTGCGGTAGGTGATCAGGTCGGCCCGTTTGAGCTCTTGTAGAGTCCGCGCCTTGGTGAAGCTGAGAAACTCCGTCAGTTCCGTCTGCTTGGACTTCACAGACTTCTCAGGGCGGCGGTTATCGCGAAGTTCTTTCAGGTACTGTTCAACGGCAATATCAAGAGAAACAGTTTGGTTAGCTGGAGACCTCTTCTCCACAGGAGTCTGCTCCCCGGTGAAGAGGTCAATTTCTTTCCGCATCGCGGCGAGCTTGGCTTCCTGATACGACTTGGCGTCTATAGTCTCCCAGACGCGCTTGCCATCCCGCTCATAGCGCAGGACGAAGATTGTGTCCATTGAGTAGAAAGTCTTTGGCTCCGGCTTTCCCGGTGTGAAGACCCACTCGTATCTGCGCGAACCGCTCCGGCGAACATATAACGAACATCTTGAAAATTTTGACATGGCTCTCCCTTATGAAGAGCCAATACTGAGAAGCCAAAGAAATCTTGAGTATGCGGTAGCCGAAAGGGTAGCCGCACTGCTGAGTCATTGAGGATCAAATACTGGCGGAGAGGGTGGGATTCGAACCCACGGTAGGGGTTAACCTACACACGCTTTCCAAGCGTGCGCCTTAAACCGCTCGGCCACCTCTCCGGCGTTGCAAGCAACCTTACCAATTTAGCAGAAACCTCTGATTCACGCACATCGCTATGTTCCCGTCTGATGGGCAGTGGCGTTAAGCTGATTCGCAGGCACTGCAAGCCGTTCTCTTTTAAGCTCGAAGAGCGCGACAACTATTCGTAGCGTAGCGCTTCGACGGGATCGAGGCGGGCTGCTTTGATGGCCGGGTACATCCCAAAGACGAGGCCGACGCCCATGGAGACGCCCACGGCGAGCACAATCGCCCAGAGTGGGATGGACGACGGCAGACTGGGCACAGCCAAGTTGATCAGCAGGCTGATGGCGCCGCCGAGCAACACACCGATGACGCCTCCCGCGCCGGTGAGCACCATGGCTTCAGTGAGAAACTGCCAGATGACGTCCCGCCGCCGCGCGCCGATGGCCTTGCGAACACCGATCTCGCGGGTGCGCTGCGTGACGGACATCAGCATGATGTTCATCACGCCGACGCCGCCCACGAGAAGTCCAATCGAGCTGATAGCGAAGATCAGACCGGCTACAGACGCCGTGATCTGGCGAAATTGATCCGCAATCTGCTGGGCGCTGGAAATTCCAAAGTTATCGGGCTTGCTGTAGGGCACGTTTCTACGGCGCCGCAATACGCCGCGGATCTGGTCTTCCGCTTCCGCCATGTGGCCGGCGTAAGCGACGGCACCAATCATGTTTTCGTCGTCCTGCGGGAGGTGCTTGTGATACGTGCGGTAAGGGACCATCACGGCTTTGTCCGCGGATTGGTCCTTAACGAGTTGGCCCTTGCGCGGCTCAAGAACGCCTATCACTTCATAAGAGGTGCCGTCGATCTGAAGGGGCTTTCCGAGCGGGTCCATATCCGGGTAAAGGGTCTTGGCGATGTCCGGGCCGATGACGGCAACGTCGGAACGATGCATGTTTTCCGCGTCGCTGAAGAACCGCCCAATCTTTGGCCTGGAATTGAAAACTTCTTCGTTGGAAGGAAGCGTCCCGTTGTAATCAATCCCGGAGACTTCCTTGCTGAGATAACGAGCGGTGACGGGCCCGCGGCCAGGGCCATCCTCTTCAAACCGGGGAAAGACACTCGCCGTGACCGCGCGCACCGCGGGACACAATTGCCCGATGGCCTCGGCGTCCTCCAAGGTGAGCGTTTTCCGCGCGCGCTCCTCCGGAGTTAGTCTGCCGGTGTGAATGCCGGGATCGAAGCGGAAGATGAACAGAGTTTCGGTGCCGTAGTCGGACAAGTAAGCGTTCACATCTCCATAGACACCGACAAGGATAGAGACCACGGAAAGAACGGCGGTAATTCCGATGACCACTCCGAGAACAGTAAGAAAGGAGCGCATCTTATTCTCACGCAGCGTGGTCAGCGCCATTTGAGCGTTCTCGCCGATGTTAATGCGCACGGGAATATGCATGGCTCTCAGACTTCCTGTCGTAAGGCTTCGATTGGCTGCAAGCTCGCGGCGCGGCGCGCTGGATAGACGCCGAAGAAAACCCCGACAGCGGCGGAGATTACCTCCGCGAGCAGGACGGCAGGGAGAGGAACATGCATGGGAATAGACATAGTTGCGGTGGCCAAGCCCGCAACTCCGTAAGCGAGACCAACCCCGATCGCCCCGCCGACAGCCGCCATGACCGTCGCTTCCAGCAGGAATTGCAGAAGAATGTCGTTGTGCCGGGCGCCCAGCGCTTTGCGGATACCGATTTCACGAGTCCGCTCCGTTACGGTAGCCAGCATGACGTTCATGATGACCACCCCGCCGATCACCAGGAATACGGAAACGATCCCGACCATAGCTGTAGCGATCACCCCGGTTAGGTTCTTCCACAATTCCATCAGCGTGGCTTGGTCGAAAATGCCAAAGTTATCTTTTTCATTGGGAGAGAGGTGCCTGCGCGCACGCATCATGGCTCGCGCTTCGTCCTGGGTCTGCTCCATCCACTCCGCGCCGCGCGCTTGAATATTGAGCCAAATGGTATCGTTGGTTCCATACATCTTGAAATAGGTCTGTATCGGGATGTACGCGAAATTATCTTGCGATTGCCCGAAAGCTGTGCCGATGGTTTTCGCGATGCCTACCACCAGGAAAGGCCGTCCTTCGATCATCACTTCATGACCGATAGGGTCAATGCCGGGAAAGAGTTGTACCGCGAGATCGTTGCCAATCATCGCCACTTGCGCGCGGCTCTGGTCGTCGCCCTCGGAAATGTAGCGCCCGTCGCGCGGCGTGACTATGTCGATGTCCACCATGTTGGCGGTGACGCCGCGTACATTCGTGTCGTTGAGGGCGTGCGAGCCGGCGCGCACTTTTCCATCAATGCGCAGCTCCACGCCGACCCGCTGCGGCAGCTTCAAATTCTCACGCAACGCTTCGTAGTCATCCCAGGTAACTTTTTTGTTGCGCCGATTGGCCTTCACGTATTCGTCGACATCCGTGATGATGGGAAAGCGCGTCAGAAGAAAGACATTTGATCCCATGTTGGCGACGCGGTCGGCAATGTAGCGGTCCACGCCCGAAATAAGGGCAATCACCACAATCAACGTGGAAACCGATAAAATGATGCCCAGCAGCATCAGGAAGGAACGCATTTTATGCGAGCGCAAGGTCTCCAGCGCCACGCCGATCGGTTCCTTGAGCATTAGCCTTCGCTTCATGCACACCCTTCCCCTGTCCATTCTACGTGAAGATAGGTAAAAAGGTTTCGACCGGGGGCGGTCTATTCTTGGTTTGACGCGGCTGCAGCCGGAAACGTTATCACCGGGCGGAAAGTCGGTGCACTGGTGGAGCTTGGGCGCATTTGCGGCCGTCTGCTACACTAATTAGGCCGGTTCCGGGATCGTCTAATCGGTAGGACATCAGCCTTTGGAGCTGAGTATCGTGGTTCGAGTCCACGTCCCGG
>Ga0137418_10006519_pt1 | contig 10742 bp, 13 predicted proteins | sample CZODoug3_1_2_16f_FD_122242 | JGI IMG/M metagenome (GOLD analysis project Ga0137418, IMG submission 122242) | Vadose zone soil fungal communities from Angelo Coast Range Reserve, California, USA - CZODoug3_1_2_16fungal (Hybrid Assembly) | ecosystem: Environmental > Terrestrial > Soil > Vadose... | reverse complement strand
AGTCGCAGGCCCCACCTGGCGCCGCGGACGACGTGCGGGGCCTGGCTCATGGATTCGGCGCCGCCTGCGAGTACGGCATCGGCGTCACCCAGCAAAATGAGCTGGGCGCCCTGCGTAATGGCCTCGAACCCCGAGCCGCACAGCCGGTTGACCGTGACCGCCGGCACTTCGATCGGCAGGCCGGCCTTGAGACCGACGTGGCGGGCGAGGTAGATGGCGTCGGCGGAGGTTTGCAGCGCGTTGCCGAAGACCACGTGGCCGACGTCGGCGGCCGGGATGCGGGCCCGCTCGAGGGCGGCGCGCGCGGCGTGGGCGCCGAGGTCGGTGGCCGACAGATCCTTCAAGGAGCCGCCGAAGGCTCCGAACCCCGTCCGGACGCCGGACAGGAATACGACGTTCTTCATCTTGAAGACTCCCCTGCGAGACTCGGGGAATATAGCACGGCTTCCGCGACCTCCTTCGTCGTCGCCGTCCCGCCGATATCCGGTGTGCGAACGCCTTTGGCCAGCGTGTCTTTGACCGCGCGCTCCAGGTCGCGCGCCGCATCCGGAGACCCAAGCTGTTCGAACATCAACGCCCCCGTCAACACGGCCGCCAGCGGGTTGGCGACGCCTTTGCCGGCGAGCGGCGGCGCCGAGCCGTGCACCGGCTCGAACAACCCGGCGCGACCGGGATGGAGGTTTGCGCTCGCCGCGAGCCCGAGCCCGCCCACGAGGCCCGCGCCGAGATCCGAGAGGATGTCACCGTACAAGTTGTTGGTCACGATCACCTGGAAGCGCTCGGGCTCGCGCACCAGTTCCATCGCGAGCGCGTCCACGTAGCGGTGCTCGACGCTGATCTTCGGATAGTCCGCCGCGACTATCTTGAACTTCTCTTGCCAAATCCGGTGCGCGGGGACGGCGTTTGACTTGTCGCTCATCGTCACGCGCGTCTTGCCGTGCGCCATGGCCCACTGGAACGCCGCGCGGATGATCCGCTCCACGCCCTTTCCCGTGCTCACCTCTTCGGCGATGTACTCATCCCCGCTCGTACGGCCACGGCCGAGATAGACGCCTTCGGTGTTCTCGCGGAAGATCACGAAATCGATCGGCTTGGTGGTCTTGAGGGGTGTCAGATCGGGGTGGAGCAGGGTGACCGGACGGAAGTTGATGTACAAGTCGAGCCGGAACCGCAGGCCCAACAGGATATCACGCGCGTGCTCGTTGCCGGGAACGCGTGGGTCTCCGAGCGCGCCGAGGAAGATCGCGTCAACGTCGTCACGCAAGTGGTTGAGCGCGTCGTCGGGCAGCGTTTGCTTCGTTTTGAGATAGTGGTCGGCCGAAAACGGCAGACGCTCCCAGTCGAGGGAGAACTCATGTCTCTCGGCGGCCCGATTGAGTACCGGCATTGCGGCGTCGATGACCTCGGGCCCGACGCCGTCTCCCGCGATGACCGCGACCGAATACCGCTTCACTCGAAGCCCGTCGCCCGGCCGCACGACAGGCAATACGTCCAGCCGACGTCCACCTCGCTCCCGCAGGCCGGGCACTTCAAGTCTCCAGAGGGCGGCTGGCCGCAGTGCGGGCAGAAGTTGACTTTGCGGTTCGCGGGGAGCATCCCGCCGCAGTAGGCGCACTGGTTGCCCGCCGGGACGTCGCGCCGCGCCGCCAGCGGGATGACGACGGGCGGCACCGGATTCTCCGACGTGTAGTCCACGGAGTCCTCGCCACCCGACTCGACGGTGAAGGGTGGCGCGTACGCCTGCTCGGCGTTGAGCACGCGCTCCGCCGCCCGGCCGTTCACCATGGCGCGGGCGTCCGGGAAATTGCGGAAGTAGGCGGTGTCGGGGTTCGACTCGGCGACCTCGCGATGCATCGCTTCACGAACGTCGTCGGGCTCCAGGCGCACGTAGCCGCGTTCACCCGCGAGCAGCCGCAGCACCGTCATCTCGTAGTCCTGGTGCGTCGCGACTTTCATGCGCGAGCGATTCGAGCGGTACGGCACGAGTCGCTCATAGACCTCGGCCGCCGGAAATGGCACGGCGAGGCGCGATTCGTTCGACAGCGCCTGCACCAACAGCTCGAATAGGCGATCCAGCTCATCCGGCACGGGTCACCCTCGCCATTCGGTCACCCAACGGTCGTACAGCACCGCCTCGACGCCGCCCGTCTGCAGCACCTCGACGCCGGAGGGATCGCGGTATGCCCTGCGGTAGAAGACGTGTGTCACGCCCGAATTGATGATGAGCTTCGCGCACATCACGCAGGGCGAGGCGCTCACGAAGACGACTTTGTCGCGCACGTTGCCGGGCGCCTTCACCAACGCATTCATCTCGGAGTGAATGCAGCCGCAGCTCCCGGGCACCGCGGAGTCGCACTTGTTCGGGAGCCCGCGCGCGTTGCCGTTGTACCCGATCGCGAGGACGTTCTCGAGGCGCTGGTCCGTCACCACGGTGCCGACCTGCAGGCGCGCGCAGGTCGAGCGCTTGGCCAGCTCCTCCGCCATCCGCATGTACACCTCGTACAGCGGTATGCGGTCGACGGAAGGCGCCGACGCACCGTTGGGCAGCAGGTTGGAGGGGTGTGTATTGGCGGCGACGCCGTCCTTAGGAACGCTCATGCAGCTCCTTGTCGGGATCGTAGGTCGCATACTTGCCGCGGGCGCGTTGCTGACTGAGCCAGGTGTCGAACCCCGACGGCACGAGGCCGTTGGAGCGCTCCTGATGCTCGGCGGCGCGCGTCGCCAGGAAGTCAGCGTACTCGTTTTTCGGGTGGTCGGCGTGGCCCCGGACCCAGCCCCACTCCACGGCGTGCGCCGTGGCGACCTGATCGAGTTTCTGCCACAACTCGAGGTTCTCGATCGCGCCGCTCTTGCGGCGCCAGCCCCGGGCCTTCCAGTCCTTGAGCCACTTCTTCATGCCCTTCACCAGGTACTCGGAGTCCGACACGTAGCGCACGTTCGCGTGCTTCCACTGGCGCCGGATCCACTCGAGCGCCGCGATCGCGCCGGCGAGCGCCATCTTGTTGTTCGTCGTCTGCGGCGAGCACTCGTAGAAATCCCAGCGCGCCACGCTGTCGCCCGCCGGGGCCTCGACGAGCGCGGCGTTGCCGCCCGGGCTCGGCTTCGTGGCATCGTTGCCGAGGCAGCTCTCATCGGCATGCACCAACACGGCGATCGGGGCACCCGCCGTCACGGTTGCACGATCACCGGGATATCGGTATGCCGCAGGATCTCCTCGGCGTGCGAGACCGTGACCTTGCTGGTGCGCCCGCGCGTGACGTGGGCGCCCGCGAACAACGCATCGCACTTGGTGCGCTCTACGACCTTCGCCACGACCTCCCCGGGTGACCCCGACTCGATGTGCGTCACGAAGGCGACCCCCTGGAGTGACAGCACCGCCTCGGCGGCGCCGACGATCTGCACGCCCAACGCATGATTGGAGGTGGCGTAGATGATGTGGATCGTGCTGTGCAGAATGCTCGCGAACCGCGCCGCGAAATCGAGCGCGCGCCGGGCCGTCTCCCCGCCGTCGAACGCGATCGCGCAGGCGTCCATCGGAGACGGCCGCGCGCCGCAGACGATCACGCAACGCTCGGCGATCCTGATCAGCGACGCCGCCGTCGGCCCGAGCTCGGCGCCTTGCGTGTGGATGCCCCGCCGGCCGACGAGGACTCCGTCCGTCTCCTTCGCGAGCGTCGCGAGCTCCGTATCGGGATCGCCCTGGCGCAGCACCACGTCCGCCTGTAATCCGGCTGTCCGGACGCGCTCGGCGGCGCGCTCCAACATTGCCGCGCCGGCCTCGGCATCCCGCGCGCGCTCCGCGACGTGGCCCAGGACCAGCGTCGCCTTGAACCGCTGGCCCAGGACGATCGCCTGCTCCAGCGCCGCGTCGGCGCTGGGGCTGCCGTCGTGTCCAATCAGGAGGCGCGTGAACACGGCGTTACGGAAGCACCGCGAAGGTGTCCAGGTCGCGCAGCCGGAACGAGAGCACCTCGCCGGTCATCGGGAGGCGTCCCGCGAGGACCTCGTCTCGCCCGCTCGTCTCGAGTCGCTCCGCCACCACCACATATTCGGTGCCGCGCCGCCGCAGCGCTACCCGCCGGCGCTCGCGCACCGCGAGCTCGAGGGCGTCGAGAGCGTCAGGGGATAGCGTTCGGTACTCCGGGATCTTCGCCACGCTGTCTACGCGACCGCAATCGCGCCCGGGACGCCCTTCACGATGCGGCCGATCGACGCCGCGACCAGCGTTTTCTCGCGGCGCAGCGCCTCGACCAGGGCACTCACGCGCGTTTCCGGTACGGCGATCAGCAGCCCGCCGGAAGTCTGCGCGTCGAACAGCAGTGTGCGGACTACCTCAGGGACGCCGGAGGCGAAGGTCACGTGAGGTGAGAGCGCGTCCCGATTTCGCTTGGTGCCGCCGGGGACGGCGCCGCGCTCGACGGCGTCGGCGGCTCCGGCCAGGAACGGGACCGCCGTTGCCTCGAGCGTGGCGGCGACGCCGCTCGCCGAGAGCATGTTGTGCAGGTGCCCCAGCAATCCGAACCCGGTGACATCCGTGGCCGCATTCACGCCGACCGACAGCATCGCTTTGGACGCGCCCGCGTTGAGGGTCGTCATGGAGACGACCGCGGGCGCGAGGTCAGCGGCGCTGGCGAGATCGCGCTTCAAGGCCGTGCTCAAGACGCCGGTGCCGATGGGCTTCGTGAGCACGAGCACGTCGCCCACCTGCGCGCGCGCGAGCGTCACGATCCGGTCGGGGTGTACCTCGCCGATCGCGACCATGCCGTACTTGGGTTCGGGATCGTCGACCGAGTGGCCGCCCAAGACAAAGGCGCCCGCCTGTTTCGCGATGTCGGCCCCACCGCGCAGCACGTCGCCGAGCAACTCGTAGGGCAGCTTGTCGCGCGGCCAGCCCACGAGATTCAACGCCAGGAGCGGCGTGCCGCCCATCGCGTAGACGTCGGAGAACGCATTCGCCGCGGCGATGCGCCCGAAGTCGTACGCGTCATCGACGATGGGCGTGAAAAAATCCACCGTGGCGACGATGGCGCGCTCCGGCGTTAACCGGTACACGGCGGCGTCGTCCCGAGTCGAGGCATCGACCAGGATGCGTGGATCCGTCAGCGTAGGCACGTGGCGCAAGACCTGCGTCAACTCGGCTGGGCCGAGTTTGCAGGCTCAGCCGGCGCCGTGCGAAAACGCTGTGAGGCGGATGGTGGACATAGGTCCACCGAAGATAAGCTAGGAGAGCCGCCAGGCGAGCAGCGCGCCCGCGGCCACGTAGCGGGCCACGTCGAGACCGGCGTGTGCGAGCAAATGGCGCCGCCGCAGCGCCTCGACGTGTTGCCACATGACGAGGCGCCGTGGGAACGCGACGAGCAGTCCGACCAGGAAGAAGAGCAGCCACCAGCCGCCCGCGCCGAGCGAGTCGAACCACAGCGACGCGAACAGGGTCACGACGCCGGCCTCCGCGAGGCGCCACCAGATCTCCCAACGATTGTGGTACCAGACGAACGCGCGGACCACAGTGACGTCACCCGTCCAGGCGTAGCCGATCGGTGGCGTGACCGCGAACAGGCCCGCGACCGGCAGCCACGCCAGGAGCAGCCGGCCGAGGGTCATGCTACTGGCGCCGGATGTAGCCGGGACCGCGCAATCCACGACCGGGACGCGCGTCGGTCATCTTGCCGTGCCGCAACACCGCCTGCCCGTTCACGAACACATACTCGATGCCGACCGACGGCTGGTGCGGTTGCTCGAATGTCGCGCGGTCGCTCACGGTCCGCGGGTCGAACACGGTGATGTCGGCGTACATCCCGGGCCGCACCAGACCGCGATCTTCGAGCCCCACGCGCTGCGCGGCGAGCGACGTCATCTTGCGGACGGCGAACTCGAGCCCCATGAGGTGTTGGTCGCGCACGTAGTGACCGAGAATGCGCGTAAATGAACCATAGGCACGGGGGTGCGTGCCGTCCTTGCCGAACGGCCCGTCGGGGGCGACGCCGCCGGCGTCGGTATTCACGCCCACCCACCACTGCTGCATCGCCGCCTGGACGTCGGGCTCGCTCATCAGGAAGTAGATGGCGCCGCTGCGCGCGTGGTCGACGACGACCAGGTCGAACATCGTCTCGATTGGGTCCTGATGCCGCAGCGCCGCGATCTCGGACAGGCGCTTTCCCTGTAAGTAATGAAGGGAGTCCTCGAACGGGAACACGATCACGCCCTGCGGTCCTTCGGTCGCCCGATAGAAGCGGTCCGTCGCCTGCGGGGGCGCGAGCAGCTCGGCCCGGAGCCGCGCGCGTGTGGCCGGGTCGCGCAGGCGCGCGATGAGGGAATCGTTGCCGCCCGAATGCGCCCACGCCGGTACCGAGGCGTCGAGCGACGTGGCGCCGGCGAGGTACGGATACTGATCCGCGGTCACATCCAGCCCGGCGGCCCGCGCGGAATCGATGCGCGCCAGCACGTGAGGCATGCGCCCCCAATTGCGGCGCCCCGAAACCTTCAGGTGCCAGATCTCGGCGGGGATGGCGGCTTCGCGGGCGATACGGAACGTCTCGTCCAGGGCTTGATCGATCTGTCCGCCCTCGTTGCGCATGTGCGTCGCATACACGCCGCCGTGGCGTCGCGCCGCTTTCGCCAACGCGACGATCTCCTCGGTCGGCGCGTAGAACGCGGGGGCGTATTCGATCGACGTCGAGAGACCTACCGCGCCCTGTTCCATCGCCGTGTCGACGAGCGCGACCATGTGCGCCAGCTCCTCGGGTGTCGCGTGGCGATCCTGCTTGCCGACCACGGCCATGCGCACCTGCGTCGCGCCGACGAACGTCGCGATGTTGACGGCGCTCCTGGTGCGCGCGAGGTGCGTGAAGTAGCCGTTCAAGTCGCGCCAGTCTTCCTGGATGCCGTACCGCTTCATCCAGGCGGAGTCATCGGCGACGAGGAGGTCGGTGAGGGGCGCGACGGAGCCACCTTCGCCGGTGATTTCGGTCGTGACGCCCTGCGACACCTTGCTGAGCACGCGGTTGTCGATGAGGACATTGCCTTCCGACTGGCCCAGCATGTCGATGAAGCCGGGCGCGACGACGAGTCCCGACACGTCGAGCGTTTCGCGCGCCGTGGCGGACCCGAGGTAGCCGACCGCGGCGATGCGATCCCCCGAGATGGCCACGTCACCGACGAAGCGCGGGTTGCCGCTGCCGTCGACGATCGAGCCGCCGCGCAGAATGAGATCATAGGGGCCACCGCGGCCGTCGCCCGGACCGGCGCAGGCGGCGAGAGCAATCAGGAGTAGACAGGCGGCGTGCGAGCGAGCACTCACTTTTTCCATGCGCTCCTCAGGGAGTCGGGCCAGACCACGCGCCCGCGCGTCATGACCCACGCGATGTTGTGCGTAGCCGCGATGTTTCGAGCAGGGTTCGCATTCAGTACCACCAGGTCGGCGACTTTCCCCGGCGCCACGACGCCGAGGGAGTCGGCCTTCAGCAATTGCGCGCCGCGCCGCGTCGCCGCCGTGATGGCCTCGAGCGGTGTGAGGCCGGCTTCGACGAGCAACGCCATCTCTTCGTGCTCCGAGAATCCGGGGATCAAGAGCTGGTTCGCCGCGTCGGTTCCCGCGGCGATCATGCCGCCCGCCCGCTTGAATTCGCGCACGAACAGATCCTGCCGCGCGCGCGCGCGGCGGAACGCCTGGAAATCGCGCGGCTTCCACCCGGTGCGCCGCAGCAGACTGGCGACGCTGCGCACGCTCTCGGCGTCTCCGGGCACGTCCTCCATCCCCGGCCGCGTGAGCAACACGGGATTGTCGAGCCGCGACAGCATCTCGTGCACGACCAGCGTGGGGACGATCGCGACTTTGGTTTGAGCCAGGGCGCGGGCCGTGCGCGCCAGCGAGGCCGAGTCGAGCGTCGCCCAGCCTTGCTCCTCGGTCGTCCATCCCGAGAGGAAGCGATCGTGCGCGCGATAGTAGATGGCGGGATTGCGCGAGGCCGCCTGCACCACTCCCGCCATGTGCTCGAGGGACACGACGCCCATGCGCGCCGCCGTCAACGCGTCGGTCTTGCCGAGGTGCGCGGCGATGGAGAGTTGCAGGCCGCGGGCCTCATCCGCGAGGGAACGCAGTAAGGCGGGCGTGATCTTCGTATACACCTTGAGGTAGTCGGCACCGGCGAGCCTGCGCTGGTCCGCTGCATGACGTGCTTCCGCCGCCGTCGCGACGCCGGTCGCGTTGGGGTACGTCGCCGGGGTGCCGTCGATCATCGCACCGGAGGTGAACATCCGAGGCCCGATGATCGACCCCAGGTTCAGCTCGTTCTTGAGCTTGATCCCCGAATCGGTGTCGCTGTGCAGGTCGCGGACCGTCGTGACGCCCCACGCGAGGTAGCGCGGCGCCGCCCAGCGCTCCACGTGCGCATGGGCGTCGATCAAGCCCGGAATGATCGTCTTGCCGACGAGGTTGATCCGCTCCGCGCCGCTCGGAATCGGGATCTCGTTGACCCGCGCGACCGCCTCGATGTGCCCGTTCCGGATCAGGATGAGCGCGTCTTCCTTGGGTGCTCCCCCCGCGCCATCGATGAGCGTAGCGCCCTCGAGCGCGATCACACCCTCACCTGATTTGCCGCAGCCCGAGAGGGCGATCAGGACGGCAGCGGTCAGGTAGAGCGGCGGACGGGCGGTCACTTCGGGTCGGCCGACGTGTGGTCGTGAAGGATGCGCCACCGATCACCCTGCTTCTGCAGCACCAGCGTGAAGGGCCCGCTCGCCACCACCGAATCGCGCCGGATGAGACGGAAGCGCGCGGTCACGTAGGCGAAATCGGGCGTCAGGGCGCGCACGCGCATCTCTTCGAACGTCAAGGAATCGCGCGACTTGCCGGGCGCGAAATAGTTGGCCTGGTAGCGGTCGTGCAAGGCCTGCCAGCCGTATTGCACGTGCCCATTCGACATGTAGCCCGTGAGCGAGTCGTGGGCGTAGTCGCCCATGAAGCCCTCGAGATCGCCGCGGTTCCAGTCGGTGGCCGACCGCGTCAGCATCGCCTCGATCTCGCGCGGTGGATCTCCCATCGGCAGCGAAGGCGCGGAACACGCTGTCAGCACGAGTGCTATGCACCACGTACCACGCACCACGCACCTCTGCAGTTTGGAGTTCGTCCCAACGTACCTTCCACCATGGCCGACGCAACCCCGTTATGGGAAGCACTTGTCTACGGACCGGTGCGATCGCGCCGTCTCGGCGTCAGTCTCGGCATCAACCTGCTGCCGCAGCACTCCAAGCTCTGCTCCTTCGATTGCCCGTACTGCAGTTGCGGGTTCAACACGCCGCGCGCCGCTGGTTCGCGCTGGCCCTCGCCGGACGAAGTCGTCCACAGCCTGACGCGCGCGCTGGCACGGCTGCCGGCGCCTCCCGAGTGCATCACGTTCTCGGGGAACGGCGAACCCACGCTGCATCCCCGCTTCGCGGTGGTCGTGGACCGCGTGCTCGCGGCGCGCGCCACCGCGGCGCCTGAAGCGCGCGTCGGGATCCTTTCCAACGGTCTCACGGCAGGCGAGAAGGCCGTCCGTGAAGCCCTGATGCGGCTCGATCATCGCATCATGAAGCTCGATCCGGGGCCGCTGGAGCGGGTGAACGGCGTGCGGTACGACGTGGCGCATCTCGTGGACGACTACCGGGCGCTCAAACCGTACACCGTGCAAGCGATGGTCGTGAAAGCGCGGGATTGGGATGGGTCGAGCGACGAGAGTGTGGCGGCGTGGCTCCCCCGTCTCGCGCGGGCCGAGCCCGATGCGGTGCAGCTCTATTCACTCGCGCGGCGGCCCGCTGACGCGAGCGTCCTGAACGTGCCGCGGGAGCGCCTCGACGAGATGGCGATCGCCATCCGTAAAGCGCTCCCGCAATGCCGCGTCGAGGTCTTCTAGCGCCGACGTTTCTTCTTGCCGGCTTTCTTTTTCTTCGCGGTTTTCTTTTTCGCTTTCGGCCGGGACTTCTTGGCCGCCTTCTTTTTCTTCTTGGCTTTCTTCTTGGCCTTCGGCTTCTTGGCAGCGGGCGCGGGCTTGTCCCACATCGGCGTGGGCGCCGGAGCAGGAGCGGGCGCAGGCGAAGGGGCCGAGGGGAACATCGGCTCCGAGAAGCCCGGACCCGGCCAACTGCTCTCGGTGTAATCCATCTGCTCAAGCATCGGATTTCCTCCGCATGGTTTGTGGCGGGGCGTGGCCTATAGCTTACCCGCGGAATCCGACCACGCAAGTGCAACTGCACACTGTGGCAAGTTGGCTTGACAACGCTACTTAGGCGGACTTACGTTGGCCAAGCCATGATCCATCGTGCAGCTCTTGCGGCGCTCGCGCTCTGCTTACCGGGCGCCGCGCTGGCGCAGAACGTCGCCGAAGTCCAGGTCGCTCCCCCGACGATCACCATCAAGGTCGGTGAGCGGAGCGGTCTCCTCGCGACCGCGTTCGATCGGATCGGCAATGTCATCCCGACCGTCCGCATCATCTGGTCGTCCAATAATCTGGCCGTCGCCAAAGTCGACAACAACGGCACCGTCACGGGTGTCGGCAACGGCGTCGCCATCGTCGAGGCCCGCGTCGGACCACGGAAGGGCCAGGCCGCCGTCCAGGTGACGGGCGGCGGCGGCGCGCCCCCCCCGGTAACCCCCCCTCCGGCCCCCGCCCCCACCCCCGCCGCCCCCACCCCCCCCCCGGACCCGCTCGGCGGCCCGCCGGCCGGGGGCGGGCCCGCCGCCGCCCCGCGTCTCGCGCCCGGCGCGA
>Ga0137418_10006518_pt1 | contig 10743 bp, 10 predicted proteins | sample CZODoug3_1_2_16f_FD_122242 | JGI IMG/M metagenome (GOLD analysis project Ga0137418, IMG submission 122242) | Vadose zone soil fungal communities from Angelo Coast Range Reserve, California, USA - CZODoug3_1_2_16fungal (Hybrid Assembly) | ecosystem: Environmental > Terrestrial > Soil > Vadose... | reverse complement strand
AGGATCTGGTCCAGCAAGCCGGAGCGGTCGGGATTGGTCAACTGATGGTAGGTGCGCATGGACTGAAAACTAGCCGGGGGGGCGGTTGGTCGGTTAGTATCCCCACATGATCGAAGCGCTCAAGCAAAAGCTCCAATCTGAAGTCGAACGCCTGAATCACGAAATCTCCTTCGTCCTGCCGAAAGAGATCGAGAAGGCGCGCGCGCACGGCGATCTGCGCGAGAACTCCGAGTACAAGGCGGCGCTCGAGCGCCAGCAATTCGCGCAAGCGCGCGTGCATCACCTGCGGCTCAGGCTATCGAAGCTCTCCGATGTGCGTGAGCAGGATATCCCGCGTGACCGGGTGGGCTTCGGCTCGCGGGTCACGGTTGAGGATCTCGATACAAAGAAGAAAGAAGTCTACGCCCTGACACTTGGCGAGTTCATCGAGGGCGAGGACGGCGCGGCAGAGGTGTCGGTCTCGATGGCGTCGCCGCTCGGAAAGGCGTTAATCGGCGGGAAGGTGGGGCAGAAGGTGGACATCACACTCCCGATGGGCAAGCGCAAACTCAAGATCGTGAGCGTGGATACGGTGCATGATCTGGCGGGCTCTTGACTAAAACCTTCTTGTGTTGTCACTTAGACCAGCGAAGCAATGATTAAACCCTTGGGAGCGCCGATGTCGATGCGTTTGCTGACCGCTGCGGCGGTCTTCTTGCTTTTCGCCCCTCTGGCGACGCTGACGGCGCAAGGTGATCCCGATCGCACGGTCGCTGGTGGCGGCAATTTCCCCGCGGGGTGGCACGTCCGCACCGAGACGAATCGCCAGACCGGGCAACCCGCACCACTCGAGAACGTGAAGTTCACCGGCATGGGCGATGGCCTGCATACCACGGTTGGACCCGCGGCGATCTATTGGCGTGATCGCGATACCATCTCCGGCAACTACCACGTCGTCGCGAAGATGTCGCAGATGAAAAACCCCGCTCATCCTGAGGCGTTCGGTATCTTCATCGGCGGCAAGAACCTCGCCGATTCCGGCCAGAGCTACACGTACTTCCTGGTGCGGCCCATCGACGGCATGTACTCGATCCGCCGACGCTCGAGCTATGCGAGCCGTCCCACCGCCGTCGTCGAATGGGCGGCGAGCGACGCTGTGACCAAGGCCGACACGAGCGGCCGGGCGGCGAACGAGCTCAGCGTCCAGGTGCAGGGCGGCAAGGCGAAGTTCATGGTGAACGGCAAAGAGGTCTACACCGGCGACGCCGCGAACCTCGATGTGAATGGCGTGGTCGGTTATCGCGTCAATCACAATCTCGACGTCCATTTGGGACCGCTCGGGATTCACAAACTGTGACCGCCTTGAACCCAACGGCCGACGAAGATCGCTTCTCGTTCACGCCGTTCACGCGGCATCCGTTTTTCACATACGTCAATCGATGGATTCTGGAGCGGGTGATTTGCCCGGGCCGTCAGGTGATCGTGGACCTCGGTTGTGGCCCCGGTGCCGTCACGGAGCTCATCCTGGAGCGCGTGCAGGGCCAGCAGCCGCCGCCCCACGTCATCGGCGTCGATCCATCGCCCTCGGCGTTAGAGAAAGCGCGCGCCGCAATCTCGTCCAAGTTCGCGGAATTCGTGCAGGGGAGCGCCGAGTGGCTCTCGAAGCTGGTCAAATCCGCAGATGCCGTCGTGTTCCTGAACGCCATCCACTTGATGCCCGACAAAGCAGGAGTGCTCAAAGAGATCCGGCGGGTCTTGAAGCCTGGCGGCCTGTTGGCGTTCAATAGCACGTTTTTCAATGGCGCGTATGTCGAAGGGACGAGCGGCTTCTGGCGCCGCTGGGTCGTGCGCTCCGTGCAGGCGCTGCGCGAGAAGGGCATCGAAGTCAAGCACACCGGCCACGCGGCAGCAATGGAGTGGTTCTCCGCCGAGCAATACCAGGCCGCATGTACCGCCGCCGGACTTCGTCCTACCACGGTCGAGCTGCTGCGCGTCGACATGACGGCCGCGGCCCTCGCCGACATCGGCCGGTTCTCGCTTTTCATCGAGGGAGCGCTGCCCGGCGCGCCGCTCGAAGAGGGATCTGAGGCGTTGCAGACGGGCCTGGCGCGCACCATGGACGAGCTCAAGGTGGATTCGGTGCCGCGGCACTGGCTCGAGGTCGTGGCCGAAGCGGTTTAGCCGAGTTCGTGAGTTGATTGCGCGGCTAAAGCCGCGGCTCGGCATCTGCCGCGAATGCGGCGCGTTTCGCAGTAGCCAGCACCGTCTCGCGTGGAATCGATTCGTTCGGCAGGACATGTCTCCGGTAGTTTCCCTTCATGTGGCACCGTCTCTATTACCACATCGCTTGGACAACCCGTGAGCGCCAACACCTCATTGACGCCGGACTAGCTCGCTTTCTGTGCCGTTTCCTGCGGGGCGTTGCCCGCCAAGAGCGGGCACACATTCTCGAGATCGGAATAGTTGAGACGCACGTCCACTTACTCGTACGGACGCACCCGGTCTGCGATATCTCGAAACTCCTGCAGCGAATGAAGGGAGGAAGCTCTGCCGTCGCTGGAAAGGAACGCCATTCGACGACGGGCCACACACTCAAGTGGAGCAAAGGTTACTCGATCAGGACGGTCGCACCGCGTTCATTGGAAGCTGTGCGCGCATACTTGCGTTTGCAGCCCACAAAGCACCCCAGCGAAGCAATAAACGACTGGGCTGGCGACCAACCTGAGTACGAGATTGCCGGCCAGGAACAGTGGCCGGGTTCAGATTGCTCGATCTTTAGGAATTGAACGTCGGTTTAGCGACAGATGCCGAGTCGCGAGTTTACTCGCGCAATCAACCGGAACTAATCACGAATTCGAGGCGACGCTGCGCGTCGCGCAGCGCAGCCTCGACGACGGCCGGTGTCTCTCCCCTCGCAAAGATGAATCCCGGATACCGCGACCCCTCGGGGAACGGAATCAGCCGTTCGCCCGGATGCGCGGTGATCTGCACATCCTCGACGAGCGGAACGAGCTTCGCGTCCCCCACGCCGCGCACCTCCTGCAAGGTGCCGGCGCCTGGAACCGGAATCATCATGACCCCCGCGGCCAGCCGCTCCCGCTGCAATGACGGGATCGGCATACCGAGTGCGTGGCGGAGGATGATTTCCTCGAGCGAGATCCCGTGATCGCCGAAACGCAGCACCGCCGAGCAGCGGCCGCCGATGGGCCGCGCGGCCAGCTCGATCAGCCACGGCCCGCGCTCGTTGTAGCGCACCTCCGCGTGCACCGGACCATCGACAATCCCTAACGCGCGTACCGCGCGATCGGCGCAGTCCTTGATCGCGGCCTGCAATCCCGCGGGCACGCTGGACGGCGTGACGTAGATCGTCTCCTCGAAGAACGGCCCATCGAGCGGATCGGGTTTGTCGAAGATTGCCAGCACATGCAAGCGGCGGTTCACGACCAATCCCTCGAGCGCAACCTCGTAGCCCGGTACGAACTCCTCGATGAGATACTGCCGCGCCCGGTCGCCGCAGGCCGCCGCAGTTTCAGGCTCGGCGAGTATGGCGCGCAGCCGCTCATGCGCGGAGCGAAAGGATCGAGGGTTGTCGGCCCGGATCACGCCACGCGATGCCGAGAGGCGCACCGGCTTCAGGACACATGGGTAACTGATCGAATTCGCGACCGTGGCGGGATCGTCTTCCAGGCTACGTAACAGGAAACGTGGGATCGGCACTGCCGCCTCGGCCAGGAGCTCACGCTGCAGGTACTTATCGCTCGCCGCGATCGCGGCATGAACGGGATTCCCCTTGAGCGTCAGTTTCGTCGCAATGGCGGCCGCGACGACCGCCGTCTTGTCGTCCACGCCAACGACACCGTTGACGGGATATTGCTTCGCGAACATGCGCACGGCATCGGCGGCGCGCTCAGGTTGCTCGAAATCGAGAGTGAGAAAACCTGCCGGGTTGGCGGCCTCGAGCGTGCTCGGCTGCTCGGAGGCGACGGTCAGCTCGACGCCGATCTGCCGCGCAGCCTCCACGAACGCCGTCGTGCGGTATGTCGTGGTGGGCAGCAGCAGCAGCAGGCGAGGGGCTATTTTTTGGAGGCCTGGAAGTAAGGGTTCGCGCCGGAGGTGTGATCGGTGATGTCGACGATGCCGCGGACCGCGGGCACGAACTGCGCGAGCATCCCCTCGATCCCCTGACGCAGAGTCACGTCAGCCATGCCGCAGCCCTGGCATCCGCCGCCCATGCGCAGCATCACGACGGCGTCCTGCACGTCGATCAGCTCGACGCGGCCGCCGTGACGCGCCACCATCGGGTTCACCTGTTCGTCGAATACTTTCGCGACCTGCTCGTACAGCGCGTCATCGTTGACCGCACCGGGCGGTTTCGGACTGGCGGCTACCGGAGGCACATCGCTGGCCAGCGCGGTGCGAATTGCCGTGCCGACGGGCTTCCCGGCCGCCTGCCAGGGCGCGGAGGACTGCTTCACGACCGTGATGATGTTCCCGGACACGATGAGCTCGTTGACGGCCAGACCCGGGATGGCGAAAATCGCTTCCGCCAGCGGCGAACCCTTCGCCTCGTCGGGCCCCGTGAACCGGCGTACTCCGCCGGCCAGCACCGGGACGCTCACGACGAACTTGCAGCGCTGATTGTCGATCGGCTCAGCGGTTATTCGAACGTCGGCAGTCATCGCTCTCGTTCAACGTTTTCTGTTTGACGCCGTTTGCTCGACGTTTCTCTTTTGACGTCGTTCGTTTGACGTCTCATTTCGTTAGCCGCGGCCACCATGTTCTTGAGCGCCGCCAGCGTCTCCTCCCAGCCCCGCGTCTTGAGCCCGCAGTCGGGGTTCACCCAGATCTGAGCGCCGTCCAGCACTCGCGTCATACTCTTCAAGGCGCCGGTGATCTCCGCCGTCGACGGCACGCGCGGCGAGTGGATGTCGTACACGCCGGGGCCGATCTCATTGGGATACTTGTAGTGCTCGAAGCCCTGCAGCAGCTCCGAGCCGGAGCGGGCGTTTTCGATCGAGATCACATCCGCATCCATGCGCTCGATCACCTGCAGCACGTCGTTGAACTCACTGTAGCACATGTGCGTGTGCACCTGGGTGCCGTCACGCACCCCCGCCGTCGCCAGCCGGAAGGCGTCGACGGCCCACTGGAGGTAGGCCGCCCAATCGGCCCGCCGCAGCGGCAACCCTTCGCGCAGTGCCGGCTCGTCGATCTGGATCACCCGGATGCCCGCCGCTTCGAGATCGATCACTTCGTCCCGGATGGCGAGCGCGATCTGCTGGGCAGTTTCCGCGCGCGGCTGGTCGTCGCGCACAAAAGACCACTGCAGGATCGTCACCGGGCCGGTCAGCATGCCTTTCACCGGGCGCTTCGTCAGCGACTGCGCGTACCTGCTCCAGCGCACCGTCATCGCGCTCGGGCGTGAGATGTCGCCAAAAATGATCGGCGGCTTCACGTAGCGAGTACCGTAGGACTGCACCCAGCCATGCTCGGTGAACGCGAATCCGGCGAGCTGCTCGCCGAAGTATTCGACCATGTCGTTGCGCTCGAACTCCCCGTGCACCAGCACGTCGAGGCCCATCTCTTCCTGCAGCGCAATCGTTTTCCCGATTTGGGTCTCAATGAAGCGATCGTATGCGTCGGCGCTGAGCTGATTGTCGTTCAGCTTGCGCCGTGCCGCCCGCACTTCCGTCGTTTGGGGAAATGATCCAATAGTCGTGGTCGGATACGGAGGCAGATCGACCTGTGATTTCCGGCGCACGGCAAACGGCGCACGGCGCACGCGGTCTTTTTCCGTCACCGAGCTGGCGCGGCGCTGTACCGCGGCATTGTTGATCCGCTTGGAGACGCGCCGCGACTTCGCTGCCCGCGTGCTGCTCTCGACCGCCTTCCGGTCGCCCTTCGCCAGTGCGACAACCTCCTGCAGCTTCTGTTTGGCGAACGCGAGCCAGCTCTTCAGCTCCGGATCAAGCCTGGTTTCGAGATCGAGGTCGAACGGCGTATGGAGGAGCGAGCACGACGGTGCCACCCACAGCCGATCCTTCCCGACCTTCGCTGCCGCGCGCTCGACCAACGCGGCCTGCTTCTCGAGATCCGCCCGCCACACGTTCCGACCGTCGATCACACCCGCCGACAGGACGCGCCCTTTCGGCCATGCGGCGAGCAGCGGATCGAGCTGCTCGGGCGCGCGGACCAGGTCGACATGCAACCCCTGGACGGGCAGGGCGAGTGCCGTCGCGAGATTGTCCCCGAGTCCCGCGAAGTACGTCGCGACCAGGAGCTGCAGCTTCCCAGCACGCGACGCCAGGTATTTGTACGCGCGCCTGTACGCGTCGCGCTCGGCGGCGCTGCGATCGAGCGCGAGGGACGGCTCGTCGAACTGCACCCACGTCGCCCCGGCAGCCGCGAGCGACTCGAGTACATCCCCGTAGACCGGCAGCAGTCCGTCGATCAGCGACAGGCGGTCGAACGCGCCGCCTTTGGCCTTGGCCAGGAGGAGGAAGGTCAGCGGTCCAATCAGTACAGTCGTCGCGTCGAGCCCGAGGGCCTTCGCTTCGCGGTACTCGTTCGCGGGTTTGGCTGACGCCATGCGGAACCGCTGGCCGCGCTCGAGCTCGGGGACGATGTAGTGGTAGTTGGTATCGAACCACTTCGTCATTTCCATCGCGGTGACGTCGCGGCCCTTGCCCTGACTGCCGCGCGCCATGGCGAAATACGTGTCCGCATCAACCCACTCGCTCTTGAAGCCGTAGCGCGGCGGCACCGCGCCGACCAGCGCGCAGGTGTCGAGCATCCGGTCGTAGAACGAGAAATCGTTGACGGGGATGCGGTCCAGGCCCATGTCGCGCTGCAACTGCCAGTGGCGGCGACGCAGCTCGGCGCCGGTAGCCAGGAGCTGCGCGCGAGTCACCTTGCCGCTCCAATAGCCCTCGGTGGCGCGCTTCAATTCGCGCGCGGCGCCGAGGGGGGGGAAGCCCAAATTCGAGGCGGTCGTCATATGAGGAAGGGAATCTTACCGGGTTCTAAGCCTTTACGGTACTTGGCCCGGCCTGCTGCAGTAATAGACGGCTAAGGATGGGGGGGTGCCGGCGGGTGCGGATGTCCGCCCCCGTGGCCCGGCGGCGGGCCATGCCTGGCCTGTGCCGCTGCCGCCCGAGCGAGCCCCGCAGCGGCTTGTGCCGGTGTAACACCTTTCGCCATTTCCGACTGCACATTAGCCGGCAGTAAGAGCAGACTCGACGCCGGCTCGCCTGAGCGTAGTGCCACACTCACGAGTCCAATATCCTCGGCGGGCGGCACGCCCAAAGCCGCCAGCGTACCTGCGACCCGGAGTCCGACGGTGAGCGCCGCTGCGTTCGCGCCGGTCCGCGCGAGCGCCGTGATATCGCTCCTGCTCAATCCCGCCGTGATCGCAAACTCGCCGGCCGCGATGGCGAGTGTGTCGGAGACAAGCCCCCCCCCACCGTCCCGCAGCGCCGCGGCGGCCGTATCCAGCTGCATCGCGACGAGGCGCAGGGCGGTCGCGACGCGCTCGCGGGGAACACCCTTCGCGTTTCCTTCGATCGCTTTCTGAATCAGGGGATCGATCGGGAGACCGCGCGCGGATGCGGCCGCCCCCAGCTCTTCGACGAGCGATGCGATCTGGGGTGACACGCGCCCGGCGAGCCGCTGGGCGATGACCCCCCGCCCGGCCTGCTGCATGCTCAACAGTGTGAGCGGAATTGCAACGAGGGCGATCATCACAACGTCAGCACGCTGTTGCGCCGGCCGAAGCCGTCATCCACAGCGGGGGCTCCAGGATCGGGGACCCAGCGCGCGCCATCGACGACGAAAGCGTACTGGTGTTGTCCCGCCGGTAGCGTGAGGGTCGCCGTCCAGACGCCGGTTGTCCCGGCGCGGACCAGCGGCGTCGCCTGCGGGTCCCACTGGTTGAACGTGCCCGCGAGGCTCACCTGTCTCGCCTCTGGGGCCACCAGGACAAACCGCACAGTGACCAGCGCGGCGGATGGCGGGGGTGTCCCTGGCCGGAGCCAGATGACGAGCGCCGCGGCGATCGCGAGGGCCGGCGCGAGCAGCCACGGCAGGAACCGGCGGCGCCGGCGTTCCAGCGCTGCCATGACACGCCACGTGACGGCCGGCATCGAAACGTCTGTACGATCCACGGCGGCGAGGAGGCGCAACGCCGCTTCGCCCTCCGCATGCAGCTCGGCGGGCAGGTCGGCGAGTGTGATGTCGCCGTCCAGCAGCTGCTTGATCAGAGGATGAAAGTCGTGCCCGCTCATGTATGGTCTCTCAGTTCGTCGCGCAGTTTATCATAGGCGCGATGCATTCGCATTTTCAGTGACGGCACCGAAGTACTCAAACGCTCCGCGATCTCAGTGTACGACAACCCTTCGACATGCTTCAGGACGAACACCTCGCGCTGATCCGGCGTCAACTCGAGCAGCGCGAGTTGCAGCGCCCGGCGGCGCTCGGCCGTTTCGACGACGCCCTCTGTGCGATCCTCCGCGGCCACTCCATCCGCGGCTTCCAGCGACGCGGATGTTCGGTTGCGGCGACGCTCGGCGAAACAGCGGTTGCGCAGGATAAGGAAGAACCAGCCGACGAATTTGTCGGGATCCTTACACTGTGCCAGTTGATCATAGGCGCGCACGAACGCGTCTTGCACGGCATCCTCGGCTGCGTCCATGGAGCCCAGCATCCGCGTAGCATAACGCGCGTAGCGGTCGCGATACCGTTCGACCAGCTGGGCGTAGCGCTCGCGATCCCCTGCGAGCACCGCCCGAACGATTTCGCCGTCCGCCGCCTGAGACCGTGGGCGCAACTGCTTCTCCCGCTAAAGAGTTGTGGCGTAGACAATTGGTAACGGTTGCAACGCCGTTGCAGTGTGACCTGCGTTACCTTCGACCCCGCTCTGCAATCTTTACGAAGCCATGTCCGCGATGCTAGAGCCTGAGCCACCCCAACCTGAAGAGCGCCCCGTAGTCTCCGAGGCGGACCTGCTGCAGCGGCTCGCGCAGCGGGACTCGACGGCGCTGATCGAGGTAGAACGGCGCCATTGGTCTTCCCTGTACGCGCAGGTCTATGGGATGCTCGTCGAGTCCGCGCTGGCCGAGCGTGTGGTGCGTGAGGTGTTTACGCAATTGTGGTTTACCGCGGAGCGGTTCCCGCTGAGGCATAGTCTGTGGAGTTGGCTGCGCGACATGGCGAGAGAGCTTTCGCGCGCCGAGCTGGCGCTGGCGGAATCCAGAGATCCGGAAGATTCGTCGTCGATTCGGAGGCTGCATGAAGCGAGTACTCCTGTTGATCCCGGCGCTCCTGGTGCCGGCACTGGTCGCGGCGCAGACGCCGACGACTCCGAACTCCCGCGCGGCCGATATCGCCAGGGCGAAAAGGTCGACGGCGATGGCCCGCCGCGCGACGCATGTGCGTGGTGAGGCCGTCGGGTTGGACAACCGGCCGGTTACCCCGGTGACACCCGCGACCCCGGCGACACGCGCGACACCCGCAACGCACTCAGGCGAAGGCCCGGCGACGCCTGCCACACCAGCAACGCCGGCAACCCCCGCGTCTCCCTCTCACCGACCGGATCATGCCGGCTTGGGTGGGCAAGGCCGCACGAATAACCCCCGCCGACCCTAAGTAGACAGATCCTGTCGCGCTGTATCTTACCGGTCCCATGCGCATGGGACCGGTTTCGTTTTTGGTGCTGCTCGTCGTGATGCCCTTCACGCTCTGCGCTCAACGGCAGGCGTCTTTGGGCTTTGGGACGGGCATCGTTCGCTACGCCGGCGGCTCGAGTTTTAGCGCGCTGACCGTCTCTCCGGCCGCGCAGCGTCTGTCGGCATCGACATATCTCGGCGTCAGCGGATCGGTATCGATGCTCGAGGGCGGTGTCTGGGCCAGCCAGGCCCGGGCGGACGTCTGGGCTGCGCTGTCGCGGCGCACCGGCAGCATACGTCCGGCGGTGACTGCCACGATATCGGGAAGCACGCGCTCTGATGGCGTCGCGGCCGGATCGGGGGTCGCCATAATCGAGGCCGTTCGCAGCAATGTCGCGCTGGGAGCTGGATTCGCGACGGGTGTGATCCAACAGGAGCCAGGCATTGGCGCTTTGCGGCTACGCGGCCGAGCCTGGTGGCAACTCAACGCGGCGCCGGCACAGCTCTCACTCACCACCGAAGCGACGCGATTCCTCGGCGCCTGGTATACGGACGTCGTTGGCGGCGTCACGTTCGATGGCGCACGCACGGTCGGCTCGCTCTGGCTTAGCGGGCGGTTCAGCAAGACCTACGGATCGACCGGCGCCGCCAGCGCGACGCTCCAGTACTTCCTGACACCGTCCGTTGCCGTCGAGGCGTCGGGAGGCAATTACCTGCGTGACCCATTCCAGGGACTGCCACGGGCGGGTTTCGTCGCGGGGGGTGTCCGCGTGTTCGCGTCGCATCGCGACGCCATGGTGCGAACAGCCGCTGTGCAACCGGCACTGCAGCAATTGGTCGCGGCGCACCGCGGGGGGGGCGGGGGGGGCGACACCGTCGTCGTCCGCTTCAGGATGCCTGCGGCGCGGTCGGTCGCGATCGCGGGCAACTGGAATGCCTGGACGCCCTCGCCCTTGCACGCCCTGGGCGACGACATCTGGGAGGCGGCGCTGCGTCTTCGGCCCGGTACCTATTACTTCAACCTGGTAGTCGATGGGCGAGAATGGGTTGTGCCCGGTGGCGTCGCCACGATCTCGGACGGCATGGGGGGGCTGATCGCGGT
>Ga0137418_10006516_pt1 | contig 10743 bp, 8 predicted proteins | sample CZODoug3_1_2_16f_FD_122242 | JGI IMG/M metagenome (GOLD analysis project Ga0137418, IMG submission 122242) | Vadose zone soil fungal communities from Angelo Coast Range Reserve, California, USA - CZODoug3_1_2_16fungal (Hybrid Assembly) | ecosystem: Environmental > Terrestrial > Soil > Vadose... | reverse complement strand
GGAAATATGGGTCGCCGCCGAGTACTTTGATTTGTTTTGCGGTAGCCACGATGGCTACGCCGAGCGTGGCATCAGTCACCGGCGCTGGGTTTTTCATCTCCCCGAGAGATTTTGGCTCATTCGCGACGTGGCGGAGGGCAGCGGAGTGCATAATCTCGAACTCGCTTGGCATCTCGGCCCGGATCTACATTCCTCGGAGCGAGAAGGCAGATTTTTTACCCGTTCCGGCCCGGATTGTGGTCTCGACATCGTCAACTGTACCGGTGATCAGTGGCGCCGCGAACTCCGCCCTGGTTCGTGGTCTCCGGTTTATGGTCGTCGTGAAGACGCATGGACGTACCGCTGCTCCGCCGAACTCGAACTTCCCGCCGAATGCGCAACCCTCCTCCAGCCCCTCTCGAATCGGAATCAGCCCCGCGGTAGTCTTCGTTCCCTAAATGAAAGTGACGCCGCCGATGTTCGTGGGTATCTCTACGAGGTCGGCAACGCGGAGGTCGGCAACGAGCAGCACGGATTCTTTTTTCGCCAAAAATCAGGACCCCAAAAAACCGCACCGTGGTTGCACGCCGGCTGGGCCAGCGATGCCGAGTTCGTCTACTATCGCGCCGTCGACCGGATTTTGCATGATTTGTATTTTTACAACGGTAGTTATGTGGAAGCAGCCGGAAAGCGGCTCGTCTCGGCGCGCGCCGCGGTTCCGTACTGCCAACTTGTTGCCCGCGGAGAAACGACGCAAATCTGCTCTCCTTATAAAGACCAGGTTGTCCTTCACCAACCCTTGAACCATGCCGTTCTTGGGCGGGACCTGGCACTTTCCGGCGCAAGAGATAGGACGGGCCGATAAATGTGCGGCATCTGTGGGATCTTCTTTCAAGATCGAACCCGTCGAGTGGATCGCTCCACTCTGGCATCCATGAACCGCCAAATTACGCATCGCGGTCCCGACGACGAAGGTCTCTTCGTTGACGCCAACGTCGGCATCGCCATGCGCCGCCTCAGCATTATCGACGTCAAGTCCGGTCATCAGCCGCTGTCTAACGAAACCGGCGACGTTTGGATCGTCTATAACGGCGAAATCTACAACCACGGAGACTCCCGCAAGGATATGGAAGCCCGTGGCCATGTCTACCGCACACATAGCGACACGGAATCCATAGTCCATCTGTACGAAGAATACGGTCGCGATTGCGTACAGCATTTGCGCGGCATGTTTGCCTTCGTTATCTGGGATCAACGCCGCCGCGTTCTCTTCGGCGCCCGCGATCGCCTCGGCATCAAGCCCTTCTACTACCGGCACCAGGACGGAACGTTGTTGTTCGGCTCGGAAATCAAAGCGCTCTTGGCCTATCCCGGAGGCAACCCCGAATTCAATCGCAGCATCTTGGGCGAATATCTCGCGTTCGGCTACACCTCTGGCCCAGACACCATGTTTTCCGGAATCCGCAAGCTCATGCCAGGTCACTGGTTTGAACTCGACGAGACCGGCGACTGGCGCAGCGGACAGTATTGGGACCTCCAGGTCGCTCCCGATGACGGCAGCCTCCCGGAGAAGCACTATATCGATATGTACCGCGCGGGACTGGAACAGGCTGTCTCCAGCCACTTGATGAGCGACGTCCCCTTGGGAGTTTTCCTGAGCGGTGGTGTGGATTCCAGCGCCGTGGCCGCGCTGACTAAGCGTGTCCGCGAGGAGCCAGTCGAGACTTTCTCCGTGGGCTACGAAGAGGCGGCCTTCAGTGAGTTGGGATATGCGCAGGAAGTCGCGACCCATATCGGCACTCAGCATCACGAGGTACGCGTTTCGCGCAAGGAATTCTTCGACATACTACCCCGTCTGATTTGGCACGAGGATGAACCTATCGTTTGGCCGTCCAGTGTAGCCCTCTATTTTGTGGCGCGATTAGCCCGCGAGCGCGTAACGGTCGTCCTCACGGGCGAAGGCAGCGACGAGACCCTTGGAGGTTACGGCCGGTACTCGCGGACTTTGTGGAACACTCGCGCCGATAGCGTCTACCGTAGTGTTACGCCCGGGTTGCTTCGCCGCCAAGTGCGCGGAGCAATCCAGTCCGAGTTTACGGGAGCGAAACAGCGAAGGCGCCTCGAACACACCTTCCTCGGACGCGACGGCGAACACTGGGAGTCCATCTACTTCGACAATTTCTATTCTGCGTTTCCATCACAAGAACACAAGGACTTGCTCACCGGCGAGGCTCTGGAAACCGCCGGCAGTCCCTACGCCAGCGCGTTGGGTTATTGGGAGAGCTCTTCCGGCGACTTGCTCCATAGGATGCTTTACACCGACATTAAAACCTATCTCGTGGAATTGCTCATGAAGCAGGATCAAATGAGCATGGCCGCCTCCATTGAAAGCCGAGTCCCTTTCCTGGATCACGTTCTCGTAGAGCAAGCCATGCGAATCCCGACGAAGTACCTTCTGAAAGGCTTGTCGGGAAAGATGGTTCTCAAACGCGCACTCGAAGATCTATTGCCGCCAGACATTCTCTATCGCAAGAAAATGGGCTTTCCGACGCCGTGGGCGCGTTGGCTGCAAGGCGACCAGTTGAACGATGTAGAACAGATGCTGACCAGCGATCGCAGTCTCGCCCGTGGACTCTTCCAGCCCGAAACGCTCCACCGCATCTTTGCCGAACACCGCAAGAAGCAACGTGACCACACCGACCGCATCTGGCGCTTGATGAACCTGGAGTTGTGGCATCGCGTATTCGTCGACGCCGAAATACCCGTGAGCCTTTCAGCCATCGGAGCTGTCTGAGTCCACCGAGGGAATCTCTCATGCTGAGAACGATGAAGCTCAGTGCTCTCCGTCTCCTCAAGAATTCAGGTGCCTTCGCTCGTGTCCGCGATAGCCGCTGGCGTCGTCAGCGTCTTCTGATCCTCTGCTATCACGGCGTCTCCCTTGAAGACGAGCACGAGTGGCGTTCCAAACTCTATATACCTCCCGAGATTCTTCGAGAGCGTTTCGAAACGTTGCGCCAAGGGGGTTACCAGGTGCTTCCCCTGGGTGAAGCCGTTGAACGGCTCTACAAGAACGAGCTGCCTCCGCGTAGCGTCGTCCTTACCTTCGACGATGGCGGCTATGATTTCTACCGGCAGGCCAGCCCCATCCTGCGCGAGTTTGCATATCCCGCCACCGTCTACCAGACAACCTACTACAGCGACTACGCTCGGCCCATTTTTGGCGTCGCCGCCTCATATCTGTTGTGGAAGCGCCGGGATGGACTCCTGCAACCCAGCCCGGTTTTGGGATTGCGCGAACGGATGGACCTGCGTTCCGAGCAAGGGCGCAAACAGGCGGTAGCGGCGTTGGAGCAATTCTGCCTGCACGAAAACCTGACCGGCTATCAGAAGAACGATCTGCTGGAGCGGCTCGCACAGTTGCTGGGTCTGGATTACAGCGCGTTTGTGGCAAGGCGCCTGCTCCAGATCATGCGCCCCGAGGAAATCGCCGAAATGGCCCGCGCTGGCTTTGACATCCAGTTGCACACCCATCGCCACCGCACCCCTCTCGATGAAACCCTCTTCCGCAAAGAAATTACCGACAATCGACAGCGGATTGTTGAAGCCTCAGGCCGCACGCCTACCCACTTCTGTTATCCGTCAGGTCATTACGAGACCATGTTTGTTCCCTGGCTGGAAATGGAAGGCATCGCGTCAGCGACGACCTGCGATCCGGCTCTAGCCAGTCCCCAAAGCCATCCCTTGTTGCTCCCGCGTTTCGTGGACACGATGATGCAACCGTTGTATGTCTTCGAAGCGTGGCTCAGCGGTGCGGGCCACCTCGTGTCGGCGCGCCGACCGGCCGCGGCGGCGCGGGCTAGCGAACAGACTGCGGTTTCTTAGGTGCGGGCTTTTCCGCTGCTGCCGTAAGCGCGATAATTTCGTCTTTCAAAGCGGTTCCCCCCGCAAGCAGGCCCGTCAGCTTCGGCTTCCGGTTATTAAACAGAAGGGGCGAGCGGTCCAGTGTCCCCGTAAACCCTCCTGCCGATTCGATCAGCGCTACACCGGCAGCCACATCCCATTCATGCTTAGGAGTCAGGGTCCAGGTAGCGTCAGCCAGTCCCGCCGCCACACAGGCCAGCTTATAGGCGACCGAACCCGTGGGACGGACTTCAAAACCCTTTCCCTGAAACTGTTCCCACTCGCCGCGCTTCACTTCGCTGCGGCTTGCGAGTACCACGCCACCTTCGAGGTTCGTTCGCGAACTGGGTCGCGCCCCTTGCCCGTTGAAAAGCAAACCGCTCTCCACTGTCCCCACAAAAACTTCTTGTGTGGCCGGATTGCAAATGCCGCCCGCGAAGGGCTTGCCGTCTCGCGCCAAGCCAATTGAGCAACACCACTCCGGAATTCCTTGCACAAATTCCCGCGTGCCATCGAGCGGATCGACGATCCAAACCCAACTGCTCTCCAGCCGGATCCGGTCATCCACACTCTCTTCCGAGAGCCACCCTTCGCCAGCACGCAGCAGGCGCTGGCGCAACGCTGTGTCCACTTGTCGATCGGCCTCCGTTACCGGGTCGTGCCCGGCCTTATATTCCGCCTCAACTTCGCCCGGGGTAAAGCGGGCAAAAATCGTGCGCGCAGCTTCCAGTGCTTCCTCGATGCGGGACAGAGCTTCAGTGTACGAAATGACATTCATAAAATGGAATTATGCCCACAACATGCGGGTGCCGGTGATGAGCAATACTGCGCACAGTATTCTCCGCAGCCATAAAACCGGCGCGCGGGTAGCCAGATATGCACCAAACAAGCCGCCCGGAATCGATCCGATCAGCAGCGCCGTCACCAGATTGAAATCGATATTGTGCAGCCGAAAATGAAGAAGGCTTGTGAAGCCGGTAAGAATCAGCGCGTGAACGATATCCGTGCCCACCATGACGCGGGGAGGATAGCTGTAGAAAAGCAGCAAGAGCATCATTACGATGCTGCCGGAACCTACTGAGGTCATGCCGACGAGGAAACCGGCGAGCAGTCCGATCACGGTCATCCCAAGAAACGACTTCGCCGTGGGTTGACGAACCACCAACTCTTCTTCAAACCGCCCCTGCAACAGCAGCAGCATGGGGATGCAGATAAGCAATATTCCGATAGCGTGGGAGATAAAGCTATTGACGCCATCCCCGTAAAGAAAGCGAAGATGCTTCAGTACAGCAACGCCGCCGTACGAGCCAGGAATGCTGCCGCACGCCAGCGCGATCACAACCTTGCGCCGAACGGTACCTTTACGCAGGTGAACCCAGCTGGTGCCAATTTTTGTGATGAAGTTGAACAGCGCATCGGAACCGACTGCCAGCATCGCGGGAACATGCAATCCATAAATGAGGATGGGGAGCAGCAACACGCCGCCCCCCAGCCCCGTCATGCCGATCAGGGTGCCCACTAGAAAACCGACGAGAATCTTCAATTCGAACATGGTCTAGAAATATCTCGAAGATTTCCCGATCGATTTATTTGTCGTCGCTGACGCCGATATAGCCCTCGCGCTCCAGATGAAGAACAATCTCCTGAGCCGCTTCCTCCGCGCTCACAGCTCCTGTGTCGATCGTCATGTCGGCCTTCACTGGAACTTCATACGGATCGGAGATCCCAGTGAACTCCTTGAGGATTCCTGCGCGCGCCTTGGCATACAACCCCTTGCGGTCGCGCTGTTCGCAGACTTCGACTGAAGTGGCGACGTGAATCAGAATGAAGCCGCCAAACGGATCGATCATCTCGCGCACAGCCTTGCGCGTCGCCTCGTAGGGAGCGATGGGAGCGCAAACCGCGATACCACCATTCTTAGTGATTTCCGACGCTACATAGCCAATGCGCCGAATGTTGATATCACGATGCTCTTTGGAGAACCCAAGCTCCGAAGAGAGATTCTTCCGGACCAAATCTCCGTCGAGAATTGTGACAGGACGTCCGCCCATTTCCAGGAACTTTACCATCAAAGCATTCGCGATAGTCGACTTACCTGACCCCGAAAGCCCGGTGAAGAACACCGTGAAGCCCTGCTTGGCGCGAGGCGGATAGCTGCGGCGCAATTCGCGACCCACTTCCGGATAGGTAAACCACTCCGGAATATCGCGGCCCTGGTTCAAGCGGTCGCGCAACTCCGTGCCGGAAATATTCAACGTCGGTGTGTCCTTCGCCACCTCGTTGTCCGGAGCGTAGACGCCTTCCTTCTCCAGGTACACCATCATGTTGAACGGAACCATGATGATGCCCATTTCCTTTTCGTGCTTGGCAAAAACCTCCTGCGCTTCGTATGGGCCGTAGAAAGGCTTGCCCGTTGAATCTTTGCCCGGTCCCGCATGGTCTCGGCCGACGATAATGTGCGAGCAGCCATAATTCTTGCGAATCAAACCATGCCACATCGCCTCGCGCGGTCCGCCCATGCGCATCGCCAACGGCAACAGAGAAAGCTTCACGGTTCCATGCGGATATTTCGGCAGCAAGAGCTGGTAGCAGCGAACGCGCGTGTAGTAATCCACGTCGCCAGGTTTCGTCATCCCAACGACTGGATGCAGCAGTAGGCTCGCTTCCACGTTCTTCGCGGCACGCATGGAAAGCTCCACGTGAGCGCGATGCATTGGGTTTCTAGTTTGGAACGCAACAATTTTCTTCCAACCGAGTCGCGAAAACTCAGCTCGCAACTCCGCCGGCGTTAGTCGAATCCCCCGGAAATCATAGTGAACCGGATGTTGCAGGCCCTCAATCGCACCGCCCACGTACACCGGGTTCGTTCGGTTCATGGTCTGGTCAGCGCCGGGATGCAGCTTATCGTTCGTGCCAAATACCTGCTGCGCTTCCGCGGCGCGGTCCGGCTTGTAAATGTCTTCAACATTCAATACGGCCAACATCACGCCTTCAGCATCGCGCAGCGCCAGTTTCCCGCCAACCGCCAGCTTGCCGGCAAACTCTTCCGGCAAATCCAGTGTGATCGGCATCGGCCACAAGGTCCCATCCGCCAACCGCATGTTCTTACAAACCGAGTCGTAATCGGCCTTTTTCAGGAACCCGCGAAGAGGCGAAAATCCGCCGTTGAGCAGAAGCTCCAAATCGCACAGTTGGCGAGGTGTAAGGTCCCAGGAAGGAAAATCTTTGGAAGCGGCTTGTAAGGCTTTCTTGCGTTCCGGAGTGAGTATCAAATCCACTAGTTCGCCGCCGTGCGGGCTGGTCAAGTGACTGGTTGCTGTCAAATCTATCTCCTTAAATTAAGAACAGATTATTTGAAAAACAGGACTACTTTGCCGGCGTTCACTAAAAACGCGCAGAACAAAAACGAGCAGAACGTGTACTGCCAAAATCTTTCATTTCAATTCTTTGGGTGCTCTCTTGCTGACGGAAGTCGCAACTTATCTTCCGATTGGCTGGAAACTCCGCTCACAGACCTTGGTGGCGGCAAACCATTCAACGCTTTTTTCAATCGCTTTCGACGCACTCTCGATGTGCAATCCGTTGCACACCAACCGGCAATCCGCACTCTTTCCGTACGGCTGCCCATACATAATGACCGAATACTTCTATACTAGGGGATAGGCCCTCGATTTTCCAGTCGAGACCGATTTCAGGGTTGTGACATTGGTACTCAGGACCCCTAGGCCTACCGCCAGAGTGCCTTCGACGCGCGACCTTGAATCGCCTAGACTTGATACGAGGGGTTCACACAGGAGTCAACCGCATGCGCATGACCCGTTTCTTCGCCATTGCAATCGCGTTGGGCACAATTCCGGCCGTAGCCGCCGCGCAGACGACGAAGACTAGCGGCAAGGCCGCCTATTCGCACGCTGCGGGCAAGGGTACCGAGGCCAGTCTTTCGCACCACAAGGACAATTCGGCCCTGATTCTGCACGAGAATCCCCGCAGCGGTGCCGCCGCAGATCTCAGTCGAATCGAGCAACAGTCCTTGCACTCGCCGGCCGTTTCCAAGCAGCCTCGCGTTCGGGCCGTGGTCGTCCCAAAATCCAGCGCTGGCAACGGAAGCAAGAGCGTTCCCATTAATTTCTCAGCACACGCCCCAGCGCACAGCCTCGCCACCACCAAACCCACGAGTAAGGCCCCCGGAGCGGCCGCCCCCAAGCGACACTAATTCGCGTCGCGCGTTCGCGCAGGTTCCGCGAGCGATGCCGCTTGCGCAGCCGCGACCGGTTCCTTCAAAGAGTACTTCACCAGACAGTAGACCGCGCGTACTCCGTCCTTCCAACCAATCTTTTTACCTTCTTCGTACGTCCTGCCCCAGTAGCTGATCCCCACCTCATAAACACGCAGCCGCCGCTTGGCGATCTTCACCGTAATTTCCGGCTCAAAACCAAAACGGTCCTCCTCGATCGGGATGGCCTGCAAAATCTCTCGCCGAAAAACCTTGTAGCAGGTCTCCATGTCGGAAAGGTTCATGTCCGTGCACACATTCGACATCAGCGTCAGCAGCCGATTCCCAACCGAGTGCCAGAAATACAGCACGCGGTGCGGCCCACCGCCCAGAAATCGCGAGCCAAACACGACGTCCGCTTTCCCTTGCTCCAGCGGTCCCAACAGAACCGGATACTCCGCCGGATCGTACTCAAGGTCCGCATCCTGCACGATAACGTACTCTCCCGAAGCCTCCTGGATTCCCCGCCGCAGCGCTGCGCCCTTTCCCATATTTTGTGGCTGGAGCAATACCCGGATCTGCGGAAATTGCTGCCGCAACCCCTCCAGAATCTCGCGCGATCCATCGTTCGAACCGTCATCTACGCAAATCAGCTCCACGTCCAGGGGAACGGCCAACACCCGCTGCACAACCTCCTGCAGGGTCCCCCGCTCGTTATAAACAGGCATCACTACCGACAACTTCACGATTCCCGTCCCGTCCCCTTTGCTCAAGGGAAAGTATCCCACACCTTGTCCCGTTCGAAGACGCCCGTTCGAAGACACGTTCAAGCGGCGGCCCTGCAGCCCGAGTTCCGCACGGAAGGAAGGAACCACCGTGTAAAATGGAAAGGATGTCCTAGGTAGTTTTTCTTAGTTTTGAGGCCGAATGGCCGGACCACAGCTGCCGCAGTCGATTTTTCTTGGCACCCCATGTTACTAAAGTTTGCCAGCGTTAAATCGCCACTAACTTACATAAAATCATACAGTTACGAATTCCATTTGTCACAGAATTGTCACTGGCACCCCCCGAATTGAACCCGTCTGTGCAATTCAACGTCTCAAAATGGCAATCAGGCTGCTAGGTATCGGGCAAGTACTGTCCCTGGTATCGATTTCTACTCGACTCTGGCCCGAGGAGATACAGGACATGCAGCACATGCTCCCCAGCTTCTCCGGCGCCACGGAAAGCCGGGAGTCGCCAAAATTTTACCGAAGTGGCTGGCAAGTCACGTCCAGAAAGGGGACGCCAGTGGAAGAAACCAAGGTCCACCTCGGACCGCGGGAAAGGCAAATTGCGGAACTGCTGCTACAGGGTTGCGACAACGAAGAAATCGCCCGTCAGCTGAATATGGCGCGCCGCACCGTGAAAGCCCATTTCAACCGTTTGTTTCTGCGTTTCGGAATTACTCAAGGCATCAAACGGGTCCAGCTCGCAACTTTACTTTACAGGAGGCAACTGTGCTTACAGTCGAACGCTACGGCAACCGGATCCCCAGTGAACGCGAATACCGCATCATCGAACTTGTTGCCCAGGGACTCAAGAATCGCGACGTCGCCAGCGAAGTTGGCACCACCGAACACGTCATCAAGAATTACCTCCGCGTTATCTACGACAAACTCGGACTCTGGAATCGTGTCGAGCTTGCCCTCTGGTATGAGGCCCGCCGGGCCGAGTTCGCCCAAGCCTGATTCCTTTGCCCACTGGGACCCTCCGAGCCCTGCCGCTCGACGAGTCCAGGTAACGCACTAGCGTCGTTACCCACCAATTTCTGAACTACGGCGCCGACAACCGGCGCCGATTTTTTTGTTTGTGGAAACTTTCCGCTCGGCATCGTTCCAAAACATGCTATCCCTCGCCCTCCACGAAGTCGCAAGCACTCCCTGGGCCCTCTGAAGCTCGCCCCTTCTACCAAAGACAGGGCTTCCCGTGCGGGACCGCAGCCCACTCTTCTTACTGGCCTGTGTTGCTGCTGTGCGAGATGTGGCGGGCCACCATGTAGTAGTCGGAAGTGGCTTTGGGGATGCTGATGAAGGTGCGGGGACCCCGCTTCTCGGTGCTGGTCTGCTGGGAATCGAACAGAAGCAGACCGCGAACCTTTACCTGCATGCCTTCGGAGAGGTTGCCGCCGGAAGACTTGGTCAGCGGCTGGGAGACGATGTGAACGATGCTGGCCCCCTCGCCGAGGGAGGTCAGGGGAGAACCATCGTTGGCGGGGAGTTGCAGGTCGAAACTCGTGCTGCCGTTGGAAGCCACGGAAATATTGGTTACCGTCCCGGAAATGTTCTGAAGTTGCAGGCGGACCGTGAGGGCCTGGCCGAGGTTGGAGGTGTTCTGCATGGTGGTGCGGTTGATGAACTGGATGCGCTGGCCCGGGACCATATTGTTGGGGCCGAAGGTGAGGGTAAGGCCGCTCAGGTCCATTCCCCTGGAATCAACCTGGAAGGAAGCGGCGGGATCCATGGTAACGGTGCCGAAGGTTCCAAGTAGGGCGGCGGAAGCGCCAGCGCCATAGACTTGCTGAGCTGCTGCCTTGGTACCGGAGGAGTCCGTAATGACGCCAGTGACAACTGATCCGGCGCCGGAACCTGACACGCTGACGTCCTGCACGA
>Ga0137418_10006515_pt1 | contig 10743 bp, 14 predicted proteins | sample CZODoug3_1_2_16f_FD_122242 | JGI IMG/M metagenome (GOLD analysis project Ga0137418, IMG submission 122242) | Vadose zone soil fungal communities from Angelo Coast Range Reserve, California, USA - CZODoug3_1_2_16fungal (Hybrid Assembly) | ecosystem: Environmental > Terrestrial > Soil > Vadose... | reverse complement strand
CGTCTGCTGCGAACAGTGCGCGCGATCAGGGTCGGGCGTGAATTGATCGATGCAGGCGAGGACAAATGCCCCGTGCGCCGCGACGCCCAAAGCGATGTCGAGGAAAGCTACAATCCCGGTCGCGCACTGGGCAGCCGTCGCCACAGCAAGGCCAGGACCAACAGGTCGGGCCAAGCAAGCGTCGGCGGTCGTTGTCGCCCGGCACACGCGTGAGCGATATGGCCGAGGCCATTGCCCATCGCTACTCGATTGAGGTCAATGATGCCGAGACCGGCGATACGCTGATCCTCATCGCCGCCGAATGGACCGCCGAGCAGAAAGGCGTGGGAGTAGCCTTGATTTCGCAGCTCAGCGGCCTGCATGAGGGCGAATGCGGCCTCGAGATCGACGAGAACGAGCCTGCGCGTGGCGAGACCCGACACAACTGAACGCGTCGCCGCCGCCTGGTCACTGCGCTCGCTGTCGTCTCTCGCGATCAACTCTTGAGGCCTGCAGGCGGGCGAATATCGTGCCGCAGCGGCGTGACGTCCTGTTCCTCAAGCAACTCCTCGCTGCGACTCGTTCGCGCAGAGCTTGCATCAAAAATGCAATGAGACGTGATGCCGATCACATCGACGGCCCTGGAACTTCGCTACTACGACTCTTGTGGGTTGGGAAATGCTCTTGATGCGCGGACGGTAGGGGTACCGTTCGATCAGCATCAAGGGCGGAACATAGAGGGAGCGTGGGTGATGAGCCAACTTGATGCGCGCCTCGGGCGTGGATACTCCTCTGCCGAGAGCCTGGACCGAGCGCCAGGCATGCTGGCGGCGGACGAGCGGGACACCCGATCGGCAGCGCCGGCCGCCATCGGCCAGGCTGAGCTTCGCCGCGTCGTGCTCGTCGAAAGTGACCAATACTATCGCGAGGTCCTGACCGTCGAGCTGTTGCGCCAAGGCTTTGTCGTTCACGCTTTCGCCGATGGCGCGTCGCTGCTTGGCTCGCTTGCCACCGCGGTCGATGCCGACCTTGCCGTGCTCGATTGGGACCTGCCAAAGATGCCCGGCATACAGTTACTGGCTCAACTGCGCCAGCATGGCGTCACCCTGCCCGTCGTGTTCCTGACCGGCAAGGTCATCGCAGGCGACGATCACGACCGATGCCTTCTCGCCCCGCGGGAAGCTCTGAATGCCAACGAATACATGGCGTTCGACCAAGGCGCAGTCGACTTCATCGCCAAGTCACGGGACAGGCAAGTCCTCGTCAGGCGGCTGAGAAGCGTGGTCGAACTCGCCAAGCCCAAGCCCAAGACCGACCTCCCGGTCCAGGAGCGCCTGGCGTGCGGCAAGCTCCTGCTGGAAAGCTGCCGCGCTTACTGGAACCAGGTCGATGTCGACCTCACGCTCGGGGAATACAACATCGTCCATCTGCTGGCGTCGAAGGCCGGCTCTTTTGTGACCTATCGCTCGGTCTACGACCGGCTGCGCCATGAAGGCTTCATCGCTGGAGAAGGGGCTGAGGGTTATCGGGCGAACGTCCGGTCGGCGATCAAGCGTATCCGCAACAAGTTCCGGGCCCTCGACCCCGCCTTCGACGAGATCGAGAACTACACCGGCTTCGGATACTGCTGGAGGAAGACTCCAGACTGAAGTGCAGGGGTGGCAACCGGCCGTTCAGCACTACGGCGCCGATGAAGATCGACCTTGAACTCGCCATCCCCGGCGTTGTGAGCCTGTACGTATTCCTGCAAGCCGGGCAAATCGTCGGTGTAGACAGTGAACTGGCTGCAAGTCGTGCCGTCCTTGCGATCTGCCACTGTGAGAGCGCAGGCCAGGGAATCGGAGAATTCCTGGGTCGATATGAATATGACCGCCATTATTGTCTCCCCCTTGTATTTTCTTTCGCCGGTCATGACGCGGACCGGTCGTTCCAGCGAGAAACAACGTCGCTTCGGGCTGGTCGCCAAGCTTCACTGCCTAGGGCAACGTAACCCGGCCTGCACTGTGGAAATCGTGCAGGCCCCAGGGACAGTCGCCGCTGTCTCGCCCTTCCAGTTGCAGAGGCGCGTTGTGGCGACCGGCGTAGGGTCGTGGCGCCGTGCGCGGCGCCAATCAGCCATCGATCAGCGGCTGCCTGGCACCCGCGCGCTCCTTTGGTCGCGTAATTTGTCAAAACATTTCAAGGGCTTGCCTGTACATCGTTGGGTTCGTGCATGCCTGTGCAGACTAACACGGAAATGTGCAGGCGTGTCACAAAACAGCCACTTCCTTTAACTGCAGTGTCGATGCCATTATCTCGGTGGGGAAGGGTTGCTCTTGATGCGCGGACGGTAGGGGTACCGTTCGATCAGCATCAAGGGCGGAACAGAGCAGGAGCGTGGGTGATGAGCCAACTTGATGCGCGCCTCGGGCGTGGATACTCCTCTGCCGGGGGCCCAAACGGATTGCCAGCCATGCTGGCGCTGCACGAGCCGGACAGCACGGTCAGTCTCGGGCAAAACGACAGGCGCTCGCCGGCCCGATCGGCAGCGCCGGCCGCCATCGGCCAGGCTGAGCTTCGCCGCGTCGTGCTCGTCGAAAGTGACCAATACTATCGCGAGGTCCTGACCGTCGAGCTGTTGCGCCAAGGCTTTGTCGTTCACGCTTTCGCCGATGGCGCGTCGCTGCTTGGCTCGCTTGCCACCGCGGTCGATGCCGACCTTGCCGTGCTCGATTGGGACCTGCCAAAGATGCCCGGCATACAGTTACTGGCTCAACTGCGCCAGCATGGCGTCACCCTGCCCGTCGTGTTCCTGACCGGCAAGGTCATCGCAGGCGACGATCACGACCGATGCCTTCTCGCCCCGCGGGAAGCTCTGAATGCCAACGAATACATGGCGTTCGACCAAGGCGCAGTCGACTTCATCGCCAAGTCACGGGACAGGCAAGTCCTCGTCAGGCGGCTGAGAAGCGTGGTCGAACTCGCCAAGCCCAAGCCCAAGACCGACCTCCCGGTCCAGGAGCGCCTGGCGTGCGGCAAGCTCCTGCTGGAAAGCTGCCGCGCTTACTGGAACCAGGTCGATGTCGACCTCACGCTCGGGGAATACAACATCGTCCATCTGCTGGCGTCGAAGGCCGGCTCTTTTGTGACCTATCGCTCGGTCTACGACCGGCTGCGCCATGAAGGCTTCATCGCTGGAGAAGGGGCTGAGGGTTATCGGGCGAACGTCCGGTCGGCGATCAAGCGCATCCGCAACAAGTTCCGGGCCCTCGGCCCCGCCTTCGACGAGATCGAGAACTACACCGGCTTCGGATACTGCTGGCGCAGGCCATCCTAGGGCCCACCGGCGAGGCAAGCGCAGCCAGTGTAGAGGATCCTGCGCGGCGGCGGCCGAAGCTTCGGGGGCTAAAGCGGGATGAATTGAAACCGAATCGGGAAGGGATTGAACTAAACTGCTAACGCGGTATGGGGAGCGCCGTGTTGGCGTAAGAGCGCTCCTGTCTGAAGGATTGCGCGTTGTCGAAGCTCATCCTTGCAGACAGGAGAACCGCAATGGCCGAGACAAGCTCTCTTCGCCGCCGCATGATCGAGAACATGACGGTCTGCAATCTGTCGCCGGCGATGCAACGTTCTTCCATCCATGCGGTGGCGAAGTTCAGTCGGTATTTTGGCCGCTCGCCGGATCGGCTGGAGGTGCCGCTCATCGCGCTTGGCATCTCCAGGACGGCACTCAATCGGATCGTCTGTGCGCTGCGCTTCAATTCAGCTTCAATGAGGTTGCGCCCTGCTGTGCTCCTCTCACCGTGCTGAGCGACCTCACAGAAGCTTTTAGCCTAAGGGTGCTGCGGCGCCCAAGCTACGTTGCTGAGCTCGTTGCCACTGGGCGCGCGCTTCTCTTCGGCTCCGACGACCGGGCGCATCGGTGTGAACGAGGACATGGGCGCCGGATAGCCAAGTAGAAAACCCTGCGCTTCGTCGCATCCTTCTCTGCGGAGCACTTCGAATTGCTCGGCGGTTTCGATTTCTTCGGCGAGCACTGGGATCGACAGGCTCTTGCCCAATGCCAGTACCGCGCGAAAGATCGCTATCGCCTGCGGGCTATTCGTCAGTCCGGCCATGAAGAAGCCGGCGAGCTTGATCTTGTCGAACGGAAAGTCGCGCAACGCCTCCAGTGACGAATAGCCTGTGCCGAAGTCGTCCAGCGCCACACCAATGCCCAGCGCCTTGATCTGACGCAGAACATGAAGCGCGCGGTCGCGATCGGACATGAACGCGGTTTCTGTCAGCTCGATTTCAAGGCGACGCGGCGGCAAGCCGGTCTCGAGCAGGATCTGCTGGAAGAGGCGAGGCAGGTCGGCATGAGCGAGTTGAAGCCGGGAAACGTTGACCGACACCTTCGATTCGCGCTCCCAGGCCATTGCGTCCATGCAGGCTCGCCGCAACACCCACTCGCCGAGCGGAACTACCAAGCTGTTTTCTTCGGCGATGGGGATGAATTTTGAAGGCGGGATATTGCCGCGCACGGGGTGTTTCCAGCGTGCCAGCGCCTCGTAGCCGGTCACTTCCCGTGTCACGACTGACACCTGAACCTGATAGTGGAGTTCAAGCTGACCTTCGTCGATGGCGCGGCGCAGGTCGTTGGCGAGTTCTCGCCTGTCTCGGACCGCATCGTCGAATACGGCATCGTAGAAACGAGGTTCGAGCGATCCTTTACGCTTGGCGCGGTACATTGCGAGGTCGGCGTTGTTCGTGAGGGCTTCGGCATGATCGGCATCGTTCGGGAATATGGCGACGCCGATGCTTGCGCCCACGCGCGTGTTGAACGCGCCGAGGTTCAGCGCCGCCTTGAGTGCCGTGTCAAGGCGGGCAACGAACTTCAGCACGCGATCATGATCATGATACGGCGTTAGAGCGACGAATTCGTCGCCGCCGAGCCGAGCGACAAAATCGTCCCCTCGCAATTCTTCCCGCATCCTGTTCGCAAGCATGACCAGGACGTCGTCGCCGGCCTTGTGGCCGTGCACGTCATTGATTTCCTTGAAGCGGTCGAGGTCGATGGCGACGACAGCGAGTTTTGCTCCCGTGGCCCGCGCGACTTCGATCTGGCGCTGGAGCTCGGTCTGGAAGCTGGACCGGTTCGGCAGGCCGGTGAGCGCATCGTTCATGGCCATATTATGCAGGTGATGCTGGCGCCGCATGGCATCCGACCTGGTCTGACGATCTATGAGGGCGGCGGCGATGCCAGCGGCAATGACCATCAAGCCGACAAGCGCCGTAGCAAGACCCAATGCGCGCATTTCTGCAGAGCTGAGCGGCGTGTCGCTGAGTGCGAGAGGAAAGATGCGCATTGCCGTCATCGCAATGAAGTGCAGTGTCACGATGGCGATGACGAGAAGGCCCGTGCCCAGCAAGATCCGATACCGTCCGAAGCGGTAGGAACCGAGGACGGCAAATGCGGCGCTCGCGAAAATTATCGCACAAAATACCGAGACAATGACATAGGACGATCGCCACTCGACGAATCCGTCGACGCGATAGGCAGCCATTCCGGTGAAGTGCATCGCTGCAATGGCGGCGCCAGCCAGCCCTCCGCCGACAAGGGGAAAGGCTGGACCTGAGCGCGAGATCGCGACACCAAGGCCGATCGACGTTCCGACGATCGCTACAATCAATGAGACGACCGTCAGAACAGGGTCGATATGTATCGGGACCTCAACTTTGTAGGCGATCATCGCAACAAAGTGCGTACACCAGATCGTCGCGCCGGCGGCGATCCCTGTCAGAAAGATCCACCCGAAGCGCTGCAGGCTCGATGTCGCACGAGCCCGCTCGAACATCTGCGCAACGACGAACGCGCCGAGGCAGCAAACGACAACCGAGAGCAATACCAGCCACGGGTCATGTTCAATGGCAATGCAAAGCGCAACGTCAATCAATGAACAATCCTGCCCCTATGCCTGGCATGCTCTGGGGATAACTTTGCTTTGTCAAATCGCATTGGCGTGGGGCGGGCCCCTAGGCCGGACAGACGTCAGGCGGCTATTTGACAGGGCGTCGGGGTGTTTCTCCTTGAATGGTGTTGGGCTCAGGCGGCCGAAGGCCGAGTGCAGGCGTCGTCTATTGTAGACCTCGCCGATGAAGTACGGGAAATGTGCGGCAGCATCCTTGAAGCTTTTGTAGGCCATGGAATAGACAGCCTCGACCTTCCAGGGTCGTTATGAAGCTCCCCGCCTTGACGCTGTCGTATGGGCTGACCCGTCGTCCCATGGAGCCGACAGCGTCCCATGGAGCCGACAGCCCGTGGGCCCTCAGCAGCTTGCGGTAAGCCTCAGCAGCATGATGGCGAGGGCTTCCTTCTCTATGCCGAAAGGGTGCTCGGCCCACCCCCTGAGTCCGGGCGACATCGTCATTATGGACAATCTCGGATCCCACAGAGAGGCAAGGCCGTGCGCGCCGCCATCCGAGCCGCCGGCGGAGCAAGTGCTGCCGGCGTAGGGAATCCCGCGCCGGCAGCGGCCGAAGCCTTGGGGGCTAGTACCCTCAGCTCGGCCGGCTTCAGAGTGGGCGATCGGGACACGCTTCGCGGTCGTGGCGTCGATCTTCCAGCCGAGGTGGCGCGCGTCGTGGCATACGGGCCAGGGCGAAGTAGGCGTGCCGACCAATGTCACCGTTTGATTTCCAATGTCATCGTTTGATTTCTTGCCGTCCGGGCCTTTGGTCACGCCTGTTGAGCGGACGTTCAAACGTTCAATTCGAACGGATAAAACTGGGAGGCTAGGGTGATCAATATCGTTGAGGGGGTGCGGAAGGTTATCGCCTTTCACCTGGGTGCCGCGGACGCAATGATGACCGAGGATGCCAGGCTCGCCGAGCTTGGGGCTGATAGCCTGGATGTCTACGAAATCGCCATGTCGCTTGAGGAGAAATTCAATATCCCCATCAGCGACGACGAGGCGGATAATTTCGTCACGGTCGGCGACGCGATTGCGTTCATCAAAGGCAAGGTTAGCTGATTGGAGCAGGACGGCGGGTCGTCGATTTCCTCGGGACATGAGCTGCTATCGACCGCCGATGCCGGCCAGCGTGAAAGCCCCGCGATAAGGGCGCGGTCCCTTGCATGTCACTTTAATTCCATCGAGTGAACACACCGCTACAGGCGCGCCGCGTCCATCTTGCGACAACTCGGCAGACCAGGGCGTTTCTACAAGAAGCTCCGGCCGAGTCAGAAATGGGAGGCATCCAGTGGGTGTGAAAAGGCGTTATTTCGTGGGCGGCGCATCAGCGCTTGCCGTGTCGGGTTCGTCTGCAGCGTTTGCCCAGAGCAAGGATCCCGTTCGAGGACCCACGCTGATTTCGGCTGCTGCCGATCCCGCAGACTTCGAGGCGGCGCTGCGCTCCAAGTTCTCGACCGGCGACGTGCTCAACTGGACCGGCGGCAACGTGCGGCTGAAGCGCCCGATCCAGATCGACGTGACGAAAAGCATGATCGGGCCTGGCGTCGATCTCAACGGCGCCAAGGTGATCGCCGACTTCAACGACGCGACGCGGCGGGCGATCACGATCCGCATTCCCGGATCCAGCAAGAACGTCGCCCTGCGCGGCATGAAGTTCTTCAACGGCTCGATCATCGCGGAAAGCCCGGCGCAGGACGCGCTTGGCTTGGTCTGTTTGACCAATCAAAGCTGGATCTACAGCTGGAAGATCATGAACCTCGACATCGAGCAGTTCGCGCGCGATGGACTGTTCTTCGCCGGATGCGTCGCCGAAGGCGAGTGCCACGCTGTCACTTGTGCGAGCAACGGCCGCAACGGCATGACCTTCCGCAACGACGGGCCCAAGGATGACATGGGCATTGTCTCCGCCATCTCCATCTTCGGCGGTCAGATGCGAAAGAACGGCAACGCGGGCATCGAGACGCAGAGCGCCGTCCCGTATCGCGAGCCGCGGGACCTCAACATTTGGCAGACTTATTTCTCCGAGAACAAAGGCCCTGGCCTCAACGCGGTTGCGGGCTTCTCGACGGCCCATGGCTGCGGCTTCCACAACAACGCCGGATGCGGCATCAATCTGGCGAACGAGGGCCGCATGTTCGCCTGTCGCGCCGGCACGAACGGATCGCAGCCCTATCTGGTGAATGCCTACTTCAACAACGGCGGCATGGTCATGGATGCCTGCCGCATCGAGGGCTTTGGCGGCTTCGAGGGCAAGATGAAGATGGCCAAGGTGAACGGCACCGGCTCTGTGACGCTCCGGGACTCGGGCGAAAGGTCGGACCTCGACATCTTGGGTGATATCACCGTCAAAGTGGTCTAGGCATGGGGCGCGAGGTCGTCCAATGATTCCCGATGGGAACGCCACACAACGCGCGGGTGGCAACCCACCGTGGCACGGGGCGAAGATCCTCGTCGTCGAAGACAATTACCTTCAGGCCGAGGTCGTCAGCGATTTCCTGCGCGACTGCGGTCTGGAGCCAGTCGGGCCCGCCGGCCGATTGGAAGAAGCATGCGAGCTGGCCCGGGGACGCTCGCTCGACGGCGCCCTGTTGGACGTCAAGCTTCGTGAAAACCTCTGCTTTCCCGTGTGCACGATCCTCGCGGCGCGCAAAATTCCTTTCATTCTTCTGACGGGCTACTGCCAGTCGTCGCTGATTCCTCCAGCGTTGTGTGCAGCTCCGTTGGTCTGCAAGCCTTTCCGGGAAGACGAATTGGGCGCCGCCCTGGCCTTGATTCTCAATTGTCGCGTCGGCAATCGTGCCTCAGCCAACGTTGCCGCCGGCGACTCGTTGATCAACCGCTGAATGGATGAAGGATCCAGTCCCCGTGCAGTTCCGCGGGATCGAAGGCGTCCGCAACCCCGCCTGTCCGGGTTGCCTCGGTAGCTAAAGCAAGAGACCCTCGTGATGGTGCCACTGTCACGGTCGTCCGCCTGACCGGCAGGGAGGCTTTTGGGAGCGGTACAAATACTCCGGCAAGAACACTTTGAAGCATAGGCATTACGGATAGCCGCGGCATAGCCGTTTTGAGAGCGCCTTGGCTATCGCGCCTACAGATCACGATTCCAGCGAGCGCTATCGCAACGACGACGCAGACAGCAACAAGCCCGCCGGAGAGAGTGAAGATGCCTTGTATGAAATCTAACATTCCTGACAACGGCAGTTACTCGGACGTTGCCCGGCGCCGCCCGCTACGGCGCGTCGGCCCAAGCTTCGTGGAGGCCGTGCACACTCCTGCCATTGTTGTTTGCGTTATTGCTTCGCCAGTTGCTCGCCCATCAGCCGATGCAGCAGGTTGATCGCCTTGAGCGGGCGGACCATCACCTTGAAATGCGTGATCAGGCTTCCGTCATCGTTGAAGGAGATGATGTCGACGCCGTTGATCGTGATGCCCTCGATCTCCCGCTCGAACTCCAGCACCGCGCCGTTGTCGCTCAGCCATTCGCCGAGGTACTTGAAACCGGGGCCGCCCAGCACTTTTTCCGCAGCTGCCAGATACTTGAAGGTGATCTCGCGCCCGCGCTGCGGCGTGTGTACGACGGGGCTTTCGAACACGACGTCGGGATGCAGCAGGTCCCACAGCGCTTTGTGGTCATGGGACTTCATGTAGTCGTACCAGTGGTCGAGCGCGGTCATCCGCATCGGACCTCTCCCGTGTTTGCGCCTCAGCCGCCGGATTTGCCGAGACCGAAGGCGATCAGAATGAGCGCGGCTACCATGAGCATCCAGCCAGGATGCTGCCCGCGCGTCCCCCAAAGATTGCCGAGAGCGCCAAACAGGTAGGTGCTGCCGACGAACAGGCCAGTCGCGCGCCTGGCGTCCTGATCGAACCAGATGGCCGCGGCGATCAAGGCGAGACCGCCCAGGAACCAGACGATCGTGCTGAAATGCAGGAGCAGCGGCACCAGCCTTCGGACCGGCGCGGATATCCGCCCATCGCTGAGAAAAAGCGTCTCGATCGGTCTCACCATGAACCGTTGGGTCAGGATGCCGTGAACGACCGCGACGCCGCTTCCGATGATCCCGGCCATTCCCAGGGCAGCGTCTTGCCAATTCATGACCATACACCTCTGTATGGAAGGTATGGCGGATGAATTGGCCGGCGTCAATACACCTGTGTATGGTGCTGGCATGAACGATCGCCTGGCAAAGGACGACTGGATAACGCACGGCCTGCGGACGCTGGCGAAGGACGGACCCAACGCCCTGAAGGTTGGTCCGATGTCGACGAAGCTGAAGGTGTCTCGCGGCAGCTTTTACTGGCACTTCCGAGACATTGCCGATTTCCGCTCGCAGGTATTGCAAAGCTGGCGAGAACGCACAACCGATCAGGTGATTCAGGAACTCGAGGCCGCGAAAGCTGAACCAGACCGGCTGAAGCATCTTATGAGGCGAGCATTTGTCCCGAAGCGCGGCTTGGACCGAAGCATAAGATCTTGGGCTGCAGAAGATGAAGATGTCGCCAGGATCGTTGCGTCCGCCGATGCAAGCAGGGTCGCCTATATCGCAAAATTGCTGGTCGCGGCAGGAGTGCAAAGCCGACGGGCGCTTCCTCGGGCAGCCTTCATGTATTGGGCCTATCTGGGTCAGGCCATTGTCATGGATCCCCGTCATTCATCGATCCCGGCATTGGCCATAGACGATATCAGCGACCTGTTTGAAAAGTGAACGTCAGCCGAAGGAAATGTCACGATGTCCGAACCGCTTCCCGCCTTGTGCCTGATCGCCGTGCCCGGGCGTCGCCGCCGCACCATCGAATTGTGCCAGGAGACCGAACGGCGCGGTTTCGCCGG
>Ga0137418_10006514_pt1 | contig 10745 bp, 8 predicted proteins | sample CZODoug3_1_2_16f_FD_122242 | JGI IMG/M metagenome (GOLD analysis project Ga0137418, IMG submission 122242) | Vadose zone soil fungal communities from Angelo Coast Range Reserve, California, USA - CZODoug3_1_2_16fungal (Hybrid Assembly) | ecosystem: Environmental > Terrestrial > Soil > Vadose... | reverse complement strand
CGACGACATGGCTGGGTTCTACGGGTTGATGGCGCGGGAAAACGAATTCGCGTGGGTGGCCAGCCAGGGCGCAGGCCGAATGCTACGCTCGCCGACGGTTTTCGAAGACCTGGTAAAGATGATTTGTACCACGAATTGTTCGTGGGCCCTGACCGAAAAAATGGTGACCGGGCTAGTGCAAAATCTGGGACGCGAGTCAAACGATGGCCGCCGCACCTTTCCCACCCCCGAGGCGATGGCCCTGATGCCGCTGAAGTTTTATACAAATGAAGTGCGCGCAGGTTACCGCGCTCCCTATTTTAAAGAACTTGCCGATCGAGTTGCGTCCGGCAATCTGAATGTGGAGCAGTGGCTTCACAGCCCACTGGCGACAGCGGAACTGATAAAGGAAATGCGGGGCGTTAAGGGTGTTGGTCCATACGCGGCTGAGAATCTTCTCAAACTTCTCGGCCGCTACGACGGGCTCGCACTTGATTCCTGGACGCGCGCAAAATTTTTCACGGTGCGAAACAACGGCCGCAAAGCAAGCGACAAAAAGATCGCGCGTTACTACTCACGGTTCAATGAATGGCGCGGCCTGGTCCTATGGTGCGATGTCACGCGCGACTGGCTTATCTAAACTTTTCAATGCAACTCTAAATTTTTGGATCATTAGCGTTCGAACATTTCCTCACCTCGCACTCCACTAAATAAAAAGTCTGCCACAGAAATCATCTGCATGGTGTTTATGGTGCAGACGAACGAAAACTTCTGCAGCGCGCAGAAGAGGTCAACTTAGATTTGTGGAACATTAAACTTCGTTCCTCGTTTTTAGTAACACTCCCCTCGGAGATTGACGGAAAACAGCCAAGGAGTTTCGACATGAAATCGTTGATTAAGCAAATCAGCATCGCATTAGTAATTGCTTCACTCGCTGCTGTCAGCGCCGTCGCAAAGACAAGAAAGGAATCCATAACTCTGGCGACGAACACCACTGTCAATGGAACGCTTCTCAAAAGTGGCACCTATGATTTGAAGTTCGACGACGAGAAGGGCCAGTTGTCGATCATGAAGAACGGTAAGGTGGTTGCACAGGCAAGCACAACTACTGAAAAGCGCGACGGTAAACCGCGCAAGTTTGAGTTGCGTCTGACCGGCGCTGGTGAGGCGAAGCAATTGGTAGGCATCGCATTCGCCGGCTCGGAACAAAACTTTGTTCTGAACGGCTCCTCGGCCAGCAACTAAAACCCGGATTCGGTCGCTAAAATATCGGTTCGTAACAATTCGCACCCTTTGGAAATCGCTCCTGCCGCTAATCGCGACGGGAGCGATTCTCTTTTCTCGAGGTTCGAAGACTTTACGGCCGGCTTATCGGTGCGTGGGCCGGCAAAAGTTATTGACAACTTCATCGGCCATCGGCGAATCTAAAGGCCCAATCGCCACAGGGCGAAATTGTTATCGAGTTGGTGTGTTGCTGTATGAAGAGAAGTTGTTTCGCCCTGATAGTTTTAATCATCGCTTTCGCCGCGAGAACTCCAGCACAAACTCCGCAAAATCCTGATGTTCGTCCCCGCATTGCGGCGCCCGTTCCGACGCCGACACCCACTAATATTCTGAAGCCACGTCCTAACGTGCCAGCCGAGCAGCAAACTGATTCTGGACCGGCACGGGGAACGCAACTGGGAAACAAGAGTGAGGTGGTGCCGAAAGTTGCCGGACCAACAGCGATTGCGCGACATCCGGAGCCACTGCCGCCGGCTTCGTTACTGATGTCGCCGCCGGTCATACGAACACGCATTTCTGAAGCTGAGCGACTGTTAAAGTCGCGCCCGCAGCCTGCATCGCTGACTACACCGCAGATCGATTTCGTCACTCTGGCAGCCCTCGACCACCTAGGCGGACGCATGCATTTGCTCACGATATCGAAAGACACCTTCCTGACCAAAGGCGCGGAAGTAACGATGACGAGTTCGCTAGGTGTTCCTTTGACTGTGCGAGTTGTACGCGCGAACGGAGTTAACACTGCGGTTGCTATTTTCGATCTGCAGGGCCGTTCATTGGTCCCGCTGGTAGTCCAGTATCCAATCGAAAGGGGCGGCGTCTTTCGCGAGATGGCCTATTACACTTCTGCGCATCCAGCTTTGCTCTCGCCCGATTTATCGCGCGCCGGCCGCGGCTACATTCATCGGACGATGAATCTCGCGGTGCAACGCCTGCGCGACAAGGGAACATTCATCTCGCCGCAAATCGTGGATGTAGCTGAGCGCTTGTGTTTGGTTGAGCATGTGGATCACGATCGCTTTCGACTTGAGAACCGGCTGGCGCTCTTTGATGAGATTTATTCGCTCTACGCTTTGAACGAGCCGGATACTTACCGCTATTCGGTAAGCTTTGCAGGCGCCGGCGGCATGGTCCAAATGATTCCGTGGGCCTATAACCTGGAACGGCAGCGGCACCCGGCAGTGGGTTTGACATCCGACTTTGTGGTTGGCATGCGTAACCATGTCAACGCGCTTCAGGCGATGCTGCTTTACATGCAGGACACCTGGAACGACCTGGCTGCCAACGAAGATGTGCAATACGCGCTGAGCGCAAAGCTGGCGACGCAAACTGAATTACTTGCGGCTGGCTATAATTCAAACGCCGCGCGCTTGCCGCTTTACATTCGACGTGGCGGCGCCGGCTGGCGCACACTGATTCCGCGCGAGACGCAGATTTATTTGCAGATATACAAGACGCTGGAAGCCATAGTGCCGCAGAAACCAAACGCAACTCTGAGTGCGCAGGATGGAGGTCAAATACTGCGGGCCGCAGCGGTCAACGATTTCTAGTTTTTCCCAAATCCGAATGACAATCTTGCAGTCCGGGCGATTGATCAGATAAACGGTCTGCGTGGTTAGTTATCTGTATACTCAGATCCACACCTGAAGTTTCGCTACGTTTGGAAAGGTGCCCATGAAAAATCGAGCCATTAATAAATCGCGTTTCCTCGTGATGTGCGTAACGGCACTCTTCGTCGCTTGCGTCGGACTCGTTGCGTTCGTGCCGGCGGGACAGACATCGAACCAGCAGCCCGCTGCCGCTGCACCACCTACCGAAAAGACAGTTGAGCAGGTACAGAAAAACATCAAGGTGTTAAGCGGCTTGCCGGCGTCGCAGTTGATTCCGGCCATGAATTTTATGAGCGCCTCGCTTGGCGTTCGCTGTACCTACTGTCATGTAAACAAGGACAACAAGTGGGACTTTGTCAGCGACGAGAAACCGGAGAAGAACACGGCGCGTGAAATGATCAAGATGGTCCTGGCTGTTAACAAGGACACTTTTCGCGGCAACACTGAAGTGAGTTGTTACACCTGCCACCGGGGACGCACTAATCCTGCAAGCGTGCCGGCGCTTCCAATTCCGGATGCTACGCCGCACGCGGCCGCCGCTGAAACAAAACCGGAAGATGCGGCGCCGACGGCCGAACAGGTTCTCGCGAAATACACCGAGGCTCTGGGTGGCAACGCCGCGATTGAGAAACTGAAAACGCGGACTCTGAAAGGAACGTTTATCACTTCTGGAGACATCACTCTCGGCTACGAGGTTTATCAATCCGCGCCCGATAAGATGTACGCCGTTCTCCACACGGCCAAGCAGGGCGACATCGAACAAGGGTTTGATGGCGCAATTGGCTGGCAGAAAAACACTCGCGGTGTTCGCGTGCTTGAAGGCGACCAACTAGTAGAAGTGAGGCGTTCCGCGAACCTCTTTACCAATATCAAACTCAAGGACCAGTTCACCAAGTTAATGTTTAGCGGCAAGGACAAGATAGGCGAACGCGAGGTTTATGTTTTGCGCGGCGTGACTAAAGACAACCAGCGCGAGCGATTGTATTTCGATACGCAAACGGGATTACTTGTCCGCCGCCTCACGAGCAGCCCAACAATGATTGGCTTGATTCCCCAGCAGGTTGACTTTGAGGATTACAAAAACGTCGATGGCCTAATGACGCCGTTAACTATTCGCGTTTCCTCGGTCGATCCGAACATCACGTCAGTCCGAAAGCTTACGGAAGTCAAACTCAACGTGCCGGTTGACGCAACCAAATTCAACAAGCCGGCAGCGCCAACACCCTAGTAGGACAGGCATTCCTGCCTGTCCTGAACGGTCTAATAGTTAAGTTTGTAGAACAGGCATTCTTGTCTTTCCTTAGTCATCAGGGACAGGCAGGAATGCCTGTCCTACGACTGCCGGATAAATCCACCTAAGCGCGGACTATCTTTGCGCTCTTATTAAGTCTGACCCTCCCCAGTTTCCAATAAGGTCGGGCTTTTGCTTCTCCTGACTTCAAATAAGTGCATGGTATGTCGTTTGCCAATCCGGCAGGCGACAGGAAATTTCACCGAGGAGAATTAGTTTGAGTAAAAGAATTTTCGCAATCGTGGTTTCAATGGCGATCCTGACTGGATCGTTTGGCGTGCAAGCAGTCTTCGGTCAAAGCGCAGCGTTTGATGCGCAAGCGTCGAAGGCGCGCGCAAAAGTTGAGAGTTTAGGTAACAACGCACGCGTCGAAGTCAAACTCCGGGACACAACAAAAGTTAAGGGGAATATAAGCGCCATTACGCCGGATTCATTCACTGTTACGGATGCCAAAAGCGGCATGAAAAATACTGTGGCCTATGCAGATGTTGCTGAGGTAAAAAAACCGGGAAGCGGGCTATCAACCAAGAGTTGGATAATTATTGGGGCAGCTGCGGTGGGAACGGTGGTCACATGGATCATAGTGAAGCCTGCCTTTTGCGATGGTGGCGCACAGACACGCGGCATTTGCTGATAGTCCATCAGCCGCAACTCAGCAGTTTGTCGGACAGGCTAGTCTGAAGTTTTGCCAAACAATACATTGATCCAATAGAAGGCAACGGTGCCGCTGCCAATGACGGCGCAGGTTGCAACCGTGCGCCAGAGAATATCTGTTCCCGCAAATTTCCAAATGGCCAGGAGCGCCGAGAGCACTGCCACTAAGATGCAGGCGCTCGTGGTCCAGAAGGAAATGCTTCTGACCATTTCCGGGTTTAGAAAGCCGCGCCTCTTCCGGTGTGGTTGCGAATTTTCCAAATCAATTCCCGTTTGCTGAGTTTATCTTTGTTGCGACCGGCGCGCCGCCGACGGTTCAAGGTTTGCAGTCATGGCTTCGGCGCAGCGATGTAATCGTCCAGCAGCTTTTGCGCACTTAACCCCGGACTAATGACCGCCAGTTTTTGCCGCGGATCGTAACCGCTGAAGACACCTACAATTTCCGCTCGTTGATTGTAAACCGGACTGCCCGAATAACCATCGCGGCCCTCGATCGTCGCCAAACTGAACTGCTGACCGCGCAATTCGTACGGCCCGTAAAAAACGCCCTTCCTCATCAGCTTATTACCATGCGGGCGCGCGACCACAAACAGCTTTTCGTCTTTGCTGAGACTCGATTGGAATGCCGGCGCCACCGCATGTTTTTGTTTTTGACAAATTTGCAATAAAGCCAGATCGGCGGCTTCATCAAACTTAATAACGCTTGCCTGGCAGCCCTGCACGTAGACTTCAACTTCCAATTCATCGTCCGGCGCGAATCCCAACTGGACTTTTTTTGAAACGCTGAGATTTCCCGACACCGCATGATAGGCCGTCATTACCAACTGATCGCCTACCAGAAAACCAGTAGCAAAACCATTTGGCCCATCGAGCAGAGAGAAAAAGCGCTGCAGCGGGTTTGCTCTCTTTTTCATGAACTTAAGTTCCAGTGAAACTGCACTATCTCCCGGACGTTTTACTGTGCGATGGCCCCCAGCTTTGCAATTTGGCACGTACGCAAGAGCAGCGATCGTTAAGATGCTTGCCCAAAACATTCTGCGTTTCATGATCGACTCTCCTTTGGAACGAAGATAACTTTTCGTTGGACGCTGAAGTATGGTTGAGGCGCGCGCTTCCGGCATCAGGCTCCAGTCGGCGACGGCGACTGATGTTATGCGAGCGCATTGCGGGGCGCAAGATTTTTGGGTTATCGACGTTGGTCGGACGGAAAGCTGAAATAGTCGGTTAACTAAGCCTCAAAACTTTAAGCCTTTTCGAGTCCCGCATACTTTTGCACTAGTTTCTTCTGACCGTAACCGGGAAATGTAACTGTTAGTTTGAGAGAATCGCCGGCGCCTTCGCGCCTCAGCACCAGCCCGCGACCGTATTTCGCATGCTTTACGTAAGAACCGGGCAAGAATTCGGATGAAGCTGTCGCATGTCTAGTGTCGAGTGTAGGACTTTGGACCCGCGAAGAACTCTTTCTACCCATCGAACTATTGTCCCGTTCGCGCTGGTCTTTACTCGCTTGGAAGCCGCCTCCAGTATTTCCAAGTTGCGCTGCGCGCTGCTTGAAGAAGTCGGCGATGGAATCCACGCTGTCGTAAGTTTTTCCGGCGTACTTCTTTTTCTCCTTGCGATACTCGCCTTGTTCGTAATCAATCGCCGTTGAGCCCCGGGCGAACGACAACCAGGATTTTCCGAGTGACAAGTCTTCCATCAACTCCAAAGGCATTTCGTTTAAGAACTGCGAAGGTTCGGACGCCAGCTCCTCGCCATACACGCGACGTTTCATCGCGTGCGTAACATATAGAAACTTTTCCGCGCGCGTCATCGCTACATAACAAAGACGACGCTCTTCTTCCATCTCTGCCGGATCCGTTGCCGAGCGCGAGTGCGGAAATAGACCATCCTCGAGCCCGGCGATAAAGACGATTGGAAACTCAAGACCCTTGGCCGAGTGCGCCGTCATCAGTGTCACGGGCGCGTCGCGTTTGTATTGATCCTGATCGGAAACCAAAGCGGAGTGATCGATAAACTCTCGCAAGCCTTCAATGCCCTCGTCGTCATAGTCGACCGCGGCGTTGACCAGTTCCTGCAGATTTTCCAACCGCGCTTCCGCTTCGTCGGTCTTTTCGCCTTTGAGCGCGTTCTCGTAACCAGTGTCGAGGATGGCGGCTTTAACGATGTCGGAGACAAGCGATTGCGGAGACACGGAGATGGGGCGATGCGGAGACTCGGAGACAACACTATCCCCCTGTCTCCCTATCTCCGTGTCGCCGTGTCCGTGTTCTCCACCTGCCATTTCACCAAGACGCAAGATGATCCTGCGAAAGCTTCGCAACGCCGAAACCGCGCGCATGCTCAAGCCATCGGGCTTTTCAATGGCCAGCTTGATCGTTTCCCACAATGTTAGATCAAAGTCATTCGCGCGGCGAGTAAGCTCGTCGAGGGTTTGTCTGCCAATACCGCGCGGCGGACTGTTAATCACTCGTTGCAGCGCGATGGAATCGTTCGGGTTCAGGGCCAATTTTAGATACGCTATGATGTCGCGCACTTCCATGCGCTCGTAGAACGAAAAGCCGCCGACGATGTTGTAAGGCAAACCCGCGCGGCGCATCGCTTCTTCGAAAACTCGTGATTGGGAATTCGTGCGGTATAAAACTGCCGCGCGCACGTCGTATTCCTCGCGGCGATGCTCAACGATCTTCGACGCTACCCAGCGTGCCTCTCCATCGGCATCGAAAGCCTGGTAATAGCGAACGCGTTCGCCTTTCGCGTTCGACGTCCACAAGTTCTTTCCCTTGCGCTCAAGGTTGTGTTTCACCACTGCGCCCGCGACGTCGAGGATCGTCTGGGTCGAACGATAGTTTTGTTCGAGGCGAATCGTCTTTGTGTTAGGGAAATGCTTTTCGAAGTTGAGGATATTGGTGATGTCGGCGCCGCGCCATTTATAGATCGACTGATCCTCATCACCCACTACCGCGATGTTTTGCTGCTTTTCAGTTAGCAGGCTAATTAAAGCAAACTGAAGTGAGTTTGTATCCTGGTATTCGTCCACCAAAATGTATTTGAACTTGTTGTTGTATTTCTCACGTACTTCTGGAACATCACGCAGCAAGCGCACGGCTTTGATCATCAGGTCGTCAAAATCGAGTGCGTTGTTGGCGTGCAGGCGATCCTCATACAACTTGTAAACGCGGGCCATCGCAGCGCGGCGTTCGTCCACGTAATCAGCGCGCGCCGCAAACGCGTCTACGTCTTCGGCGCGATTTTTCGCAGAACTAATAGCGGACTGCGTCGCGCGCACGCCCAGGTGCTTTTCGTCGTAGCCTAAATCTTTAATGCAGTTCTTAATCAACCGCTGCGAATCGTCCTGGTCGTAAATGGTGAAGGTGCGCGTGTATTTATCGTTTAGTTTTTCGATGTCCTGCCGCAGTATGCGCACGCACAAACTGTGAAACGTTGAGACCAGTGGCGCACTGGACAGCTCCTGATCGCGCAGCAGGCGCTGCACGCGCAAACGCATCTCTTCTGCAGCCTTGTTGGTAAATGTAACCGCGAGAATGTTCCACGGTGCGACGCCCTTTTCCGCGATGAGGTATGCAATGCGGTGCGCGATGACGCGCGTTTTTCCCGAGCCCGCGCCCGCAAGAATCAGTAGTGGCCCTTCAGTATGCTGGACGGCAATCTGTTGTTCGGGATTTAAGGAAGAAAGAAAGTCAGTCATTACTGTCGAGTCGTTTGATATTTCATTTAACCATATGAGTTCGTGCGAACAAAACCTGCAAGAGAAAAGCCAACTCCGCAGATTACACAGATTTCGCAGATTTTGGTTAGAGGAAGAATTAGCGCTTCGTTTTTTCCTCTAATCTGTGTAATTGGCGTAATCTGCGGATTCCGTTTTGACCGCAAGAATCGGATAGATTCGCTGGCGTTCAGTCGTTAATATCACGCGCAGTTGGAAATGAAGCGACGTTTGGGAGGTGTTAAGATGAGTGCCGTGTTGCATGAGCAAATGACGATGTTGCCAGATAGCCAGGATGAGTTTTGGAATGCCGTGCTGTCGAAAGATCGCAGCTTTGACGGCCAGTTTGTATTCGCCGTCAGTTCCACTGGCATTTATTGCCGGCCGTCCTGTCCGTCACGCCGGCCCAGGCGTGAGAATGTTTCATTTTTCGCATTGCCGGCGGCAGCCGAGAGCGCCGGGTTTCGAGCCTGCCGTCGTTGTCATCCCAACGCTGCTCGATTAACTGATCCGCAGGTCGAGATGGTGCAAAAGGTTTGTCGTCTGATTGAAAACAGTAGTGGTGAGACTGTTACGCTTGATCGGTTAAGTGAAAGAATCGGCGTGAGCTCGTTTCATCTACAGCGGACTTTCAAAAGCATCATGGGAATGTCGCCTAGCGAGTATGCCAAGACGCGGCGCGTGAACAAATTCAAGCAGAGCGTCCAGGCGGGCGAGAAAATCACCAATGCGATCTACGATGCGGGCTTTAGCTCCAGCAGTCGCTTATATGAACTGGCGTCTTCGCAGTTGGGCATGACACCGGCAACCTATGGCAAAGGCGGACGTGGCGCGGTGATTCGTTATGCAATTGGCGACAGTCCGTTGGGGCGTTTGCTGGTTGCTTCGACCGACAAGGGCGTGTGTTCGGTTAAGCTGGGCGATTCAGACGAAGCACTCAAAACGGAACTGTTGCATGAATTCTCCGCCGCCGAAATTCTGGTTGATGAAGGCCGGCTGCGTCCGGCGCTCGCGGCAGTTGTGGAGCATCTCCACGACAAGACTCCGCGGATCGATTTAGCTCTCGATATTCGCGCCACCGCGTTTCAGCGCCAGGTTTGGGAACAACTCCAAAGAATCCCTGCCGGTGAAACCCATTCGTACACGAAGGTGGCAAAAGGCATCGGACAGGAAAAAGCTGTACGCGCAGTTGCGCGTGCTTGTGCCAGCAATCCTGTGGCGCTCGTGATTCCCTGCCATCGAGTGATTCGTGAAGACAAGAGCCTGGGCGGTTATCGTTGGGGCTTGGACCGCAAGAAAAAACTGCTGGAGCGCGAAAGGATGTGGGCGAAATAGAAACAAACGTTCTTGCATGTTGATGGTTTATCCGTTCATTGATTCCACAGCGAGTGTGTCCACACGCCCGCATGGTGCGCGTCATCTGCCGAGGCTGCCAACATACGGTGCTTCAGAATCGGGTGGCCCGTCATTAGTTGTGCGTCAAGGGGATCCGCATTTGAATCATAACCAGAAAACTCGCAGGCCCTAATTTTTGTATCCCACTGGGAAGCTGGCTGCTCTATTAATGAGGGATTGCCGCGCCGCTCTTGCCAGATAGAAATAAGGCGTTCGCAAACAGCTTCATCTAAGTCTCGGCAGCTTTTGAATATACCTTTAAAAGTGACGTCGGCATCTTCATTCAAGACCACATCCTTTATTACTAATGCTTCAACATCCGACTTGTCCGGATGCTTTGCTAAATGCAACGTTGAAGTTGCCCTAAGAATCTCCTCTCCCTTCGCATTATATAAAAGACCTTCGCGGCGGCGAGTTTGGTTAGTAGTAATGCGGCGACCGCGATGCACAAACATGTTGCGGTACTGATCCGACCAATCTAGCCAATCTTGCGGCCCATTGGATGAAATTTCATTCTCGAGAAAATCGCGAAACTCCACTTGCAACTGATCCCCTGAATTCTGCGGATTTTTGATGTTCGACAGGGCTTGTCTCGCCCTTAAAATGTCATTCTTGCGTAACGGAGATTTCAACCCCAGAATCCCTATTATCGCTCCACCTAAACAGTCCAAGGATGAACCAATTGCTCGAAAAAAATCGCAAATGTGCATTGACTCAAGCTTGTACGGAAGCTCATCTATGGCTCTCGTGGCCGCAGGAAGCTTTTGGTATGGCATACCGCTAGAGTCTATTTTGATAGAATCAACAA
>Ga0137418_10006513_pt1 | contig 10745 bp, 9 predicted proteins | sample CZODoug3_1_2_16f_FD_122242 | JGI IMG/M metagenome (GOLD analysis project Ga0137418, IMG submission 122242) | Vadose zone soil fungal communities from Angelo Coast Range Reserve, California, USA - CZODoug3_1_2_16fungal (Hybrid Assembly) | ecosystem: Environmental > Terrestrial > Soil > Vadose... | reverse complement strand
TCTGCTCGACGAGGTCCGCGAAGCCGGCGCCGGGCTTGCGCGCCGTCTCCGCAAACGGATAGAGATTGACGACGACGACGTCGATCGGCTGGATGCCGAGCCGCGCGATGGCCTCCATGTCGTCCGGATGGTCGCGGCGCGCAAGGATGCCGGCGTGGACGTTCGGGTGCAGCGTCTTCACGCGGCCGTCCATCATTTCCGGAAAGCCGGTGAGCTCGGACACGCCGGTCACGGGCAGGCCGGCCTCCGCGAGCGCGCGCGCGGTACCGCCGGTGGAGACGAGCTCGAACCCGCGCGCCGCGAGGCCGCGTCCGAGTTCGACAATACCGGCCTTATCTGTAACGCTGATCAAGGCTCTTGGCATAAATCGGAAAGTCCAGTATCATTTGTGCGGACGCCGGGCGGGCCTGGCGCCGAAAGGGAAAGGCCGCATAACGCGGCCTTTTTTTTTGTTCAATGACGCGAGCTCGCGTCACAGCAAGTAGGGAAGAAGAACGATGCGTATCACAGGCAAGGTCAAATGGTTCAACAACGCCAAGGGCTACGGGTTCATCGAGCGTGACGGAGGCAGTGACGTCTTCGTGCACTACTCGGCCATTCAGGGCGACGGGTTCCGTTCGCTCGAGGAAGGCCAGGCTGTAGAGTTCGAGATCGTCGACGGTCCGAAAGGTCCGCAGGCCGGCAACGTCACGAAGATCTAGACCCTTGTAGTGGCTGATGGCCGAGGGCACATGGCTCCCGGTCATCAGCCATTGGCATCAGCCATCAGCCATCACTCCCCGGCGCCCTTCAGTGCTCTCGCCGTAAAGCTCACCTTCCCGTCCTTGACCGCCACACGAAACGCGACCTCGGGCGAGCCGCCCTGCCGCAGTTTCTTCACCTGATTCTTCACCAGGTCCGCAAACTTGTGGAACGGCGGCGCGTCTTCGCCGACCTCGCGGCGCGCCTCGGCCAGCGACTCGTAGAGCTCGGTGAGCTTGTCGATCTCGCGCACGGGATCGTGGAACGCCGAGACGCGCAGGATGCGATCCTCCGGTCCCTTCTTGGCGGCATCCGCGGCGCGCGGCTTCTGCGCGAACGGGCCCGGACGCCCTTCCTCCCGCGCGCGCTGCCCGCGATCCCAGAGATCGATGAACGCCGCGTAGCGCGACTGCAGCGTGTTGAAGCGGAAGCGATCGCCCGTGTTCTGGATGTAACCACGATCGAACCGCTTGACGAGCGCCTCGACGCGCGCGCGCGTCTCCCAGGGCGGCTTGGGCAGGCGTCCCGAGAAGAACATGTTGTACTCGGCCTCGAGCTGCTTGAGATCGGCTTCGAGCCTCATGAGATCACGATCGATGCTGGACGGCGCCACTGGACCTTACCGCGGGATGAGGAACCAGACCAGGGGGAGCCACAGCTCGCGCGCGTAGGGGACCGGGCGGTCGTCGATGAGGACCTCGGTCGCGTCCGAGGCGCCGACGATTTGAAAGAGATCGCGAAGCTTCGACGCGTCGCTCGACCAGAACCGTGCGCGATACCGGAGCGCGCCGCCGCTGCCGGTCTGGCGGAATTCCGCAGAAGCACGCGCCAGATCGAGGGCGGCGGCAAACTGCGGCACGTCGAGCGGCGGAAACACCAGCGTGATCGAGAACGGCCGCGGACGCTCGCCGAAGAGCGCTTCATGCAGATCCGGATCCAGCGAGGCGAGCTCCTCGTCGGTTGGCTGCTCCGGGAGCTCCGCGTACGGCCAGAACCGCTCGAGCGGACGGTATTTTGGCGGATCCGAAGTCATCGAGGTGAAGTGCTAGCATAGCATCGCGGATTTGAGATTGCAGATTTCAGATTGCGCATTGCGGATTGATTGCAGAATGCAGATTTGAAATCTGCACGCAGTCTGAAATCTGCATTCTGCAAATCTGCACGTTCACGGTCGCCTGATGCCGGATTTCCGACTGATTCCGTCGATTGAGCAGTTACGGCAGCGGCCGACGGTGCGCGCGCTCGAGGCGCGTTTTGGCGCGGACGCCACCGTGACCGCGCTGCGTGCGGCGGCCATGGCTGTCCGCGGCGCAATCGCCGCCGGCGACGCCGCCCTCTCGACCGAACCGGCGGTCATCGCCCGGATGGAGGCCGACGCGGACAGCCGGCTCCACGACGTGTTCCGGCCATCGCTGGTGCCGGTCATCAACGCGAGCGGCGTCATCATTCACACGAATCTGGGCCGCGCCCCTCTCTCGCCGGCGGCCATCGAGCGGGTCGCGGCGATCGCGCACGGCTATTCGTCGCTCGAGTACGACCTGGGCCGCGGCGAGCGCGGACGGCGCGACGTCCACGCTGAGGCGCTGCTCTGCCGCCTCACAGGGGCCGAGGCCGCGGTCGTCGTCAACAACAACGCCGCGGCGACGATGATCGTGCTCGCGGCGCTGGCCGCGGGCCGCGAGGTGATCGTGTCGCGCGGCGAGCTGGTGGAGATCGGCGGCGGCTTCCGCGTGCCCGACGTCATGGCGCAGTCGGGCGCCGTGCTGCGCGAAGTCGGGACGACGAACAAAACGCGCGCCGCCGATTACGGCGCGGCGATCAACGAGCGAACGGCGCTGATCCTGCGGGTCCACCCGTCCAATTTCCGGATCGAGGGGTTCACCGAGCGGCCGAACCTGACAGATCTCGTCACCCTCGGCAAGAAGTTCAACATCCCCGTCGCCGAAGATCTCGGCAGCGGCTATCTCGGTAAGGAGTCAGACCGGAGTCAGACTGCGGTCAGACCTCACTCCGACCCCCTTGCGGCGGTCGAACCGTCCGTCGAGGAGACGGTCGCCGCCGGCGTGGACCTTTGCTGCTTCAGCGGCGACAAGCTCCTCGGCGGACCGCAGGCCGGCATCATCATCGGGAAGGGCGCGCCGGTGGATCGGATCCGCAAGCACCCGCTGATGCGCGCGCTGCGGGTGGACAAGATGACCTACGCGGCGCTCGAAGCGACGCTGGCGGAGTACGCGGCCGGCCGGGCGTCGATGACGGTGCCGGTGCAGCAGATGCTGGCCATGCCCGCGGCCAATGTCCGTGCGCGCGCCGAAATCATCGCGGCGGCGATCGCGCGCCTCGCCAGTTGGAGCGCGGAGCTGGTGGACGGAGTCTCCGCGATTGGCGGCGGCAGCGCCCCCGGCGTCGAGCTCGCCACCTGGCTGATTGCGATTGCGAAAGACGGCCTGACGCCAGACGCGCTCGAGGCGCGCCTGCGCCAGCTGACGCCGCCGGTCATCGCGCGGATCGAACGCGACCGCCTGCTGCTGGACCTTCGAACCGTCCTGCCCGACCAGGATGCGGCGCTGCTCCGACTCATTCAAGCCATGTAGGTCACGTCTCAGGATGAAGCATACGCTGCTGAGGCGAAAGGCTTGATTCTCCTGAAGCCATTCTCAGGTCCGCGTCGCAGCAGAGCCTCGTTTTCTTCAACGTTTCAGCGCAACTCGGCACGTTCGGGCGCTTCATCCCGGCGCCAGTTGAGACGTCCGTTTTCAACCTGAACCGGATATTGCAGAGCTTGGGTGGCAGCGTGCCGTTTTCCCCAAGGAGGCTCGAATGAGAGCTCGCACGATCGCCGTCTCGGCGTTCATTCTCTTCTGCACGACGACCGCATGGGCGGGATCGGATCAGGTCCGCCTGTGCGTGAATTTGAAAACCGGAAACGTCCAGCCACTCACCGCCACTCAGTGTCCGGCGGGTCAGGTCCTCGTCGTGTGGAACCCGCATGGATCACCGGGGGGAGCACCGGTACCGCAAGGCGCGACAGGACCGCAAGGCCCGGCGGGACCGCAAGGCCCGGCAGGACCGCAAGGTCCGGCGGGAGCCCAGGGACCTCAAGGATTGCAGGGACCTGCCGGAGCGCAGGGTCCGCAGGGCCCTCCAGGACCGGCCGGAGAATATGCCGGATTCCAGGCGCCGATCGTCGTGGACCAGGACGGTCAGGAAGTCGGCGTCGCGACCGATCCGTTCGGCGGGCTCGTGCTGCGTCACGTGGGTGACGACGCGGTTTTGTTCTTTGTTTCGCCCGCAGGCCCAGCCGCCGGCGCGATCGACTTCTATCACACGAGAGAGGACTGCGGCGACGATCGCTATCTCGCGATTTCCGGCGGTGCTGGCTTCGCATACTACGCGTACGTGCACGGCGGCTCTCTCTTCTATACCAAGATGCAGGATCCGGGCATGACCGTGCAGGTTCCCATTCGCGCCTACGAGCATTTCGAACAGAACGAAGACGCGGCGCTGACGGGAAGGTGCACCGTGCTGGACGGCGGGACGGCATCGCTCGGTCGCGTGACCGCGGTGAGCGATCCGACTCTCGCCAATCTGAGACTGCCGCTCCGAATCAAGTAGCCGAGCGGTCGTCGTGCGGCGCTAACGGGCGATCTGCGACGCGTGGTCCGCGCGAGGGCCTTGCCCAGCAGCGCCCCCAGCGTCGCGACGGACGTGGCGGGCACGACGATGATCAGCGGCAGCGTGAACACTTCGCCGAGGCCGCCGCTTCCCTGAATCGCCGAGAGCGTTTCGGGGTCGTGCCAGACTGCGAGCAGCGCGAGGGCACTGAGGATGCTGATCCCGGCGCCTGTCGCGCTGGTCACGAGGCCGGCGGCCACGCGCTCTTCGTGTTCGCGCTGGACTGACGACGAACGGCGCTAACCCCGAAGGCGAGCGTGCCGGTCCGGCTGAAGCCCGGACACCACGTACAATGCCGGCGCTCAGGAACCGCCTGCAAGATATCCCGGCCTCGCTTTGATCGTCGCTTTGCGGTTCCTGAGACGCACGGCGAGCCGGTGCCAGCCCTCCTTCGACACGCCGCGCGGCGTGTAGCTGACGAGGTACCGGTGCCGGAACTCCTCGAGGATGCGGACGAACGTCGCTCGGAGATCCTTCGTCGAATCGATCTTGTACACCGTCCCGCCGGTCAGCGCGCTGAGCTCGCGCAGAAACGGCGTCTCGCCCGCCGACGTGACGGCCGCCGAATACGCGACGATGTCGGAGCGGCGCGCGGACTGCAGCACCGCATCCGCCGTCAGCCAGCTCGACGTGTCGAGCCCGTCGCTGAAGATCATCAGCAGCGCGCGCCCGGCATCGGATTCACCGAGCATCATCGCCGCGTAGGCACCGTCGACGAGCGCCGTGTCGCCGGACCCGTACGCCTCGTTCAGCGACGTCTCCACCGCGCCGGTGTCTTTCGTCAACCCCGAGCCGAGCGACACGACATTGCTGAACGTGACGAGCCCTGCCTGATCGTCGCGTGTCAGACCGCCAAGCACCGCGCGGCCCGCCTCCCGCAGCTGATCGAGGCGCTCGCCGGCGACGCTGTCGCTCATGTCGAGCGCGAGAATCACGTTCAGCGGCACCTCCTCGAAGCTGACCAGATTCACCTGCTGCAGCACGTCGTTGTCGAGCACCTCGAAGTCGGCGGCGCCGAGCCCGCGCACCGGGCGGCCGTTCTCGGTCACCAGCACGTCGACACGTACAGACTCGATCCGGGCTGAAAACGTCGGCGCCTGCGTTCGAGCGCGCGGCGACGCGGCAAGCGCCACCACGAGCGCGGCAGCCAGACGTCTTCGACTCATCGCGGCGCCGCGGTCACGAATGGCGATCGAAGGGCCTCGAGCAGCGCGTCGGCGTCGCGCGCCTGCGCCTTGTGATAGGTCCACCAGGGATCGTCGCGCCCGGGATCGTCGCGTGACAGCGCGAAGACGCGCTCGATCGCACGCAGCGCGCCGGCGCGGTCGCCGTTTCGGTGCGCCAGCTGGCTGAGCGCCAGGTGAGGGGACTGTGCGCCCGGGTACAACGCCGCGGCGCGCTGGTAGGCCTCGCGCGCGGCGTCGAATCGGCCCAGAGCCTCTTCCTCCGCGCCAAGGAACAGCTCGCCGTCATATCGGAGCTGGTCGTCGTCGAGCCTGGTCAGCGCATGCCGCAGCTCGTCGACGGCTTCCGCGTGGTGTCCCAGCAGGCCGAGCACGCGTCCCAGACGCAGATGCGCTTCGCCGATCTCCGGCTTCAGCGCCACGGCCTGGCGCAGGAACCCTTCGGCCCGCCGCAGCTCGGCGTGACTCGACTCGAAGTCGGCGGAAAAACCGCTCGGCAGGACGGCGGATCGGAGCACGCTCTGGATCGCCGGCCTGGCGTACACCTCATGCTGGCAACCGCTCAGAAAGAGAATGTCGGCGTCCGCCGGAAAAATCCGGCGCGCGCGATCGAGGTGCAGCGTGTCGTGCTCTTCGTGCAACTGCATCCAGGCCGCGGTCGCGCGATACCACTGGCGGACCATGTCGTCGCGACCCGGCGCCGGCTTGTCGGCGCCGGGCGGCTTCACGTGGTCCAGCACCATCTCGGCGATCTCCCAATGAATCGCCGACATCCGGATGTCGGTCTGGCGCCCGTCGGACATTTCGATTCTCACTCGCTGCGGGCCCACCGACAATGGCGCCGGTACAGAATCGACCGGCGCAGGCGGGTTCAGCATCGCGACATCCGCATGGAGAATCGCGCCGCGGCGGAGGATGTAGTTGGCGTCGCCGTCCAGCGTTCCGCCGCCCGCGTGTAACGAGAGACGCTGGAGCTCCGCATCGACGTCGTTCGCAGCGCTCATCGCGTTGCAAACCGGATTGCTGACGAGCACGCCGGCTGCCGCGCAGGCGAGCGCCCTGAGCCGCCGAATCTGCGATGTCGTGTACCCGATGTTCGAAGGCGCGCGCTGCCCTTCCGGTTGAACCTCGAACCGGGCCGCTTTCAGGTTGCGCATCAGCTTCACGAGAATGTTCGCGTCGATCCAGAGATTCCGCAGCTCGCCCGTGTTCCACGATCCGACTTTAGCGAGCGCATCGTCCCGCTCGCCCGGCGTGTGCTGGTCCACGGCTTTCAGCCAGCGTTCCAGCCTGACGAGGCGATCGGGCGCGACCGGTTCCGTGCGCGATTGGATCTGGCCCACCAAAGACACAGAGGACACAAAGGAGACAAAGGACACAAAGAACACAAGGGAGACGAAGACAAGACGTGCTTGTCTCATCGGTCGCGTCCTCGTGTCCTTCGTGCGCGTCGTGTCGTTCGTGCTCCTTTGTGCCCTTTGTGTCCTTTGTGTCCTTTGTGTCGTTTGAGTCTTTTTTTAGAACCCGAACCTCACGCTGAACTGCGCCGCGCGCGGTTGACCATTGCCGCCGCTCAGCGCCGTGAGGCTGAGAAAGTCCGACAAGCGCTGGTCGGTGACCGACCCTCCGTTCATGACGGTGCCGGGGTTGCTGAAGTTCGCCACGTTGAAGATGTTGAACAGCTCGATGTTCGCGTCGATCGTCGTTTCTTTACGCGGGCGGAAGCGGTACGCGAGCTTCAAGTCAGTCTGCTTGAAGCTGGGCCCTCTCGCGCCGTTGCGACCACCCTGGTTGTCGGTGCAGAAGGCATTCACCCCCTGCCCGCAGTAGCTACCCGCGGGCAGCAGGTCGAAGAGCAGGCCGTTCCGGTCCGCGTCCACCGCGGAGTTGATGAGACTGATCGGGGTCCCCGTCATGTACCGGAAGACACCGCTGAGGGTCAGGCCGTGCGTTCGTGGAATCTCGACGCGACCGTTGAGGACGAAGTTCTGGCGCCGGTCGGCGTTGAGCGGTCCGAAGTTGAGATCGAGCCGCGGATCCGCTCCCACCTGGAAGTTGTTTTGATTGGTCTGGTCGGCCTCGGAGTTGCCGCGCGCGTAGCCGATCGCATAGGACACCCGGCCCGCCCAGTTGTGGCTGTACCGCTTCTCGAGCGAGAAGTTCGTCCCGTCGAACTGCGAGGAGCCGTCGTTCGTACGCGTGAGCACCTGGTTGACGAACGGCGAGACCCCCAGCTGCTGGGCGAAGTTATTGGTGTCGGTATAGACGATGCGACCGGTCCGGCTCGTATCCACCCGCAGCCCGGGATTCAGGTCGTATGTGATGAGCTGATCGCCGTTCCAGCTGTGAATGTAGTCCGCCGTGAAGGCCATCTGCGCGGAGAGCTGCCGCTCGTAGCCGAGAGAGAGCTGATTCGTGTGGGGCACGACACGATTGGGGTTGTCGACGAAGACGATGCCGGTGTTGCGGCCGAGCGACCCCGGCGGGTACTGCGCATTGACCAGCGCGCGGTTGACGACCGGCCCATTGACGAGCAACGCGTCGGTCGGGAGCTGCCCGCGACTCGGACCCGGGTCCGCCGAGCTGTTGGGAAACGACGCGGTAAAGGAGGTGCTGTAGACGCCTTGCGAAACAAAGGGCGTCGTGGTCTGAAGCGTGATCTTGTCGTAGAAGATTCCAAAGCCGCCGCGGACCAGCGACTTGCCGCCGCCGCCCGGATTCCAGGCGAAGCCAAGCCGCGGCGCGATGTTGTTCTTGTCGGTCGCATGCGCCCCCGGCGTGAAGAGGGGGTTGAACGCGTTGGTGATCGGGGTGATCTCGATGTCGTAGCGGACTCCCAGGTTCATGGTGAGATTCCCCCGGTGCCACTTGTCCTGCGCGAACAGCACGGCGACGTCGGTCGGCATCAGGATGTCGCTTGCCGCAGGCACCCTGATAAAAAGACGCTCCGGATACGTCGATGGATCGCTCCTGTTGAATGCCTTGTCGGTCGAGAAGGTGAACCTCCCGTTCATGTCCGTCTGGTCAGGGAGATTGATGGTGGAGTAGATGAACTGGCCGCCGACCTTCAGATCGTGATCCCCTCCGAGCTTGTGCGGCATGAACTGGGAGAAGGCCTCGGTGACCTCGTACGCATTGTCGATGCGGAAGAGCGCGCCGTTGTTCGGCCCATCGAAGAACGTCAGCATGCTGAGCGTGGGCTGCACATCGACCATCGCCACGCCGTTCTGCACCTCGGGCACCGTGAAGCCGTTCTTCTCGTGGGTGTAGCCGACACGGACCTCGTTGACCCGGTTGTTCCCGAGGACCACGTTCCACTTGGCTCCCGTCGTCCTGTCGATGTCGAACTCCTGGTCTCTGCCCGCGAGCGTCTCTTTTCTGGCGACGCGGCCGAACGTCGGCGAGTACTCGACCAGATAGCGAGCGGTCCACGTGTTGTTGGGGTTGATCTGCTGGTCGAAACGTACCATGTGGTTCCAGAGGTACATGGTCTGGGTGTTCGCGTAGTTCAGCTCCGGCCGGGCAGGAAAAGTATTGCTGCGGCCCTCGGCATAGACGATGCGGTCCAGGCTGTAGAAGAAATGGGCCTTGTCCTTCTTGATCGGCCCGCCGAGCGTGCCGCCCCAGTCCTTCTGTGCCGTCTCGGGCTTGGACAGGTTGTTTTGCGCGACGAAGAAGTCCGGCGCCGTAAACCGCTGGTCGGTGTAACTGTCGAACAAGGAGCCGTGGACGGTGTTCGAGCCCTGCTTCGTGATGACGTTGACGATCGCTCCAGCCGTGCGGCCGAACTCCGCGTCGTACTGGTTCGTCAACACCTGGAACTCCTGCACCGCCTCGATCGCCGGGCGGACCTGACTGCCGCACGACGAGCCGAGATAGTCGTCGTTGTTGCCGCCGCCATCAATGGAAAAGTTGCCGCTCCGGTTGCTCCCGCCGCCGACGATTAGCGACTCGCAGGAGAACGAAGCGGTCGACGAAGCGACCTGGATGCCCGGCGTCAGGCCGACGGCGTACATCCAGTCTTTGTTCATGATCGGCAACGCGACCAGCTCGGCCTGGCCGATATTGGCGCCGATCTGCTTTGACGTCGAGTCGATGAGCGGCGACTCGCCGGTCACCGTGACGCTCTCCTCGAGACCGCCCACCCCGAGCGTGACGTCGAGGGTCGCCGTGTTCCCGACCGTGAGGAGGACATCCGGGCGCTCGTATTTCCTGAACCCCGAGAGCTCGGCGGTGATCCGATACGGGCCGGGGAGTATGCCGGTCACGAAGTAAGAACCGTCGGCGTTGCTGACAACCTGGCGAAAGGCGCCGCTCCCCTGGTGCGTGACGACCACGGTCACGCCGGGCAGCGCACCACCCGATTCGTCGAGGACATGACCTTGGATGGCGGACGACTGACCTTGGGCTGCGCCCGCAATGGGCGCCAGCGTGAGAACGCCTGCGAACACGGCGACGGCGAGTCTGCACATCTTTCACCTCCGGAAACACGAGGGGACCTTCGACGACTCTTTGCGGTTGAGCCCGGTGATACTCCGATGCGGGCTATATGTCAACACGTCCGCGGGCGGTCCAGCCCTTCAGGCGCTCGCCGGCGACATGCGGGCCGGACGACTGATTGAGGAAGTCGATCGGAGTCGGAAGTCGAGCCTGACGTGTCATTGCGCTGTATTGCATGAAAAAGCTCTCTCGGCGTCGTGGTCGTGCGGTGCAGCATGCCGGCGATCTTCACGGCCAGGCACCGACGTGCGGGGCCACACATGTGCCCTGACTCGTTTTCGGCAATCTTCCGCCGGGTGCGGCGGAGGCTCGACGTTGCTGCGGCGCCGATTGACGGCGCATTCTGCAGGTGATGCCGTGGCTCTTTCTTCCGCAACATGACCGACGAAGACTTGCGCGCCATCTATGAATGCCTGCGGGCGATTCCGTCGGCCGAACCGGGCGTCTGCGTCGCTCCCGGCCAGCAGGCTCGACCGATGCTGACGATCGAATACTCTCGTTCGTGCACCGCGTGACGGCCGCGCGCCCGTCGTCATGGAATGGCTGCCACCGGGCGTGTATTCGACGGCAGCTCCGTGTCACGAAGGGACTGGCGCTCGCGGGGCGGCGCCGCAGACGGTCAGTCGCGCTCGGAGTAAGCCGCCGTTC
>Ga0137418_10006512_pt1 | contig 10747 bp, 9 predicted proteins | sample CZODoug3_1_2_16f_FD_122242 | JGI IMG/M metagenome (GOLD analysis project Ga0137418, IMG submission 122242) | Vadose zone soil fungal communities from Angelo Coast Range Reserve, California, USA - CZODoug3_1_2_16fungal (Hybrid Assembly) | ecosystem: Environmental > Terrestrial > Soil > Vadose... | reverse complement strand
TCCCGGCGCTGTGTGCCGTCGCGCTCTCGCTTCTGCGTCCGTCCTTCCTGGCGCCGCTGGAATACCGCGCCTACGACACGCTCGTGCGCACTGGCGGGACGCGCCCGCCCAGCGGCCGCGTCGTCATCGTCGACGTCGACGAGCGCAGCCTCGCGGCGGTCGGCCAATGGCCGTGGAGGCGCGACATCATCGCCGGGCTCGTCACGCGCCTGCGCGACATGGACGCGTCGGCCATTGCCCTCGACATGGTCTTCGCGGAGCCCGATCGCAATGGCGGCGGGGACGCCGACGCGACGCTCGCCGGCGCGCTGCAGGGCGGGCGCGTCATCATCGGTCTCGCGATGACGTTCGACTCGCCTGCCGGCACCGCCTGCGGCGAACGCTCGCTTCCGCTCGCCATCCTCCGGCGCGGCGACGAGGCGGAAGACCCGTTCTTCAAGGCGACAGGAACGATCTGCAGCCTGCCGGTGCTCTCGAGGGCCGCCAGCGCGTCGGGGTTCCTCAACGCCGCACCCGATCCCGACGGGCTTCTCCGCCGTGTGCCGCTGCTGATGGAGCACGGCGGCCGTGTCTACCCTGCGCTGGCGCTCGCGGCCGTCGCCGCGAGCACCGGCGCCCGCGACGCCGTGCTTCGCGTGTCGGACGTGAACTCCACGTCGCTGACGCTCGGCGGCCTGCACGTGGCGCTCGACGGCAAGAGCAACATGCTCCTGCGGTACCGCGGCGCCAGGCGCGCGTTCCCGTACGTCTCGGCCGCCGACGTGCTGAACGGCAGCGCGCCGGCCAACGCCTTCCGCGACAAGCTGGTGCTCGTGGGAACGACGGCGCTCGGCACGCGTGAGGTGGTGTCGACGCCGCTCGATACGCTGTTCACCGGCGTCGAAGTGCAGGCGACGATCGCCGACAACCTGCTCCAGCAGGACTCGGTTCATCGGCCTGCGTACGCCGCGGCGCTCGAAACGGAAATCGTGCTCGTGCTCGGCGTCCTGCTGGTCCTGATCGTTCGCCGGTTCGGTCTCAGCTGGGGCGTGCTCGTGACCTCCGGGGTGGTCGCGCTCGTGTGGGGAGGAGCGGCGTTCCTGTTGTCGTCGGACGGGATGTTCGTCTCACCGCTGCTGCCGACCCTCCAACTGGCCGCGTCCCTGGGGGCGATGACGGTGGCCAGGCTCACGATCGAGCGGCGCCGCGCCGATCACGCGGACGAGGAGACCGAGGCGTCACGACGCCTCATGGTGCAGACACTGTTGTCGCTGACCGAGACGCGGGATGCGGAAACGGGCGGGCATTCGCGGCGGACGGGGCAATACGCGCGGGTCCTGGCCGAGCAGCTCGCCACGCATCCGCAGTTCAGGGCCTACCTGACGCCGCAGCGGATCGTGCTGCTCGCGCGCCTGGCCCCGCTGCACGACATCGGCAAGGTCGGCGTGCCGGACCGGCTGCTCCTCAAGCAGGGCGCGCTCACGCCGGAAGAAGTGGCCGAATTCCGCAAGCATCCGGTGTACGGGCGGGACGTCATCGCGGACGCCGAGCGGCAGGCGGGCGTTCATGACGATGCGACGCTCGCGATCGCGAAGGACATCATCTACACCCATCATGAATGGTGGGACGGCACCGGCTATCCGCAGGGGCTGAAGGGGACGAACATCCCGATCGCGGGCCGCATCATGGCGCTCGTGGACGTCTACGACGCGCTGCACACGCGGCGACGCTACGCGGCGGCGCGGTCGCACGACGAGTCGGTGTCGCTGATTGTCGCGGGGCGCGGGTCGCACTTCGATCCCGCGGTCATCGATGCCTTCGTCGCCGTGTCGTCCGTCCTTCGCGCGCTCTCGGAGACCAAGGAGGATCACGGCCACGAGCCATCGTCCTCGCGCGTCGGGATCTCGCGGTGAGGAGTCGGGCGCGCGGGCTGCGGCTGGTCGATCAGCGAAGAGATGACCGAGGCGTTACTTGGTCCGCGTGGCGGTCCGGCGCCGTTTGACCGGCTTCTCCGGCGCGGGGGTCGAGGACGGCGCCAGGCGAACGAGCGGCGTCGAGAACATGCGTGAGCCGTGGTCGTCGAATTCGACGACGGTGTGGCGATCGTTCGCCATCATGATCGTTCCGTTCCCGAACTGCAACTGAGTCACGCGATCGCCGATTGAATAATATGCTGGCACGTACGTCTCCTCGAGGGCACCGGGTTATCGACCGTTCACGTGACTTTTGATGAGGGAATCCACCGTCCAGATGGAGACCCAAGAACGTCTTAATTACTATACGCGCTCCCGCTCCCCGCCGCAACGTCAGCGCTTGCGCGCGTCGATGAATTACCCAAGCGCGTAGTCGGCGTCCGCCGCGTGTCCCCGGGCGGATTCGCCTGTCAATCGCCTCGACTCCGAACACCAACAGCCTCAACGGCAGATGGAAGCGGCCTGGGTCGGCGAGGTCGCGCAGCCGCAGTCTCGCCGATTCAGGCGACGCGGCGGCGATGCCGCGTCGCGAGCGCCAGAAGGGCAAGCCCGAGGCTCGCGATCGTGAGGCCTCGAAGTCGGCGGACGAACGCCACCGCGAACCCCGCGGCGAGCGGCAGCCGCATCACGTCGAAGATCTCCGCGTACGACCCTTCCGCGACGCCCAGCTGCAGCGGAACGAACAGGAACACGAACTCGAAGAACTTGATCGACGCCTCGATCGCAAACGCCACCACTGCCGGAACCGTGACGTCGAGCGCCCTGAGGAGCCAGAACAACTCGAGCACGAGCACGCCCTGGGCCGCGGCCTCCACCATCGCAATCGTCAGGCACCGAACGGGCGAGTCGCGGAGAACCGTCAGCAGCAGGTCCTCCATCCGGTTGATCCACGCCATGTCGGGCGTCAGCCGTCCACGGAGCACGCCAACCCGCCCGAGCCAGGCGATGATCGTTCCAATCAGGTAGAACCGGCGCGCGATCGCGATGGCGGATACGAGGAGAAACACGACACACGCGCAGATGATGCCGATGGCGATGCCCGCGATCGTCGCGGGCAGTTCGACGCTCGAGAGGATGTACGCGAGTCCCGTGATCGACATCACGGCCGTGACGAACGTGTAGAGCAGGTATTCGGCGATCGTGGCCGCAAAGCCTTCCGTGAGCGTGAGCCCGCGCGTTTCGAGCAGCCACGCCTTGGTCGGCTCCGCGAGGACGGGACCGGTCAGCGTGAGCGATTGAATCGCCTCGCCGGAGAGCCGAATCGCGAGCGCGTCACGATAGCGGATGACGCCCGGCCGCAGGACGCATTCGTGCAGCGCGAGCGCCCGCGTCGCGTGGTGCAGTCCGCCGAGCAGCAGCACCACCACGAAGAACCAGCCGACGCGCGCGAGCGCATCGACGATGTCCGATACGCCGAGCTGCCGGATCAGGACGGCAAGGAGCGCCGCGCCGCCAAGGAGGAGAACGATCCGCGTCATGTATGTATGTGCGAACTATCGCACGACCTCAGCCGCGAGGCTGGCGTTATGCTTGCAGCCCGACGCCGCATACACCTCACGCCTGGAGGCTAACGATGCGCAAGCAGGATCGTGTCGCCGCAGCCAAACAGCAGCAGGGCGGTCAGGAAAGTCAGAATCAGCCGCAGCCCGAACCGAGGCAGCAGGAAGAACTGAGGGGCGCTGCGTCGGATCAACCAGCCAGGCCGCAGCGGGAGGGCCGCAAGCTGCCGCTGCCCGACTGACAGCGGGACGCCGCTACGCGTACTGATCTCTGATCTGTTCAGAACGAACCGTGCCCGCACGGACGTGATGAGCGTGCGGCTTCCAGAATCGGCATCGCCTCCGCCCGTGACGGGAGTCCTCTCCGAAATGTCAGTCACAATCGTGGTCCGCTGACAAATTCTGTCGTCCTGACAAATTCTCGCGGGCGGCGCTATCCACCGATGCGCATGCCTGCGCGGCTCTGCCGTTGGCCGCAATCCTGCTCAGCCACAGGCACTACCCCTCGGCTGTCGATCGGCAGGAAGGATCACATGTTTCCGCCTCGCTGTTTGGTCGCTGGTGCTCTCGTCGTCGTTCTCACGATCGTCCCGGCGCTGGCATCGGCCGCGCCGCCGGCTGCCGCCGGACGCATCAAGCTTGCGTCGGGCGCCGTGTTCGTCGTGCGCGCCAATGCCGTCGTCCCGGCGGTGCCGGGGCAGGTCCTCTTCGAGGCCGATACGCTGCGCACCGGCCCCGATGGCCGCGTGGGCATCACGCTGAACGACGACACGCGCGTGTCGCTCGGGCCGGGAAGCGAGGCTCGTCTCGACCAGTTCGTGTACGCGCCGGCCGAAGGGCGTCTCGGCCTCGTGCTGAAGATCGTCCACGGCTTCGTCGCGTACGTGTCGGGCCGCATCGCGAAACTCTCGCCGGACGCGGTCAAGCTCGAGACGCCGAATGCGATTGTCGGCGTCCGGGGAACGACGCTCGCGCTGCGCGTCGACGCGCAATGAACGGCCGCCGGCACCTCGTCGCCCTGACCATCGCGGCGTGCGCGGCCGGCAGCCTTTCCGCCTGTGGCCTGGCCCGGGTGCACACGCCGCAGCGTCCGCACGACTCGACCGTCGCGCTGTTGCCGGATCCAGATGACGGTGTGGTGGGGAGAGCGGTCGTGGGGAACGGGTCCGGAACCGCGGACCTCGGGGCCGCGCGGGCCTCGACCCGCGTCCAGGGCAATCAGGCGCCGGGCACCGTCACGGCGCTCAGCGAAGCCGAGGCGCAGGCGCTCTTCGGCGACCTGCTGGCGGCGCTGCCGCCCAAGTCGCATCACTTCACGCTCTACTTCGAGTTCGAGTCCGACGAACTGACGGCCGAGAGCCGGGCGCTGGTCCCGGCCGTGCTGCGGGCCGTCACGGATTTTCCTTTCCCCGAAGTCGTGGTGATCGGACACACCGATACCACGGGCACCCCGGCGTCCAACGTCGAGCTCGGGCTCAAGCGGGCGACCACGGTGCGGAAGCTTCTCGTCGACGCCGGCCTCGACGCCTCCCTCGTGGACGTGACGTCGCACGGCGAGGCGGATCTGCTCGTGCCGACGGCCGACGACACGTTCGAGCCGCGTAACCGGCGCGTCGAGATCTCGGTTCGATGACGTCGCGGCCCCGCCTGTTGCTGCTGCTGTGCGGCCTGGTCCCTGTCCTGGCGGCCTCAGCGCTTGCGCTTCTGCGCCCGTCGTTGCTGACATCGCTGGAATACCGCGCGTACGACGTCCTCGTCCGCAGCGCGGAGATGCGGCCGCAGAGCGGCCGGGTCGTCATCGTGGACGTCGACGAACGGAGCCTCTCGGCCATCGGCCAGTGGCCGTGGCGCCGCGACGTGGTCGCCGGGCTCGTCACGCGCCTGCGCGAGATGGGCGCGTCGGTCGTCGCGCTCGACATCATCTTCGCGGAACCCGATCGACACGGGGGCGTGGACGCCGACGCGGCGCTGGCCGGGGCGCTGGCCGGCGGTCGCGTCGTCATCGGTTATGCGATGACGTTCGAGTCGGCGTCCGCCGCGGCGTGCAGCGATCGTCCGTTTCCGCTCGCCATCATCCGCGCGGACGACGAAACCGAGGAATCGTTCTTCAGGGCGAAAGGGTCGATTTGCAGCCTGCCCGTGCTGTCGGAAGCGGCGGGGGCGTCGGGCTTCCTCAATGCCGCGCCGGATCCCGACGGGCTTCTCCGCCGCGCGCCACTGCTGCTGGAGCACGGCGGACGCGTCTACCCGGCGCTCGCGCTCGCCGCCGTCGCGGTGACCACCGGCTCCGGCAGCGCGGCGCTGCGCGTCTCGAACGTCAACTCCGCGTCGCTCGCGTTCGGGAGCCGGCGCGTGCCGCTCGATGGCAAGAGCAACATGCTGCTCCGCTATCGCGGCGCCAAACGCTCCTTTCCGTACCTGTCGGCAGTCGATGTCCTCGCCGGCCGCGTGCCGGCCGGCGCGGTGCGCGACAAGGTGGTGTTCGTGGGAACGACCGCGCTCGGCACGCGGGAGGTCGTCGCGACGCCGCTCGACACGCTGTTCACCGGCGTCGAGGTGCAGGCAACGGTCGCGGACAACCTGCTGCAGCAGGACTCGGTTCACCGCCCTGCCTACGCCGCTGCGCTCGAGACCGAAGTGACGTTCGGGCTGGGCATCGCACTGGTGCTGCTCGTTCGAAGGAAGGGCGTCGGGTGGGGAGCGGCCGCGACGGCGGCGAGCCTCGTGATCGTGTGGGGCACGGCAGTCTTCCTGATGTCGGCAACGAGCATGTTCGTCTCGCCGCTCTTCCCGACGCTCGGCCTGACGGCCTCGCTCGGGGCCATGACCGTCGCGGGCTTCGCCATCGAGCGGCGCCGCGCGGATCACGCCGATCAGGAAACGGACGCGTCGCGACGCCTCATGGTCCAGACGCTGCTCTCGTTGACCGAGACGAGGGATTCTGAAACCGGCGGCCACTCGCGCAGGACCGAGCAGTACGCCCGCGTGCTCGCGGGAGAGCTCGCGAAGCATCCGGCCTACAGCGGCTACCTGACGCTCGAACGGATCGCGATGCTCGCGCGACTGGCGCCGCTCCACGACATCGGCAAGGTGGGCGTCCCCGACAGGCTGCTCCTGAAGCAGGGGACGCTGACGGACGAGGAACTGGCCGAGATCCGACGACACCCGGCCTACGGGCGGGATGTCATCGCCCAGGCCGAGCGGCAGGCGGGGGTGCATGGCGACGCCGTGCTCGCGATGGCCAAGGAGATCATCTACACCCATCACGAGTGGTGGGACGGCGGCGGCTACCCACAGGGACTGAAGGGCACTGACATTCCGATCGCGGGCAGAATCATGGCGCTCGTCGACGTCTACGACGCCGTGCTGACACGGCGGCGTTATGCGTCGCCGAGGTCGCACGACGAGACGGTTGCCCTGATCGTCTCGCGGCGAGGCACCCAGTTCGACCCCGCGGTCGTCGAGGCGTTCGTCGCGGTGTCCTCTACCCTGCGGGCCCTTTCGGAGGCCGCCGGGGAGTACGCCGACACGCGCCGCTGATCACCCGGTCTTTACTTGCTCCACAATTCGCGCGACTCCTATAATGCGCTGCGCCGCGGAGCCGTCGATCGCGTCATCGTCATGTGGCGAATCGCGCGAACGAGATTCGCGGGCAGTCAAGCTCGAAGACGACTGAGGCTGACTCCCGTTCCCGATGGACGATCAGACGCGCGACCAGCTGCGGAGCCGCGCACGCCGTGTCATCACGGACCTCCGCGAGCTGGCGAAGTTGACCTCGACTCCACACGGGGCCCAGCGCGTGGCCTGGGGACCCGTGTGGAGACAGGCGCGCGGGTGGCTGCAGGACAAGCTGTCGCCGCTCGGACTCGCGCCAGTGCCCGATGCCGCGGGGAACAACTGGGTGACGCTTCCGGGTGAATCGCCCAGGACGGTCATCATCGGCGGGCACCTGGACTCGGTGCCGAACGGCGGGTGGCTGGATGGCACGCTCGGAGTGCTCGTGGCGCTGGAAGCGCTTCGGCAGTACGCCGAGGGTTCGAAGCCGCCGGTCACGCTGCGGCTGGTCGATTGGGCCGACGAGGAAGGCGCGCGGTTCGGGCGCAGCCTGCTCGGCTCGTCGGCGGCCGCCGGCCGTCTCGTGGTGGACGAGATACGGGAGCTGCGCGACGCCGAAGGCACGCGCCTCGAGGACGCGCTGCGGGAGCATGGCGTGAAGCTCGACACGATGCTGAACGCGCGGCAGGAGCTCGCGCGCATCGATGCCAGGGCGTACCTCGAGATGCACATCGAGCAGGGGCCGGTGCTCGAGTCGATGAACCGGTCCGCGGGGGTCGTCCTCGGAACGTTCGGCCTGGAGCGGAACATGGTGCGGTTCGTCGGGCAGGCCGCGCATTCAGGGTCGACGCCGATTGCGATGCGAAGGGACGCGTTCCTCGCCGCGGCTTCGACGGCGCTCGAATGCCGTGAAATCGCGAGGCGTCATTCCAGGCCGGGCGCCGGCGTCGTCTGCACGACCGGCGTCGTCAAGGTCGAACCCGGCATCGTCACCGCGGTGCCAGGCGTCGCGGAGATATCGATCGATCAGCGCGCGCTCGATCCGGGCGTCCTTGCGACGATGGTCCGCGAGGCACAGGAGGCGTCGCGCCGTTTCGCAGAGGAGAACGGCGTGTCGGTCGAGTGGAGACCGCTGTTCCGGATCGAGCCGCGCCCGTTCGACCCGCACCTGCTCCGCCTGTGCGAGGAGTCGGTCCGCGAAATCACCGGCGATGCGCCGAAGCTTCCGTCCGGCCCGCTGCACGACGCCGCGGAGATGGTGCCGCACATGCCGGTCGTCATGCTGTTCGCGTATTCCGCGCGGGGACTGTCACACTGCAAGGAAGAGGACACGCCCGACGAGCACCTGGAGAAGGCGATCAGCGCCTTCCTGCTGCTGGTCGACAAGACGGTCGCCAGCGTCGCGCAGACCTCATAGGAACAGATCGACAGCCAGTTCTTCAGACGAAGCCGGATCGGCGCGGTATACCGAGAAGTCGGTGACTCCGGCTTCTCGGAGGACGTCCTCGTCTATGAAGAACCGTCCGGTGCGGGACGGATCGCTCGTCAGGATCAGGTGCGCGGCGTCGGCGACGATCGATGCCGTCCGGCATCGCGATCGGTCGGCGCCCGGGACCAGGGTCAGTGCGGCCGTGTCGATCACGGTACGCGGCCACAGCGCGTTGACGGCAATCCGATCCGCGCGGAATTCTTCGGCCATGCCGAGCACACACAGGCTCATGCCGTACTTGGACATCGAGTACGCGACATGCGGCGCGAACCAGCGCGGCGCCAGGTTGAGCGGCGGGGCGATGTTCAGCACGTGCGCGCCCCCGGCCTGTTTCAGGTGCGGCAGGCACTTCTGCGTGCACATGAAGGTCCCGCGCACGTTCACCTGGTGCATCAGGTCGAATCGCTTCATCGGCGTGGCCGGGGTGCCGGTCAACGAGATCGCGGAGGCATTGTTCACCAGGAAGTCGATGCGGCCGAACGTTTCGATAGCGCGATCGACCGCCGCCTGGACCTGGCTCTCGTCGCGGACGTCCATCTGCACCGCTGTCGCCGACCCACCCCGCTGGCGGATTTCGTCCGCAACGGTGTGGATCGTCCCGGGCAGGATCCGGTGCGGCTCCACGGTCTTGCCGGTGACGACGACGTTCGCGCCATCCGCGGCAAGTTTCAGCGCGATGGCCCGGCCGATGCCGCGGCTTGCGCCCGTGATGAACGCGGTCCTGCCGGTCAGCGGCATCGCTCTACCGCGCCATCGCTTTGTCGATGAAGGTGAGCAGCGCGTCGCGCGTCTCGTCCATGTCGAGGAGCGCGAGCTGCTCGTCCACCTCGAGGGCCAGCGTCTCGTCCAGCGAGAGACGGACGGCCGCGTGCATCGATCGCCTGGCGCGCTCGAGGGCGTGCGGCGCCTTCGCGGCGAGCCGTCGCGCGAAGGCGTAGGTTTCGTCCAGGAGCGCGTCGCCCGCAACGACCCGGTTGAACAGCCCGATCCGGTGCGCTTCCTGCGCGGGAATCATGTCACCCGACAGCACCAGCTCCATCGCCCTGCCGAAGCCGGCGAGAAGCGGCAGCAGATACGTGGCTCCCAGGTCGGGATGCAGCCCGATGCGGTTGAAGACGGCCCCGATCGAGGCATCCGCTGACGCAATCCGGACGTCGCACGCCAGGGCCAGGCTCGCGCCGCCGCCGGCCGCGGCGCCATTCACCGCTGCGATGACGGGCCTGGGCGAGGAGACGATCGTCTGCACGATGCGCGTGGCGCTGGTGACGAGCTCCCGCGCCCGGCTTCGATCGCGCGCGACGACGATGTCCTTGAGATGGGCGAGGTCGGCGCCCGCGCAGAAACCGCGGCCCGCGCCGGTGAGCACGATGACGCGGCAGGATGGGTCCCCGGCCGCCGCGGCGACGGCATCGGCGACGCCCGCGGCCAGAGACGCGTCGAACGCGTTCATCGCTTCGGGTCGATTCAACGTGACCGTCGTAATCGACCCGTCTCGGCTTACCGTGACGCCAGCCATCGTTCGTCCGCAGATTACTCCCTTCACCATATTTGCCGCACGCTCCTTGACATCGCGCGCGACGGGCGCACACCATTGCGGCCGGCGCGAGCATCTGGCGACCGGGACAGAACACACGCCGTCACCGGTTCGCGGGTCAACCCCCTGGTCATGACACGTCCTGAACCTTCAGCGGAGTGTACCCATGACTGTTCTCCGTTCGCTGTCACTCGCGGTCTGCGGCTTCTTCTTCCTGCCCGTCACGCTCTGGGCACAAGCGGCCACCGGTAGCATCGCCGGCGTCGTCCGGGACACCTCGGGAGCGTACTTGCCGGGTGTCACCGTCGACGCCGCAAGCCCCGCCCTGATCGAAAAGGTGCGCACGGTCGTGACCGACGGCGCCGGCGCGTACCGCATCGTCGAGCTGCGGCCAGGGACGTACTCGGTGACGTTCACGCTTCCCGGCTTTGCGACCGTGAGGCGCGAAGGCATCGAGCTGACGACGTCGTTCACGGCGGCGGTGAACGTCGAGCTGACCGTCGGCAGCGTCGCGGAGACGATTACGGTCACCGGCGAGAGTCCGGTGGTCGACATCTCCAGCGCCCGTCAGCAGACGACCGTCTCACGCGAGGTGCTGGACGCGATCCCCACGACGAAGCGGCTCGGCCAGTACGCGTCGTTCATCCCAGGGGCGACGTACGCCAACCCGACCTTCCAGGACTCCGGCGGCACCGCTGGCGAGGGTGGGCAGTTCGGC
>Ga0137418_10006511_pt1 | contig 10747 bp, 7 predicted proteins | sample CZODoug3_1_2_16f_FD_122242 | JGI IMG/M metagenome (GOLD analysis project Ga0137418, IMG submission 122242) | Vadose zone soil fungal communities from Angelo Coast Range Reserve, California, USA - CZODoug3_1_2_16fungal (Hybrid Assembly) | ecosystem: Environmental > Terrestrial > Soil > Vadose... | reverse complement strand
CCTCCCCCGATCCAGTGGATCTCGCGGCCCCACGGGTCCTTCATCTTCGCGACCTCCTCGTGGAACACCCGGCTGCCGAGGTTGGTGGCCTTCACGCCTTTGACCTGGTCGCCCGGAATCGCCGGGAGATTGATGTTCAGCAGCGTCTCCCCGGGAAAGTTTTCGACCCGCACGATGCGCTCAATGATCCGTTGCAGCCCCGCTCGGTGGCTCTCGAGGTGCTCGAGATCGAAGCTCCCGTACGACACCGCGATGCTGGGGATGCCGGCGGCCAGTCCCTCCATCGCGGCGGCGACGGTACCCGAGTACAGCACGTCCTCGCCCATATTCGGGCCGTGGTTCACACCGGAAATGACCCAGTTGGGGCCATCCGGCATGAGTGTGCTGAGCGCGAGCAGGACGCAATCTGTCGGCGTGCCGTCCACCTGAAACGCTCCATCGGAGCGCCGGTGCGCGCGCAGCGGCCGGTGCAGGGTCAAGGAATGCGACGTTCCGCTTTGCTCGCGGTCAGGCGCGACGACGGTGACCTGCCCCACGGTGCCGCAGACGGCCGCGAGCAGCGCAATGCCGGGCGCAAGAACGCCGTCATCGTTCGAGACGAGGATCCGCAAACCCTCTTGTGCTGCGTTCATCACGTCGCTCCTAGCACGATCCGGCCGGCGTGGCGCGCGAACGCACGCGCCATCCGCCACGTATCGACCCACGATCGAAAGTGACTGCGCGGGCCGTAGATCGTCGGCACGTCGACGGAAACTACACGGAAGCCGGCGCGCAACGCGTCGAGCAGGAAGTTGGCCTCGTATTCGTAATGGTCTCCCGCCGGTTGCACACCCTCGGCGACCTTGCGCGAGAAGGCTCGAAAGCCCGTTTGGGCGTCATTCACCCGCTGCCCGCCGATCCGCGATGCCAGGGTGGCGGACAGCCAATTCGTGAAGCGGCGCGGCAGTGGCATCCGCCGGTCACGCTTGCGGGCCCCCAACACGACGTCGGCGGCGCCGTCGGCGATTGGTTTCAACAGACGTGGAATTTCTTCCGGGGGATGCTGCCCATCCGCGTCCATCGTCACGATGACTGACGCGTCGCCGGCCCGCGCTCGTGCGATCCCCGCTCGCAGTGAGACGCCCTTGCCACGATTGCGCGGATGTGTGAGCAGCGTTGCACCCTTCCCCCTTCCCTCTTCCCCCGTCCCGTCCGTGGATCCATCGTCGACGACAATGATTTCGGCCGATGGAGCAGTCGCCCGGGTGCGTGCAATGATCTCGCGAATCGTGGCTGCTGCCTGATACGCGGGGATGACGATCGCGACCCGCAGATCAGCTCCCTTCGAGGATGCCGAGCACCGACTTGAGCTCGGCGCGGAGCTCCTTGACGGTTTCGGTGGCCAGTGCACGGCGCGCTTCGGGCTTGAGCTCGCCGGAGCGACGATACTGCTCGATCTTCTGGCGCGCGCCTTCGATCGTGTATTTCTCGGTGTACAGCAAGTGCTTCACGAGCATGATCAGCTCGATCTCGCGACGCTGGTACACGCGATTGCCCGAGCGGTTCTTGGCGGGATTCAGGAAGCGGAACTGACTCTCCCAGTAGCGCAGCACGTGCGGCTTCAGGTCGGTAAGCTGGCAGACCTCCCCGATCGAGAAGAACTCTTGAACCGGCTGAGCAGGCGTGCTGCTGCTCATCAGCTTTCCGCCTTCAGCTCGCGCTCCATCAGGTCGCTCACGGCCTGACGCGGCGGCTTGTTCTGGAACAGCACATTGGCGACTTCGCGCGAGATCGGCAGCTCGACGCCGTGACGCTCGCCCAGCGCGACCGCAGTGCGTGCAGTGTTCACGCCTTCGACGACGGCCTGCGTCCGGGCGAGCGCCGCGGCGACCGTTTGCCCCTGCCCCAGCGCGACGCCGAGCCCGCGATTGCGTGACAGCGCCCCCGTGGCGGTGAGGATCAAGTCCCCGAGGCCTGCCAAACCTGCGAACGTCATCGGTTGAGCACCGAGTGCCACACCGAGCCGGGTGATTTCGGCGAGGCCGCGCGTGATCAACGCCGCGCGCGTGTTGAAGCCAAGGCCGAGTCCTTCGAGGATGCCCGCGGCGAGCGCAATGACGTTCTTCAGGGCGCCGCCCAGCTCCACCCCGATCACGTCGGTGTGCGAATACACGCGGAAGTGCGGCGTCGAAAAAAGCCGCTGCGCCCGCTGAGCCACCGCCTGATCCCCTGCCGCAGCGACGACCGCTGTCGGCTGGCGCTGATAGACTTCGAGCGCGAACGAAGGGCCCGAGAGCACCGTGATCGGCGTGCCGGGGGGGAGCACCTCCATCAGAACTGCGGAGGGCCGTTCCAGCTTGTCCGGATCGAGCCCCTTGGACGCGCTGACGATCAGCGGCGCATTGGTCATCGAGCGAGCCACCTGGATCATGACCGGGCGTACGGCATGCGAGGGCGCTGCCGAAACGATCACGTCCGCGCCCCTCACCGCGGCAGCGATGTCTCGCGTCGCGGCAAGTGTCGGGCCCAACAGCGCTCCCGGCAGAAACATCTCGTTCACGTGCCGCTGATTCACGCTCTCGACGACTTCGGGCTCGCGGGCCCACAGGGTTACTTGCTCCCCTTTGCGGGCGAGCAAGTCCGCGAGCGCGGTACCCCAGGCTCCGCCGCCGATGACCGCGACCTTCATCGGTCGGACGGCCCGACGGCCGGACGGCCTGACGGCCGGGTGCGAAAGCGATTCTCCGTCCCTGCGAGGAGCCGTCGAATGTTTCGTCGGTGCGCGAAGACGATCAACGCGACGAGGCCGACCCCTGCCCAGAAGACGTAGTAGGCGTTTGGTTGCAGCAGCGCCACCCACAGCGGCACGCTCGCCACGGCGATGATCGAGCTGAGCGACACATAGCCCGTCAGCCAGAGACACACAACCCAGACACCCATGGCGATGACCACGGCCACGGGCGCGAGCGCCAGAAACATCCCCGCGGCCGTAGCGACGCCTTTGCCACCCTTGAAGCTGACGTAGGGCGAGAACATGTGGCCGAGAACCGCGGCGCCGCCGAGCGCGACGGGCAGCCATGGGTGCTCCGCCGCTCCCGCCCACCGCGCAAAGAACAGCACGGGAATCGCTCCCTTCGCGATATCGAACAGCGCGACGGGAATCGCGTACTTCCAGCCGAGTATGCGGTAGACGTTGGTGGCGCCCAGGTTCTTGGAGCCGTGCTCGCGGAGGTCGATCCCCCGCCCCAGCTTGCCGGCGATGTAACTGGTCGGCGTGGCACCGAGCAGGTAGGCAGCGAGAATCGCCAGGACGGCGTTCAGCGCCGGCCTCGCTTGCGCCGGAACTTGATCGTGAGCGGCGCGCCGCTGAACTCCCACGCTTCGCGGAAGCCGTTGTGCAGGTAGCGCGTATAGGACTCGGGGATGGCTTCGGGCCGGTTCGCGATGATGGCGAAGCGCGGCGGCGCGGTGCCGACCTGTGTGGCATAGAACAGCCGCACCGATTCGCCGACCGGCTGCGGCGGCTGCTGGCGCGCGAGCAGCTGCTCCAGCACGCGATTGACTTCGGCGGTGGGCACGCGCTTCTCGCGTTCATCCGCCACACTCAGGATGGCATCGAGCAGCTTCGGAACGCGCTGGCCGGTCTTGGCGGAGACGTAGTAGAACGGAATGAACTCGAGGAACGGCGCGCGCGCCTTGATGTCCCGCTCGCCGTCGCGCGCCGTGTTCGTGACTTTCTCCTCGATCAGGTCCCATTTGTTCACGGCGATGATGACGGCGGCGCCGCGGTCCCACGCGTCGTTGGCAATCTTCAGGTCCTGCACATGCATCCCGTCCTTGGCGTCCACGACGAGCAAACAGACGTCGGCCCGTTCCATCGCGCGCGTGGTGCGCAGCGTGGAGTAGAACTCGAGGTCCTCATCGACCTTGCTGCGCTTGCGGAGCCCCGCCGTGTCGATGAAGACGAGCTTGCGGCCCTGGTACTCGAAGGGCGTGTCGATGGCATCGCGCGTCGTCCCCGGCTCGGCGGCGACGACCAGTCGGTCCTGGCCCAACAGCCTGTTCACCAGACTCGACTTGCCGACATTGGGCCGGCCGACGACGGCGACATCGATCGACTCGTCTTCGTCCGCCTCCGGAGTGTCGGGCAGCAGGGACACGAGCCGGTCGAGCAGGTCGCCGCTGCTCTTCCCCACCGCCGCGGACACCGCGAACGGGTCACCGAGGCCGAGCTCGTAGAAGGCGAGCTGACGCGTTTCGTCCGGGAGGTTGTCGGCCTTGTTGACCACGAGGATCAACGGCCGTTTTACCTTGCGGAGGTACTGGGCGATCTCGAGGTCCATCGGGTGGATGCCCGACTCGATGTCGACCACGAACAAGAGCACGTCGCTGTCGGCGACCGCCTGCTCGACTTGCGAACGAATCGCGCGGTTCATGGGATCAGACGACCCAACAACCAGACCGCCCGTATCGACCAGCCAAAACCGGCGGCCGTTCCATTCCGCGGGGGCGAAGTGACGATCGCGGGTCACGCCCGGCTGGGCGTCCACGATCGCCTGGCGCCGTCCGATGATGCGGTTGAAGAGCGTCGACTTGCCGACGTTGGGGCGGCCGATGATGGCGACGGTAGGGATACTCATTTGGTCTCCACCCCGGGGCGCCGCCCCGGGGTTAGCCGCGCCCACACTACTTCGAATTCGGCTGACCCCGGGCCGGTGGCCCGGGGTTCCTGACCTTCTCCGACGAGAGCGTCCGCAAAGTCGTACGATAGCCGCACGGGCATGGGCAGCTGCGCGGCCAAGTCATGCGCCTCCAGGTCATCCATGAACAGCAAGTCGTCGTTCACAGACTCGGCGGGCAGCAGCGCGAGATCGAGGTCCGTGCGGTCGCGTAACGCCGCGAGGACGGCCTTCCCGGGAAGGAGGCCGGCCGTCGTGACCGAGGGGCCGAAGAGCGTGTTCTCGAGCGCGAGGATCTCGAAGTGCGCGCCGGTCGCCGCGGTCAGATCGGTCGCCACCTGCGGCAGCAGCGGCCCCATGGCGGTCCCCGTGACGATCCCGATGCGCTTGTCGCGCCACCCTTCCGTTTCCAGGGCGGCGTGTGCGGCCAGAATCCGTGTCTGCAGGTAGCGCACCGCGCCGACGCCGTTCTCCCGCTGCTCGAAGTCGCCGTACCACTCGGCCGGCGGCAGCGGCATGTCGGCTTGGAGATATAGATCGTCTGCACCGTAGCACCACGGCGCGCCGCGGTCAGCGACCGCACGTGCCGCGAAGTCGCCGACCGTGGCGAGCGCCGCTCGACACTCCTCGCGCGTCGGCTGGCGTACCAGGGCATGCTTGCTGAATTCCGTGAGCGCCACCGGGACCACCGAGACCGAGAGGACACCCGGGCCCAGACTATACAGGTCGCTCAAGGTGCGTACCAGCTGCGGCCCATCATTGATGCCGGGCACCAGCACTACCTGGGTGTGGAACGCAATCCCCCGCTCCACGAACCAGCGCAGCTGCGGAATGACGTCGGTCGCCTCGGGGTTGCGCAGCAGCCAGCGGCGCACGACGGGGTCGGTCGCGTGCACGGAGACGTAGAGCGGCGACAGCCTGTACTCGACGATGCGGTCCAGGTCCCACTGCTTGAGGTTGGTCAGGGTCGCGAAGTTTCCGTAGCGGAACGAGAGGCGGTAATCGTCGTCCCGGATGTAGAGGGCTTGCCGCATCCCCTGCGGGTTGCCGTCCACGAAGCAAAAGTCGCAGTGGTTGGCGCAGCGGCGGATGCGGGGCGGCTCCAGCATGACGCCCATCGGCAGCCCTTCCGGCCGTTCGACGTCGTACTCGATCTCCTCCCCCGTGGGCAGCCGGGCGCGTAGCACGAACTGCTCGTCCGCGGTCAGGAACTCCCAGTCGAGAAAGTCCTCGAGGTCCCTGCCGTTGACCGCGAGCAGCTCGGTTCCTGGGATGAGTTCGAGGGCGGCGCCCAACGAGTCGGGTGCCACCGCCTGTACGCGAATCACTGCTGACCGCCTAGAGGTTCAAGGAGTTTCTGAAGCTAACGGCGCAACTTCAACGGCTAATATCGCTTAGGAAGGGAGCCGCGGCAACCTCAATTAATACTTCATCGCTCGCACCCAAGGCGGTAACCGCCCGTACGACATGCGTTCCGGGCCGGAGTGCCCAGCGGGACTCGACGATCGGACGGCCATCGATGAACCACCGAATGGCCCCATCGCGGGGCATTGTGGAGGCGCGGAGGGCGATCGTGGCGTAACGGGAGTCCATGCCGGGAGGGATCTCGTAGCGATCGCCTGTCCGGGGAGAGACGATCTGAAATTGGCTGCCGCCGCCCCTCGCCGCCGTCGTAGTCGCCGCCGCGTCTCTCGCCGCCGGTTCTATTCGGCCGTTCTGCTCGGCCCACTCGACGTACTCCGCCGGCCACACCACCGTGCCGCCCTGATGCCAGTCGCAGTCCTTCTGCGGCGCCGTACCCGGCAGAAACCACTCGTCGAGATCCGCGCAGCCACCGGTCGCCCGCAAGCCGGACAGCGCGCAAATCCGCACCCGCGTCGCGCCGGCGGCACCGGGACTCGGGAGCTCATCCGGCGCATAGCGGCGCGCCGTTACGAGCATCGCGCGATGGAGCAGCGGTCCCGCGCCGCTCACGCCGCTCACGCCTCGCATCGGTTGCCCGTCGAAGTTGCCGACCCACACAGCCACCGTGAAGCCGCCGGTGACTCCCACCGCCCAGTTGTCGGTGAAGTGATGGCTCGTGCCCGTCTTCACCGCCGCGGGAAACGGGAAGTCGAACGGCGTCTCGACGCCGAAACCGGGAATTCGCGCGGTCGGGTCCGCGAGTATGTCGAGCACCAGGGCCGCAGATCCCGCTGAGACGAAACGATGATCTTCTGCCGATCGCTGACCAGGGCCGACACGGCGCCACTCCACCGCGTGCCACACACCGCTCGTGGCGAGACCGCGGTAACCATTGGCGAGTTCGAGCAGCGTGACGTCGCCGTTTCCGAGCGCCAAGCCCAGGCCGTAGTACTGGGCGCTGCGCGTCAACGAGCCGAATCCCGCGCCGTGCAGGACCCGCAGCAGGCTCGCGGCTCCGACCTGGTCGGCCAGCGCGACCGCAGGCACGTTGTACGAGCTCGCGAGTGCCTCCCGCGCCCGCACGGGGCCGTGGAAGCGCCGGTCGTAGTTGCGCGGCTGGTAGGGACCGGTGGATGTCGCGTAGGCGCGGGGCACGTCCGGCAACACCGATGCCGGCGTGTAGCCACGGTCGAACGCCAGACCGTACAGGAATGGCTTCAGTGCAGAGCCTGGTTGGCGCGGCGAGACGACCATATCGACCTGACCTGCCGAGTCAGCCCAGAAGTCGGGCGACCCCACCCAGGTGAGCAGCTCGCCCGTAGCGTTGTCGATCACGACGAGCGCCGCCTCACGCACGCCGCGATCCGAGAGACTGTTGACAGTGTGCCGGACCTCGGCTTCGAGCGCGGTTTGGAGCGGCAGATCGAGCGATGTGCGCCACGTTCCCCCGCTGGCCGCCGTGTCGAGCCATTGCAGCACCCGGCTCGTGAAGTGCGGCGCGAGAAATGGCGGCGTCGATCGTGGGACAACGAGCGGCTCGCGACCAGCGCGATCGAGCTGGTCGGCGGTCGCGTATCCGTGGCGGCCGATCCGGCCCAGCACCAGCGCGCGCCGGTTGCGCGCGCGATCGGGAGCGACAAAGGGGTTGTCTGTCGACGGGGCGCTCGCGAGCCCGGCGAGCAGCGCCGCCTGGCCGAGGGAGAGCCGCGCTGCCGAGGCATTGAAGTAGAGCGCGGCGGCTGCGTCGACCCCGACGGTGCCCTGCCCCAGCGGCACGCGATTCAGATACTGCTCCAGGATCTGCTGCTTGGAGAGATGCGCCTCCAGCCGCAGCGCCCAGAAGGCCTGGATCACTTTGCCGTGCCACGTGCGGCTGCCCTCCGGACTCAAGAGTCGCGCGAGCTGCATCGTGATCGTGGATGCGCCGGAGCGCACCCGCCGGGCGCGCAGGTTGTCCCTGATCGCGCGTCCCACGGCGCGCACATCGACGCCGTGATGGTCGTAAAAGCGGTGGTCCTCCCCGGCGACAAACGCTTCCAGGAGGTCGGGGTCGATCTCGGCGAGTGAGAGCCAGCGCTGCAATGAGCCATCACCCGCGCGGGTGCTGCGCAGCACCAGGCCGTTGCGGTCCTCGAGCGTGAGGCTCGCCACGCGGGGCGGCGACGTCAGCGCTGGCGGCAACGGCAGCGCAATCCAAATGCCCGCCCACAGCAGCAGGGCAGCGATCGCAACGACGAGGAATCGCATCATGGGCGAGGAGTCACCGTGAAGACGCCGCCGTCACTCCGTCCCTGCACCGCCGGGTTGTACATCTCCTCGGCGTGTGCCGGCGGCCGGACGAACGTGCCCGGCGTGGTCGCGCGCGCGACGTACGTCGCCGTGTAGCGTCCCGTCCAGAGCACCGTGGCCACGTACACCACGCGATCGTCGCGCAGCTCCTTGTGATCGAACGGCGACCACCAGCCCGCATCCCAGCTGCCGTAATACCAGCCCCACGGATAGTAGTCCGAGTCGCCCTCTGACTCTTCGCGCCGCGTCTCGGGGGCGCTGGCACCAGGCCCGGGCAATTGACCGGTCGTCCGCAGGCTCAAGTCCACGGCCTCGAGTCCCGCCGGCAACGGATCGGTGAGGGCGACGAATTGGCGGTCGGCGGGCACCGTGATCCGAAGCCGCACGCGTACCAGGGAGCCCTCGGTCACGCTGATGATGGGCTTTCCCGTTTCGTAGTCCTCGTACCAGCGCTCGACCTGAATGCCCTGCTGATCGGGCGTGACGGGGCGTTGACGCGGGACTTCGTGCACCGTGACGTAGAAGAAAAGGGGCGTGCTGCTCGGCGTCGCGGCATCCGTGGCCCGAACGTTGAGGACGACGCGCTGACCGCCACCAGGAGCATTCGAGACCGCTCCCGTGAGCGGGCGCGTTACTTCGCGCAGGGAGTCGCCACGCGAGCGGAACACGACCTGATTCCCCCCCCCGGCTCGCACTTCGTAGGCCCGTTGTGCCGCGCGAGTCTGCCGAGCAGTGAAATCGGCAAGCGCGGCGGCCGCGGTCCCGAAGTCCTGCGTATTCCAATACCACCACCCGCCCCCGTTACCTCGCGTCTGCTCGACCAGCGTTTCGACGAGGGGACCGATCAGCGCGTTGGTCGAATCGACAACCAGGGTTGCGGACAGGAGTCGCGCCACCGGCCGCTGACTAGAGGGAAAGTAGAACCAGTAACCGCGCCGCGCGGAGTCCGGCAGCACGGCCCGGCGACCTTCCACCCGCAGGGACGCCCAGATCGGTGAGATCAACAGTCGGGCTGCGCCTCGAGCGCCACGCCGGGCCATCATTTGCGCCAGTCGCAGCCGGTCTTCCCAGGCGAGCTGCGCCGCCTGGCGGTACAGCTCGTTCTCGGTGGGCAAATCGGGCTTTCCCACTCGGCTCAGGAAGTCTGCAGCGGCGACCTGCTCCGTCAGGACCACGCGCAGGTTCGAGTACCACGAGGCGATGGGCGCCATGATGGTGCTGCGCTCATGCGCACTCCGATACAGGTAGTTGCTCAGCCGTGCGAGCACCGAGTCGCGTACGGGGATGCCGGCGTCGCGCGCCGCCAGAAGCGCCTCACCAGCGTATGCACTCAGCCACGGTGTCGTCCAATCTTCGGCCGACCAGAGCCCGATGCCTCCGTCGGGCCGCTGGCGCGCGCTCAACACCGCGACGCCCTGCTCGATCTCCGCGCGCGCACGCTCGGTGGTCAGGCCGGTGAGCGGCGCGACCGGCGCGGCCCGATAGATCGCGATCGACGGCAGCATTTCGGAAGAGATCTGCTCGGAGCAATCGAACGGATACACCGCCAGCCAGCGGTAGCTCCCCGCCAGGACTGCGAGCGGGGTCGTGCCGATACCGAACTCCAGCCGCGAACGGTCCGGATCGACCGGCTCCGGGAAATCGATCGCGATAGTGGTCGTGTCGATGACGCTGCCGGTGACCGTGTAGGCCCGCGGCGTGTAGACCGGCCGTCCGGCCAGGCGCACCAGCACTGCGTCGGAATCGTTCTGCGACGCGACGTCGAAGCGGAAGGTCGTGGAATCCGCAGTCGTGTCCCGGAAGGCGAACCGGACTTCGCTGCCGCGTCCGGGCGCGAGGATCACGGTGCGTGCGGCCGCGCCGGTCCGCACCACGCCTTTCGCGTCAGAGCGCACGGTGACCGTCGGCGTACCACCGGCGCGCTGGTTCACCACAACGCCGGCGGTGAACGCGTCGCCGGAGCGCAGGAATCGCGGCAGCGCGGGCCGCGCCAGCAACGGGCGCGTCACGAGCAGCGGGGATTCGCCATGGCCGTAGCGGTCGCCCGCGGTGACCGCGACGGCCATGACGCGGAACGTCGTGAGGTTGTCGGGCAGCTTGGCGACGGCGACTGCCGCGCCGCTGGAATCGGTCTCGACGTCGCCGAGGAAGAACGCCGTGGCGGCAAAGCGGGAGCGCAGAATGTCTCCACCCGCCAGCCCTCCGCCGCCGCCGGGCTCCTGTTCGCCCTTGATCGACGTGCCCTCCTGCTCCAGCACCTGCGGCGCGATCGCAATGAGGTTACTGGCGAGCCGGAGGCTGACGCCGCGCGGCCGGTACAGCAGGTCGAGCGGGTCGGGTGTCTTGTAGCCCGTCAGCGATAGCACGCCTTCGTCCACGGCCCAGAGCGTGACCTC
>Ga0137418_10006510_pt1 | contig 10748 bp, 11 predicted proteins | sample CZODoug3_1_2_16f_FD_122242 | JGI IMG/M metagenome (GOLD analysis project Ga0137418, IMG submission 122242) | Vadose zone soil fungal communities from Angelo Coast Range Reserve, California, USA - CZODoug3_1_2_16fungal (Hybrid Assembly) | ecosystem: Environmental > Terrestrial > Soil > Vadose... | reverse complement strand
ATCCAGTGGACACATTTGGGAGGCGATCGAAAAAATTTAAAAAACCACTTGACAGATCTACTCAGATGTCTGAAGGAGTCCGAGGCAGAGTACGCGAAGCTGACGTAGTGTCCTGGATTTAGTGCTCGAAGGAAGTTGGTACCCGACCGGTCAGGGTCCTGAGGCGGCCCTTCGGACTTTGAACGGACCGAAAATCTATCGAATGATTCAAGCAAGCGCTACATAACCTGGCCGCAGGTTACGAGGTACTGCCCGGCCCGGAGTGGGCGGCCCGAAGGGGCGAATCGCCTAGCATTGTGCTAGACTGTGCCGGAAACACTGGGACCCCCCGCCCGTATTGCTTTCCCTGAGTGAAGCTCACCAAGGAGTACGACGATTTTTCAAATTCCTCGAAGGAGACAAATAATGAGAATCACTAAGCTGTTGTTGATTTGCATGTGCTGCGTCATGGTTTCGCCTACGGTTTGGGCCCAAACGGTAAATAGCCAGGCCAAGCCTGGCATCCTGGGATACCTGGATCCTCACACTGGTGCATTTCGTCCTGTCCCGGCAGCGGCCGAAGAAGCTCTTGACGTTGCTGCTGCAGCAGCAGCGACATTCACAGGGACAGTAAATGTCACGCTCACAATCACTCTTAAGACCACCGCTCTCACCAACATCACCTGCTCGCTGGACGTCTCCGCGGTTGATGCTATTACGACCGGCGGGCGGTTCTTCGGCGAGTCGGACACCGTGGCCGCCACCGGAACTGGGACCACACGGACATGCAAGCTGTCGATACCCTATGCCTGGAGCCTGTTAACCCAAGCTAGCGACAATATGACCAGCACCTACGTGGTTTTCGGGACCACAGGCACCACCGGACTGCCACAGCGCACCAGTTCTCTCTCTCCACTCGACACTAGGAAAGTGCCAGCAAACGGCGCGATAACTGCCCTGACTGCTGCTGTCACCCTCTAAACACGCGGGCGGGTCTGAAATATGACCCGCCTTTTTTTCTGCAGCCGGGATGTTCGTTTTGGGGATCGCACATCATCGCCTCCGGAATGAAAGTGTGGCGGCAGACAGCTCGATCGACCTCGAAAAACTGAGACCTGCCCGGCGCTGCAAAGCCCGTCAGTTCCGCGCGTGCGGATTTCCCTCCGGCCATATTCCTTCATCATCGCAGTTGAAATCAGCGTCCAGTTGAACGGCAGGAGAGCGGCTCGCGAGTGAAAAGGGTCCTTCTCGTGAGACGGCCCCTTTGGCTTCATGCTGGGACGTCGGGAGTATCATTGTGGATGACACGTCGCGATGCAAGCGAATATTAGAAGCGGGGTTCTGGTTTGTTCTGGAGTTCATCGCCCACTGGGTTCTCCTCTAAGAATCTGGCCCGAAACGCTGTTGAGGCACGCTGGGCGAAGAAGCGTAGAGGGAAGACAAACCATGGCGACTGTAGTCGAAGTGAATGACGAAGTTCACCCCCACCGACATAATGGCCGCTTCGTAGTTGTCAGTTTCCGCAGTTCTCGCAGTGCCGTTCCCCGCCAACCCGGTTCTAGCAAGGGGAAAAGACGGGATTCCAGATTTCCTGAATTCCGGAGACCCGTCGCTCCCGTCGAAATTACCCACTGGGCGCCGGGCGCGCACCCCGCTTGACTAGCGGCCTGCTATGCTTGTACCTTGCGGCGTTGTCTGGTTCTAGATTGCACATGCTGCCCAAAATATCTTTTGTCTGCGACGCTTACGCAGTCGCGTGGAGGGTCTTGTGAGTTCTCGAAGCTGGATTGCGCTAGGTTTGTGCACTCTGTTGGCCACCCCATCGTTCGCTGACTTCCGCTATGCCGAAACCACCCAGATCACTGGCGGCAGCGTGGTGGGCATGATGAAGCTCGCTGGAGCTTTCAGCAAAGACGCCAAAAAGGCGATGGACCCGGTCACTTCGACGGTCCTGGTCCAGGGCAACCGCATGGCCCGCATCAACCCGGATCACACGGAGATCATCGATCTCGATAGGGAAACCATCACCACCATCGATCATGGCAAGAAACAGTACACGGTGGTGACGTTCGCGCAGATGAAGCAGCAGGTGGAAGAAGCCCAGAAAAAAGCACAATCGCAGCAGGCCAAGGGAAAGCCCCCGCAACCGCAGGGTAGCGATGCTCAGCCTCCGAAGATGAACTTCAAAGTGAACGTGCGAAACACCGCTGCCACCAAGAATGTCGCGGGACTGGATTCGAAAGAGTCGATCCTCAGCATGGAACTGGAAGCCACCGACCAGCCATCGGGACAAAAGGGAAGCCTTGCCATCACCAACGACATGTGGCTGGCTCCCGAGATTCCCGGGTACAGCGAGGTCCGGGATTTCAACGAGCGCTTTGCACGGAAGATGGGGATGGTTTTCGGCGACGCATTTAAGCCAGCGATGGCTGCGATGCAGCCTGGTTCCGCAGAGGGCATGGCCGAAATGGTGAAGGAGATGTCCAAGCTCAAGGGCGTACCCGTAATGCAGGTGATGCGCATGGGAGCAACCGCGAATGGCGAGCCTCTCCCCGCCGCCTCCGAAGCCCCCTTGCCGGCATCGAATGGGCCTGCAATGCCGAGCGCTGGCGATGTAGCGAAGCAGAGTGCAACCTCGGCAATTGCCAGCAAGCTCGGGGGATTCGGGGGCTTCGGGAGAAAGAAGAAAGATCCGGCGCCGGACCAGCCGGCGCCGGAACAATCGCAATCAGGCCAGACTGCCACGCCCACACAGAGTGTGCTGATGGAGTCAAGCACGCAATTAACCAGTTTCTCGTCGGCCCCCGTCGATTCGTCTCAGTTCAATGTGCCTGCTGGGTATGCGCTGGTTGCTGTTCCGGACAGCAGATCGTCTACCCACTGAGGGTCCTGCGAGCGAGCAGATAATTTCACAATCGCCGGAAAGGGGCCTGAAAACGGTGCGAATTACGCACGGCAACCACGCCCACTCAAGGGTGAGTGGCTAAAATGTCTTAGAGGGGCGCCCTCTTAATAATGCGATTGCAGCAGTCCGAATCCTGATTTGGACGTGCTGGTTTACCACTGTTGCGTACGCTGATGGAACGCGAGAAAATGCGCAGACGTATGAAAATCAGGATTTCCCTTCTTGTCCTTGCAGCACTCGCAATTTGGGCTTTCCATTCTGCGGCCGCGCAAAGCAAGCCAGACAGTGCATCGTCCAAAATTCTTGCATTCGAGAACAAATGGAATGCGGCGTATAAGCGTGGGGATGTTGCGACCATGGAATCTCTGCTGGCTGACGACTTCATCATCACCGCAGAAGACGGGAGTACATTTAGCAAATCTGGATACATCGCGCACAATGGGGCCTCTGCCCTCCACGTAGAGATTACAGAAATGTCGGGTCTGAATGTTCGAATGCACGGGAACGCGGCTGTTGTCACCGGTGCGTATCACGAAAAAGGTATATCCAAGGGTAAACCCTACGAATACCGCGACCGTTTCACGGATGTCTGGATGAACATAAACGGCAGGTGGCAGGTTATCGCTTCCCACTACAGCATTCCGGCCGACTAGCAATCCGGACACGCTACAGCCGTCGTCGCGAACCGGGAGGATGGGTATACAATCATCGCCGTTCTTGAAGTCGAGAAGCAGATTCCGGTTTACAACGTTCCCCCCCCACTTTATAGTGCCCGCCATGAACACAACTCTTTATTGCAATAAGTGTGGCGCGCCCAATTCTGTTGAGGCGCAATTCTGCAGCCGCTGCAGCAGTGCCCTGAACCCCCTTCCCGCGGCCCGGAGCCCGGCTGCGGCTGGCCCGTACACGCCCGTAGGGGCCGCAGCAGTTGGATATGGAGGGTTCTGGATTCGAGTCGTCGCCTTCATCATCGATGGGATTATCGTGCGAGCGGTGGCGTGGCCGGTTAGCATGATTTTCGGTTTGGGCGGGTTGGCGGGAATGATGGGTGGTTTTCCGCACGGTGCTCCGGGCTTGCATCTGTTCGGTAGCGGTGTCGTGTTGATGCTGGTGATCTTCGGCTCCTGGCTCTACGAGGCTTTCATGCTCAGCTCTGCCTACCAGGCGACGCTAGGAAAGATGATTTTTGGGATGAAGGTCACCGATCTTTCCGGCAACCGCATCTCGTTCGCGCGCGCCACCGGAAGGCATTTCGCGAAGTGGCTTTCGGGAATGGTCTTGGGCGTCGGCTACATCATGGTCGGATTCACCGAGCGCAAGCAAGGATTGCATGACATGCTGGCCGGAACGTTGGTGCGGCAGTAGAGGACTGATTCACCACAGAGTCACGGAGACACAGCGCTGAAACTACGCCGATGTGGCCGGACTGGTCTACCGAACAGCTTTGAAATATCGTAATTCCATCCCACGCGATTGATACGCGCGGGTTCTGAGTGCCATCGCCCGGTTTCGCCAGTGATCAGGAGCGTAGTCGATATATCATTCCGACGGACCATGGACACTCTCGACCCAGTCGCGGAATGGCAGCGCCTCTCCGAGCTTTATCGCCGGATGAGTGACAACGAGCTGCTGGTCCTCGCCCGACAAAGCTCCGAATTAACCGATACCGCCCAACAAGCTCTTGGGCAGGAGGTGTCCCAGCGCGGGCTGAAGCTGCAGCCCGAGAAGCCTTTCGCTCCTCCGAACCCCGAGCCGCAGACTGACTCCCCTTACGCCGAGGACCGAGAATTGATCGAGATCTGTACCGTATGGAGCTTGCCGGATGCGCTTCAATTGCAGACGCTGCTGGATAGGGCGGGCATTCCGTTTTTCATGGGACCGGAGAAAGCGACGGGCGTCGATGCCGTGACTTCGAATTTCGTCAATGGCGTCAGTGTGCAAGTCATGCGCATCGGTTTACCTTGGGTCCGCGGGGCACTACAGAATTACACGCCAGCGAACGATCCAAGTCCAAGACAGGAAGAAGAACTTGGCGAACTTCCGGTGCGCTGCCCAGAATGCCATTCCACAGAAGTCATCTTCGAGGGTCTGCTCGCTGATCCGGCGACCGCGACGGACAAGTCTCCTCCCCAATACGAATGGACCTGCGATTCATGCGGTCACCAGTGGAAAGATGACGGCATCGTAAAAGAGGAATGAGGAATAAGGGTAGAACCCCGCGGTACACTCATAATCAGTATCGGATATTGACCAGGCGCATGCTCTCCGCTTGCCTTGCCGTTCTCGTGTGCCCCGCGTTTGCTTCCCAGACCAGCAGCGCTTTTGCTCAGCAGGCCGCTGCAACTAAGCCGCTGCTGCTGGTGACATGGTTTGGCACTGGCGCGATTGTGCTACCCGTTGGGCCCCTTTCCATCTAACACGGGCGTATAATTTTGTGCCGGCTTTTCCGCGCTCAAGGGGAAATCCAGGGGGGCCACCATGGCGTTTACGCAACCGGTAGTTGTTCGCCGCAATTCGAAGTGCGTGCTGTTTTGTCTGATGGCCTTCTTTATGATCGTGGTCCGAGCCCAGGCTGAGCTGGCACCACGCTGGGAACACGCTGTGAGCTTCGGTGGCGGCGGATCTGACACTGGTGCCGCCATCGGGATTTCCAAGTATGGCGAACATTACGTCGCCGGTTCGTTTTCCACCGTCGCCAACTTCGGAGGCAAGTCCCTTACCTCCGCTGGCGGCGGCGACATTTTTCTTGCCAAGTACGAGTGCAACGGTCAGCTGCTTTGGGTACTGCAAGCGGGTGGCTCCGGTGACGATTCCGCCAACGACCTCGCGTTCGATGCCGGAGGGAACATTTATGTTACCGGCTGGTTCGTGGGTCCGGCCTCGTTCGAGTCTCTGGGCGGTCAACCCAAAACCGTCTCCGGCGGTGATGAAACCGTCTTTGTCGCAAAGTATAGCCCGGCGGGTAAGCTGGTTTGGCTGCGTACCGGCACCGTTGGGTTCGTCGCCATCAACCGCGGTCATGCGGTTGCGATTGATCCGAATGCACATGTTTTATACGTTGCAGGAGTGTCGCAGGGTGAAACCGTTTTCTCTTCTACTGGCGGGACAACCCATACCGTTCCAGGCCCCCGAAGCTGGCACATGTTTCTGGTGAAATATGACCTGAATGGGAACTTCGGTTGGGGAGAGTGGAATGAAGCCTCGCCAAACAGTATTCCGCACGGCCTTGCCTTGGATTCAGACAGCGCTTACGTAGCGGGTTGGTTCGAAGGCGTAGCCACATTCCACAGTCACGATGGTCTTGACCAGACCGTTACCGGACGGAGCGAACCAGTCCAGAGCTCCCCTGACTATCCTGGTGATGCCTTCGTCGCAAAGTATGATAGTCAGGGAAACTTGCAGTGGGTGAACGACATCGGAGGTTACAAGGCGATCGCCACTGGTATCGCCGCAAGCAGCGATGGCAGGATTGCGGTTACCGGTTTCATAGGAAACATCAACACCGGGACAGCCGAGCAGGCCAAGACCGTCCTCACTTCGCAGCCCGGCGGCAGCAGTATCAACCTTGGCGGCGGCCATTTCACCACACCTTACAATCGCGACGTATTCATCGCGACTTACAACAGTGCGGGCGTCCTGCAGAGCGCCCGCCGCCTAGGAGGTGTGCGGCAGGACGGGGGCAGCGGAATTGCTTACGACGGGGCGGGGAACTTATATGTGGCAGGAGTTTTCAGCGGCACGTTGCACGTTGGCACACACGTACTGACCGGGAGCAAGACCAGTAACCTCTTCGTCCTGAAGTTCGCCGCAGGCAGGCTGGCATGGGTGAAGTCCGCAGACGGGGCCGGAACTCAGGCCTTTGAAGTCAATCCCAGGCTCGCCGTTGACCCGACCGGCAGGGTCTGGGTAACTGGTCCGTTCACCGGAGACGCAACGTTTGGTGGCACGACTTTACATAGCACAGGAGCGGAGGATGTTTTCGTCAGCGAATTGAAATGAAGCCGGGGATACCAGTCGAAACGAATTGACATCACGCGTCAGCGGCGCGGTTATTACTTATCAGTTAACCGGGTATACTAAGTCGTTAACCTGGGACATTTTCGTAATACCCCCAGACCCCACGCCCGCTGCGTGGGTCGCACGCCATTCATAGACCCAAGCGACGGGCAGCGTGAAGGTGATTTTGCGCCAACAACCGCATACATTCCTGTTTGCCCACTCGTCCAGAGTCATGCTTCCGTTGTGCACTGGTGAGGGCGGAAACGCTACTCACTGGGAGTGGAGCAGCTGGACCACCTCAACGCTTGGCTTCCGCCCGGCGCATTAAGAAAGAGATGTCGTCCACTCTGTATAGGACGTTGTCTCCTGATGCCTGAGTCGCTGGAACTTTGCCGGCACGGACGGCCTCGAAGGCAGTCACCAGACGTGAAAGTACCGACGGGGGAGCGATGGGGACGTTGTGGGCGCCGAGGACAGTCTTAATCTGCGGCGTCAGAGCGGCAAGTCGCCGGATCGAGGCACCATAGGCTTCGAGATTGGTTTCCGGACGGTAGAGCCAGATGGGCCCGGGATAATAGGTGTCACCCGAGAAGAGCAGGCTGTTCGCACGATCGAAAAGCGAGATGGCGTCCGGTGTGTGGCCTGGCGTGGCGATGACTTCCAACCATCGCCCGCCCAGATCGATGCGATCACCATCATGCTTATAGGCCGTGATCTTCCAGGGCGGGGTCGCGTAAGTCTTGGGATCAAACCTTTTCGGTAGCTGGCCACAAATCTGATCGGGCGCGAGTTCGGCTTGCGCGTCTTCCCGCGAGCCTTGCGCATTCTTACGGGTGAACTCGGTGTCCATGCCGTAGATTGTCTCGAACTGCCAGTTGTCGCCGACGTGATCGTTATGAGTGTGGGAGTTCAGCACAACGATCGGCAAGCGGGTCAGCGCGGCGGTAACTTTCCTTAGGTCACTGATTCCCATCCCGGTGTCAAAAAGTAATGCCTGCTTATCGCCCACAATGAGATAACTGATCGTTTCTTCGAATTGATGCGGTTCGTAAATGGCGTAGATGGCGGGTGCGACTTTGTAGACTTCATACCAAGGATCGCCGATTTGCACACGCTGCAGGGTTGCGTATTCTGGGCGCGGAAGTGTGCGGCACCAATCGGGAATCTTCGTCTGTGCAAACAGGGCTGCTGAGAGAGCTAAAGACAGGACGAACGCGATGCGTAGTGTCTGCAGCGATTGCTTCATAGAAACCTTCCAGTCCAGACCAATGTCGTGTGCACGGTAGACTTCAGCCATGCCGCCGGCCTGAGAGGTGCCATGGTCTCGTGCCGGCCGAGTCCGGCGCTCTGAACCGGCGCCGGTCGGAAGGGGCCGATCTGCAAGTTGTTGTAGCTCCACCACGTGCATCCGTCTCAACCTCCGGACAGACCGTCACTCGACCGCGCGACGCTTGCCTGCTCCTCCATCGTTGAACGTTCACGCCATCACGAGGAGCAGTAGCGGTCGTTACTCGACAATCGGCGCTCGTATTCCCTAAGCAGCCAAAAACCTAGAGTGACTTCGAAGATAAAAATTGGCACAAAGTAGATTGGGATCACGACTGCCACCAAACTGGGGAACACCATGATGGCCAAAGTGACGATTGCCAGCACCAACGACGAGAAGATTCCCCAAGCGGCCAGTGCTCGAGGGATGTAGCGCGACTTGAACCACAAATAGGCGAAAACCGTCGACCCCAGTCCGAAAAACACCAGTGCGATGAGATATCCTGCGTCGTGTGCGCGGACGAACGTGTACGCCAGCGCCTGTACCTGCTTCGCGTCAAACGCGCGCAGGTAATCCTCGCCACTCAGCAGCCTCAAGGCCACAAAATCATTCAAGATGATCAGCGCAAAAATGGCGCATTCGACCAGCCGCCCGAATGCCGCAAGTAAGGCCACATTTCTGTTGATGGGCTTGAGTACGACGTAAAGGGCCAACAACAATATGACGCAACCCGCGAACGTGATCAGGTTGCTAACGATGCCGAGTCGAAAAAGCCGTTCCGACGCCACAATATTCACGGCGGTCTGCGCGGCATCGCCGAGAACGATCAGTCGGCCACGCGCATAGAACTCTGCAAAGTTCGCAGTAACCATCGTGAACAGGTAAAGGAAGCCGGCGACTTTGGCAGCGGTATGTTGTGCCGGCTCCAACCGGCTGGGCAATACAGACGAGCTCATACTCTTTACCCCCATCGCAAGCGATTGAATCAGCGGTACAGCGCGCAAACGATCGCCATTGCGTTTTCTACCAAATGCCGACAGACACATGCTATACATTCAGTCTCGCCGACGGCTATGGGGGACTAATCGCCACACGTGCCACTCTCGCGAATCCGAAGCCCCCTTCTTCATGCCGCTTCCTGCCGACGGAGCTGGCGCTGCTGCCGAGTCGCTGCCTTACCCCGAAAGCCGGGAGATCACATTCAACAATTTCTGCGAGCCCTGCGACAAAAAGGCGGAAGCGCGTATCACGCCCGAGGAGCGGGCTGCCCGGCAGCAGCGGTCAGCTGCAGTGAATCGGGAGATTGAGAACTTAAAAGCAACCGGGCCCCTCGGGGCACTGGGCATGGGGAATGTGGTGAAGCTGGGGAAGCAAGCGGCACAGGAAGAGGAACGGTTGCGGGAAGAGGAACGGCGTAAACAGCGGCCAGAAAGCTATACGCGCATGAACTGGAATGAAATGAATCTGGCGCTGGCGAATGTTCATGGCTCCGGAGGACGGCCCCCGGAAATGCCCGAGTATCTCATCATCCGCGGAACGGTTTCACGCGTCGACGTGAGTCCGCCGGCGCCGCATAGCGCCCGAACTGAAGCACCCTATTCGACCGGAAATGCAGGAGCTTTTATGAACGGTATGAAAAAACATCTGATGGCTACGTTCCTGTCGGCGACCATGCTTTTGACAAGTGCGGCGCAGGCCATGGAAATACAGCAATTCGACAGCATGGCTGGTGAGGATCAGGACGAGTATGTTGCAGAACTCATCATAGGTGCGCAAAAGGTCTTGAAAGACGCGGGCAAACCCGACCTTGCCGAGCAGGTGCATACGCTTTTTACGAAGGTAAATCGTGGCAGTAAGTTCTCGCTTGGCAGAGGAGAATTTGAAAGAAATCTGGCGCGGTTTCGTGCCGATGACGCAGAAAATGCCGAGAAAAATCCCAAAGACCCACGGATTGAGGTAGAAGACGCAATGGCTGTGACTGAAGAAGAACCACATTGAATTGCCCGACACCTTCTACACCGTCAACAAGGATTTCAAGCCCAAGTACCCACCGCAAGGAAAAGAGACAAAAGAGAAGCAGAACTGAGTCGCGCGGATTGCCGCATGAGCCTGTGGAAATCAAACAGCCCACTACCGTCCCGCCGCTGATCTTGACTTTCTGCGCTCTTACCGTTTACTAGATTCATGGCCATTTGTTCGGCTTTTGTAACGGCGCGGCAAAAGGCGGGCAAATCGGGCCGGAGTGAGGAAATGATAGCTCCCGATGAATTACCCCGAGGAGCACCAAGGCTCAATTGAAGCGCGGCGATGCCCACGGTATGAGTTCGACACTGAAATCCACGTTGCCACGTTCGGAAAGGAAAAACAGGAAGTTATGCGCGGTCGGGCGCTTAATATCAGTGAAGCCGGTGTGGGCGGTTTATTCGTGACTGGATGGGACGCGGGCACGGCTGTGAATCTCAAGTTCTCTGTACCAGTTGTGAGCAATCCTCTTAGTGTTGATGCAGTTGTACGCAGTCGCTCCGACTATCGCTATGGGTTTGAATTTGTGGACCTGAATCCTGTCCAACGCGAGATTATCGGCAAGACCTGTAGAAC
>Ga0137418_10006509_pt1 | contig 10749 bp, 7 predicted proteins | sample CZODoug3_1_2_16f_FD_122242 | JGI IMG/M metagenome (GOLD analysis project Ga0137418, IMG submission 122242) | Vadose zone soil fungal communities from Angelo Coast Range Reserve, California, USA - CZODoug3_1_2_16fungal (Hybrid Assembly) | ecosystem: Environmental > Terrestrial > Soil > Vadose... | reverse complement strand
GATTGCGCTTCGGGATTTTTCATGAAGGTGTTCCAGACGAGTCCGGTGCGATAATTTTCGGCCATTACCATGGTGATGCCAAGATCGATGCCGAGGACGTCGGTGTCGTACCAGCCGGTGAGCGGGTTGAACGCGTCAACGTAACTGTATTTGCCCCAGGCTTTGGTTCCGTAGGCGCCACGGATTGTGCGCAGCACGCGAATGCAATCGGTGTACAAGAAGGGCAGCGAGCCTCCCGTTGCGCAGGGCACGATGCTGCCATCAAGCGGCCCCTGCGGCGGCGGGCCGCCCCAGGCCGTGTAACCCTTCGCATAATCGGAAGCAGAAATTCCCCAAAGATCGTCCGAATAATCACTGAATTGCGATTTCAGCGACAAGCAGAAAAGTTTGTGCGCCTTTGTCGCGGTGATCGAATTATCAAAATAATTTGCGTACGCATCCTTCTTATTCCGGAAATCGAACCACGCTTGCGAATACTGGTGCGTGAAGAGCGGGTCATTGCCCGAAATGTAAGTCAGTCCCTGGTAAGTAATCGTCGGACGCGTCCACGCATTCCAGCTATCCGGTGAAACCGGATTGGTCGTGGAGCCGATGCCCAGCAGGTAGATCATCATCAGCTCGCAATAGTGTTCCCAGCGGGCGGCCAAAAAGCCGGATTCCGGCATCCAGCCCATCGAAAACGTGGGGCCTCCGTTCATCATCCAGGGCCAGTCCACCTGCGCATAAATCTTTGTCGCCAGATCCTGAATCGTCGCGTCCTGAAAATATTGGCGTGCCGTCAGCACGCCGCAAAGCAGCAGGGAAGTATCGATCGAGGAAAGCTCGCTTTGCGCCCACCGCTGCCCTGTGTTCATGTCCACGAAGTGGTAGTAAAAACCATGCACGTTGGGCATCTGCTGGTAGATGAACTGCAGCGTGTTGCGAACCCGCGTGACGATGTCCGCAGTCTTGGCGTAACCCCGGGAATCCCCGATGCAAAGCGCGGTCAACCCAAAGCCGGTCGCGGCAATGCTGGACATCGTGCGGGTGTCGTTGCCGTTCAGAAACGCGCGATCTTTCACCTGTCCCGTGGCGGGATTGGTTTCATTCCAGAAAAACTGAAAGGAACCTCGCTGCAGATCATCCAGCAACTGCGCGTCGGTGCCCTGGAATGGCGTGCCACTGGAATTCTGAGGGTGCTGCGAGCCGCTGTTACAACTCAACAGGGAAGCAAATGGCGCCACCGAAAGGTACGCCCCGCACAATCGCAGCCATTCTCTGCGGCTTGGTTCGTGGATTTTCACTAAGGAATACCTCGCTATTCGACGATTTCCAATTCCGCCGGCAGCCCGCGAGAGGAGTCCGGACTGATCCAGAGTTGGACGCGGCTCGGTTCCACTCTCTGATTATTTTGCATATCCCACAGGGAAAAAGCTTCAGCGCCAAGCGGGAAACTCACCGTCTGGCTCTCGCCAGGAGCAAGCGAGATGCGTTTGAAGCCCACAAGCTTGCGAACCGGTTCTTCCATGCTGGTGCCAATCAGCCGGACATAAAGTTGGACGACCTCGTCGACCGCGCGCTTTCCCGTATTCTTCACGTTCGCGGTCGCGGTTGCGTGCGGCGCGTTGTCCGCCGCCGCTCGCCGCAGACTCGCGTTTAAAGCCGATGCGTTCAGCTTCGCGGAATCCACTTGCGTCTTGGAATACTCGAGCGATGAGTAAGAAAGTCCGAAGCCAAACGGAAATTGCGGGCTATTCAGCTCGTCGATATAACGTGAAATATATTTTTCCAGAGAATTTCTCGGCGGATGTGTCAAGTCAACACCGTCCGCCGGGCGGCCGGTGTTGAGCGCATTGTAATAAATTGGGATCTGCCCCATCGTTCGCGGCCAGCTCACCACCAGCCTCCCGCTTGGTGCAACATCACCAAACAGAACCCGCACGAGCGCCGGGCCGGCCTGGATTCCGGGAAACCACGCGGCCACGATCGCGGGCACATGTTCAAATGCCCAGGGAAGCGTAAGTGGCCTTCCACTGAAGAGCAACAACACCACGGGTTTTCCCGTGGCAGAAACCTTCTCCAGCAACTCCTGCTGTCGCCCGGGCAAGTTGAGATGCGCCCGCGAAGCCGCCTCTCCGGTTTGCTCTGTGGCTTCTTCTCCCAGGGCCAGGAGCACCACATCCGCTTGCTGCGCCGTCTCCACCGCTTTTTGTATTTCCGCGTCACTCGAAGTTTGAAATTCTCCACCCCTCGCATAGTGGATTTTTTCCGCGCCGACTCTTTGCACCAGCGCCGTCTTGAGCGTCACAACATCCTCCGGGCGTCCCCGCCCCGCCCAGGCCCCAAGCATATTTTTTGCGTCGTCGGCCAGTGGCCCGATCAAGGCGATGGTTCCGGATTCGCTGCTAAGAGGCAAAATCGGCCGAGACCCTGCCACGGAATTCTTCAACAAGACGAAAGAACGTTCAGCCGCTTGCCGCGCGGCATCCACGCGTTCCTTGGGAAGCGCTCCGTGAATCTCCCGCGATTCGTCGGTGAAGGGATCTTCAAACAAGCCCAACGCAAATTTCACGCGAAGCACATCCCGCACAGCCGCGTCGAGCCGCGCTTCGGAAACCTTGCCGCTCTTCACCAGATTTGCCAGGTGCTGATGGTAAGAATCGCTCACCATGTCCATGTCAATACCGGCGGTCATCGCTTTTTGCGCGGCCCCCGCCTTGTCCCGCACGATTCCGTGCCCAACCAATTCCCCGACGGAAGTCCAATCGCTCACCACCAGGCCGGGGAACCCCCACTCATTGCGCAGAATCCCGGTCAAAGTGAAGGGATTCGCGGTAGCCGGCAGCCCGTTGATCGTGTTGAAAGAACTCATCAGAGAAGCGCTGCCCTCGCGAAGAGCCGCGTAGAACGGGGGAAGATAGACTTCCCTGAGCGTGTGTTCGGAGATCTCCGCTGTATTGTAGTCGCGCCCGCCTTCCGCCGCCCCGTACCCGACGAAATGCTTGACGCAGGCCGCGATGCTCTCTTTATCGCTCAAGTTTTTGCCCTGATACCCGCGAACGTAGGCGCGCGCCATCACGCTGCCGAGGTAAGGATCTTCGCCGGCTCCTTCCACGATGCGGCCCCAACGCGGGTCTCGCGCGATGTCCACCATCGGAGAAAATGCCCAGCGAATACCCGCCGCCGACGATTCCTGGGCCGCAATACGCGCGTACTTTTCCACGATGGATGGGTCCCAGGTGGAGGCCAGTGCCAGGGGCACGGGGAAGGTCGTCCGAAATCCGTGAATCACATCCAGCCCAAAAAGCAGCGGAATGTGCAGCCGGGATTTTTCCACCGCGATATGTTGATATTGGTTCGCGGCATGCGCGCTATCCAGATTGAAAAGCGAACCGACTTCTCCCCTGGCAATCATGCTCGGATAATCCGCCCTTCCGGCACTCGGGCCAGTCGGTGCGCCGGATGAGTATTGCGCCAGTTGCCCGACCTTTTCGTCGAGCGTCATCTGTTTCAAGAGCGATTCCACGCGCCTCTCGATGGCGGGATCCGTCAGGGGAGAACGCGTGAGAGCAACGGGATTGCTCGCCGGTTCGGGTGCCTGCGCCAGTGCCGTCTCGAACGGGCTAAAACTTACAAAGGCAAAGAGAAACGTTGCGACGAAGCGCGATTTGCGGAGCCATTGGCAAGAATTCCAGGACATGGGAGGAAACCCTCAGCGGAATATGAAATTGCTTACGGCGAAGTAGGCACGAATTGTAAATCCAACTTCCTGCCTGGGTGTCAGATCACCATTCATTCCGGACATACCTCCAAAAGGCGGTGCAGCCTTCCGCGGACGCCACGGCTTTCAGCAATCGGCGCGATTCGCCGCTCACCCCTGGGGAGAGCCGCAGATTGCCGGTCTGCATGCCGTTTGCTAAATCGATTTAGCAGGTGGATTCTATCATAATTTCAAAGAAAGAGACCGGCGATCTGGTTGTAAATTGAGGCGCGGGCGTGTTGTCCGCGGAGCCTCGTTGTGTCAGACTACGGCACGTCAACTTCCATGGCCCACGCTAAGAAACTGCCGCCAGATCATTCTGGAGAGCCCGCAGGCGGTTCGATCAGCATGAAGGCTCTTGCGGAACACTTGGGCCTTTCCACAGCCACCATTTCGCTGGTGATCAACCGGTCGCCGGGTGCCAAGTCCATCCCTCACACAACTCAAGAGCGAATCTGGGCCGCGGCGCGCCAGTTCAAGTATCGTCCGAATCTCATGGCTCGTTCTCTCCGGCAAAAAAGGAGTTTCACCATTGGCGTGATGGTGCCGGAAATCAGCGAAGGCTATTCCTCAATGGTTTTATCCGGCGTGGAAGATCATCTTTTCCAGGAAGGCTACTTCTATTTTGTGGTCAGCCACCGTCACCGCAAGGATTTAATCGACGAGTATCCGCATCTTCTCCGGCAGCGCGCGGCGGAGGGAATCATTGCCGTGGATACGGTTTACAGCGGCAATTGCGACATTCCCGCTGTTTCAATCTCCGGCCATCGCCACGTCAAGGGAGTCACGAACATCGTTCTGGACCACAATCTCGGCGCGCACCTCGCGCTGGAACATCTGCACCGGCTGGGACATACGCGAATCGCCCTGATCAAAGGCCAGGATTTCAGTTCGGATACCGAGACTCGCTGGCAGGCAATTCTTTCGGTTGCCCGGGAACTTGGAATCACCATCGACGAAAAACTCACCATTCAACTGGATAGCGATTCGCCGTCTCCCGAGGTAGGCCATCGAGTCACCCGCAAATTGCTGGAAGGCGGTCCGCAATTCTCAGCGTTGTTTGCGTTCAACGACATTTCCGCCATGGGCGCGATCAAAGCCCTGCGCGAGACTGGCAAGCGCGTGCCCGAAGATGTCTCCGTGATCGGCTGGGACGACATTCAAGGCGCGGCGTTTCATAATCCAAGTCTCACTACGGTGCGGCAGCCGCTCCGCCAGATGGGAGTGGTAGCCGCAGAAACCTTGCTGAAGCGCATCACCGCCTCTGCCGGAGCGGAGTATCCCAAAGAAATAGTGCTCGAACCCGAACTGGTCATTCGCGAGAGCACCGCGCAAAAGAAATAAAGCGTTGGGCCCTCGCGAATTCTAATTGCACAAAGCAAGCGATGTGAATCGCCCCGGGGCCACTGGCGGCGAGAGTCGAGTTGTGAAAGTTCAAGAAAAAGTGCAGGGACAGTTCTTATTCTGTCCCTGCCTTCAAATTTCAGAGGGTAAGTAAGAACGCCACCAGGTCCTTCTTTTCCTGCGTGGTCAACTTCGTGCCCAGAATCAGATTGAAAAACTCGACTGAGTCGTCCAGGGTCATTAACCGTCCGTCATGAAAGTAAGTTGGGGTGTCCTTGATGCCGCGCAGAACCGGTGTCTTGATTGGCCCGTCTCCCCCCGAGGGCGCGATCAGCCCGTTAATGACTTGGGCCTTGTAGAACCGCTCGACGTGCAAGTTGTGCATCAGGTTGTCGGTGTAATAAGGAGCCATGTGGCAAGCGGAACATTGCCCTTTGCCGAAGAAGACTTCCTGGCCGTGAAGTTCTTGCGGCGTTGCTTTTTTCGGGTCGAGCTTCCCGAATACGTCGAGTTTGGGCGCTGGGGGGAAATCAAGAATCTCCTGGAATTCCGCCATGTCATGAATCTGGCTGCCGCGGTCCAGGATATTGACTCCTTTCTTGGTGGCGATCACAGGGTCTCCGTCGAAGTAGGCCGCGCGCTGCTCAAATTCTGTAAAATCTTCAACAGTTTTCAGGGCCCGCTGCGAACCAAACAGCCGCTGGATGTTGACTCCGCGCAAGCTCGGCGTGTCGATCCGGTGGCGTACTTCCTGGGGACGTACGTCTCCCGCCTGGTGAGTGGCCGCGTCGGTGTGGCCGTTTAGATGGCAATCAAGGCACGCCACTCCCAAACTTGGATGTTCGCTGCGGCGATCCGCCGTCTGGTTGAACTGCTGCTGCGCGAAGGGCGTGAGCAGCAACCGCAGGCCTTCCAGTTGTTTGGGATTCAGGATGCCGTTGAATAGCGTGTAATAGTTGCTAGTGGTGACCACCTGTCCCTGGGAGACATCTCCAAGGTCGGGTCGCGTGGTCAAGTAAATTGCTGCGGGAAACTCTGGCAGGAAGTGGTCGGGTATGTCGAAATCCACGTCGAACCGTGCCAGGTCTCTTCCGGTCTGCTTCTTCACTTCGTCAATTACGAAATGCGGAAAGACCATGCCTCCTTCCTCGTTTTTGGGGTGGGGCAAGGGGAGAAAGCCCACGGGAAATAACCCCTTCGATCGGATGTCTTCTGGACTCATCGCGGAAAGCTGGTCCCAGCTGACCCCGGCTGGCAGCTTGACGCGCACTCCAGCCTGAACCGGTTTCCCGCGGCTTTGCTTGGCATTCGGGTCGGGACGATCGCTCAGATCGTATCGTCCATTCAGCAAGTTCATCTGCCGTTTACGAACTTCCGGCTGTTCGCTGCTGGTTCGCTTAAAGAGTGACGAAAAATCCTCCTCGGCCACCGGAAACTGGTAGCTGGACTTGACCGGGACGTTTTGACTCGGGGGATTTTGAGCACTTAGATTCGGTACTGCAACCAGGACCAAGGCAACCGCCAAGCCGAGTGATATGCGAGTGTATGAAACCATTTCCTCTCCTACTGTGATGGATGAGGGGAATAAGCCAACCCCACTGATCGGCTGGGGAAGCAACTCGGCATCCAAACGAAGTCTCTCCGGTCCGCTGAAATCATCTTTAAAATCAGCGCGTTGACCCGGACCGAATGATATTTTCAAAATCGGCGGCTGCTCCGGTGCCGAATAGTTGACACCGTGCCTTCTGGTCGACCCTGAAGGCCCTGCCATGCTGTGATTGGTCAAGCGGTCAGTGCCAACATCCGCTTGCGGTATAACTACCGGCCAGACAGCGATCTCTACGTCATCCATAATGTAGGAACTCAATTCGTCAGTATTGCCCTGGCGAATCCTCCTCAAGTTCGCGAGACGCCTTTTGCCGTGAAATGGACCTACTCCTTTGCTCCTTGAACAGGAAAACACGCCACGAAATAGCTGAAATTGAAAAAGCGCCCCTCCAGCACCGCACAAGCGAACAGATTGGAGCCCGTTGTGTGAATGGCAGGGGCGTGGTATGTGAACTCCGTCACTCGCCCGAACTAACTTTTGGCCCGAAGCGTGTTTGTTCTCTATAATCTAGTTTCCAGCCTAATTTAAGGAGGCACGAATGCCCGAAGCAAAGGGAATGTGGGAAGGATTGATGGATTTTTCCTTCCGCGTGTATGCGACCCCGAAGATGCTGAGATTCCTGTACGCCCTGCATCTCCTTGTCGGATTGATCGCAGGAGTCGCGTGGGTGGTGACGGCGTTTCAGCAAGCCCCGGTCCAGGGGCTGCTCGCGCTGCTGGCTGCCCTGGGCGGATATTTCGTCTGGTTTCTCTACTGCCGCGTGGTGATCGAACTGCTCGCGGCAGTGTTCCGCATGGCGGACGCAATCGCGCCCGATCGCCAGCCGCAACAACAAAATCCGGGCTACTGACCGTTCCTCATCCTCAACGAACTTGCATTTCCAACCGGGCAGCTACGAAAAAGCTGCCCGGTTTTCTTTGCTAACTCCCAGTTGGTGAAGATTATTTCTTCACGAAAATGGACTTGGGAATCATGCAATGCACGCCCTTGCGGATGTCCACCACCTGGGAAACGCGGCAATCGCCGACGATGGAAGTCAGCGCATAGGCTTCTTCCCGCGACATCGGCACCATTTTCTGCTCAGCCAGGAAATTCACCGTTTCGCGCACCGCGATTTTCATCGCTTCGTTCAAGTCCTCGTCGAATCCCATGAAGACCCAGTCCGTTGAGGTCTCAACACGCGGCCATTCAATGTGCATGTCTTTGCGCACGATCGGCTCGATTTCGATTTCCTTGTACGAACATTCGAGCGCGGTCAGGTTCACTTCTCCATTTCCCTGCAAGCAGTGCGAATCTCCCGTCCAAATCAGCCCGCCTTTCTGAAACACGGGAAAATAAAGCGTCGAGCCCGCCTGCATCTCGTTGACGTCCATGTTGGATCCGTTTTTCCACGGCCGCAGCGTGCTGGTGCGCCCCTTGGCATCGTGAATCGGCGGCCCCGCCTTTTCTTTCGGCTCGTTGGGGTCCGGGCCGACGGCGATTGTTCCCGGAAATGGTTTCAAGTGAAGGATGATCCCCGGCTTGAATTCGGTGGTCATTGTTTTCGAGTCAAGCTTGAAATATTCCACGTGGCCTTCGGGAAACTCCGAGGCAAGCAAGCCAACGGTTGGGAACTGTTTGCCGGGAAGATTGAAATTGAAACCGGAGTCCTTGATCACGATCTTCTTGATGCGGATTTCCATGGTGTCGCCGGGTTCCGCGCCATTCACGAAAATGGGGCCGGTCACGGAATGCGGCCCGCCGCCAGGATTTGCAAGGCGAAGCTTGGCGATCTCGTCCATCGAAGCCCCCGGCTTCACTTCATCCATCCCGTGGCTCCACGTCTCGATGGAGACAGTGTCGCCGGAATCGACGATCAGCTTTGGTTTTTCCGTTGGATCGAACCAGCCCCACTGTACGGTGTCCTTGTTCGCCGGCAGCGAGTAGTGTTTGCCAGTGACACTCTTCGCAGCGGGTTTTTCCGGCGCGGTTTGCGCTTTCGTTCCCGCGCAAATCATGCTGAGGGTAATCAAGCGAACGAGGGCCGAGACTTTCCTTGATGAACTCATCGGGCGACTCCTTTTCACCGGGATTTCAAAACGAGTGCAGGAAGTATAGAGGGAGAGCGCCCTGAATGTCCGCTGAAAAAATGATGCGCTCTATCCATGAGCCATTTGGTGGCTCAGGCGAAGAATCGGAGATCGGGCCGCTTATAAAATCGAATGGGAAATTTCATGGGATTGGCAGGAGATAAGAGTTCTCAGCGTGTCTGGCGAAACGCGACCATCCACTGCGAGACGGCGGAGAGTTGTGCGCGGCCGGCTTCGAGACTCGCTTGTCGTGCGAGAAGCATGACGCGAATCTGGCCCAGCGTGGTCTGCAGGTCGCCTAACTGCGATTTATAGAGCTCGAGTTGGCCCTCAAGCTCCGGCTGCATCCGTAGAAGCTCGGTGGATTCCGCCATGATCGGGCCCATTTCTTCGACAGGCCCGCGGATCTTGCGAACATCTTCGACGCCGAAGTCGCATTCGCCGCGAAGAGCGCGACGCGCCTCGGCCAGGAGTCCCGCGAGTGAAGCGTTGACGCGAAGCAGTGTCTGTCGCGCCGCCTCGTACATCAGGCCCTCCATCCGCCGTTTCCAGCGCCGGAAGAGTTGTCCGCTGAGGGCGAAATGTTCTGTGGCTGCACGGCCTGCGCTTGGGTGGAGACACGAAGGCGTTGCGTAGGCTCCGACGGAGCCACCGTGCGCTCCACATGCGCCCACGCCGCGCGAATCCGCGCAAACATCGAGACAAGCTCCTGGAGCAAGTCAAGAGATGAAGTGACGCCGGCGTCGGTGACCATCGCGCGGGTAACCGTGTAAAAACTGTTCAGATTGCGCGCCGCTTCTCCGCCGCGCTGGAAATCAAGCACGCCTTGAAGTTCCCCAATGATCGTGAGTGCGTGGTTCAAAGAGTTGACGCGGTTTTCAATTTGCCCGGCCCCGATGGCCGCGATGGCGCCGCGCAGATCTCGCAGCACGCGGTCGTAAAGCGCCACGACCTGGCCGACGGAAGATGCGGCCGACGCCGTGGACTGCTGATAGGCGAATGCGGTATCAAGTATGTTCATTTTACGCTCGCTAATTGTTGTGAGATTTGGCTTTCCAGCAGCGGCAATTCCTGAAGAATCGTATTCACCCGGGAGTAGACGGTGGTGAGATTTGCCTGCTGCACCAGCAGCGCCGCCTGCAAATCGCTAAGCTGCCGCGACAATCCCTGGGAAGTGTTGTTGAGGCTTTGGGAGTCCAGGGAAAGAATGCCCGTTCCGGGCGAATTGATGTTGGAAAGCACCGTCGAAAGATTTTGCGAAAAGCCGGTCGTGGTGTTCTGCAACAGGTTCTGGACAGCGGAGAAGTTGCTCGAAAGAGTTGAGGCTAGCTTGCCGCTGTCGACAGAAAGAGTGCCGTCATTATTGAAATTGACGCCAATGCTGGCCAGATTCACAATCCCGCTGTTTCCGCTGATGGAATAGGAGAGGGCGCCAAGTAGCTGGCTCTGAACCTCGCGCAGGGAATTGTCGGTTTCAAGGGGGCCTCCGCCGCTGCCGTCTGCCGCGACATTAAATTGCGAATTGATTTCGGTGATCACGGTGTTGTACGCGTTGACAAGCGTATTGATCGCGGAAGTCACCTGCGTGGTATCGGGATTCACGTTGACGGTCACTGGCGTGGAAGGTGATGGAGAACCGAGGTTGAGCGTGACGCCGTTGATCACGTTGCTCACCGTATTGCTGGCGCTGCTGATGGGAATGCCGTCCACCACCAGGGACGCGTTCGTGCCCGTCACCGCCTTCGTAAAACTCAGGCCGGTGGTATTCCCGGATACAGTAACGTCTCCGGGCGCGCCCGAAGCTGTGCTGACCAGGGCCAGTCGGTAACCGTTAGAATCCTGAATCACGCTGGCGCTGACGCCGATATTCTGATTATTAATGGTGTCGGCAAGCTGGCTGAGCGTGTTATTCGTGGAATCTACCGTAACCGTGGCGGCTGCGTTCGATCCAACTTTCACCTGGAATGTCCCAGCCGAAATCGTTGTGC
>Ga0137418_10006506_pt1 | contig 10751 bp, 8 predicted proteins | sample CZODoug3_1_2_16f_FD_122242 | JGI IMG/M metagenome (GOLD analysis project Ga0137418, IMG submission 122242) | Vadose zone soil fungal communities from Angelo Coast Range Reserve, California, USA - CZODoug3_1_2_16fungal (Hybrid Assembly) | ecosystem: Environmental > Terrestrial > Soil > Vadose... | reverse complement strand
TCGCTGGCCCCTCGTCCAACGGCAGGACACCAGACTTTGGATCTGGGTATGGTGGTTCGAATCCACCGGGGCCAACTTCGCACTATGACCGACCAACTCACCCGCCGTGATTTCGTGACCGCCGCGAGCGCACTGGCCGGCGCGGCACTCTTACCCGCCGCTGCCCCAAGCGGGCGGCCGTCCATCCCCGCCACTCCCCCGGCAAAGGGCACCGTCGTCCTCTTCCAGGGCGACTCGATCACCGACGCCGGTCGCGACCGCGGCGTGGCCGACCCGAACGCGGCGGGCGCCCTCGGCTCGGGTTACCCGCTGCTCGTCGCGGCCGCTGCGCTCGCGGCGCACCCCGATCGTGGCCTGCGGTTCTACAATCGCGGCATCAGCGGCAATAAGGTGCCGGACCTCGCGGCGCGCTGGACGGCAGACACCGTGGCCTTGGCGCCGGACGTGCTGAGCATTCTGATCGGCGTGAATGACTTCTGGCACAAGCTGGGCGGCGGTTACACCGGCACGGTCGAGGATTACGAGCGCCAATATGCCGCGCTGCTCGTCGAAACGCGTCGTGCGTTGCCGCACGCGCGGCTCATCGTGCTGGAGCCATTCGTCCTGCGCTGCGGCGCGGTGGACGATCGGTGGTTTCCGGAATTTGACCAGCGTCGGGCCGCGGCCGAACGCGTCGCGACGCACGCCGCGGCGGCGTTCGTCCCGCTCCAGCGTGTCTTCGACGACCTCGCCCGCAAGGGCGCCCCACAGTACTGGGCTGCCGATGGTGTCCATCCCACGCCCGCCGGGCATGGCGTCATCGCGGAGCGGTGGCGCAGCGCCGCGCACCTGTAGGCACTGCTCGAACTATGTACCTGGGAATGATGGCCGCGGTCTTCGTCGCCCGCCTCGCGTCCCAAAGCACTCCGCTCGACGCCTTCCATGGCAACATCGCGGCCATTCACGCGCACAAACGCGCCGCCTACCTTTCGTACTACTTGCACACCCCGACGCTGGCGCGCGTCGGCCCCGATGGGCTCCGCGAGGGTTATGACTCCTTCGCTGCCGGGGTGGGCACGTCCTGGCCCGACACGCTCGTGGCCACGCATTTCCGCATCGTGCCGGTGACCCCGGACGTGGCGTACGGCGTGTACCGCTATCGCGTGGTCGATTCGAGCGGCAGCGCGCGCGGCGTCAGCGAACGCGTCCTGGTGCGTACACCCGACGGGTGGAAGGTGGCGGTGACGACCGCGTTCCCGACGCCCCACGCGGCGCCCCCACCGATGGCGATCGTCGGGGCCACGCTCGTGGACGGCACCGGCGCGGCAGCGGTGCGGAACGCCGTGATCGTGATGCGCGAGGGCAGGATCGCGTGTGTGGGGCCGCGTGCCACCTGCCCCGTGCCGGCCGACGCCGACACTGTGGGAGCCGCAGGCAAGTGGATCATCCCCGGTTTGATCGACACGCACGTTCACTTTTCCCAGACAGGCTGGGTTGACGGGCGACCCGACGCCTTGGACCTGCGGGATCGCCATCCCTACGAGGGGGTGGAAGCGGACCTGCACGCCCGGCCCGAACGGTTCTTCCGCTCCTACTTGTGCAGCGGCGTCACCTCGGTCTTCGACGTGGGCGGCTACCCCTGGACGCTCGAGCTCCAGGAGCGGACGGCCCGGAGCACCACAGCCCCGCGTGTCAGGGCCGCCGGGTCGCTCCTCTCGACCATCGACTTCTGGCTGAACCTGCCCGACCAACGGCAGTTCATCTATATGGCGGACGAGGCCACCGTGCGGCAGGCGGTACGCGCGCACAAGACGTGGGGCGCCGCGGCCATCAAGGTCTGGTACATCATGCCGCCGCAACCGCCTGACACGGCGCGGGTGTCCGCCCTGGTGCGCGCTGCCGGCGACGAGGCGCGCAAGGTCGGGCTGCCGCTGATCGTGCACGCCACCGGTTTGTGGGAAGCGAAGGACGCGCTGCGCGCCGGGGCTCGCGTCCTGGTGCACTCCGTCTGGTCGGCTCCCGTGGATGACGAGTTTCTCGCGCTCGCCCGCCGCGCCGGCGCGATTTACGTGCCCACCCTCACCGTGCGGAGCGGTTACGATCAGGTAGCCGCGCGGCGGTTCGTGCCCGACCGCCTGGCACTGGTGTGCGTCGACCCTGCCACGCGCGCCAAGGCGTTCGCCACGGATACCGTCGCCCTCGCGCAGCGTCCGACGGAGTCTCTCCGCCAACGGCTCGGCCGGATCGCCCGGTCGCTCGGCCTCGAGCGCAGTCGGCGCCGCGACCAGGGCGCGGCGAACCTGAAGCGGGTCTTCGACGCCGGGATTCCCGTCGCCCTCGGCACCGATGCCGGCAACCCGCTGACCCTGCACGGCGCGTCGGTGTTCAAGGAGCTCGAGGCGATGCAGGCGTCGGGCCTCGCGCCACGCGACGTCCTGGTCGCTGCGACCGCGACCGCAGCTCGGGCACTCGGGCTCGACAGCACGGGCACCGTCACCCCCGGCGCCGCGGCCGACCTGGTCGTGCTGGACGCCGATCCGCTGGCCGACATCCGCAACGTCCGACAGATCGCCCTGGTGGTACGCCGGGGTGAGGTGTACACGCGGCACGAGCTGGAATACTAGAAGCTGCCCCCCAACCCTACCACGAGGTTTCGTGCGTATGCGCGTTAGCACCCGTCCGATCGCCGCCTGCGGTCTCGGTATCCTGCTCCTCGCTCTCGCCCCTTCCCCCGCCGGCGAGCTCCGCGGCTTCACCGCCGAATCCGCCAAGGTCCAGCGCGAGTGGGAGGCCAGGTTCCGCGCGATCCCGTCCCCCGACTCGCTGCGCGCGTACATGCGCCGGCTGTCGGCGCGCCCGCATCACGTCGGCTCGCCGTACGACAAGGACAACGCCGAGTGGCTGCTCGCCAAGTTCAAGAGCTTCGGCCTCGAGGCAGGCGTAGAGACGTTCGAGGTGCTGTTCCCCACGCCCAAAGAGCGCGTCGTGGAGCTCGTGGCGCCCACCACGTTCCGCGCCAAGCTGCAGGAGCCGCCGGTGCCGGGAGACCCAACCTCGAGCCAGCAGGCGGAGCAGCTGCCGACGTATAACGCCTACTCGATCGACGGTGACGTCACCGCCCCGCTGGTCTACGTGAACTACGGCGTGCCGGCGGATTATGAGCGGCTCGCACGGCTGGGCGTGTCGGTGAAGGGCGCGATCGTGATCGCGCGCTACTTCGGGTCGTGGCGCGGCATCAAGCCCAAAGTGGCGGCGGAGCACGGCGCCGTCGGCTGCATCATCTACTCCGACCCCCGGGAGGACGGCTACACGCAGGGCGACGTCTACCCGCAGGGTCCGTGGCGCCCCAAGGACGGGGTGCAGCGCGGCAGCGTGATGGACATGCCGCTCTACCCCGGCGACCCGCTCACGCCCGGTGTCGGGGCCACCAAGGACGCGAAGCGGCTCCCGGTGAGCGAGGCGCCGACCATCACCAAGATCCCCGTGCTGCCCATCTCGTACGGCGACGCCCAGCCGCTGCTCGCGGCATTGCGCGGGCCCACCGCGCCGGCGGAATGGCGCGGCGGGCTCGGCATCACCTATCACGTGGGCCCGGGACCCGCCAAAGTGCACCTTCGCGTGAAGTCCGACTGGGGCTTGAAGACGCTGTACGACGTGATCGCGCGCATTCCCGGCGCGGCCGCGCCGGACGAGTGGGTGGTCCGCGGCAACCATCACGACGCCTGGGTGAACGGCGCCGAGGACCCGATTTCGGGGCTGGTGCCGCTGCTCGAGGAGGCGCGCGCGTACGGCCAGCTGCTCAAGCAGGGCTGGAAGCCGCGCCGCACCATCATCTACGCGGCATGGGATGGTGAGGAGCCCGCGCTGCTCGGCTCGACCGAGTGGGTCGAGGCCCACGCCGACGAGCTGGCCGCGAAGGCCGTGGCGTACCTGAACAGCGACACCAACAACCGGGGCTACCTGGACGTGGGCGGCTCGCACTCGCTCGAGGCGTTCATCAACGACGTAGCGCGGGACATCGAAGATCCCGAGACCAAGCTCAGCGCCTGGAAGCGAGCCCAGCTCCGCGCGATCGCCGACGCGAGCTCGGCCGACCTTCGCCAGGAGGCGCGGCAGCGGGCCGATCTGCGCATCGATGCGCTCGGATCCGGCTCGGACTTCACGCCGTTCCTGCAGCACGTCGGGGTCGCGACCCTGAACCTCGGCTTCGGCGGCGAGGGCGGCGGCGGCATCTACCATTCGATCTACGACGACTTCAAGTGGTTCACGACCTTCGACGACACGTCGTTCGTGTATGGTCGCGCCCTCGCCCAGACGGTGGGCACCGCCGTCATGCGACTCGCCGACGCCGAAGTCGTGCCGTACCAGTTCACCGCCTTCGGCGAGACGGTGGGCCGATATGTGAAAGAGGTGGAGAAGCTTTTGCAGGAAAAGCAGGACACGGTGCGCGAGCGCAATCGTCAGCTCGACGAGGGCGTGTTCAGCGCGACCGCCGACCCGCGCGAGCCGTCGGTGCCGCCCGCACGGGAAGAGCTGCCGCCGTATCTGAGCTTCGCGCCACTCGACAACGCGGTAGACGCGCTCAATCGCGCGGCGGAGCGGTACGAGCGGGCGTTCGCGAAAGCCCAGACCAACGGCGGGGCAGCGCTGGCAAAGCCGGAGGTGCAAACGCTGAACGCCACGCTGCGCCAGAGCGAGCGGGCGCTCATGAGCACCACGGGACTGCCTCGCAGACCCTGGTACCGTCACCAGATCTACGCGCCCGGCTTCTACACGGGCTATGGGGTGAAGACCCTCCCCGGCGTGCGCGAGGCGATCGAGCAGAAAAACTGGTCGGAAGCCGAGCAGCAGATAGCGGCCACCGCGCAAGCGCTCGCGGCGCACACCAGCGTGATCGGCCGCGCAGCGGAACAACTCGAGAAGCTCGGACCGTAGGCAACGGTTGACGCGGTCGCCGCCGACCGTCTACAATCCGAGAAGAACGCGACTTGGGAGGCCCGCATGCAACGTATCACCCGGATGGCTGCGCTCAGCGCCATCCTGCTGGTGCCGCTGGTCACCTCTGCCCCGGCGGATTGGCGCGCGCTCAACTCGGCGCAGCCGGCGGCCTCGTACAACTACCAGGGCACCGTTCGCGCGGTCAACGTCGGGGCCGGGACGCTCGAGCTGATCACGGGCGTCGGAATGTCCCTGCGGATCGTGCGGATGACGATGGCGCCGGCCACACGTTTCGCGTCGGGCGGCGCGGTGTCCCGCCTCGCCGACCTGAAGCCCGGAGACGTCGTGCGCGCCGAGGGCCGGCGTACAGCCACCGGGCTGGTCGCCGATCGGGTCGAGAAGATCGCCCCTGGGGTGTCAGAAGCCCCTGAAGCCGGGCGATCCGCTCCGCGGTCTCTCCCAGGCGGAGCGCGACCGGTTCGACCGCGGCAAGGTCGCGTTCGACAGCGTGTTCACACCGGCGACGGGGCTCGGTCCGCTCTTTAACGCGGCCGCTTGCGGCGAATGTCACGAGAACCCGGCGGGCGGGCGCGGCGACGAAGTCGAAGTCCACGCCACCGCGTTCCACGCCTCGGTCTGCGACCCGCTGGCACAGGAGGGGGGACCGGTGATTCAGCAACACACCACTCCCGCCCTGAAGCAGGCCCTCGGCATCGACGAGGAGCCCTTCCCCCCGTCCGCTACGGCGCGGGCGATGCGGACGTCGCCGGTCATCTTCGCCCGCGGCCTGCTCGACCTCGTGCCCGACTCCGTGCTGCTCGCCTACGCCGACCCCGACGACCGGAACCACGATGGCGTGACAGGGCGGCCCAACCGCTTCGTGGACGGTCGCATCGGCCGGTTCGGCCGCAAGGCCTTCGTCCCCAACCTGCGGGAGTTCAACGCTGGAGCCTTCGCCGCGGAGATGAGCGTGACCAGCCCCGAGCAACCGACCGAGGAGACCATCGGGGGCAAGCCGATCCCGGCAGGCGTCGACCCAGCACCCGACCCCGAGATCACGCAGCAGACGCTCGACCTCACCGACGACTTCGTGCGCTTCCTTGCCCCGCCGACGCCCCTGAAGCTCGCTAAGGACGGCGAGCACGGCCGGGAGCTCTTCTCCCAGATCGGGTGTGCGACCTGCCACATCCCGACGCTCCGCACCGGGTACAGCCCGGTCCCGGCCCTCAGCAACCAGGCCTTCTCCGCCTACACCGATCTCCTGCTGCACGACATGGGGGCCGACCTGGCCGACATCTGCCTCGGGCTCGCCTCGCCGACGGATTTCCGCACGGAGCCGCTGCTCGACCTGCGTGGCGCCGAGCACTTCCTCCACGATGGCCGGGCGACCACGCTGGAGCAGGCGATCGAGCTGCACGGGGGCGAAGGCTCCGGTGCGCGTGACCGATTCAAGGCCCTGTCGGCCGCCGACCGTGCGGCGCTGGTCGCTTTCCTTAAGTCGCTCTAAGAAACGGGCCCCGACCGGGGCGGGGCGGGGGCGGGGGCTTGAACAAACGGGCGGAGGGTTGTTACCATCTCTCCGCCTATGTCCTTCCTGTCTCTCGACGGCGTCTCGAAGCGATTCGGCAGCGTTACTGCGGTCGACCACGTCTCGTTCTCGGTCGACCGCGGTCAGGTGGTGGGTTTCCTCGGTCCGAACGGGGCGGGCAAGTCCACGACCATGCGCATGATCACGCAGTACTACGAGCCGGACAGCGGCTCGATCACCCTCGACGGCGTCCCGCTCGCCGACGCGGGGCGGGCGGCGAAGCGCCGCATCGGGTTCCTCCCCGAGAACAATCCCCTGTACGAAGACATGCTGGTCCACGACTACCTCGCCTTCATCGCGGACCTGCGGGAGCTCGCGGGCGCCGACCGCCGGCAGGCTTTGGACGCCGCCGTCTCCGGGACGGGCATCGAAACGGTGTACTACCGGCCGATCGCCGAGCTGTCGAAAGGGTTCCGGCAGCGGGTGGGCCTCGCGCAGGCGATGCTCGATCGCCCCGACCTCCTCGTGCTCGACGAGCCGACCGAAGGGCTCGACCCGAACCAGCGAGTTGAGATCCGTCGCTTGATCGGGGCGCTCGGCAAGGACCGTACGGTCATCCTGTCGACCCACGTGCTCTCCGAAGTGCAGCAGACCTGCTCCCGGCTGCTGATCATCAGTCGGGGGAAGATCGTCGCCGACGGGCCGGTGGACCGGCTGATCGCGCAGGCGGCGGGGGCGATTGAAATCGCCGTCGAGGCGGCCGGGACGGGTGTCGCCGAGGCGCTCGGGGCTTTGCCCGGCGTTCGTCGCGTGACGCCGGCCCCGGCGGCCGATGGCCGGATCGCCGTCACACTCACCGCCGACGGCTCGCGCGACCTGCGACCCGAGATCTTCGCGCTCGCCCAAGCCCGCGGCTGGACCCTGTACGAGCTGCACCGGCAGGCCGGCACCCTCGAGGACCTGTTCCACCAGCTCACACAAGCGGGAGCCTAGCGATGCGGGCCACGTGGACCATCGCGCGGCGCGAGCTGAAGGCACTGTTCGACCAGCCGACCGCCTACATCCTGCTGGTCGTGTTCACCGCGGTGAACGCGTTCCTCGCCTTTCGTCAGCTGGACCTGTACGGCGTCGCGTCGCTGCGCCCGATGTTCGACTTCCTCCCCTGGGTGCTCCTGTTGCTCGTTCCGGCGGTGACGATGCGCGCCCTCGCCGAGGACGTCCGCTCGGGAACGCTCGAGGTGGTGCTGGCACAACCGATCACCGAGCTGGAGCTGCTGCTCGGCAAGTTCGTCGGCCAGGTGCTCTTCTTGTGGCTCGCGCTGGCCATCACGCTCACGATCCCGCTCGGTCTCGCCCTCGGCACCGCACCGCCGGTCGGCATCGTGGTCGCTCAATATGTCGGTGCCGCCCTGTTGATCCTCGGGCTCGGCGGGGTCGGAGTCTGGGCGTCGAGCGTCACGCGCAACCAGATCACTGCGTTCATACTCGCGGTGACGGTCATGTTCGCCCTGATCCTCGTCGGGCTCGATCCCCTGCTCGTGGGCCTCCCGCCCCAGCTCGGAGCGATCGCCGCATCGCTCGGCGTCTTGTCGCATTTCTCGAGCATCGGCCGCGGGGTGATCGACCTGCGCGACGCCGTCTATTTCGTCACGCTCGCCATCTTGTTTCTCGTGTTCGCCTATTTCGCGTTGCTGTCCCGCAAGGTCACACCGCACGGCGAAGCGCTCAAGCGGCTCCGGTTGGGCACCGCGCTACTGGCGGTCGCGACGATTGTCGTGAACCTGTTCGGACGCCACATCGGTGGCCGGATCGATCTCACGCCGGGGAATTCGTTCACCCTGTCCCGTGCCACGCGACAGCTGCTGCAAGGCCTGCCGGACCTCGTGACCATGAAGCTGTTCGCTTCGGCGGCGCTGCCGCCCGAAGTCGCTTTCCTGAGGCGCGACGTCGACGATCTGCTGAGCGACTACCGCGCGGCCGGGCGCGGCAAGGTGAAGCTGGTCATCGCGGACCCGGCTGCCGACAGCGCCGCACTGCGGGAGGCCCGCTCCCTCGGCATCCCGCCCATCCAGTTCAACGTGGTGGGGAAGTCCGAGCTGCAGGTGAAGGAAGGCTACCTGGGGCTCGCCGTGCGCTACGCCGACGGCGTGAAGACCATCCCGTTCGTGCAACAGACCAACGACCTCGAGTACCGGCTCACGTCCGACCTCCGGGCGCTGACCCACCCCGAGAAGGCCGTCATCGCGTTCGGCGACATCAGCGATGCGGCGGCGGCGCGCGGCCAGCGCAGCTTCGAGGGCCTGCGCGAGCGGCTCGGTAGCCATTACGACGTGCGCGGATTCGGCGTGGCCGACACGACGATCGCGCCGGGCGTCCGGGTCATCGCCGTCGCCGGCGCGCCCGATTCGCTCAGCGAGGCCCAGGTCACCCGGCTGCGCGGATTCCTGGACCGGGGCGGCAGCCTGCTGCTGATGGCGGGCGGCATGCAGTTGCAGATGTCCCCGCAGGGCCCGCCGTTCGCCGTCTCGCGGCGGGTCGGGTGGAACGAGCTGCTCACACCGTACGGGGTCTCGATCGCCTCCGACATGGTGTACGACCTGGCCTCGAACGTCCAGGTCGGCATCCCATCGCAGTTCGGCCAGGTGCTGGTGCCCTATCCCTTCTGGCTGCGGGCGCTCAGCACCAAGGCGTCGCCCATGAACGCCGACCTCGAAGCCGCGCTCCTGCCGTGGGCGAGCCAGCTCGACACGGCACGCGCCACGCCCAAGACCGTGACGCCGCTGTTGGTCACGAGCCGGGCCGGCGGCGTGGAGCAGACGACGGTCTTTCTCGACCCGTCGCGCTCCTTCAGGCGCGACAGCCTGCGATCGCGGCTCATGGCGCTGCTGGTGAACCCGCTCACGCGCGACACGACGAAGGGCGCCGTGCGCGGCCGACTCGTAGTGGTCGGGAGCAGCGACTTCGCCAGCGACCGGTACGCACGCAATGCCCCGGAAAACCTCGTGTTCGTCGAGAACGCGATCGACTGGCTCGCCCAGGACGACGCGCTGATCGGCATCCGCTCCAAGAACCGAGCGCCGCCGCCCCTCGTGTTCACGAGCGTCGCCACGCGCAGCGCGGTCAAGTACGGCAACGTCCTCGGCGTGCCCATCCTGCTGGTACTGGCCGGCGTCCTCCGGCTGTGGCGGCGCCGCCGAGCGACGCGCCAGACCTATCGACCGCTCGCGACGAGCGTGACGGCATGAGCGCCCGGCATCTCCGGCTCATCGCCATCGGTCTCGTCGTCCTGCTGCTGTTGTGGGGCGGCAGCGAGCTGTTGTCGCGCGGGTCGGACTCGGTGACGGGGTCACTCGCCCTGCCCGCGCTCTCGCAGTCGGACGTGGACACCATCGCCCTCACCAAGGCAGCGGACTCGATTGTGATCCGCCGGGAGTCGCCCACGGCGTGGAACGTGAATGGGCACCGCGCGGCACCCGACGCAGTGCGCGATGTATTTCAGGCGCTCGCGGACACGGCGCGCCCCGAGCTCGTCGCCCAGGCGCCCGCGTCCTTCGCCCGTCTCGGCGTGGACAGCGCCGGCGGCCGCTGGCTGCGCCTCTCGCGCGGCGGAAAGCCCCCGCTCCAGCTGATCGTCGGGGCGCGTGCCAGCGACTTCCAGAGCGTGTACGTCCGGCGTCCCGGCGACACCCACGTCTATCGCTGGCGCGGCGGCCTCGGCTCCGCGGTTGACCACCCCGTCGATAGCTGGCGTGACAAGCGGATCGCCACGCTCCAGCCGGACAGCATCGTCGCGCTGGACGTGGCGCGCGGAAAAGACCGCTATGCCTTGAAGCGAACCGGCAAACGCTGGACGGTGAACGGGCAGGCGACCGATTCGGCCGCCGTCGCCCGCTCGCTGGGCCGGCTGACGACCATCACGGCAGCGGGCTTTGCGACGCCCGCCGCCGTCGACTCGGCCAAGGCGCGGGCGGCTCGGCGCCTCACCGTGCGCGGCGCCCACGGCGTACTCCTGACACTGGCGTTCGATTCGACCGCTGCGGGCTTCCTGGTACATCACCTCGCCGGTGCGGGAGGCGAAGGGGCGACGGTCTACCGCATGAACTTCTGGGACGTGGATGCCGTGACCCCGGCGAGTCGGTCGCTGTTGCCAACGAAATAGCGCGACCCCAACCCCTTGGCTTCGCGCAGTTTGCCGTCTATTTTGCGGGGCTCACATGGCGGACCTCTCCCTCTCGCGGAGCCAGCTGTTGCTCCTCGCCGGGACGGCCAACCGGCCGCTCGCCGAGGAGATGGCCGAGCACTTGGG
>Ga0137418_10006504_pt1 | contig 10753 bp, 8 predicted proteins | sample CZODoug3_1_2_16f_FD_122242 | JGI IMG/M metagenome (GOLD analysis project Ga0137418, IMG submission 122242) | Vadose zone soil fungal communities from Angelo Coast Range Reserve, California, USA - CZODoug3_1_2_16fungal (Hybrid Assembly) | ecosystem: Environmental > Terrestrial > Soil > Vadose... | reverse complement strand
CCCGATCGTTTTGACCGTCGCGGTGGGCTATCTCATTGCCCTTGCCGCACTCTGCGCGGCGCTGTCCATTTTCCGAGCGCGCAGCGCCGTCGCGACATAAAGAGGTACGATCCTTGCAAATGAGCGTTCGTCGTTACCAGTTTCATCGATGTCGCCGTACTCTTGAACTCACGGCGACCCGCTTGGGTTGCTGGAAACGGCGCATAACCGGCGGGCAGACGAGGTGCGAATGAGCAGAAGGGCAGAAGCATTCGAGCATTGGATTCGTACATCCTTTGTTCAGATGAATACCGAACTGGAGAATCTATACTTCGCGAAGGAGGACCGCGCGCAAGTGATCGGCTGCGGAGATCCGATCAAGGCGTCGCTTCGCGACGAGGGTCATGCGCACGTCGTCGCGTTGCTCGCCGAGGGCAACACCGGAGAGGGATTCGACAGCGCGTATGGCGTCCTCGGCAGCGTGGGTCTCTACCTCGGCGCATTGCGCCGCCACGAACTGACCAATCCGGCGCGAGAAGAGCGGTCGCCGTTCCCCGAAGCGTCGTCGCTTGCGCTGCACGTCGGCGCGTCTCTGGGCATGGCGCCGAGATTCTCGACCGGGCATCTAGCGACGCACAATAGAGCGCGCGCCGGCGTTCGCAAGAGCTTTACATCGCTCCGGGATGAATTCCTGTTCATCGACGAGAACACGCGTGGAATTCTCTCGCTGCAGCGCGCGGCGGATGCGCTCGCGAGCATCGTCCATCTCGGAGTCTCCAGTCCCGTGGCGGACGTCATGTTTGATGCCGCCAAGCAGGCGCTGCGCGACGTCATACGATTCAACGACAGGCTGATGAACCAGCTGGACGTCGAGCGGTTTTTCTATTCAGTGCGGCCGTACTACAAGCCTTACCGTGTCGGCCGCCAGGAGTATCGCGGCGCAAACGCCGGGGATTTTTCCGGCATCAACGAGATCGACCTGCTGTTGGGCCTGTGCCGCGCCAACGATCCTTATTACGCACAGCTGCTCGTCGACAAAATGCTGTTCATGTTGCCGTCCGATCAGGCGCGGCTGCGCGACTGCATGACGCGAACCAGCCTGCTGGATGAGCTGCTGGCGCTGGCCGATCAACATGCCGACGCAGACTGGTTTCAGCAGAACGCGCGCGCGTACCTCGAGGTCTCCGATCTGTTCGGGCAGGCGGCGGCGCAGCACCACGACGGCCTCGTCAGGCGGTTCATCGAGCGACCCGCGGCCAATCTCGACGAGCGGGCCCTGGAGGGAATCACGGCCAGCGGGCCGCCGCTGCCGGTGCTGTTGCGCTCGCTCGAAGTGCTGCGCGACCTGCGGCTCGCCGCCGATCGCCGCGACATCGCCACGCGGTACGACGATCTCGGCAAGCTTCGCCGCGTCGTCAAAGCACACTAAAGGCGTTGGGCACGCTCGCGATGCCCGGATGCGCATCCAGGAAATCCCTCAACGCTTCATAAGGTCGATCCCTACACTGCATCCTCGACGATCCCTCCCAGCCGCGATCCGTACCCGATCGCGGCGTCGGCAATACGCGGTTGATAACTCCATCGCGGAAGGTTGTTGGCCGCCTCGATATATTCAGCGGCGGTATTCAAGAGCGGTACCAATACGTTCGATATCGTGAGAGGAAGGGACATGGCGATGACGGAAGAACAGGCGAAGTCCTATATGACCAAGTTGTTGACGACGATGAGCCGGGCAGGGGGATCCGACCTCTTCATTTCCAACGAATTCCCGCCGAGCATGAAAACTCACGGCACCATGCGGCCGATGACCTCGCAAAAGCTCTCCGGCGAATTCACCCGCCAGCTGGCCGACTCTCTGATGAACGCGCGCCAACGCGAGGAGTTCGCCAAGGAACTCGAGTGCAATTTCGCGATCTCGATCCCGGGCGTTGCGCGCTTTCGCGTCAACGCCTTCGTTCAACAACAACATGTGGGTATGGTGATCAGAACCATCCCCGCCGAAATTCCCGATTTCGCGACCCTGGCTTTGCCGGAAATCCTCAAGGAAATCGTCATGACCAACCGCGGTTTGGTGCTGGTCGTGGGCGCCACCGGATCGGGCAAATCGACGTCGCTGGCCGCCATGATCGACCACCGCAACCGCTCGTCCCCGGGGCACATCGTCACCGTGGAGGATCCCGTCGAGTTCGTGCATCGATCGCAGCAATCGCTGGTCACGCATCGCGAAATCGGCATCGACACTCATTCCTGGCATCACGCATTGAAAAACACGTTGCGCCAGGCGCCGGACGTCATTCTGATCGGCGAGATACGCGATGCCGAAACCATGGAACATGCGGTGGCATTCGCCGAAACCGGGCATCTATGCCTGGGTACGCTGCATGCGAACAGCGCTAACCAGACCATCGACCGCATCATCAATTTCTTTTCCGAAGAGCGGCGCAAGCAGTTGCTGATGGATCTGTCCGGTAACCTCAAGGCCATCGTCTCACAGCGCCTGATCCGCACCGCCGACGGCAAGGGGCGCAAGGCAGCCATGGAGATCTTGATCAACACGCCGATTATCGCCGACAAAATTCTCAAAGGAGAGTTTCACGAGATCAAGGCGATCATGGCGAAGTCGCGCGAGCTGGGTATGCGGACCTTCGATTGGTCCCTGTTCGAGCTCTATAACAATGGCGACATTTCGTATGACGAGGCGATCCGCAATGCCGACTCGGCGAATGAGCTGCGTTTGAACATCAAGCTAAACGGCACCCGGGCTGCCCCGACCTTGGCCGCATCCGCTTCCTAGCGGTCAACCCACGCTGCCGCCGCAGGCGGCTCGTCATTGCTACGCGCAGTTCGCCAAATCGTCGTCGGTCGTTGCTTCGGCAAACATGGGATTTTCAGACGCGATCTGACGGCCCATGTACGCGATCTTGTCCCATTGCTCGGGCTGCAGGTAGTCGCGGTCGCGCGCGAATTTCTGCACGGTCTCGAGAAACGCCTGGCGATTCGTTGCCGCGGCCGAGTAGTACAACTCGAGCAGCTTCATGCGCAGATCGTGGCGGTCGGGTTCGCGCTCTATGGCCATCTTGAGTACATCGGCAAGATTCGTCCGCCGTTCCTTCACGACCGCGCTTTCGTTGAGCACGCTCGGCATATGAACATGCTGTGCGGTCATGTCGAGATCGACCAAGTTGTAGTCGAGGCGCGTCTGGTCGACGCGTAAATTGACTGCATCGACCCGAAGATTGACCGTCGGGTCGTAACCTGCCGTGCTCGAGGCGGCGCCGGCGACTTCGCTGCGCGCGACCGGTTTGCCGGCGGCAATTACCGGTAGCAATGGATGGGTTGAATCGTCGGTGTCGGTTTCGAGAATCGGCTGAACGTCGGTTAGCGCGTCGTCGGATGCGTCCCCCGAGGTGCCCGCCTGCGCAGGCGTTGCCGCGCTCTCCGGCACCGACGCGACTCTCTGCGCCGCGCTAGGCGCCGCACTGGGCGCCGCATCGACCATGTCGTCGCCGGCCGCAGCATCGGCGGCCGCCGCATTGTCGCTGCTGCGTGCATCACGCACTGCCCATGCGCGGCGGCGAAACTTGAAATACAGTCCCGCAAGCGCCGCAATCAGAATTCCCACGCCGGCGGCCAGCGGAACGGACATCGAATATCCGGCCTTGGAGCGCGCGGGCGGCGACTCCGCTGCGCGCTGCGACTCCGCTGCGCGCTGCGATTCGGCCGCCGGCGCCGCCACCGCGGGCACGGTCTTTTCGGCGCGCGCCGCTTGTTCCTGCAAGCTCATCAATTGGTCGCGCTCGCGTTCGAGCTGCCCCTTCATGTCGCTGAGCTCTTGTTCCATCGATTGAACGCGATGATCGAGTGCCTCATCGGCCCGCGCAGCGGGTGACGCGCCGGCGACGGCCGCGGGGACCGACGTCGCGGCGGCAAGCGCCGCGGCGACAGGCGCCGTGGACGCCGCACCGCTCGCCGCGACCGCGCGTGCGGGTGTGCGCCAAGCCGCCATCTGCGCATGCACTTCGCGCCTCGCCTCAGCCTTGGAAATCGCCGCCGCCTCGGCGTGCGAGGGGATGGTGAGCACCGCACCGAGGTGCAGCCGGTTGATATTGCCGTCGAAGGCAGCGGGATTCGCGCGGAAGATCGCGATCATCATTCTTTGCAGATCGGAGTCGGACCGCTCGCCCACGCGCCACGCGATCCCGCGCAGGGTGGCTCTCGCGCCGACCTTGATATGCGTGGTCTTGCGCACGGCACGCTCGGCGCCGGGGTCTGATTCATCCGCCGGCGGGTCCATCTGGCGCGCCACCGTTTGGGTCTTGGTCTCGACGACCGGTGTGGCGGCGGGAGGCGCGGCCGGCACATTGGGCGCGGCCGGGGCAGGGGGCGCGGAGGCAAAACCAGCCGGATCGAGCAGCAAGGTGTACTCGCGCACCAATTCGTTGTTGCGCCAATGCAGGTCGACCAGTAAGTTCACCAGGGGTTCGGTGAACGATTCGGTGGAACGAACGGCGAGCACCGGCCGGCCCTGGCTGTCCTGAGCGACCTTGAACGTGGTCGAGGACAGGAACGCCGGGCGATCGGCCCCGTAGCGCAGAAAGGTCTCGCGATTGGCCACGGCGGCGCGCAGGTCGTTCAATTCGACAGCGGATGCTCCGACGATGTCGATCTCTGCGGCGAGGCGCTCGTTGAGCGCGGAATCGACGTGGATGTCGCCCAAGCCGAGCGCGTGAGACGCGCCGGGCATCGTGAGGGCCATCATCAACATTAACGGGCTCTTCCCGTTCGACATTGCCTACTCCAGGGTACTGCTTGAACACCTCGACACTCCGGTCGAGGCGGTACCCATCGCACACCATGGATCCACCTTCAGGCAAATGCTATGCGACAGAATCCGGCCTTGGATATAGCCGTATTCCAAACCTTCGACGCAGTTCACGCATGTGTGCCCCTACTGCTCCCACCTGTGATCGAGTTGTCGTTTCCGGGCACCCTCGAATGCCGCCCGGGCGATTTTTGCCGGCGGGTCGTTTGCCCGGTTTCAAATATTGCTGTAGAATGCAAATGGAGTAAAAATTGCTATGGAATGACATGCCGCGAGCCTCGACAGACAGCAAACCGGAACCCCGCCGGGTACTGACCGGCGCGGTACTGCGCGCGTCCGCGCTGCTGGAAATCACCCAATCCGGCCTCGCGCAAATTCTCGGTTTGAGCCCCTCAACCGTGTCGCGCATGGCGAACGGAACGTATGCCCTGGATGCTCAGAAGAAGGAATGGGAACTCGGCGCGTTGTTCGTGCGATTGTTTCGCTCGCTCGACGCTTTGATCGGTTCCAACGATGCGGCGGCCCGCGGCTGGCTGAACGGACAGAACCAAGGACTGGTGGGCCGGCCGATCGACTTGATTCGCAGCACAGAAGGCTTGGTTCGTGTCGTCCAATACCTGGACTCCGCGCGCGGTCGCATCTGAGGCGGTGCGGGCGCGGCGGCGCCTGTGGCGCGCCGTGGAAGCCCAGCACATCGCTTCCACGCTGCGGCTGGTGGCGAACGTCGAGGAGCAGCACCTGCTCGAGCGGCTGCTGGATCAGAGCAAACCGCCGCTGCCGTCGGAGACCGCCGACCTGCACTACCTACTCTCCACTCCGTTTCGCTATTCCTCGCCCATCGGTTCGCGGTTTCGAGCGCCCGCCGATTCGGGCATTTGGTACGGTGCGGAGGCACAGCGCACCGCCTGTGCCGAACTCGGGTTTTGGCGCTGGCGATTCTTGATGGACAGCGACGCGCTGCAGGCGATCGGACCGTCGCCGCAAACCGTCTTCCGCGCCGGAATCGACGGACGCCTGGTCGATCTGACCCGGCCTCCGTTCAAGCGATCGCGCGCGGAATGGACGCATCCGGACGACTACGGCCCTTCGCAGGGATTCGCGCGCGTCGCGCAGCAGGCGGCCATCGATACCATTCGCTATGAATCGGTACGCGATCCCGAGCACGGGGCGGCGGTGGCGGTGCTGCGGCCATCATGTTTCAAGCCGCGCAAGCTCTTGGAGCAGCAAACATGGTTCTTGACGGTGCGTCGAGCCGCGGTCGTCTGGCAACGCGAGGGCGAGACGTTCGAATTCGATGCAGGCGCGTGGCGCCAATGATCCAAGGCGTGCGCTGAAATCGCTTACAATCGATATTCGGCGCGCGCTGTCGGCGCGCGCGCAATGCGTAACCAACGAACGAGGATTTCGTGAGTCGAAATTTCAATAGCGACAATGTGTCTGCGGTTTGCGATCCCATCATGGCGGCCATCCATGCCGCCAACAGCGGTTCGGCCCCCTCGTACGGCGGCGATGACCTCACCCGGAAATTGCAGAGCGTCGCGAGCAGCGTATTCGGTACGGAAGTGGCAGTTTTCCCGGTGACGACGGGAACGGCCGCCAATGCGCTGGCGCTGTCGCAGTGCGTACCGCCATTTGGTGCCGTGTACTGTCACGAGACGGCGCACATCGTCACCGACGAGTGCGGCGCGCCGGAATTTTTCACGGGCGGCGCCAAATTGATCGGATTTCCCGGCGTCGACGGCAAGATAACACCCGAGCAAGTGGCGGGCGCAGCGGCCTACGCGGAGGACATGGGGGTGCATCACGTCAAGCCCGGGGCCGTGAGCCTGAGTCAGGCCACCGAGTGGGGCACGGTGTACGAGTTGAGCGAGGTGTCCGCGCTGGCCGCGGCGGCCAAGCGGCTGGGTCTCCCGGTGCATATGGACGGTGCGCGATTTGCCAACGCGCTGGTGCATCTCGGCTGCACGCCGGCCGCAGCCACGTGGCAGAGCGGGGTCGACGTCCTATCGCTGGGCGCGACCAAGAACGGCGCGCTGTGCGCCGAGGCCGTGGTGTTTTTCGATCCGGCGCGCGCGCGCGATTTCGAGCGCCGCCGCAAACGGGCGGGACATCTGTGGTCGAAGCAGAGATTCGTGAGCGCGCAGCTGCTCGCGTACCTCGAGCATGGATTGTGGCTCGACAACGCTCGCCATGCGAATGCGATGGCGTCGCTCTTGGCCGAGGGATTGAGCCATGTCCCCGGCGCCTCCTTGCTGCAATCGGTCGATGCCAACGAGGTATTCGTCGCTCTGCCCGAAGCGACGGTCGCCGCGCTGGAGCGGCAGGAATTTGCTTTTTACCGCTGGCCGCTGAGCGCGCCGCCTGCCGGCGTGGCGATTCGCTTGGTGACCTCGTACGCGACGCCGCGTGCGCATGTGGACGAGTTCCTCGCCGCGGCGCACAGCCACGCCCGCACTTGAACCCGCGCGGCCCGTTCATGCGGATGCACATCGACACGGAGTCCTGGGCGTACAAAGTCCCGTTTCGCGTGTCGCGCGGCGCCGAGTCCGCACTCGATGTGGTCGTGGTCACGCTCACCGATGCGGACGGCCGTGTCGGCCGCGGCGAAGCGGCGGGGGTGGACTACGATGGAGAGACCATTGCGCTGCTACGCGCGCAGATCGACGCGGTTCGGCCGGCGATCGAGCAGGGAATCGACGCCGGCGGCGGACCGGCCGCGCTGGACTTCACTTCACTGGCGACCCTGTTGCCGGCGGGCGGCGCGCGCAATGCCGTCGACTGCGCGCTCTGGGATTTGACCGCCAAGCAACGCCGCACGAGCGCATGGCAATTGGCCGGGATGGCAGATCCCCGCCCGCTCACCACATCGATGACGCTGGGGATCGATACGGACGACGCCGTGGCGGCAGGTGCGCGCCGCTATGCGGACTGGCCGCTCATCAAAGTAAAAGTCGATGGCGAGCGTCATGTCGATGCCATACGCCTGGTGCGTGCGGCCTGTCCCGCGGCGGGACTGATCGTCGATCCGAATCAGGCCTGGAGTTGCGATCTGCTCAATCGCTTGGCGCCCGAGCTCAAGTCTCTCGGAGTGGTGCTGATCGAGCAGCCGGTGCCGAGGGGTGAGGACGAGACCCTGCGCGGCTATCGGGGTTCCATCAGGCTCGCCGCCGACGAATCGGTGGCCGATCGCGCCGGACTCGCCGCAGTCAAGGACCTGTACCAGGTGGTGAACGTGAAACTCGACAAGACCGGCGGGCTGACGGAGGCATTGGCGCTGGCGCGCGGCGCCCGCGCGCTGGGGCTGCAAGTCATGGTGGGATGCATGGCGGGGACCTCGTTGGCCATGGCGCCCGGTATGGTGGTCGGGCAAATGGCGGAGTTCGTGGACTTGGACGGTCCGCTGCTGCATAGCGAAGACCGAGAGCACGGCATCGCGTACGATCGGGGCCTGATGCGATTACCGTCGCCGTTATTGTGGGGATGACCATGTCGAGAGTCTTGCTTGCTGCCGCAGCGCTCTGCCTGTGGGCGATCTCCGCGCCGGTGTTCGCGGAGGACGCGCCCTTCGATCTCATCATCGTCAACGGCCACGTCATCGATGGCACGGGTTCACCCTGGTACGCGGCGGACGTCGGCGTTCGAGACGGACGTATTGCGGCCATCGGCAACTTGGGCAAGGCTCAGGCGAAACGGCGCATCGACGCCGCCGGCAAAGTCGTCGCGCCCGGGTTCATCGACATGCTGGGTCAATCCGAATTCACCATCCTGGTCGATCCGCGCCTGCCGTCCAAGATCTATCAGGGCATCACCACCGAAATCACGGGAGAGGGCGAGTCGGCGGCGCCGATGACCGGCCACGCTCGTGCCGAAGCGGGACAGAAACTGGAGCACTATGGGCTCCAGGCGGACTGGCAGACGCTGGGCGAGTACTTCGCCCGGCTCGAACGCCAAGGCATCGGCATCAATTTGGCCTCGTACGTCGGTGCGACCACGGTGCGCGAAGTGGTGATCGGCGGCGCCGATCGGCCGCCCACGGCTGCGGAGCTCATGCGCATGCGGGCATTGGTGCGCGAGGCCATGGAGCAGGGGGCGGTCGGCGTCTCGACCTCCTTGGAGTATGCCCCCGCGCCCTATGCCAGCACGGAAGAGCTGATCGCGCTGGCTTCCGAGGCCGCCCCGTACGGCGGCATCTACGCCACGCACATGCGCTCGGAAGGGGACGGCATGGCGGCCGCCCTCGATGAAACCTTCCGCATTGCGCGCGAGGCGCATATCCCCGTGGAGATCTGGCACCTGAAAGTGGCCGGCAAAAAGAACTGGGGGCGCATGCCGGATGTGATCAAGCGCATCGAGGCGGCGCGCGCCGGCGGCCTCGACATCACCGCGGACACTTACGCCTATACGGCGTGGTTCAACGACATGTCCGCGTTCGTGCCGCCGTGGGCGCACGACGGCGGCAACGAGAAAATGGTGGAACGCCTGAAGGACCCCATCACCCGCGCGCGCATCGTCAAGGACATCGAAACCCCCAGCACCGCGTGGGACAACGAATGGGACGAGGTGCCGGGACCCGAATCGATTCTCGTCGGCGTGGTCAAGAATCCGGCGTTGCGCCCCTTGCAGGGCCAGACCATCGCGGCCATCGCGAAATCGCGGGGCAAGGCGCCGATCGAGACCTTGCTCGATATCCTGGTCGAAGACCATGGATTCACCGGATGCGCGGTGTTCGGCATGCAGGAAGACGATGTCTCGCTGGCGCTGGTGCAGCCATGGACCTCGATCAACAATGACAGCTCGGGCACCTCGCCGGAGGGCATCCTCGGCGAGGAGCATCCGCATCCGCGCGCCTATGGGACTTTTCCACGGATTCTGCGTAAGTACGTGCGCGAGGAACATCGGCTCATCCTCGAGGACGCCATCCGCAAATTCTCCGCCTTGCCGGCGCAGCGCCTTCGGCTTACCGATCGGGGCGTGTTGAAGCGCGGCCTATGGGCCGACGTGGTGGTGTTCGATCCTGCGGTCATCGCGGATCGCTCGACCTTCAGTTCCCCCAACGAGTTGGCGGTCGGCATGCAGTGGGTGCTGGTGAATGGCGTGCCGGTGATCGCGGACGGGAAGATGACGGGCGCCAAGCCGGGGCAGGTGTTGCGCGGGCCGGGATACCGGCCGGCACGGCCCTAGCGTTGCGCTGATCGGCCGCTCAACGGCTGTGGCGAGAAATGCCTCTGAACGATCGTATAGTTGCCGCACCACGCGCCGTCTGCAATTCCGTCGCCACTCGAGAGGTCCAGACGCGCCAAAGGATAAGCATTTAGTTTCAAACGGTTACACGTACTAATGCGAGCAATGTAGATGATGAGATAGTGACCTCGGTGCGCCGCGCCGAGTCCAATGATTTCCAACATGACCTGTTGTAGATTTGACAAAGCGACCGTGGGAGATTCTTATAAGGTGATAACGAACTACGGGGATCGATTGGATGTTCAATTGAACAGCGTTTCGGAGCCCGTTGGGACAGTGGATGTTGCGCTGGGGCATGCTGCACGACTGCTGGAGAGGGACCCCAGACTCGCTGTAGAGCAGGCGGACGAGATCCTGAAGGCCGTCCCCGGGCATCCCTATGCCCGCTTGATTTTGGGAACCGCTCATCGGCACGCCGGACAAACGAGGGCTGCGCTGGGCGTCCTCGAGCCGCTCGCGCGTGAGCAGCCGAAATCGCCGGCCGTGCACATCGAACTGGCCATTGCCTTGAGCGAGGCCGGCCGCACGACCGAGGCGATCTCGGCGGTGCGGCGCGCGCTGCAGCTCAAGCCCACTTCGGTCGACGGGTGGCGCGTGCTCGCCGAACAGCTGGATCTGATGGGCGATGTGGACGGCGCGGACAATGCGCGGGCGGCCCAAATCAAGGCGTCCACCACGGATCCGCGGCTGCTGGAACCGGCGGCGGCTCTG
>Ga0137418_10006503_pt1 | contig 10754 bp, 9 predicted proteins | sample CZODoug3_1_2_16f_FD_122242 | JGI IMG/M metagenome (GOLD analysis project Ga0137418, IMG submission 122242) | Vadose zone soil fungal communities from Angelo Coast Range Reserve, California, USA - CZODoug3_1_2_16fungal (Hybrid Assembly) | ecosystem: Environmental > Terrestrial > Soil > Vadose... | reverse complement strand
GAGGTGCTCCAGTGCATCGACGGCGCGTACGGGGATATCACCCTTCGCGGTGGGAAGAGCCGACATCTTCGCCCAGAAACGCACCGGGTCGCGCAGCTCACTTTCAGCAATTTGGCGTAGCCAGGTGTGCGTTTCGCTGAGCACATACGCCTGGCCTTCTGCACGCATTCCTTCGGTGTAACCGTCCAGGAGGGCGGCACAGATATTTTTACCCTTAAGCGCAAGTTGTCCCGCCTCTGATGCTAAGTGCGCGCTCACCCCCAGTCGTAGGAGATCGTTGGCGTACGGCAGTGGGTAAGCCTCGTCGAAGTCGTTGACGCCCCAGATCAGGCGTCCCTCGATGTCGCGCCAGGTCCCGAAATTTTCCACGTGAAGGTCGCCCACAGCTAATACCTGCGGAGATTTTGCTAGATCAGGACAGACCTTCGGCCAAATTTGAGCCCAGCGGTAGTAGGTCGCACGAAGAAAGCGAAAGGCGCTCGACGTCATGGCCTCATGCTTGGTTCGGAGATCTTTTTTGACCAGAGGCGTGCGCTTTCCCAGCCAGGCTTCAAATTGCCGAGTGGCCTTGACGACGTTCATAGTGCGCCACGATAGGGGGGAAGTTTGGGAACTCAAACGAATGCCCGATCAAAATCAAAACGCCCAGATTGTTGGACAATTACGGGGATTCCCGTCGAAAGCGGCCCTTTCCTCCGGCGACAGATAACGAGTCTGCCCAAACACGGTGTCTTCGTTGTAACACACTTCCTACTCGGAAGAAGGCCGGTAACTTGTTTGTTTTGATATTTGTGCGCTTGGTCTGTGCCTTGCTCCTGGATTCAGTGTCGGGCTTCAAGGAGTTCGTTATGCAAATGGCAATCACAGCAATGGCAGTCATCGCGGGAATGATTCTCTCGCTGGCAGTTGCACTACTGGCGGAGGAGCTGATTTTCGGTCAAGTGTTCCGCTTGTTCTTTGCTCGGCAAACGATGCAGGTGAAATCGGGACAGAAGCGCTAAGGCGCGCTGGAGAGAGACAATGCTGATGTTGAAATATTTGCTGATGACGGGCGGCCTCGGCATGATCGTGGCGGCCGTGAGCATTCTCACCTATGACTTGTATCGCGGAGTTGCTTACCGACGTGCGCTGGCTACAGCTGGAACGATGCCCTTACCTCCAGCTCCACAACTTCGCTGGCGCGCGTCGCTGGCTCTCGCGTTGTTGGCCTGGGGACCTCTGCTGCTAGCATTCAGCATCGTCGTAGTCGCGAGCGGAATGGCTGGGGTTCGTGTCAGCCAGATGAGCGGGACGCTGCCGGGTACGCTCTATCCGGGTGTGCATCTGGTGGTGCCTCTGGTGGAGGACGTGGCTTCATTCGACACGCGGGATCAGATATTCACCACAGGCATATCGGAAGATGGAAAGGCCGCAGCCACGAATGCTGCAAGGACCCAGCTCCTCGATGTGCAGGCCAAGGAAGGCCTGACGCTTGGACTGGCGATCACGGTACGCTACCGGCTTGATCCCAAGCAGCTGGATTACATTCAGAGCAACTTGCCCCATCCCGTGGAAACAGAAATCGTGCCGCCGACCGTGGCCAGCGTGTGGCGTGAACTGGTCCCTAACTATACGGTGCGCGATGTGTTTTCGGCGAAACGTGAAGAAGTGCGCCACCGTGCCGCGGCCATGATCGCGCAGAAACTGGCGGTGGACGGAATCGTGGTGAAAGAAGTTATGCTACGAGACATCCAATTGCCTCCAGAGTATGCCAAGGGATTGGAAACGTTGCTACTGAAGGAGCAGGAAAACGATCGCATGGGCGTCGAGACCGAGCTTAAGCAAAAACAAGTTCGCATCGCCGAGCTCGGAGCTGAAGCCATGAAGGTGCAACAGGTCAAGCAGGCGGAAGGAGAAGCGCAGGTGCACGTGCTACAGGCGAAAGGGGAGGCGGACGCGATGAAATACACGCTCCCCCTGAAGGAAAAACAAATTCAGCAGAGCCGGTTGGAGGCTCAGGCGCGCAAGGAAGCAACCATCCAGAATGCGGAAGCAGCCGCTCAAGCCAAGGTGATCGACAGCAAAGCGGAGACCGAACGACGCAAATTGCTGGCCAACGCTGAGGCAGACCGCATCCGCGTAACGGCCGCCGCCGATGCCGAGCGGCTGCAGAGTGAGGCTGCGGTGCTAAAGCAGAATCCACTGCTCATCAACAAGATCGTAGCCGAGAGACTTTCCGACAAGTTGCAAATCATGATGGTGCCCGCCGACGGGAAGTTTTTCTTCGCCAATGACGTCCTGCGCAGCATGAGCGTCGGGAACCAGAGCAGCCAAGTGGAGCAGGCCGAGCCACAAACCCGGTAGCAGCCGTATTAAGAGACAGTTAGCGCGTCAGGGACCGGGCGGAATGCTACGCGCACCGCCCAAACTACTGGCGGTGGTGTCCAAACAGTACAGAGGAGGGAGCGGTGCGATGCGCAGTGCAGTTTATAATCTGCCTATCCCGAAAATGGTGAATTCAGCTGCACGCGCTGCGCATGGGCTCAATCGTGTTCTGCCCATCTTGATTTTTTCTGCTGGGCTGAGCGGTCAAGCTCTTGACTGGAGCAAAGCCGAGCAGCAACTCGCAAAACAGATCGCAGCGGTTACGGGCCCAGGAGCGGTCGCGGTAAGACTGGAAAACCGGTCTTCACTCACTAAGAGGGATGCCGACACCGCAAACAGCAGGCTTCAGGCTGAGCTGGAGGCACTCGGAGTGCGTGCAGTCACGCCGGAGAAGGCTGCCGCCACGGTGGCGCTTTCCCTTTCTGAGAATCCAACTTCCTACGTTTGGGTTGCGGAGATTCATCTTGGCGCAGCCCAGTCTTCGGTGGTGATGGTTTCGTTTCTGCGTACGGGTGGCCCCGCTTTCTCACACGGATCATTCCCGATCACGCTTCGCAAGATCCCGCTTTGGTCGCAGGCGGATCGCATCCTTGACGTGGCGGTGTTGGAAGAAGATCCGCCGCCAAATCCCGCTCCAAAACACATCGCCGTGCTGGATGCTGAAAAGGTTTCGGTTTATAGACTCCAGAGCGGAAAATGGCAGCGGGAGCAGGCTCTTGACATTTCACATGCTGAGCCATGGCCGCGAGACTTGCGTGGACGTTTGATTGCCGGAAAGGACCACCTCTTTGAGGTTTATCTTCCCGGCGTGCTCTGTCACACCTTTGCTGCCTTGCCGCTTACTCTTAGCTGCCGGCAGAGCGATGATCCCTGGCCGCTGGTGGGGCGCCCAGTAAATCTGGAGGCTGGGACATCAACGGATTCGTCTTTTTTGGGGACCTCAAAGGACACTTTGTCTGTTGCCTCCCCGTTGAATGCTTTCTTCGCACCCACGCGCAACTTCTTCACGGGAGCCTTGTCTCCGGGTATCGGAAAGTTCACGACGATTCCTAAATTTTATTCTGCAGCTTTCCTGCCGCGTAACAAATACATGCTGGGCGTTTTCGCCGCAGTCGATGGACAAATTCACTTAGTGGACGGCGTGACCGACCAAGCCGCAAGCCTGGGATGGGGCAGTGACGTGGCGAGCGTGCAAAGCACCTGCGGGATAGGGTGGCAGGTGTTAGCAACAAGCTCCGGTAACAATCCAGGCGACTCGGTGCGAGCTTACGAACTTGCGGATCGTGATCCGGTGCCAGTGAGTATCGCTGTGGACTTTGCGGGCGAAATTACTGCGTTATGGACCGAGACCAAAGGCGATACGGCCGTCGCAGTGGCGAGGAATCAACGAACGGGTGACTATGAAGCTTTTCGCCTGGCAGCCACTTGTAATCAGTAGCCTGGTTCTCGCGGTGCTGGCGGACGCGGAGACGCGTCCCCAGTACGGCGGGACGCTGCGCGTGAGCATACGCGAGGCGCCCACATCGCTGGATCCGGCAGACAGAACGGAAGCAGATTCCCTCGCTCGTCACAATCTCACGCTGCTGATTTTCGACACGTTGACGGATATCGATGATGCGGGGAACGTGCGCGCCGCGCTGGCGACATCCTGGCAGGCCGCGCCTGGCAACCAGCGCTGGCAATTCCGACTGCGCCGGAACGTCAAATTTCAGGACGGCACGCTTCTAACCCCTGCCACCGTGGCATCCTGCCTGCGCACCGCAAACCCTTCGTGGAAAGTGCTGCCGGATGCCGACTCCATAGTGGTTGAGCGCGACGCACCGGCACCGAATTTACCCGCTGAACTTACGCTGCCTCGCAACGCTATCGCCACGAGAAACCCCGACGGCACAATTAGCGGAACGGGGTCCTTTCACATCACAGATTGGCAGCCTGGGAAGAAACTGACCCTGGCAGCTGAGGAGAACTGCTGGCGCGGGCGCCCGTTTCTTGACATTGTCGAAATCGAAATGGGTAGAACCTTTCGCGATCAATGGGTCGGGCTGGAACTGGGCAGAACAGGACTGGTCGAGGTGACTGCCGAACAGGCTCATCGGGTCTCGGCGCAAGGTGCACGCGTGACCAGCTCTGCACCCATCGAACTAATAGCGCTGCTTTTCGTGCATGATGCGCATTCGCCCGAAGAAAAGTTGCTCCGCGATGCGTTAGCGGTTTGCGTTGACCGCGCCTCCATTCGTAGCGTGCTGCTGCAAGGTACGGGTGAACCTTCCGCCAGCATTCTGCCGAACTGGATGAGCGGCTACGGATTCGTATTTCCGACGCAACCTGACTTGCAGCAGGCACGTCGCGATCGCGAACAGGTACGCACGATTCCGGTCTGGACGGTGGGATACGACGCCAATGATTCTATTGCTCGGTTGTTGGTGGAGCGCATCGCTCTTAACGCGCGCGATGCAGGCCTGGTGCTGCAGCCAAGCACCTCACGCTCAACCGACCTTCGCCTCGTGCGGCTTTCCGTAGTCTCGACGGATCCATGGATTGCTCTTGCCAACGTGGCTGCTGTGGCCAGCTTGCCAGTTGGTGACGCGGGTGGTAATTCCGTCCAGGATCTTTACCGCGCGGAGCAAGCGCTGCTCGCGACTCAACGCCTCATTCCTTTGTTTCATCTTCCCGCAACTTATGCGTCTACCAAGTTCCTGAGGGACTGGTCAGTGGGCGCTGATGGGAGCTGGCGACTCGCCGATGCCTGGTTGACGAGCGAAAAAACGAACGGTGATAAGCAATGACGTTTCGCCGAAAATTGCTAGCCGTCTTTGCACTGACAGTATTCTTGTCGGTTGCGACGGTGGGCTGGCTGGTGTCAACACTGAGCCGCAGAGCGTTTGAGCGTGCCGATGACGAGCGGACCTCTGCACTGGTCACACAATTTCGCCACGAGTTCAATCGCCAGGGGGAGGAAGTGTCGCGCCGTGTGGAGGCAATAGCAGCTTCCGAGCTGGTCACTCGGATGGGGATGGCCATGAACCGTACGGCTCCTGATGCGGCGGCATATTTTGATGCGGCAAAATCGACAGCGGAAAACCATCAACTCGAGTTTTTGGAATTTGTAGACAGTCAGGGAACCATCATTTCGTCGGCGCATTGGCCAGCGAAGTTCGGGTATCCCGAGCCTGCCTTCGCCAGTCTGTCGTCGATGGCTGAAAAGAGCGCGTTCTTGAAGCAAGAAGAACTGCAAGACAATTCGGCTCTTGGGTTGTTTGCGGTACGCGCCATTCATGTCGGCGAACATCCAGCATATGTTATCGGCGGACGCCGATTGGATAAAGATTTTCTGTCAGCTCTCGATTTACCTGCAGGCATGCGTCTGTTGCTGTACCTGAATCATGAAGATCACTCTGGCGGCGAATCACTAATCAATCCGTCGCGGAGCGCTGAGACTCCAGAGAAGAATCGACCGGCAGACAAGATTGCCTCGCTTATCGAAGCAATACGGCAGAACAACCAGGAAATGACCGCCATCGTGCACTGGTCGTCGGATCGGGCGGATGATGAACTGTTTCACGCCATCCCTCTACACGGTACGAGCAATGCGAGTCCACAACCTTTGCTGGGAATTCTGTTCATAGGCAACTCGCGGCGATCCTATGTTGAGCTTGAACGCCATATCCGCACAACCGCACTGTTGGTGGGCGGCAGCGGAATCTTGCTGGCGATTCTTCTCAGCAGCTGGGCTGCGGCTCGCGTCACGCGTCCCGTTGAACAACTGGCAGGCGCAGCCCAGGAGGTTGCGGATGGCAATTGGAATGCGCGGGTGGAGATCTCGGGAAATGACGAACTCGCCGAACTTGCCGAATCTTTCAATCATATGACCAGAGAGCTCCTAACCCAGAAGGAGCGACTGGTGCAGGCCGAACGCGTTGCAGCGTGGCGCGAACTGGCTCGACGTCTTGCTCACGAACTGAAGAATCCGTTGTTTCCCCTACAGCTCACAGTGGAAAACCTGGTTCGAGCGAAACAGCAGGGCACCGAACAATTCGAAGAGATTTTTCGGGAAAGCTCGGCGACGCTCCTAGCCGAGATTTCAAACTTGAAAACGATCATCTCACGTTTCAATGAATTTTCCCGGATGCCACAACCACAATTGCAACTGGTTCAGATGAATGATGTGATTCATGGCGTATTGCAGCTTTTTCAGGCCCAATTGGAGTCCCCGGGGCGCAGACGAATCAGTTGCGATTTACAACTTGACCAGCGGCTCGAACCAATCCCCGCGGATCCGGAGCTATTGCATCGGGCTATTTCCAATCTCATGTTGAACGCCATGGAAGCGATGCCTGAGGGCGGCAGGCTCAGCTTGCGAACTCGGGAGAACAAGGACAACATTTGCGTTGAAGTTTCTGATACTGGTCCGGGGTTGACCGCGGAAGAATGCAATCGGATATTCACTCCTTACTACACTAGCAAAGAGCATGGCACCGGCCTGGGACTGGCCATAGTGCAGTCCGTGGTAAGCGATCATGGAGGCACGATCCGCGTCCATAGCGAACCGGGTCATGGAACTACATTCGTGATCGAGTTGCCGAGAAATCCGGATACACTGCAAGACGGCTCAGAAAAGAACCAGGCGAAGCCACATCTAGCATCGCTGCCGAATGAACGGGGGAAAAGCGTTGCCACTGAAAGCGCACCTGCTGATCGTGGACGATGAAGCCAACACGCTGGCTTCGTTGTCTCGCGCATTCCGTCTGGCAGGGCATGAGGCGGCAGTTTGCGACAATGCGACCAAGGCGTTGGAGCTGGCCAGAGCGGAGCAATTTGATCTGATTCTGTCGGATGTGTTCATGCCCGGCAAGGACGGGCTGACGCTGCTTGAAGAGCTCAAATCTCAAGGCGTAATGGCGCCGGTGGTGATGATGTCAGGCCAGGCGCATATCGAAATGGCGGTGCGGGCTACGCGATTGGGCGCGATCGATTTTTTGGAGAAGCCCATTTCCACCGACAAGCTATTGCTCACGGTTGAGAATGTGCTTAAGTTGCAGCGACTCGAGAGCGAAAATCGACAGCTGCGACACCGGTTGGGCAAGCATGAAATTGTCTGGAAGGGCGAGGCCATGCGCCGCGTGATGGTGCAACTGGAGCGGGTGGCGGCCAGCCAGAGTCGGGTTTGCATTCTGGGAGAAACGGGCACGGGCAAAGAGTTGGTTGCGCGGATCATTCATGAACGGAGCCCGCGTGCCTCCGGGCCATTCATCACACTGAACTGCGCGGCCGTACCCGGGGAGTTGATTGAATCGGAACTCTTCGGACACGAAAAGGGATCATTCACTGGCGCGGCGGGGCGTCACATCGGCAAGTTCGAGCAAGCCAATCACGGCACAATCTTCCTCGACGAAATCGGTGATATGCCACTCAGCATGCAGGCAAAGTTGCTCCGAGTTTTGGAAGAAGGAGAGGTAGAGCGCATTGGCGGCGATAAGCCGATTTCTGTCGATGTCCGCGTCGTGGTCGCCACACATCGAGATTTGGAATCGCGGGTGCGCGAAGAAAAGTTCCGCCAAGACCTGTTTCATCGCATCTACGTTTTCCCCCTTGTCCTGCCTCCGTTGCGGGAGCGCCGCGACGATATCCTTGCTCTGGTAGAACATTTCGCGGCTCAAGTGAGCGCGCAAAATGGGTGGAAGCCAGTTCCCTTCACTGCTGAGGCCGTGGAAGCTTTGCAGTCATACTCGTGGCCGGGCAACGTCCGCGAACTGCGCAACATGGTAGAGCGTTTGATGCTGCTTGCGAGTGACGGCAAGGTTGACCTGGCAACGGTTCAATTGGCTCTGCCGAAGAATTCTGTTGGTGGAATCGTCCCTTCTTTATCTTCGTCGGGCGGCTTAGCAGAACGAGTACAAGGGTTCGAACGGGAAGTTATTCTGGCGGAGTTGAAGCATAGCCAGCAAAACGTGAGTCTTGCTGCTAAGTCTCTCGGTTTGGAGCGCAGTCACCTGTACAAGAAAGCAGAACAACTGGGTATTGACCTACGAGCCATGCGTCGTCAGCAAGAACCGCCGCAGGACTGAAACCTTTAAGAGACATTCTTTACACTGCATCGGGAGATCGCATTGAACCGAACGACTTGCTGTCATTTAATCAGTCTCTTGACATTTCTCACCTTCGCGAGTCTCAGCACTCTCGTCACAGAACCACCACCCCTCCGTAGCCGATGAAGGGCTATCAACAAAGGAGGAGGACCGCAGCCCCCCTTACAAATCCTTCGCCAAATACATTGGCGATTTTGCTGTCCACGGTCACGCCGCCGTCAGTCCGCTGCCGCGACCAACGCCGACCCCCGTTTCAAGTCAGCCGCCAGCAAGCGATGAAACAATTGCTCTCCGGCCTCGCGGCGTACGGAAAGTCGCCCAGCACCGTAAGCGCGCGATTTCAATCCACGTTGCACATCCTCACAAATGCCCAAATCTTCCTCTTGCACCCGATTGCCCACGTCAACCGATTGCTGGTTGTACTCCCGACTAGCTTCGCTGACATCGCTGAAATAGAAGTCAAAAATAACTTTGCAATGGTCCGCATCTACCGGAATAACTAAGTTGGTGTCCATGTATCCCTCGTAGCAGTTGATCATCAGGTTAGGATACTGCCAGAAATACCAGGCGCGGTCGCCTTTGCGCGTGGCGCCGGTCGTAACATCCTCGTCTGAGCTCACCATCGGACTGGACTGAAGGCAATAACGATCCTCGTTCTCGATTGTGTATTGCTTGTAGTCGAGGACGGAATTGAGACCTTTGTGCAGATGCGGCACGTGATAGCCGCCGTCCAGATAATTATCGACAAAGACTTTCCAGTTGCAGTGAATGTCGAAGCTGCGGCGATCGAAATAATGTAGTTTGCTGACTTCCAAAGGCGCCACGCGCCTGACCAGACCACCGAGAAAGTCCTGCAGCGGAGTTGCATGTTCGTCCAAATTCACAAACACAAAGCATTCCCACGTCTCCACTCGAACCGAGGCTAGGCCATTCTGCGCGCGGTCGAAATTCTTTACGCCTTCGAACTCAGGCATGCCTTTTAGCGATCCATCGAGGCCATACCGCCAGCCATGATAGGGGCATTGCAACATTGATGCCTGCCCGCACGGCTGCGTCACGACAGCGGCGGCATGATGACGGCATACGTTGAAGAATGCACGGAGAACGCCGTCGTTGCCGCGCACCACAACGATGGGTTCCCCGGCAACCATAGTTGAAACGAACTCTCCGGCCTCCGTCACTTGGTCCGCTCGAGCCACCGGTTGCCACGTCTTACTGAAAACATTTGTCCGCTCCAGTTCAGCGACGCGCGCATCGACGTACCAGGGCGCCGGAATCGTCGAGGCTTCGGCCAGCGGCGCACGGTCGTTGTAGCTCGCCAATATTGTTTCGATTGATGCCTGCATGCTTATGCTCTCGTTTGAGATGAAGATAACATCATGTTCAGAAATCCAACCCAGTGAGCACAATCGACAGGATTCGATCGTGTCTAACCTCGACGGTCTCCGCGCGTTTCAAGTCGAAAGTTGCGAGATAAAGCAACCGGCTCACCAATCGCGCGTTGCAATAAATCCAGGAACTGCTGAATTCTGGCGCCTTTCTTTTCTGGCATCTCGCCCCGCCTGCGGGAAAGACCGGGATCAAACTCGGCCGTGAGCAACGCATCCTGAAAACGTTCCATGGTCCAGTCAAGAATAGAAACAATCATCTCCACATCCATATCTTTTCGCAACTAGCGGCGTTCCAGGCCAAAGCGCACGAAGCCCACGCTGCCATATGGATCCTCCGTGATCAGGAAGCGGTTAATCCCGCGCTTCAGCGTAAGAGCAGTCCCGTAATTACCAAGCACCGAGATGCGATAGGGAATCCAGTTTTCATGCAGCAGGTGTTCTGTTCTTACCAGCCAGTAGCGAAGCACTTCGAAGAAGCCGCGATCCTTCACTTCCGCGGGGGCGTCCAAATACTTGGGAAAAGAGCGTACCGCCCGCTTGTAAACCTCAAAAAACAAGCCGTCCTTGCTGCCGAAGTGCTGGAAAATCGAACCCTTGGTAATGCCCAGCGCGGCGGCGATGTCGCCCACCCGCAGAGTGATACCCTGCTCGGCAAAGTGGTGCATTGCGATTTCGACGATGCGTGAGCGCTTGACCTCAGAACGGGGGCGCTGCGCCAGGTGACGGTGATAATGCGGGGGATTAACCGGAGTGCTGACAACACCACCCATAACAATGACCTCAAATCAGGGAAGGATACATGAGAAATGGATGAATCTCAACTTCATGTATGCTGACTGTCGTTGGTACATGATATGTCCGGTTGAGATAGCACATGACATGTCCGCTTTTCAGGCGGTGAGGATAAGAGACC
>Ga0137418_10006502_pt1 | contig 10755 bp, 7 predicted proteins | sample CZODoug3_1_2_16f_FD_122242 | JGI IMG/M metagenome (GOLD analysis project Ga0137418, IMG submission 122242) | Vadose zone soil fungal communities from Angelo Coast Range Reserve, California, USA - CZODoug3_1_2_16fungal (Hybrid Assembly) | ecosystem: Environmental > Terrestrial > Soil > Vadose... | reverse complement strand
GATGGCCGCCCGGTCGGCGGCGCCGACGCGCTTCAGATCGACTCTCCCCGACATCGCCTGCCCGTCTCTATTCCCCGAGACAGAACCCTTGATGCTTTCGCCGTCGAAGATCAGGTCGAATTTCATGATACCTTGTCCCGGCGTCAGCTCGAAGGTCAACTTTGTTCCCACCAGCTTGCCGTTGCGAATTTCATGCTGGCTTGCAGCGTCCGCCCCTGCGGCGCCTGTGACCGTCTGGCCGGAGAGCTTCAAATCCATGTAAGCGCCGCCGGTACCCCTTGCGGCGCCATCCGGTTTCAGTTCTTCAAACGTACCCGACCATTTTCCGGTCAGGTCACCGGCAAACGCCAGCGACGCCGTCGTCGACACGTGCTGCGTGATCGCCGTCCCCCCGCCGATCGTCACCGCTCCCGCCGCCGACACCTGGAACTGTGCCGTCGTCCCAACTGCCAGCGGCGCCGTGTCCGTGTTGTTCCCGATGGAGAAATTCCCGCTCGGAAACAGCGTCACTCGTGCCGCTCCGTTGTTCGCAAACAAGCGCAAGGGATGATTGGAAGTCGAGCCGATCTCCGCGTCCACCGTACTCCCGTTCTGCGCTCGCAACGTCGCCTGCACCGGCCCATTGAATAGATCCATGTTCGAGGCTGAAGCCGTGCCGGATACCTCTGCCGCCATGACTTCGGAGCCCCATGGCCCCACATCAAACTTAAAAGCGTCCGTCGTGTTCCGCACGACGAAATTCATCGATCCGTGACTCGTATGGTTAAATCGATCCGCCGCGAGAATGACTGTGCTGTTCGTGCTTCCACCCTTGTCTAGTGCCGTTGCCCAAAGGCCACCCGAATCGATTTCATCGCCTACCCAGAAATTGGCGCCTGGGCCACACCCCGGACAGTGCTGGTTTATGTGGACGGAGAAATGTCCGCTCCAAACCTCGAGAGTGCCTGGGTATTCAATCGCCATCCCATAGATGTAAGGCGAGATAAGAAAGTCCTTGAATCCGTCTACGTCAGGAGTTGCCCGCGACAGCCGGAAGTGGTACTGCGATCCGGCCTCTCTAGTTACCGAATGCACCGTGTCCAGATTGTCCGGCGCAAATACAGCCTCTCCAAATTGCGCTGCTTGCGCGCTGCCGATGTTCACGCTGCCCGCGCTCCCAATTCGCATCCACTCGTTCAGGCCGCCGTTGTTCGTCAGGAACCGCAGAGACGAACCCTTCGAATCGCTCGACAGGAAAGTTCCACCGCTATCTTGACCGAATCTTCCGCTCGAGGCCGCTCCAGCCACCTGGACCGCGTGGGTGGTCTGGCCATTCAACAGAATGTTGCCATTCACATGCAGGGGCGCCAGCGGGATGGCCGTGCCGATGCCCACGTTTCCATTGGATTCAAAAATCGTGGACGGTACCAAGTTGGCCGCAGCATCAAACTTCGCCAAAAAATCATCAGCGTCGGGTGTGATGGCGGCCGCCGCGGCCTGCGCGGAACTCTTGGAAGCCTTCGGCTTTGAGGACGGCGAGGTAGCGGTGGCTGAGGTAATGGACACTGAGGTAGCCGCCCCTGTGCCGGCGCCGGATTGGCTCGCCGCGCTCGTGCCGCCCGTCTGCGGATTTGCAAGCGCGAACGCTGACGCTGGCAATCCCCCAACCGTCTCCGCGTCGGCGGCCTTCAAGGCGTAGGGCACGCTCACCAGCAGCACTCGAGGAGGTTGCTGGATATCCGCGCCTTCGATCCCCAACCAGCGCGACTGGCCGGTGATGAACAATTCCAGCGGCACACCTGCGCTGCTCTCGGCGCCCAGCAGCGCGGTGTATCGCCCGGTTCCATCAAAAGTCACGTTTTGGGTCTCCATCCACAGCGCAGCCCCACCCTCCTGGTCCGCGTAGATTGCAAATGTCACCCCCTCAACTCCGGTCTTCGCGTCACCTTTGCCGTCTTTCAGCGACCCACTGAACTTGATGAGCCGAGGCACGGCCATATTCGGGGCAGAAGACATTGTCCCCTCCGCGACGGCTGTTTCCGGCTGAGCGCGACTTGGCTCCACTCCAGCCCGCGGTTGAGAGGATTGCGCCATCATGGCCGACACCGGCCCAATCTGGAACATCCAAACCACAATGCATAGGAAATACCTTTGGACTCGACCCAGGTTCATGGCAGATATGGTCCCACATGGCCTAGCGTTGCGCCAATTCCCGGTGATGGTAGAGTGTCCAAAACGGATATTCCCATTACGGCACACGGCAAGCGTAATTTGTGTATCACTTCGAAACTCTTTGCTCGCCCCACTTCGGTCCCTGCTATGCCCCACATCACTCTTGCAACCCCGGTCCTCGGCTCGCCTTTGCCGTCTTTCAGTATCCCATTGAACTTATTGAACAGTGGCACCGTCACGTTGGTGACGGGAGTGGTCGAGTTGGGCTTCTGCGTAGAACTCTACAAACTTCCGATTTAGTTCCTCGCTGGGCAAATATCCCTGTAGGTACTCTCGGCCATTGGCGGCCAATTCGTTCGCCAAGTTATTCGTCAAGAGCGTACCTTGGCGGGAACTCCCCGCATTTCAATAGGAATTCCCAAACGGGTGCCGATCGTTGAAAGTCACCCATTCTCAGGAGGAAGGCCGTTCATCATTCTGACGAGCCTGCTTTTCATTTGACTTGCAACCTGTCTCATGCCTTTGCGGGCGATTCTTTCCTTGGCCGCAACGAAACTAGAAATAGCTGTCTTCACATATCCTCTTGCACCCGTGGTTTGGGAATAAACCGTGTTATGCTCCGGCGCGATCTGCTCTGCTGGCCGATCAACTGTGTAGTAATAAACGGCCAAGGACTTGCGGCTCATCCCATCGGAGATATTCAATGGCAAAGGATGGCCGTGGTATGAGATCTCGTTGGTTTCAAAAATCACCAAGCGGTTGAACAAGGGCGCGATGTTCGCGATTCTCACCTTCCTCCGCATATCCCATAACTCAAGGAAACCTGCATACTCCTCTTTCCAGCTCTTATTAAGATAGAGAATCGCGTTTAACCGCCTGTGATTTCGCGTTACGGAGTGCACATTAAAATCTATATGCACATCCAGAAATCCACCATTCACGATCTGATGACAGCCGCCTCCCACCAATTCTGGGTCAGCCAGAAGACCATCAATACCCGTCATCTGTGAGATTAAGTCTAGAAATTCTTCCGAAGCCGACATTGCAAAAAAGTCGTTTATGCTGGGTGGAAAATCCCTGGTAAGTGAAAACTTTTTCTTCTGGTGCGTGTAAGTGATGTTTGTCCAGGTTGGATCGGCTGGAGGATACTCTCGCAAAAGAGCTTCCGCAAAATCTTTTTCAAGGAACTCGTCTATAACCACAAAATGAAACGGTTTTGCGGCATCCCATGCAGAACGCCACCCGTTAATTTCATGAATGCCTAATCCGGAAATAATCCTTTCCTCGAGCATAACGACCTCCCTTGTTTTGGTCTGCAAAATGTTTCTGGCTAGTGCGAACGCGCCTCACCACTTATTTCGGCAAGGATTCTTTGTTAAAAAGGAACCCATCAGTGTTGCCGACCTGCGCTTCAGCGTAGAACTCAGCATACTTCCAATTTAGGCTCTCGCTGGGCAAATATCCCTTTAGGTACTCTCGGCCATTGGCGGCCAATTCGTTCGCCAAGGCTTCCGAGTCAATCAACATCTTCACCGCCGCTGCCAGGGACTGTGGACTGCCGGGCTCAAATAAAAGACCAGTCTGGGCATGGAGAACCGTATTACGCAGACCGGCGACGTCACTTGCGATTACTGGCACGCACGCGTCATAAGCTTCTAACGCAACGATGCCGAATGATTCGGAGCGGGAGGGTATCACAAGGACATCATAGTTAGGAAGAAGGCGACGCACATCACGCGAAGTTTTGTTGAGGCAAATATTTTTTGTAATCCCGAGCTCATCGGCCAAGCGCGCCAGAGGCTCTTTTCCCGGACCATCGCCAAATATGTCGCATTTAACTGCGTACCCTTCTTTCTCTAGGATACCTATTGATTTGAGAAGAATATCAAATCCCTTTTCACGCGAAAGCCGCCCAATCCCGCAGATTCTTGTATAACCTGCCCTTTTTCGCATCTGACAAAGACCTGATCTTTCCAGTTCCTGCCCCACCCAGAGCGGTTCAATCCAATTGGGAATCACCCCGACTTCTGACGGTCTTTTTCCTGTCCTGCTGAGAACCTCGTTTCGCAAGTCTTCCGACACACAACAGATTCGCTTCATGCGACAGAGCATCAGGGTCTCGAGGCTTCGCTTGCAACTGTACCTGTCCTCCGAATCAGCAACGGTGAATCGGTGCACGGTCGCGACGAAGGTCAAATGACGGCAAGCAAGAAGACTGGTCACGGAAACGAGCAGCGGAAACCGCCCATGAAGATGAACGACATTGGCCGAACGCCTCGAAGCCAGAAATCTGAACAACGAGAGGTTTGAAGAGATGTATCTCCGAGGGCGAAACGAAATGCGCACGATGAAGTATGGGATTCCCTCCTCCTTAAGCGTTTGCGAAAGCCAGCCCTCCTCCGGACACACCACTGAGTCGAGCAGACCGCGATCCCATAGCAGCTTCGCAAGGCTATAAACATGCCTTGAGACGCCAACAAGATCCACCGAAGCAGGAATCAGGACCACCCTCAGATTCCGGCCCGAGTGCAATCTCTCCCCCCGTAAACCGATAGAAGCCCGTAGAGAAGCGCGAATGTGATCCCCCCGTAAGTCGGATCCACCAGAACGTTTCCCGTTAAGGAAACCACCAAAGCCACCAGCAAAACGAGAACACCCAGTATTCCCACGCCGGCGGGCAAACTCGCTCGCCACACCTTAATGGCCGGCCTGACCAGGATGCTTAGAACTAGCATGAGGCCAATAAACCCTTCTGAAAGCCAATGATCCAGGTAGAAGTTATCCGCTGTGGCACTCCCAATCTGGTTTGCGAAGGACTTATTGCCATATCCAACTAGGAATCTATGCACACTCCTGCCCCCAAGGTCCAAACTCTCCCGCCAGAGACCCAGCCGGGTCTCGATTGATTCCTCAGCGTTTGACCCGCCAACAAAGGAGTCAGCTACCCTGTTAACTGACAACTTGTCAGCGTACATCAACGGCCCACCGATAAGCGTAATGAGCAGCAAGCCCCAAGCTAGCATTCCTCTCCCACTTCCGGGTACGTAGAGTTTCCTAACGTAGAGCAAGAACAGCACGCAAACCATACCCACGGAAGCAAGGAACGCGCTGCGGGATTGCGTGAGGAATAAGCCACACAGGACAACAACCAATGACCCAATCTGAGTCAGCGAAGGAGCGCGTTTATGCAACCGCCACAAGAGAATAGCTAACACAACCGCGAGCAAAGCCCCCCATTCGTTGTAACTGGCCTGCTTATCAAGGCCCTCGCCACCCGCATATGAGACATATCCAGCAATTCGGTGCAACTCCGGATTGATCACGTACAGCCCAATGGAGGCACTGGCCATGATCAACCCGAGCAGAATCACCATATTGAGAAACATGTTGAACTGTTTCTCTGATCTGATGAAGGTAAAGGCAAGCACGCCCCAGAGGATCGTTTCGATAAACCGCAAGTAGCGTGGCCAGTCTATTGCATTACCCAAGATCGCTTCGCCTACCATACTCAGAAGCACCAAACTGCCAACCACAACCAAGTAACGGTTCACTTCCCCTGGAGCTGCTACCTCCCATGGCCCCTTGAACACCCACAGGATCACAGCAGATACAAAAATGAGGTCCGTCGGCCGAATCGAGAGCCCCCAGAGGTTTTCCAGTACGAACACATTCGCCAAAGAAGCGGTTGGCAGCAAAATGATAAGAAGAGAGCCCAACGTGTCGAGGGTCCCGATTTGGGCCGTCTCAGTTCCCTTGGAATTCACGTCGTTTTTTTCTTTCCTATAAATTGCATACGAAATGCCTCGAGCATTGCTCCCGAAACGACCGAAGTCTGTTTGGAATCTTCCAGCGCGCGAAGCATAGCCTCACGGATAACATCAGGTTCGATCCCCTTCACGTAGCCACTCTTTTGCAAGCGGTACTTTACCCAAAAAAAGAACCGCAGATAAAGCTCAAGGAGAAGCACCCACAACGTGAAACGGATTCTGCCATTGTTCCTCTTCCTGAACAAAATATGAGAGAGAGTGCCGTTGTAAACGTATGTCGGATCGTTCCAGACATGCGAATGGCTCGCCTCGTGGTAGACGGTGACCTTTGGGTTGTAAAAGACCTTAAAACCAGTGCGGGCCGCTCGAAGTGAGTACTCCCATTCTTCTTTGCCAAAAAAATAAGCTTCGGGAAGGAGTCCAATCGCCGCCACAACCTCTCGTTTAATCAGCATGAAGGCACCGGATATGAACTGTCTCTCGTGGACAACCTCATACTGCCCTCTGTCAAGTTTGTTGTGTCCGATGTGCTTTTCCGCGCCGATTAACTTGACGTATCCACCTGTGCTCCAGATCCGATCGGTCTCGGGCCAAAACAGGATTTTCCCGCCTTCAATCCCGCATTCTGGCCTAGATTCGGCAAACTCAACGGCCTTATCGAGAAACCCCGGGTCACAAATGATGCAGTCGTTATTCAACAGGAGGAGGTATTCGCATCCGTCCGCAAGTGCTTGTGCAATGCCTTTGTTGCACCCGGAAGCAAAACCAAGATTTTCGGGATTCAGGATGCAGCGAATAAAATCATTCTTGAAGTTCTCACCGAGTCTGAGAGCGGAATCGTCGATCGAACCATTATCGACAACATATATCAAATAGTTTGCGTAAGTAACACTTCCGAAGGAATCGAGGCACCGCGCAGTGTCACGATAATTGTTCCAATTGAGAATTACGACCCCGACCTTCGGGAATTTCAAACTTGGCGGCACCACGGCACGCTCCTGTAGCATAGAAGTCATTGGATTGAGTTCCCCGAGATTTTGTTGGAATCGGCCTTTCCGCTCACGTGAACCACCATGCCGCGTGCCGGTTCAAAACCCGAGACCACATTTTGTTCGATAACGTTTCCTTCTCCTGTGGAAGAGAAATCAATACCGTACAGCATCGTCGGAGGCCGCTGCGTGTCCTTGATGATGTTTCCGGTGACCACGTTTCCGTTTCCGCTTACAGTTCGGGAACCCTGAACGTCATCTATCAGGTGAATTCCGGCCGCGGCTGCGGACTTTCGACAGTTGCCGAGGACGTGGCAACGTCCAGGGTTGGTAATAACGTTGCTCGTTACTCGCACCTGTGATGACCCAACAAGGAGAATGCCATCTCCCCCCGGGTCAGCAATGGTGTTTCCCGAAATGACCGCGCCGGCCTGTTGCGAAAGAACGGATATTCCCTGCTCGAAGAACACCCCCACAATCTTGTTCCCCGTGATACTTTCTCCCCGAAAGTTTTCCGACGTGGGTCCGCTGAGCCGGAGGGCGAGCGTAATTCCGCGATAGCATCTGTATGCCACGTTGTCACGGATAGCGATCCTGTTTCCATGCTGCTCGGGGTTATTGGGCTCCACGTCCACGGGCGCACCCGGATCTCCCGTGATTTCCCGAAAGTTGTTGTTGGCAATCGTCACGTCGTCGGCGTCAATAATCGAGATTCCATTGCGATGGCAGGCAATGAAATTGCATTTTTGGATGTTGATTTTCTGGCTGAAGGTATGATGCTGGGTTGCATCCGCGGTGTTCGTCAGATAAATGCCGTCCATCGGAGCGTTTTGAATCGTCACGTCTTGCAGCGTCACGTTGTGAGCTCCCACGAGCGCCAGACCGTGGAGCCTCTCGGCCAGCAGGGTAACGATCGCTCCCGCTTTGTGTGGGCGAAGCAATCGGGCGTGGTACCTGCCTCCAGAAAGCCTGATGATGGGAGCAATTTCCTCATTCGGGCCGCTGTCCACGCGAAGGACGGAATCTATATGAATACCTTCCATGGATTCGAGGATGACTTCTTGCTCCCCGCCGGCTGGAATATCGCTAATGAGTTTTGTCTCGCGTAAAGCCTGGTCGGACGCGGCAACATCAATGGTGAAGCCCTGTAGCGTGATATCGTGATCGGGTTCAGCGGCATCGGGATTGCCATAGCTCTGATTCATCATCACGGCCTGGTATGTTTTGGGGCTTGGTCCCAGCTTGAGAATCGTCCTCCCGGGTCCCGCGCCTACAAGATTCACACGCGACCTCAGCAGTATGGCCGGGTGGCCTTCGGCTGCATGTAAAGTGAAAGTGCCAGCGGAAATCTGTACCGTCCCGCCGCCCGCTTTAGCCGCTGCGTCAATAGCTTCCTGAATACCCGCTGTCTTGCTGTTCGCCTGGTAGCTTTCAGGTTTGAAAGTTTGACCTCGCAGGCTCGGCTCCAAGACGAATAAGGCGCCGATAACAACAAGGTAGCCAATTCCGAGGTGAGGGAGCCGGATGTGCGTTTCAGGAGCACCTCCGAAAATATTATCCCTCCATGCGTTCATTCTAGCGGAACCCTCTCGGTGATTGCTCGGTAGCTGTGGGTCCTATCTTTCTACTCGCACCGCTGACTTGGTGGCGACTGCGAGCAATTCTTCTCCCGATTCTCTGTTGAGCCGCACGCGAAGCCATGCAGTCAGGCCCATGGCTTCAGCTCGCACCCGCTGAATCAAGACAGGAGAGGTACTCGGCGTTACCGCGCCTCCGCGCCGCAAAGCCCGACTAGCCAGAGTACAACTCACTCCTCTCGGGGTCGATATACAAGCAACGTTTGAGAAGCCTACTCGCGAGAGCAATAACCCGAGAGAAGACAGGCCAAAGAGATGCAAATGCCGGGGTGGCTCCAACCCCCGCCAGTTCGGACCAAAGGTTCGGTGTCCCCAACTGGCCAGGTTCGGAGTGACAACCACGAGTCTCCCGCCCGGCCTCAGAACGCGGCGGCACTCCTGCAGAAGCGCCATGGGTTCGTGGACATGTTCTATAAGGTGACTCATCGCTATGGCGTCGAAACTGTCATCAGGGAACCTCTGATCAAAGAGTGTTCCGAGCCGAACGTTTACGCCTTTGGCTTGTGCATTACGGACTGCTGCCGAATCAAAATCAACGCCTTCGACCTGCCAACCAAGCTTCTGCAACTCCGCGAGCATCTTCCCATCACCGCTGCCAAGCTCCAGTAGCCGGCCATTTTGGAGGGCGTGCAGATAAAAGACCGTGAAATCAACGTCCGCTCGACGGTAAGGGTCCAGGTACAACAGGCATCCTAGTAAACGATCCGAGAACCGAGGACTTGGGTACGTATAGCCATATCGGCGTGCTAGATATCCACGTCGCACCTTACGATAGAGACTGCGCAGGAGAGTATCCCGTACCTCAGGACAATCTACATGTGTATAGTAGCTTTGATACGCGAGCGGTAAGTCGCTTTCCACGGGCATTGGGTCCAGCCACACGAGGGCACACCTTGAATTCGGACACTTCTTGAACGCCCAAATTCCGGGCGCACCGAACAAACGGTCCCTCAGACCTTCATAGAGGGGCTCCCCCTCCGCCCCGCACAAGAAGCAACTGGGGCAGGGGTGCGACCGAATCTCCTCTGCTCTTTTGAGCTCGCTAACTGCTGCCTGAATTGACGCCATAGAGTTTCTAGAGGTAATCGAGCGCCAGGATGCGCTCCTCGGGTGAAAGAACGAAAAACCAACCGGCGACACCAAACCCGAGAATCGCCACCAGAACGAACAATGCTCTTAGCAAAAGGGTGTGGGGAATCGCCGCCGACGCCAAGCTGAGTAACGCGACCACTGACACGCAGGCCACCCGGCCCGTGACCAAAGTCGTACCCGGAAAGGACCGCTTGGCCAGGACAAACAAGATGAGAGCATCCACGGCCATTCGAGCTGTCCAGGCAATGGCCGCGCCCTCGACGCCATAGATCGAGATCAGCCACCACAACGCCAGCAGATAGAAGGGCAACTCGATCAGGTGGAGCGTTGCCGTGAGGTCCGGCCTCCCCACGCCTTGCACGAGGGCGAAAGGTACGGCCGCCAGGCTGTTGAGAAAGACACCCACGGCCAGCCACTGGAGCACGCGGGAACTGTGCTGCGCGAAATCAGCTCCCAGCCAAAGCGTGAGTCCATTCTGGGCCAGGCCGACGGTCAGGAGAACGGCCGGGAACAGGATTAGGAAGACGTATTTGACGCAGCGACTGTAAAGGGCTGCGGTTCGGGCGCGGTCCTGAGAAAAACTTGCGGAGAAGGCCGGAAACATCACACCCACCAGGGCTCCGGGGATGATCATGAGCTTGGTAACAAGTTCATACGGCGTGGCATAGTAAGCGACAGCAGTCATGGAAACCATCGCCCCGATCAAGAAGCGGTCGAGTGTAACCATTAGCGGGCCTACAATGTTGCTGACCGTCATCCATCCGCCAAACCGCAGCAAGGGGCCCGCGGCGGCACCATGCCAGGCGATTCGCTCCCGTAATTCGGGCACGACCCGAAAGCAAAGCAGCAAGTGCACCGCCCAGCCGACAATCCGCCCCGCCACCAGCACGCCAACCACGGGGAACAAACTTTTGGAAAAAGGCAGCACTAGCAGCGGGCTGGCAAACGAATAAATGCCCAGCGGAATACGCAGGGCATTGATCAGCCCGAACTTCTGATGCGCTTCCAATAAGCCGCGCAGGCCCGCCGTGCTGATCACCACGGGAATCGAAAGTCCGAGCAAGTAGAAGGATTGCAGTGTCTCGCGCTGAAGCGCCGCGGGCACGTTGAGCGCGCGAT
>Ga0137418_10006498_pt1 | contig 10759 bp, 14 predicted proteins | sample CZODoug3_1_2_16f_FD_122242 | JGI IMG/M metagenome (GOLD analysis project Ga0137418, IMG submission 122242) | Vadose zone soil fungal communities from Angelo Coast Range Reserve, California, USA - CZODoug3_1_2_16fungal (Hybrid Assembly) | ecosystem: Environmental > Terrestrial > Soil > Vadose... | reverse complement strand
CCCCGGTGACCCCGTGTGGGTGCAGTGCCGCTACCGCGCGCGCGCGGTGCCCGGCACGGTGGTTGCATTCGCACACGCTCGCCTCGCGCTCCGCCTCGCGGAGCCGGTGAGGGCCATCACACCCGGACAGTCGGGCGTCCTCTATGATTCGGACGACCGTGTCCTCGGCGGTGGCCTCATCGCCTGAGGTAGGGTTCTTCGGCGGCTGAACCGAGTCGTAGCAGAACGGCAACACGCGCCCCCCGCCCGGCTCTGGCCAGGCGGGGGGTTTTGCCGTATTAGGTAAGGATGACCACACGACGCGGTTTTCTCCGCTCTCTCGTCGCCGCGAGCGCGGCGGTTCCCGCTTTGAGAAACGACGCCCTGGCGCGCATCGCCGGCGCAAACCGCGGGGCGCTCGGAAGGTCCCCCCAAGACGTCGCCCAGGACGAGGACTACTGGCAGACGATCCAGCAGGCGTTCGACATCGATCGCGCACTCATCAACCTCAACAACGGCGGCGTGGCGCCGAGCCCGCGCGTGGTACAGCAGGCGCTGCAGCACTACCTCACGGTGTCCAATCAAGCTCCGGCGATCACGATGTGGGGCTGGATCGAGCCGGAGATCGAGGCCGTGCGCCGGCGTCTCGCCGCGAATTTCGGCTGCGACCCCGAGGAGATGGCGATCACGCGCAACGCCAGCGAAGCGCTGGAGATCGTGCAACTCGGCCTGCCGCTCGAGCGGGGGGATGAAGTCCTGACGACGACGCAGGACTATCCCCGGATGATCACGACCTGGAAGCAGCGCGAGCGGCGCGACGGCATCGTGCTGAAGCAGATCCCCTTCCCCGTGCCGCCGCCGTCGCAGGACGACCTGGCCACTCGCATCGAGCAGGCGATCACGCCCCGCACCAAGGTCATCCACATCTGTCACATCACGAACCTGACGGGCCAGATCTTCCCTGTGAAGAAGATCTGCCAGATGGGTCGCGCGCGCGGCATCGAGGTCATCGTCGATGGAGCCCACGCCTATGCGCACTTCCCGTTCACGCGCGACGACCTGGACTGCGATTACTACGGCACGAGTCTGCACAAATGGCTCACCGCGCCGATCGGCACGGGCTTCCTGTACGTGCGCAAGGCGAAGATCGAGAAGATCTGGCCGATGATGGCCGCGCCCCCCGAGATGAACGCCAACATCCGGAAGTTCGAGGAGATCGGGACGCATCCGGCGGCGAACCACAACGCGATCGCGGAAGCCCTCACCTTCTACGAGGGCATCGGGGCGGCGCGCAAGGCGGCGCGGCTGCGGTTCCTGCGGGACCGCTGGGCCAAACGCCTGGAACGCGTGCCGGGCGTCAAGATTCTCACACCCTACGACCCGGCGCAGTCGTGCGGGTTGGCGTCCTTCACGCCCGGCCAGCTCGATGTGGGCAAGGTCGCGGGCTACCTCTACGAGAAGCACCGCATCATCGTCACCGCGATCGCGCATCCCGAGTTCAATTGTTTGCGCATCACGCCCAACGTGTACACGACCGTGGCCGACATCGACCGGTTCGCCGACGCCGTGGAAAACGTCATTCGCAACGGGATTCCCGCATGAAACCGACGATCGTAACGCTCCTCGTGCTGTCGCTCGCCGCCTGCGGCGGCGACAGCAAGGACAAGTCGGCCGTGAACCGCGACACGCTCACCGAGCGCCAGAAGGACAGCATTCTCGCCAAGTCCAAAATCCCGGGCGCGAGCAATGTCGGCCGTGCCATGCGGGCGGCCGACTCAACGAGCGCCGGCGCGCATCGCGTCGACTCGGTAGCCGCGGACACCACCGAGCGGTGAAGGCGTACGGCCTCGCCGCGGCGGTCCTCGCCGTCACCGCGTGCGGGCCCTCCGATCCGTGCTCCGGCGCGCAATTCCGGCGCCTGGAACGGTTCTCTCGACCCTACGCGGGCCGCTGGGTCGTCGCGCGTGGTGACACCCTGACGTTCCCCGATTCTCCACCCATGAGCGATCACTTTCGTCTCACCAGCGTCGTGCTCGACACGGCGACGATCGTGAGCAGGAAGGATTGCCTGTTTCGCGGACGCATCGTGTTCAGCGTCCCGCGGGCGGAGACGCTCGCCGTCACCTGGTTCGGCCAGCCGGAACAAGCGATCGTCAACGGCTGGCCCGCGGACCTCGGGCCCTTTGCCGGCCTGTCGCTGTCCTGGTGGGGGAGCGATTCGCTGCGCGGAGCGGTGCTCTTCGACTCGCGCCTTGGCGTGCATGTCCGGCCGGGGGTGACGGCACAATTCACGGCCGGCCGGTTATCTTCCGCTCCATGAAAGGTTTCTTCTTCCGACTCCTGATCACCGCGTTCGGACTCTGGGCCGCGGCCACGATCGTGCCCGGCGTCGTGATCACCGGCTGGCAGGCGCTGCTCGTATCCGCGCTCTTACTCGGCATCGTCAATGCCGTGATCCGCCCCGTCATCCTGATCCTCACGCTGCCACTCACCGTGCTGACGCTGGGACTCTTCATCCTGGTCGTGAACGGCATCTCCCTCGCGATCGTGGCCTGGCTCGTCCCCGGCTTCCAGCTCGCCGGCTTGTTCGCGGCGACCCTGGGGGCGTGCGTGGTGGGCATCACGAGCTGGTTCGCCTCGACGTTCGTGGGTGGTTCGGGCCGGATCGAGCGGATCCGCCGCGTCGAGGTCAGCGGCCGCCAGATCGAGTGAAGGCCGAAACGCCGGCGCTGCTGCTCCACCTCGAGGTCGTGGAGCGGAATCTCGCGCACATGGCAGACAGAGCTAGGCGTCTCGGCGTCTCTTTGCGGCCTCACATCAAGACGCACAAGTGCGTCGAGCTGGCTCGGCGCCAGCTCAGCCACGGCGCCACGGGGATCACGGTTTCGACGCTGTTCGAGGCTGCGGCCTTCGCCCGCGCGGGCTTCAAGGACCTCACGTGGGCCTTTCCGCTCGACCCGACCCACATCCCCCATGTGCGGCGCATCGCCGAGCAGGCGACGTTGCGCGTGGTCGTCGATGACTTGGCCACCGCGAAGGACCTGGCGGGGACGGGCCTGCACGTGTGGCTCAAGGTCGACTGCGGGTATCACCGCGCGGGCGTCGATCCCGCGTCGCAGTACGCGCTCGAAGTGGCCCGCGAGCTCGGCGCCGAGCGGGGCCTCACGTTCGACGGGATCTTGAGTCACTCGGGGCACGCCTACCACACGCGCAACAAGGCGGAGGCAGCCCGTGTGGCCGAGCAGGAGCGCCAGGTAATGGTCTGGTTCGCGGACCTCCTGCGAAAGGGTGGATTGCCGGTGCGAGGGATCAGCGTTGGTTCGACGCCCGCGATGGCGGCCGCGGAGAATCTGACGGGCGTCACGGAAGCCCGCCCCGGCAACTACATCTTTTACGACCGCACGATGGTGTTGATCGGGTGCTGCGCTCCTGACGACGTCGGCGTCACCGTACTCGCCAACGTCGTGTCGCACCAACCGGGCGCCTCACATTTCGTCGTCGACGCGGGCGCGTTGTCGCTCTCCAAGGATCTGGGACCCACGCATCTGGACCTCCCACCCGCGATGGGCGAGGTTCGCGGTCACCCGCATCTGACCTTCGCGTCGGTGTCGCAGGAGCACGGCATCATTCGCGCAGCGGCACCGGCGGCGATCGAGGGGAAGTTCAAGGTCGGCGAGCAGGTCGAGATCGTCCCCAATCACTCGTGTCTCACGATGGCGCACTTCGACGAGTACGTCGTGATGGAAGGCGGGACGGTTACGGATCGCTGGAAGATCGAGCGGGGCAGATGAGGACGATTCCCTGGCAGGCGTGGTTCGCCCTCTGCTGGGCCGTGATCGGGCCACCATTGCTGGTGTACGCGGCGCTGCGCGTCAGCCGCGGCAAGATCCCGCTGCACGCGGCCCTGATGGTCGCGGCCGCCCTGGTGACCGTCGGCGTCCTGATCTCATTCGGATTTGTGGCCGAGCCCAGCCCGCGGCGGCCGGCCCTGCGCGCCCTGCCCCTCTTCAAGATCCACCTGGCCTTCGCGTTCACCGCGCTGGCGGGGATCGCCTGGCAGCTCACGAGTCGCGGTGTGCCTCGGCTGCGCGCCCTGCACCGGCACACGGGCCCGTATATCGTTCTCATCTGGTGCCTCGCCCTGGTCACCGGGATTTACAATTTCATTTTCCTCTACGTCATGGGCGGCCCATGAAAGTCTTCCTCCGGCATTTCTTCATTGCGCTTCTGCCTCTCGTGTTCGGCGTTGGGGCGGGTTGGGGTTTCGCGTTCGCGCTCGCCTACACGCACAGCACCTGCGGGCGCCTGGTGGGTCCCGTGTTCGCGCCCAAGTGTCACTGGATCCAGCTGGAGTACCAGATCATGTGGATGATGGCAGGAACGGCGTTCGGCTGTGTCGTGGCGGCCACGTTGGGCGCCTGGCTGGAACTTCGCCGCCGCCGCGCCGTACAACCGGCGGACCCGAACCAAGGAGGACCATGATGAAACGGATGCTCCCCCTGGCATTGGTGCTGGGGCTCGCGAGCGGCCTCGCGGCCCAGGATACGACCGCAGCCGCCGCCGCACCCGCGGCGCAGAGCACCGCAACTGTCGAAGCCGTCCTGGCCCGGACCGTGATGGACCGGGCGCCGCAGGACACCGGCGTCGCGTTCCCGCCCGACGTCGGCACGCTGGTGTTGTGGATGCGCGTGACCGGCGGCGCGGGTCAGACGCTCAATCACGTCTGGTTCCACGGGGATGCTGAAGTCGGTAACATCCCCCTCTCGATTGGCGGATCGCCCTGGCGGAGCTGGAGCCGGAAAACGATTCCGGCCGACGCGACGGGGGCGTGGCATGTGGAGATTCGGGATGCAGCCGGAACGGTGCTGAAGAGAATAGACTTCACCGTCGGACAGTAGATGCGCAGTTAGTCGGTTAGCCGGTTGGTCGGTTAGACAAGGACGTCTAGCCGACTAACCGCCTAACCGGCTAAGTTTTTCCCCCCATGGATCTCGTCCCGCAGGTCGTCGCCAACCTCGAAGTCGAAGAAGGCCAAGCCGAAAAGGGCGTCGGCGCGATTCTGATGGCGCTGCGCATGGTCGTCGACAAGCCCACCTTTGAGAAGGTCAAGGCGGCCGTTCCGAACCACGAGAGCTACATGGGACGCGCGTTGATGAGCACCGCGCGCACCGGTGAGATGATCGGCGTCATGGGCCCCGCGGCGCTCATGGCCGGTCTCTCGGCCGCCGGCTTCAAGAAAGAAGACGTCCCGCGCCTCGGCCGCATCGTGACCGAGTTCCTGCGGCCGTCCCTCGGCAACGCCACGATCGACCGGTTCCTCGAAGGGGCACCCGCCCTCAAGGGTTAGGGCTCAAGCGCCCTCCAGGCCGCCAACGCAGCGGCCTTGTGCTCCGCACGCCAAGGACCCTCGACGCTCTCGCCGAGCGCCGTGACTCGTCTCCTCAGCCGCGCCCCAGTCAGCCACAACTCCTTCTCGACCATCACGCACACCGGCACGCGGCCCTTGCGAAGCCCCTCCTCTACTACGCGACCAAACAGCCGGCCCTCCTCGGCGTGCGCGCAGATGTGATCGTTCGGGATGCGCGCGGGATCGATGACGCTGCCCACGACGATGCCGGCAGCGCGCACCCGAAAACCCGCCGCGCGGCAATCTGCGAGCAGCCTGGCGACCGAACGGTGCGCGAATCGCTGTGGCGGCCCAGCCGGACTTGATGCGGAAGCCCAGGGCGGCGACGCTAATTCGACCGCGCCTCTCGATCGAACACGATCACCTTGCCGGAGAGCTGGCGCCGCGTTCCGCCATTCTCGCCTCCCGTTGGGACGAAGGTCAACGAGCCGATGCCGAGCAGGACGGCGTCGCCACCGAGCCGCGCCGCTTCTTTCAGGAGACGCTTCTGGTCGCTCTGCGCGCTCGTAGCGCCGGATCGCACGGTGACAAGCGCGATGACGGTGTACGGCTGCTGTGGCTCCTGCGCGATGAGCCGCACCGAGTCCGGTTGCGTCTGTGGGCGGATCGCCTGGTCAAGACGCAGAACATCAACTCTGGCGCAACCGATCGTACCGAGAACAACGGCGAGAGGAACTACGCGAGACAGGAACATGGGAGTCTCCATGCGGGGTCTGTTGATTAATACGCCGTGCCTCGACTCCTTGTTCAACTTGCCTCGCGCCACTTGGGGCGCAGCTTATCCCCTATCCGCGAGACGCGAGGCGAGGATCCTACATACCCTGAGTCAAGACGACTGGCCAGGCGGCGCGTACGACCGGCAGGAGTTACCGGAGCGGGTGCTCCAGTTCGGCACCGGCATGCTGCTGCGCGCGCTGTGCGCCGCCTCCGTCGACGCCGCGAACCGCGCGGGCGCCTTCAACGGGCGCATCGTGGTGGTGCAGAGCACGCCGCAGGGGAACGCCCGGGCCATCAACGCCCAAGACGGGTTATTCACGCTGGTGGAACGCGGCTTGCAGAACGGCGCTCCTGTCGAGCGCACCCGCCTCGTCGGATCGATCTCGCGCGCGCTCGTCGCCGACGATGAGTGGGACGCGGTGCGTGAGGTGGCGGCGCGGCCGGAGCTCCAGGTGATCGTGAGCAACGTGACCGAGTCCGGCTTCCGGCTGGAGTCGGGCTTCCCCGCTCGCTTGACGGACCTGCTGCGCACCCGGTTTGAGCGGCTGCCAGAGGGCCCACCCCTGTTCGTGATCCCCACCGAGTTGGTTCCCGACAATGGACCGCGGCTCGCCGCGATGGTGGATGACGTCGCGCAGCGCGCAGAAGCGAGCACGGACTTCCGGGCATGGCTCGCGGACCGCGTCCGGTTCTGCTCGTCGCTCGTAGATCGCATCACGACTGGTGCTCCTCCCACCGACCAACGCCCCGCCCTCGAGGCGACGCTGGGATACACGGATGCGCTCCTCACCGTTGCAGAGCCCTACTCTTTTTGGGCGATCGAGGCCGACCCGCAGGCGCTGCGGACGGTGTTTCCCATCGACGTTAGTCCCGAATCGGTTGTCTTCGCGCCCGACATCGGCTTCTACGAAGAGCGCAAGCTCCGCCTCCTGAACGCGACGCATACGATGCTGGCGCCGCTCGCGCTCCTGGCCGGCGCACGGACGGTGCGCGAGGCGGTCGAACACCCGCGGTTGGGCGCCTTCCAGCGGCGCGTGCTGTTCGACGAGATTGTCCCCGCGGTCGACATACCGCGCGAGGCGGCCGAGGCATTCGCGCGCTCGGTCTTGGAGCGCTTCCGGAACCCGTGGCTCGATCACGAGTGGCGCGTGATTCTGACCAATCAGGAGATCAAGATGCGGATTCGCGTCGTGCCGGTGATCGTCGCGCTCGCCAATCGAGGGGTGTCTGCACCCGAGGGCCTGGCGCTGGCGTGCGCGGCGCACCTCGCGTTCCTGCGACTCCCCGTCGAGGCGCTCGCGGAGGCGTCACGGCTCCCGGACTTCGTCGCAGCCACGACGCGCTGGATGGGCGTTCTCGAGCGCGAGGGTGTGGAGGCTGCGCTCCTGGTGCACCCGTGAACATGACGTTCCGCTGGTTCGGTCCCGCCGATCCGATCCCGCTGGCGCATATCCGGCAGATTCCCGGTGTCCGAGGTGTCGTCAGCGCACTGTACGACGTCCCGGTCGGCGCGCCCTGGCCCCGGGAGCAGCTCGAACGGTTGGGCGGGGCGATCGACGCCGCTGGACTCACGCTCGCGGTCGTCGAAAGCATCCCCGTCCACGAAGACATCAAGCTCGGCCGGCCCACGCGGGACCGGCTCATCGCGAACTTCTGCGAGAGCGTGAGCGCGATGGGCGAGCTCGGGATTCCGGTCCTGTGCTACAACTTCATGCCTGTATTCGACTGGATGCGCACCGACCTGGCGATGCCGCTGGCGGACGGCTCCACCGCGCTCGCCTACGACGACCGTGCCCTCAGCGCCGTGAACCTGGCGCGCGGCACCGGCGACCTGCCCGGGTGGGCCGCGGCCTATGGACCCGGCGAGCTGGACGCGCTCCTCGCCGCGTATCGCGACGTGGACGCCGAGCGGTTGTGGGACCACCTGGCCTACTTCCTCGAGCGCGTGGTGCCCGTCGCGGAGGCCGCCCATGTCCGGATGGCGATCCATCCCGACGATCCACCCTGGGCCATTTTCGGCCTGCCGCGGATCATTTGCCGGGGCCCTGACCTGGAGCGGCTGGTGAGGCTCGTGGACCGGCCCTCGAATGGCGTGACGTTCTGCACCGGATCGCTGGGCGCGCTGCCGGACAACGATCTCCCGGCGCTCGCCCGTCGGCTCGGCGAGATGGGGCGCATTCACTTCGCCCACTGCCGCAATGTGCGCATCACTGGCGAGCACCAGTTCCACGAGACGCCACATCCCTCCGCCTCCGGCGGTGTGGACCTGGGCGAGGTGCTGCGCGCGCTGCGCGACACGGGTTTCAGTGGTCCGATGCGTCCGGATCACGGCCGCATGATCTGGGGCGAGCGCGGCCGCCCCGGCTACGGGCTCTACGATCGCGCGCTCGGCGCGATGTACCTGCAAGGGTTGTGGGAGGGGCTATCGAATGAGCGCTGACGCGTCGCGCAGGTATCCCGCGGCAACGTCGGCATACTGCGCGAACGCCACCTCCGGCTCTTCGATCTCCGGGTGCCAGCGCTTCTCCCATTCGAAGCTGTAGAACCCGCGATACCCGATCTTCACCAGGGCCTCGATCTGTCGTTTCACCGGTACCTGACCCGTGCCCGTCAGCACGTAGCGGCGGTCGGTCCCGGCGGGCACCGAATCCTTGAGATGGGTGTGCCGGATGTACTTGCCGAGCTGCCGCACGGTGTCCTCCGGCTCCTCTTTGCCAGACACGAACGTGTGGTGCGCGTCCCAGACGAGCGCCACGTTCGGTGAGTCCGCCTTCTGGAGGAGCTCGAGCAGTGACGGCGAGTCGGTGAAGTCGCCGTGAGACTCGATGGCGACCGTGACATTCTTGCCGCGTGCGTAATCGCCCAGCGTCCGGAGTCCGCCGGCGATATGCTCCAGCATCTCCGCACGGGGCACGCCCTCCACGTAGTTGTTGCCGAAGACGCGCACGTACGGTGCGCCCAGCGCCTGGGCCAAGTCGATGAAGCGGCGCCCTTCGTCAAGCTGCGCGGCGTGTTTGACCGGGTCCATATCGTGCATCTGCGCCGACGCGCCCAGGCAGGAAACGGAGAGCCCGTGCGCCGCGAGCTGTCGTTGCACGTCGCTGATATGCTCGGGCGCTAGCTCGGGCACCTTGGTGAGATCCATGTTCGTCTGGATGCCGCGCAGCTCGACAGCCGCAAAGGTATGCGCGGCAGCGAAGTCGAGGATCTGCGGCCAGGTCCACTGCGGACATCCCAGCGTCGAGAACCCGAGCGGGAGGCGATCGGTGTCAGGGAGCCGCAGAGCGTACGTGGCCGCGAGCATTGCGGCGGAAGTCTGGAGGAACTCGCGGCGGCTCGTCATGGTCATGGCAGGATCGTTGCGACCACCGCGGTCGTCCACTCGCCATGGTTGTTCTTGTAGGTACCGCGCATCCACACCAGCGCGGTGCGCGGGTCGCTCCATTTGGGCACGATGGGCCGCAAGTTGTCCGCGTCGGAGTTGGCGGTCACCGGCTCCCATTTCCATGTGGCGCCGACGTCGCCCGTCGTGCCGCGGAACAGCTCGCGATGACGTTGGCCATCGGCCCGACTCACGAGCGGCGTGCCGGTGACGGGGTCCGCATCGGTCGAAATGTAAACGACATTCGGGTCCTTGGGATCGAGCGCCGCGAGACCTGTGTAGTCGTCCTCCCCCGGATAGAGCCGCGTGCCGGCGTAGGCGATCTCGTGCACGCGCCAGGTGGTGCCGTCCCAGCGACCGTAATCGAAGCGATGGTCCATGCCTCCCTGTCCTCGCGGCAGCCCGCGGCCGTCCTTCTGGACCGAGAACACGACGTAGGGCCGCTGCTGGGCATCCAGATCCAGATCGATCACCCAGGCCACGTTGTCGGGGTCGCCCTGAAACACCTTGGTCAAGTCCCAGGCATTGATGCGCACGTCGACCGTCGCACTCAGCGTATCGCGCCGCGTGCCGTCGGATTGGTAGACATTCCCGCTCCGCACGAAGCCGTGGTACACGCTGTTGTCGTAGTTGCGGGGGTGGTCTTCGGTCATCACGAAGTGGATCGTGCCCACACCATCGAAGGCGTACTTGAGATAGGGACTGTAGCCGTCGCGGCCATGCGCCAGCCGGCCCCCATACCGCCACGTGCGGCCGGTGTCGTCGGAGTACATGTAGTTGGGGTCGAGATCGACGCCGCGGAAGAAGTTCATGATGCGACCCGACGCGAACAGGAACAGGTTCGAGTAGGTGACATTGTTGCCGCGGAGCGGGCCGGCGGAATCTCCGGGCGTGTCGAACACGAGCGCGGGGCCCCACGCCAGGGGATTGTGCGGCTCGGAGAAGCGATAGTAGATGCGGCGCTCGACGCCGTGCTGCGTGTACATCGCCAGATAGCGCCCATCCGGCAGCGCCAGCAGCGCCGGGGCGTCGTGGTCGTCCTGCTGCAGGTGGCGATGCAGCACCGTGCGCTGCGTGGCGCCGCTGCCGAGGTCGTAGACAGCGATCTCCACGTTGCCCCAGTCGGAGGCCCCGTCGTTGCTATAGTCGCCGACGGATCGGACCGAGCCCACGATGAGTTTGCCCTCGTGAATGATCGCCCGCTCGTCCATGAACCACGACCAGGCGCCGTTGTCGTTCAACACGATCGGCGCCCCGGCCACGAAGTTCACCGG
>Ga0137418_10006497_pt1 | contig 10759 bp, 12 predicted proteins | sample CZODoug3_1_2_16f_FD_122242 | JGI IMG/M metagenome (GOLD analysis project Ga0137418, IMG submission 122242) | Vadose zone soil fungal communities from Angelo Coast Range Reserve, California, USA - CZODoug3_1_2_16fungal (Hybrid Assembly) | ecosystem: Environmental > Terrestrial > Soil > Vadose... | reverse complement strand
CGCCGCACATCAATGTCGCGCCCTCCTTGGGTCCCATCTCGATATAGCGGCGGACCTTCTCCAGATGATTCGCGCTGATCATGGGCCCGAGGATGGTCTTTTCGTCGAGCGGATCGCCGGCCGCAATGCGCCGCGCACGCTCGGTGAACTTCCCGACGAATTCGCCGTAAATGGATTTCTGCACCAGGATGCGCGAACCCGCGGTGCAGCGCTCGCCGTTGTTGGAGAAAATCATGAAAATCGCGGCATCGAGCGCACGGGATAAATCCGCATCCTCGAACACGACGAAGGGACTCTTGCCGCCCAATTCCATGGAGAATTTCTTGAGGCCCGACGCCCTCACGATGCGATTTCCCGTGGCCGTCGAGCCGGTGAAGGAAATCGCACGCACATCGGGATGCCGGCACAGGGGCTCGCCGGCCTCCGCGCCGAACCCGTGCACGATGTTGAGGACCCCTGAGGGAATTCCGGCTTCCAGCGCCAACTCGCCCAAGCGCGCCGCGGACAACGGCGACAGCTCGCTCATCTTGAGGACGGCGGTATTGCCGAACGCGAGTGCCGGCGCGACCTTCCAGGTCGCGGTCATGAACGGCACATTCCAGGGCGAGATCAGCGCACAAACGCCCACGGGGTGGAACAGCGTGTAATTGAGATGCGTCGCGGTGGGATAGGTATGACCGTCCACCCGCACGCACATTTCCGCGAAGTAGTGGAAATTGTCGGCTGAGCGCGGCACCAGCTGCCCGGCGGTCTGCGCGATCGGCTGGCCCGTGTCCCGCGTTTCCGTCCCGGCGATCTGCGGCACATGTTTCGCGATCAAGTCGCCGAGCTTGCGCAGCAGCGCCGCCCGCTCCGTCGCGGGCCTGCCGGCCCACGCCGGAAACGCTGCCTTGGCGGCTGCGACGGCCGCGTCGATTTCCCGTTCGCCGCCGCGCGCAACCTCGGCCAGGACTTCCTGGGTGGCGGGATTGACGGTCTCGAAGTAGTCCGTGCCCGAAACCGCCGCGCCATCGATCAGATGTTGGATCTGCATGCATCGCCCCTCAACGGCCGAATTCATCATCTGCCGCGATCGTGTTCACCAGTCTGCCGAGGCCGTCGATTTCGCAGGCAACGACGTCACCCGGCACCACGTTGACCACCCCCTCCGGCGTACCGGTGAGAATCACATCGCCCGGCGACAGCGTCATGAACGCGCTGAGATACTCGATGAGATAGGGAACGTCGAAAATCAGGTCGCGGGTATTGCCGGTCTGCGTCAAATTACCGTTGACGAAGGTTCGCAGTCCGAGGTTCGCCGGATCGGCGACATCGGCCGCGTCCACGAACCAGGGACCCAGGACCGTGCCGCCGTCGCGATTCTTGACGCGCAGGTTGGGGCGATACCAGTTCTCCAAGTAATCCCGGACGGCGTAGTCGTTGGCGATGCAATACCCCGCCACATGCCCCAGGGCTTGCGACCGTGCCACCTGCCTGGCGGGCCGCCCGATGACCACCGCCAGTTCGCACTCGTAATGCATGAATTTCACCCCCGACGGCCGGCGCGTCACTCCGCGGTGACCGAGCAAGGTGCCGGGACCTTTCAGAAATACCAAGGGTTCGTCCTGAGCCTTGAAAGCCAGCTCCTTGGCGTGGTCGGCGTAGTTGAGGCCGAGTGCGATCACCGTGCCGGGTTCGAACGGCGGCAGCCACACCACCGCATCTTCGGTGACGACGCGTCCATCGGCGAGCCGCACATCCTCATGACCCGGCCGGCCCTCGCGTGCGGGAGCCGCATCGTGGATGGCGCCGGCGTAGGCGACTCGTGCGCGCATCATGCGGCGTCATCCATGAATGGAATGCTGAGACGGCCCAAACCGTCGATGTCGACGGTCACCGTCTGGCCCGAGCGTACGCGCGGCGCAGGCGCGGCAGCTCCCATCGCGAGCACGTCTCCCGGCGCCAGCGTCATGAATTCGGTGATATCCGCGAGCAATCGTCCCGCCGGCCTGATCAAGTCGGCGGTACTCGCCGTCTGCGCCAAGGCGCCGTCGACGTAGGTGCGCAGAGTGAGCGCGTCGGGATTCGCCACGGCGGCGCGCGCGGTGACCGCAGGTCCCAGCGGACAATACCCATCCCGTGCCTTGAAGCGAATGGACGGACGGTAATAATCCGAATGCGGAACACTCACGTCGGCCACGATGAGATACCCCGCCACGCAATCCAAGGCGCGCGGCTCGGACACCCGGCATGCCGTGCGGCCGATGACCATTCCCAGGCAGGCGCCGACCTCGAGCTCGGGGGTGCCAGCCGGAATTCTCACGACGGTGCCCGATAGGCCCAAGGTATTGCGCGGCTTGATGTAGAGCACGGGAGCGACGGGCGGCGCGCCATGGGGCGGCCGGGCCGCCGCGTCGCCGAGCGCCGCCAGCGCCGAGCGATGATTCAACAAGACACCGTACACCGCTCCGCTCAATCGATAGGGCGGAACGTCGAAGGGCATCGAGAAACAGCCTGTGCCAGCCTGCATCTTCCCAACCATGTGATTCCAGCGATATTGTACTAGCCAGATTCACTAATATATTAGTAATATGATGCCGTGTAAATCGCCTTGGGTTTGGACTGCGCGCCTCCACGGGGACACGGCATGAATCCTGAAACGGGAAAAATAAGGCACCGGAATCTGCCGCTGCTGCTGTTGCAGGCTCGCGAGCACGTGATCGCCCGTTTCAGGCCCATTCTCAACGCGCATGGCATCACCGAGCAGCAATGGCGCATCGTGCGCGCCTTGATCGACACGGGACCGCTGGAGCCGCGCGAGATCGGCGAGCTGTGCCGCATTTCGAGTCCGAGCCTCGCCGGCGTGCTGTCGCGCATGGAGGAACTCGGCTACATCAAGCGCAAACGCCTCGATCACGATCAACGCCGGCTGCGCGTCTCGCTCACGCAGCGCAGCCGCGCCCTCAGCGCAAGCATGGCTCCGCAGATCGAAGCGACCTACCGCGACATCGAGGCGACGATCGGGGCGCAGTTTTCGGTGCGTTTCTACCGGGCATTGGACGAACTGATCGGCGCGCTGCCGGTGCAGGAACCGACTGCACCGGCGGGCGAGTAACCCTAAGGTACCGATGGGCATTCGATGGCGGAGGGGGTATCGGCCATGAACACTGGAACGACTTTCCTGAAGAACACCTGGTACGTCGCAGCGTGGTCTCACGAAATTGCCGCGCACGGCATGCTGGCGCGCACCATCACGCGTACGCCGCTGGTGTTCTGGCGCGACGGCGCAGGCACGGTGGTGGCGCTCGACGATCGCTGCTGCCACCGCGCGGCGCCCCTCTCGAAGGGGCGCCGCGAAGGCGACAATGTTCGCTGTATGTATCACGGCTTGCTGTTCGACAAAACCGGCAAGTGCATAGAGATTCCCTCGCAGGACTTCATCCCGCCGGCCGCCAAGGTGCGCGCCTACCCGGTGGTCGAACGATTCAAGTGGGTCTGGATCTGGATGGGCGATGCGGACAAGGCGGACCCTTCGCTGATCCCCGACACTCACTATCTCGACGATGAGGGTTGGCGCGGCACCCCGGGGTATCTACACTACGATGCCAATTACTTGTTGGTCACCGACAACTTGCTCGACTTTTCCCACTTGTCCTATGTGCACGAGACCACGCTGGGAGGCTCGGCCAAATACGCCGGCATTCGCCCCAAGGTGACGCGTAACGGGCGCAGCGTCCGGGTGGAGCGTTGGCTGCTCGATGACGAGCCCGCGCCGTTCCTGCGGAAATTGAAAACCTGGCCCGGCAACGTCGATCGCTGGAATATCTACGATGTAGTCCTCCCCGGTGTGTTGTTGATGGACTCGGGGAGCGCTCCGGCCGGCACGCGCGCGCCGCAGGGCAACCGTGTCGATGCGGCGCAATTTTTCGGTTGCCAGGCAGTCACCCCGGAAACGGAGAAGACCTCGCATTATTTCTTTCAGCAGTCGCACGGATTCGCGCTCGACGACCCGTCGGTCACCGAGAACCTGCGCCAAAGCGTCCTCGCGGGGTTCCAAGAAGACATGGATATCATCGTGGCGCAGCAGCGCATTCTCGATCTCGCCCCGGACGCGCCCATGCTGGCGATGCGCATGGACACCGCGCTCGCGAGTTTTCGCAGCATGGTGGAAAAGGCGATTGCCGAGGAGCGCGCCGAATCATGCGCATAGCGGCATTGCTCGTCGGAAGCCTCGCCGTAATCGTCGGCGGGATCGTCGGCGGAATCTTGGGTTCGGCAGAGCCCGCTCTGGCCGCGGCACCGGCGCCCGCCCCGGGCGCCGCTTCCGACTGGCGCGCGACCGTCCGCGATTTCGCGGCCAAGCACTTCAAGAATCCGGCCTGGGGATATTCGCATTCCGTCCGCGATTACGCGCTCGCGCGCGAATTGGCCGCCGCCGATCAGGTGAGTCTCGACGACGATGTGCTGTTCGCGGCCGCCTATCTGCACGACATGGCGGCCTTCAAGCCGTGGGAAAACGAAAAACTCGATCACTCGGACGTGGCCGCCGGCATCGTCGACACCGTCCTCAAGGGCACGGGCTTCCCCATGGCGAAGATTGACGCCGTCCGCGGGGCGATCCGCACCCACATGTACTATCGCGACCCGGTCGGTCCGGAAGCCCTGTACCTGCACGATGCGGATGCCCTCGATTGGCTGGGGGCGATCGGCGTGGCGCGAGTCATGGCACTCGTCGACCCGAATGGTGGAGATCCCGACGGCCCCAAGGCGGTCAAGATGCTCGAAGAGAATCTGAAAGATGTTCCGGCGCGGGTACTCTCCCCCGCCGGTCGGGCTCGGGTGGCGCCGCGCAAAGCTGAGTTGGAAGGATTTCTCAGGGATTTACGGCGCGAATCGGAGAATCTGCGAACGCTGTAGGCGCGAATCCCGGCGCAATTCGTTCAGCCGAGCATGTTTTGAAAAGGCCGCCGGGATTTCCAGCGATAGGTGCGGAAGTCGCGTTCATCGGTCGTGAGGATACGGCCGTGCCCCAAGGACTCTGCCAGAAGGACCAGCGACGCGTCCGCCAGGTCCATGGGTAAGTCCGCGTAATGCTTCATCAACGCCGGTACCTTACGACAGCTCTCCGGTGCGATGTCCCACAAAGCGATGTCTCCCTCCGCAATGTCCTGCATAAGCGCGATTGCCTGATCTACGTCCAACCATCGGGTGATCAGATGTACCGCCTCCGTCAAAACAGGCCATGTGGTGATCCATTTTTCCTTGATCTCTCCGGACACGGCCCTAGCTCTCTCATGCCACGCGTCATCTTTGTCCAGCAACGCGTAAAGAAATCCGGCATCGACGAGAATCATTCACTTACGTCCCGTACGCGTCGAGGGACCGAGGGAGTGCTTGGCCGCGGTACTTTCGCCGAAAAGCTCTTTGGCTTTCACGGAAACATCTGTCCTTCCGCTACCCCCCTTGCCGATAAAGCGGCTTAAGTTGGGTAGCTTGGACTGACTCGATGCGCTCACCATTTTGTAATAGTGCGCAACGCTCGCCTTGAGCACCTCCGAAACGCCGAGCCCGGTTGCTTCGGTCAAGAATTCCATCTGCCGCTCATATTCACCATCGAAACGCGCATTGACACGCATGACCGCACCGCTAACTCATCGGGATATTGGCAGGGATAGTATTATGTATGACAATGTATGTCAAGTGTCGCGATTAGTAAGCATCAAGGTATTCGGTGACCACAAACGAATCCTTATTCACACCTATCCTTTCGAGCAGCCCCCCACGGTTCGCACCATTCGCGCTATTTCAGCGCTTCCCGATGGATCGGATCGATCCAATACACCTCTTCCACCCGCTCCGCGGCGTCGATATTGAGGTTGACGACCACTGATTCATTGTCGCTGCGGACCAGCACGCATTCGAGCGGCGTGTCGCTCGAACGGTTGATCTCCTGGTGCGGCACATAGGGCGGCACGAAGATGAAATCGCCGGCATCCGCCTCGGCGACGAACTCGAGCCGTTCGCCCCAACGCATCCGCGCCACGCCGCGCACGACGTAGATGACGCTCTCGAGCGCGCCGTGGTGGTGTGCGCCGGTCTTGGCGTTCGGGTGAATGATGACCGTCCCGGCCCAGATCTTCTGCGAACCGCGGGCCGCATTCACGGCCGCGGCGCGCAGCATGCCGGGCGTCTGCGGCGTGTTGCTGTCCAGCCGGTCGCTTTTGATGACTTTGACGCCGTCGACGCGCCAGTCACGCTGGGAATTCGGCATGATGAGGTCCTCGAATACGGGCACACTAATCCAGTTCGGCCGATGCCCGCAAGAAGCGGCCCTTACAGTCACTCTTTGGCACGTAAACAAGGGGGCCGATTCGCGATACGCTCTCGGGGTAGGCTCGATACCGAGCGTCCAGCGCTCAGGATCAAAACAATAGGAAGAGTCATGGGCTACGTGGAAAGAAATCTTTTGCCGAACGAGCAAATTACCTATCGGGCAACGCTCCACTGGATCATCTATACCCTCCCGGCTTTCGTATTCCTGATCGCAATTCTCGTGGCACTGGGCGGTGGCGGCTGGATTGCCGGTAGTGCTATAGGCATCATCGGCCTTGTTCTCTTTCTCCCGCCTTGGATTAAGTCAAATAGTTCCGAATTTGCCATCACCAATAAGCGCGTCTTGATCAAGGTAGGGCTCATCCGCCGCCACTCCCTGGAATTGCTATTGCAAAAAGTCGAAGGAATCGGCGTGGATCAGAGTGTCCTCGGTCGAATCCTCGGATACGGAACAATTACCGTATCGGGAGTCGGCGGCACCAAGGAGGCATTCCCGATGATCTCGAGTCCCCTGGAATTTCGGCGCCAGGTCCAAGCCAGCCTCGCTTCGTAACAACTGCCTCTTGCTTTTCGGCCGTCCCCAATCCCGGGGGATAAGCCTGTGCACAACCTGAGACCTGTCACCCAAACGCCACGGACTTTCAGCCGTTTGCACTCATCTGCTTAATTTTTGACCACTCGCGGCCCCGGGGTGCAAACTGATGACTGATCGGCGCAAGAAGCCGCGGGGTAATGGAACTCACGAGGGCTGCGGCGGCGCAGCCTAGCCCGCGAGCGCCTTGATCAGCACATCCCAGTAGGTCAATCCGTTGTAGAACTCGTTTACGCGGATTCGCTCGTTGAGGCCGTGCGCGAACTGTTCGCTGTCCATGATGAAGACACCGCCCACCCCGTAGGTGGGAATCCCCGCATTGCGGAACACGGCGCCGTCGGTTGCATACGCAGCTTGAGTCGGCACCACCGGCGCCCCGGGATCCGATGCCTGAACAGCCTTGGCTACCGCGCTCATGACGTCAGCGCGCATCGGCGAGGCACTCGACACGAGCGCCTCGTAGCCCTGCCGCACGTCGACCTTCGGCCCCACCAGCCCCTGCAATGTCTTTTGCACGTCCGCCGCACTCGTGCCCGGAAAGATCCGGCAGTTGACGGTGGCGGTCGCCGACTGCGGCAGCGCATTCTCCGCGTGCCCTCCGTTAAGCATGGTGGCGACGCACGTAGTCCGGAGCCGGCCGATGAAGGCCGGCGTCTTCGCGATCTCGCCCGCCGCCGCCGCGTTGCCCGGGTCGGCTGCAAAACGCGCCATGGCTTCGCCGAGGGGTCCCTTGGTCACGACACTCGCCGCCTTGAAATCGCCCAGCGTCCACTCATTCCACATCACCGGAAATTCGTAACGCTGCACCGCCTTCAGCGCGTCGGCGAGTTCGTAGATCGCGTTGTCGGGACGCGGCTCGGAACTATGGCCGCCGGGATTGTGCGTGGTCAGGAGATATTCAGCCGAGCTCTTTTCGGCGCCTTGCACATAGAAAATGAGCGGTTTGGCCGTGCCCTCGCTGAGCACACCGCCGCCGCCGTCGCCGTTGAGAGCGAATTCCGCGTCGACCAGGTCCCGATGCGTGGTCACGAGATCGCTTGCCGTTGCCTGCGCGGTTTCCTCATCACCGCTGAATGCGATGATGAGATCGCGAGTGGGGACGAAGCCTTCCGCTTTGAGCCGCAGGAAGGTCGCGGTCAGCAGCGCCACTTCCTGTTTGACGTCCGATGTGCCGCGGCCGAAGAAGAAGCCGTTCTCCTCGATGAGACGGTAAGGATCTCGCTGCCAGTCGCTGCGTTTCGCGGTGACCACGTCCATGTGGGCCAAGAAGGCGATCGGCCGTCCCCCTCTACCATTGCCCCGGTAGCGTACGACCAATGATGCGGTCTCGCCCAGCGGCAGGATATGGACGTCGGCGGCAGGGAAGCCGCCGGTCTCGAGAGTTTCCGCGAGATACTTCGCGACCAGGGGGACATTCGCCTTCCCGATCGAGCTTTCGATGCCGACGATGTGGGCAAAAATCTCTCGCGCCTGCGCGCGCACCGCCTCCGGCGCCGCGGTGGGAGTGGCAGTGGGAGTACCGGAGGCCGGAGATCCGACGACGGCCAGACTCGCGGCAAGTGCCCCGGCACACAAGCAAACGCCCAAACGTCGCAATCCCATCATTTTAAGCACTCCCCGTAGCGATTTTTCTACGATAGCTGCGAGAATAACCGAACCAATGAACCCCAGCGTTCGAATTCCCATTTGGACCATCGCCGCCCCGGTGTTTGCGGGAGCCGTACTCATCGCCGCCGGATTCGGATTGGGCGGAATTATCGTCGCCTTCGTCTCGCTGGGTCTTGCCGCGAGCGTCTTCGCCGCAGTCCATCATGCCGAAGTGATCGCCCAACGGGTGGGCGAACCCTATGGCACCCTGGTATTGGCGCTTGCGGTTACGCTGATCGAGGTTGCGCTCATCGTGTCGTTGATGGCCGCGGGTGGGGAGGAAGCGGCCGGCTTGGCGCGCGACACGGTATTCGCGGCCGTAATGATCATTCTGAACGGCATCATCGGCCTGTGTCTGCTCGTGGGCGGCGCCGCGCACCGCGAACAGACTTTCAGCCTCGACGGGGTCAGTGCGGCGCTGGTTGCATTGGCGACCATCGTGATCATGACGCTGGTGTTTCCCAACTACACTGTTACCACTCCCGGGCCGTACTATTCGTCCAGTCAACTCATCCTCATTGCCATCGTGACGCTCGTGATCTACGGCGCATTCATCTTCACGCAAACCATTGGTCACCGGCAGTACTTTCTGCAGGATGACGAGGCCGAGGAGTCGACGCAGCATGCGGCGCAGCCGAGCAATGCGGCAACGGCCTCGAGCGCAGCCCTCTTGCTGACGTGCCTGGTCGCGGTGGTGCTGCTGGCGAAGAAGCTGGCCCCCAGCCTCGAGGCGGCGGTGTTGAAGATGGGAGCCCCGGAAGCGCTGGTCGGAGTGATCATCGCCGGCATCGTGCTGCTTCCGGAAGGGCTGGCCGCGCTTCGGGCGGCGCGCTCGAATCATCTGCAGACCAGTCTCAACCTTGCCCTGGGGTCGGCGCTTGCCAGCATCGGACTGACCATTCCCGCCGTCAGTTTCGTGTCGCTCTATACGAATTCCCGCCTGCGCTTAGGGATCGACGCCAAATCTTCGGTGCTGCTCCTGCTCTCGCTGTTCGTGGCGGTGCTGGTGCTGCGAACCGGGCGCACGATCATCCTCCACGGCGTCGTGCTGCTGACCATTTTTGTCGTTTACCTGTTCACCATCATCGTGCCATAGGCCGCCATCACCGCGCCGCGGCTCACCCTCATAGCGTAGTAGGCCGGGCTTGGGCGTGCATCAGCTGCGCGCGGCAACCTCATCGATATGCCTGAGCAGATCCGCAGGATCTTCATAGACGCGGAAGGCGCCGGCGCGTGCCAGTTCCTCTTCCCCGTAGCCGCCGGACAACAACCCCACGCCGAGCCCACGCGCGCGCTGCGCAGCGATCATGTCCCAGATGCTGTCGCCGAGCACCAGCGAGTCGCGAATATCGACGCCCAGGCGGTCGGCCGCCGTGAGAAACAAATCGGGATCGGGCTTGGCGTATTTGACCTGATCGCGCGTGACCACCGGCACCTTCGCCGGATCGACTCCGAGCGCGGCGAGATTGTGCCCGGCGGTCTCCATGCGCCCGCTGGTCGCGATTGCCCAGGGCGTGCCTTGCGAGGTCAGATATTCAAGCAACTCGCGTGCACCCGGCAGCGGCTGCACGCTGGCCGATAGCTCGCGGTAGGCCTCGGCATGACGCACGCGAAGCCGTTCCAGACGCTCCGGCGTATTGTCGAACCCGGTCTCGCGCAACAGGATGTTGGTGAACAAACCGCCGCTCATGCCGATCTTCCGATGAATGCGCCACACCGACAGCGGAATACCTTCCTGATCCAGCGAAGACTTCCATGCCAACACGTGCTGATAGACGCTGTCGATCAGGGTGCCGTCGAGGTCGAATAGAAAGGCTGTCTTGTTACGCATTCGCTGTCACCATTATGCATCATATGGCCGCGCCGTGCGCCGTCACTCCCTCGACCTGACTATGCCTGTCGAGCGACCAGCAAGCGTGAACGGCGTCGCACAATGACTGTGAGCGAGATCGCACGGCCAATGTGAACGGCATCGCACAACCAATATATCTCATCGGCAAATCCGGCTGCGAGCAATAACGTTCTAGACCCTCCTCCTCCCCAAGCTTGTTTAATCGCGTCGCCCACTCGGTCGTTCATCGAGAGAACGGACGAGTCATGAATAGGGAGCCACGCTGCTGAGCCGTAGCGCGGCCGCCCGAAAGAAAAGGATTCGTGTACCAGCCCTCGGCGATTGCGCCGACGTAGAGGAGAGTGTCCGTGAAGATA
>Ga0137418_10006496_pt1 | contig 10760 bp, 12 predicted proteins | sample CZODoug3_1_2_16f_FD_122242 | JGI IMG/M metagenome (GOLD analysis project Ga0137418, IMG submission 122242) | Vadose zone soil fungal communities from Angelo Coast Range Reserve, California, USA - CZODoug3_1_2_16fungal (Hybrid Assembly) | ecosystem: Environmental > Terrestrial > Soil > Vadose... | reverse complement strand
GAACTGGGTGGGTTGTACGTTATCGGCACCGAGCGCCACGAATCTCGTCGTATCGATCGCCAGTTGCGCGGTCGTTGTTCGCGTCAAGGTGACCCAGGTCTGACCAAGTTCTTCCTTTCTTTGGAAGACGATCTGATGCGTTTATTCCTGCAGGGTAATCTTGCGTCGCGCTTGATGGAAGGCTCGATGAAGGAAGGCGAAGAGCTCGAGCATCCCTGGCTGAATCGTTCGATCGAAAGCGCGCAGAAGAAAGTCGAACAACAGAATTACGCGATTCGCAAACGGCTGCTCCAGTACGACGACGTGTTGAACAAGCAACGCGAAGTGATTTACGGTATTCGCAACGCGGCGATTCACGCGGATCGTCCCAAGGACATTATTTTCGAACAGGTCGAAGAAGAAATCGTGAATCGACTCGCGGCCGCTGGTTTCGGCGAGAAAGGGGGCACCTCCCCGGCGGCGGTCGAGAGCTTCGTCGGTTGGATGAACACGCATTTTCCGATCTCACTCAAACTCGAGGACCTCAAGGGCAACGATCCAGAAGCACTCGCCAAAGCGATCGTCGCGCGGATCCACGAATCCTACGCGATCAAGGAATCGGTGGAAATTCCCGAGGCCCTCGGCGCATTGGAACGCTATGTGGTCATCAACGCGATCGACCACCATTGGCAGGAGCATCTCACGGAGATGGAAGAGTTGCGGCGTTCGATCGGACTCCGCGGCTACGGGCAAAAGGATCCACTCACCGAATACAAGGCCGAGGCTTACAAATATTTCGAGGAGCTCATGAATAATGTGCGCCTCCAGATTTGCACCGGGCTTTTCCGCAGTGCCTCGAACTTACAGTCGTTCGAGAACATGCTCTCACTGCTTTCGCGCACGGCGAAAACGCAAGGACCCGAGAACGAGACGGCACCGCCGCCTCCTCAGCCGAAGCCGTTGACGCGGCCGCCGACCGCGCAGATTACGACGACGATCACGACGAGTGGTCCGACGTCTTCCCCGATGGAGGCGCCGAGTCAGGAGCCTAAGGAAATCAAGCTCCCGACAGTAACGATTCGGCGCGAGCTACCCAAAGTGGGCCGCAACGATCCATGCCCGTGTGGCTCCGGACACCGCTTTCAAGAGGTGCTGCCTGGCATCGGGCGCGTTTGACGGTAGCCTCCGAGACTACTTTTTTCCGCCAGTAGACATGACCAGGGTGGCAGGGCTGCCACCCAGTGAACCATGACCTGCCTGCAGGCACCGGCTTCGATCACTCTCTAATCCAGCTTCGGAGTCCAAGGCACCCCACACCTGATTCGCCGCAGGCAATTTGAACATAGGGAACAAGGTAACCCGACACGACAGTTCCGAAAGTAACCTGGTCACCGGTCGGACAGCGGCGGGCGCGTGCCCTCCACAATTGTGCAAACAATTGCTCCCGGCGCCGATGTCCTGCTGCAAAACTCGTTCTATCGTCCGTGCGGACTTTGGCACCGCCCTTGCATCCTTGACTGGTTGAGGTGCACCTTGTTTGGGGCCCTCAGGCCCAACTCTCTGGTCGTGGTGAGGCGTTCAGCCGCCCCCTCGCGGAACCCGAGGCCCTCCAGAGGCCGGTGCCCTCTGTGCTCGATTTCTCCTCCGACCTTGGAGACCCTATGAAGACCGCCTGCTTTATCTTCTGCGTGCTGTGCGTCTCGACCGCGCTTGGACAGAACGTCGCTGGGACCAACGTCCTGAGTGCTCAACCGGTGCCGCTTGCATTTAGCAGTCGCCCGGAGCACGCATCCGCAAAATCACTTGCCCAGGAGGAGAGCATTCTCGGCACCTTTTGTAATGTTTCGGCTCACGGGGAGCGGCCACTGTGGGAATTCGCTTCCAAGACCATTGAAGTGCCTCTGGGCGACGTCGCCCGCAAATTGAGAAAAGAGCACACCGTCGCCAAGAAATCCAACGCGGTTTTCGAAAATCAGTAGTTCCACCCTGGCGGAAAGGCCCGCTCACTGCTGACGATCCGCTGGAACTGGAGCCCTATTCGGCCGCGACTTCTTGACTAGCGGCTCGAAGCTCACTTCCCGGCCAGCGCGGCAGCCACCAGCCTATGGGCTTCGTTCTCGGTCAAGGCCCGATTTCTCGAAATCACCTCCTTCGAGGTGGCCTTACTCTTGATCCCTACGTATACCGCGTCATACGCGGTGTCACCCACATTCTCAACCGTATGCTTAAACGGAGCAAACCAACGGGCCTCTCCCGGCTTTGCAAAAACCTCGGTGACTTTTCCTTTTTCATCGGTAAATTTCAAATGTCCCGCGGTAATGACCACCACCACGCCTCCGGGATGCTCATGGAGTGTCGACTTGTCGTGCGGGCCATAGTGCACCGACACAACCTGCACCCGGTCGTTCTCAAAATCCAGCTTGTAGTGTTTCGGCTCAACCTTCGTCGGATCCTGACCGCGAGCCAAATGACTCAGTCCAACCAAAACGGCCAGCCCAAGCACCAAGACCCCAAGCCCCCTCTTGTAGATCATGCGCGCTCCACGTCTTTCTCTGAGGATTGACGAACCCGCGCCACGCTACTATTCGCCCCGTAGCCTGTCAATTAATCACTCGGATCACAGGCGTGGAGAGGACGCGGTTGGCTGGCCCCTCCGGGCGAAAACCCTGGCCTCCGCGCCAAACAGCATTCCTTGCTTTCCTGTTCACACCGCTGGCTTTTACAATCGCGACGTGCCTCGCAAAGCAAAGCCCACCACCCGGATTCCTCGGGCCTTCTGGATCGCGGCCGCTCTCTGTTTTGTCGCTCTTCTTTTCGCGATCCTGTTTAGCGTCTACTATTCCGGCGGGCGGGTAGGCTTCCAGTAACCAGTCTCCCCGCAAGCACCCGAGTCCCGGCGCGTGCGGCCTCAAGAACCCGGGTATAATTTTGTCGTGTCAGCCTGGTACCGAGTCACTCTCTCCGACGAAGAAGTGATTGCGCGCAAGCACATGGAGCTCCAGCAGGGATTCGAGACCGTGTTCCTGGCGAATCGCTGGCCCAATGACGCCGCCATGTTTTCGAGCGTCGACACACTTGCTCACCACTTCTATTTTTCGCCCGCTGCCGTTCGCATGGCCAAAGGCTTGCTCAAACACTACGCGGCCGCCGAATGCACGCCTCCTTCCGCCTCGGACCTGGTACTGCTGGTCGGCACACCCAGCTGGAAACAGGCTCTCTTCCCTGCCGACTTCTAGTTCTATTCGCGATTCAACGCACCGATTGCCCATATCGCGACCACCACACCGAGCGATAGCACGCCGGTGCCTGGAACTCTCATCCCCACACCTGTCTGGATCAAACGGAGTGTGCTGATACCGCCGCTCGGCCAGACACGCCCGCCCACCGCAAAATATCCCGCGAATAATAGAGCAGGCAGAGCACACAGACCCACTGAACGCTTCCCAGTCCTCGGAACACCCGTGGGTATGGCTTGATGAAATCGCACAGCAGGCGCAGCATCATGTAACTGGCCATGAAGAACTTGAAGGCGTCCCCTGCGTGGAATCTCCGCCTTTGACCAACTGCACTTGCGTTTGGCCTGGTGACCACCCGCAAGATCCAATAAAGAACCGGAATCAGTGACAGCAGAAACACGATTTCGTAGATCTGTGTCGGGTGCCGGCGCACTCCATCGCCGAAGTCGACACCCCAAGGGAGCGCGGTCGCGACCCCATACGTATTGTCAGTGAGCCCGGTCAGAAAACATCCCACCCGCCCAATCGCAATCCCAAGCGTGAGAGGGATCGCATACAAGTCACCAGTCGATTGCGTAAGTCCGAGGTAGCACTTCATCAACTCGACCGCAATCAGCCCAAGCACCAGGGCTCCGACTATAGTCTTCCCGCCCATCAAGTACGCGGGATCATGCAGGTTTAGCAGAGTGAGATGCGGATCTTCCAACCAGAAAAGAACCTTGGAGCCCAAGACCGCGCCGCCTACCGCCGCGGCCACCACCGCCCATCTCAGTGAAGTGGGGATCGAATCGCCAAACCGGCGCCGAAGCCTCAGATAGCTTTGAAACCCAACCAAGTAGGCTACGGTTTCAAACAGGGTGTGGGGATGAATCCGCAGGGCCCCAGAAGGTCAGAACGTAAGGGAAACCGGCGGCCAGATGGAGTGCGGAAAGAATGAGGCATTATGAAGAAATGCCAGCGCGACGGGAACGGGAATGCGCTCCGCCGGTCCCGCGCGATACGCCCTCATTTGATCATTTGGCCGAGGGCACCTGGAATGTCACGCCGCGATCCGAATTTGCACTCTTGGTTGCCGCCACATCCAGATCGGCCAGCGGAACCTTCTTCGAATCCTGCTCAGTGTAGATCCAGAGCGTTTGCCCGACAATCGCGTAGTTCACGGCCTCAGTTTTATGGCCATCCCGGAACACCAACACCGTCTTGGTGACCTTCTCGTCGACCTCCGGCGCGGGGGTCGGCGTCTCCTCTCCTGCGCTGATCGGAGCAGAAGCCCTGGCACCCTTCTTCGCGGTCTTTGCCGGTGGCCTGGTTGCCGCTCTCTCCACTGGCACCCGTTCGTTCTCCAGTTCCTCAACCACTGAATTCAGATATGTCACTTGGCGCTTTAGTCGGTCCACGTCGTTCCGTAAGCGCTGTATCTCAGCGATCAGATCCGCGTCCTCGGTGCCCGTCGGCGGCGCAACGGTCACGCCCCCCTGGCCCGGGGTGACGGGCGCGTCCTGAGAATCCTGCCCGAATGCCAAAGCGGCCATCCCCACAACCGCAGCCACGAAAAAGAGTCGCCCAAGCTGTTTCATTCCGCCCATGGTAACCGTCCGTTTTGGCCTTTGTCAGGCATCTGCCCCGAAATCCCTCTTGGGACTCTATTTCTACAGAATCTGCAGGTCAAGGCGGAATGGCCCATCCGGGTAACGGGCGCCCCGCGCCATTCTGGAAGCCCACATTGGCCCATTTCAAGGAAGCAGTGTGACTTCTGCCTTGGCATAATCGATTTTGTTCAAGTGATTACGCAAGAACGCCGGCAACCTTATCCTGGTTCGTCCCAGGATCATTGGAAGCACGACCAGCGCCATACTCGAGACCAAGGAACCGCGCATCCTTCCGGTCGAGTTCGAGGGCCCTTTTCGAGACACGATTCCCGTCTGGGGATTTTTCATCGATGACGTCCTGTACTTTGGCACGGCCAGCTCGTCGCGGAAGGGTCGTAACCTTGCGCACAATCGCGCCGTATCGATCCACCTGGAATCCGGCGACGACGTGGTTATCCTCGAAGGCAATGCTATCGAAGTCAAAGAATCGGACGAGCCTACCCTTACCAAGCTCGACAGCGCCTCCAAGCAGAAATACAGGATGCCATTGACCACGATCCCGGGCAAGACCGTCATCTATGCCGTGCAGCCGCTCTTTGTACTCGCTTGGACGGAACAGAATTTCCCGAACAATGCTACACGGTGGGAATTCGAGCAGAAACAATCAGCCTGAGGGACGTGGCAGATCTGGGACATCGGTAGTCTCGCGACGCGAACGGTCAGAGTCTGCTGCTGATACAACCGGACAGCCTGATGGACGGGGCAACAATCCCCTTGGTTGGGGCCACTCGAGCGACAGCAAGACGGCGCGGATCTAGGTCTGCGTCTCCTTGATCGCCTTCCGCACACGAGCGATCTGATCGTCCATGGTCTGGTCGTTAAGGTGGGCGGAAGCGTTGGCAATGAGGTTGGCGGCGATCATCTGAGCTTCGGTCAGGGACAATTTGAGTTTGCGAGTGCTGAGCGCTTTTGATTCGTAGTTCCGCACAGCTTCTACCAGCAGACCGGCAGCATAGCTGACGGCTTCGGCACTGACACCTTCCTGGATTTGCTCGAGGCTCATGCTGCCGTACGGCACGGGGGAGATTTTGTCCTGGCGATCTGGTCTCATGGGGAGGGCCTCAATTTTCCTGCCGTCATGTAACACGACGTGCTCTGTCTGGGCGGTTGACTATATACCCGCAGCATGTGGGTGGACAGCGAGTTTCTTCCCACACGATCCGCGGCGCGTTTTCAGCGACTGTGACCATCGTCACACACTGTACCTGGCCCCCAATACCAAGATGGGTCGACTCGGCCCAAACTTGTGCCACGCCGTTTCTTACACCGTTCACCCACACCATCGGCGGCCCGAGTCCGCTTTTCCTGCCTGGCCAAATACCCAGGGGCAGGAGTAGCAAATCCCCGAAACCATCGGAGTCCAGTCTGGCCGTGATCCTATCAAAATTCTGATGGTGGATGACGATGAAGGCGTGTTGTTCGAACCCGAGCCCTTGCTGGAGGCGAGGGATACGCGACGGCTGCCGCGCGGAGCGGTCGCGAAAGGGGTGGCTTGATCAAAAGCCACCCCTTCGAAAACGGTCCGGGGCGGTGAATCTCCTACTTAGCTTTTTCCGCAGCGCCAATCAGCATTCTCATGAGATCGGCGGCCAGGGCGGATGCGTCCGCGCCGTCAAGATTGATCAGAACCACCACCCCGGCACGTTGCTGGGGGGCAAGCATGATAAAGGTGCTCGTTCCCTGCTGACCGCCACCGTGCCCGACATCGGCGAACCCGGCCGTAGTGCCGGCGCCCAGGAATTTTGTAACTGGAATCGAGGAAATCCGCGTTGACGATATTGCCCGATTTTGACTTGGAATAGAAACGGGTGCGGTGCGGGATAAGTGGCTGTGATGGGCTTCGAGACCGACGCAAGCCGGAACAGCGTCTGCGAGGTCACCGGGACGTTGTTCTCGAGGTCGGCGAAGCCGAAGCCTTTTGACCAGACATGCTGGCCGCTCAAGACCATCGCGACGGACAATCCCGGGATGCCGCTAGCGGACATGAACCTTGAAATCGCGCCCTCTAGCCGCGTTCGAGTCGCGGGAGGGAGTTCCGGTTGCTGTGCCGTCGCAAGGGTGGAAACAAGAGCCACCACCAGAACCGATAGCGTTCTGCGTCGAGAGATCGGCGTTTGACGAACTTCATTTGAGGTCATGAATTCACCTTGTGGCTACAGCGCGCTCATCCGCGAGAAGCGCAAAAACGGTGGAAGTCCTCCACCACGGCCGCGGAAGGATTTTAGTCGAGTTCTCCGGGCCAACCATGTGGAGGCGTTATCGATGAAATCTGCTGAGCGCTACCCGAGTTGCACAGCGAGCATCGAGATCGAGCCACCGTCCACACCTTCGACGGGGAAGGTCATGCCCTGTTTTTCGGCACCCGCCCCGATGACATAAAGCAGCGGTAGGTAGTGGTCCGGCGTAGGGATGGAAAGCAGCGCCTCCCGACCCATGGTTTCGTAGTGGATCAGTGGGCGGTGATCGCCCGACTGCAAGAGCCCGCGGACTTGCTCTTCAAAGCGGCTCGCCCACGCAAAGGGATCGACGGCGTGCTGTCCCCAGGCGTAGGTGTGGAGGTTATGGACGAGGTTGCCGCTACCCACAATGAGGATACCTTCTTCGCGCAGAGGCGCGAGCCGCTGGCCCATGTCGTAGTGGAAGCTGGCGGGGCGGGTTTCGTCGATGCTGAGTTGCACGATGGGAATGTCCGCTTTGGGATAGACGTGGCAGAGCACAGACCAGGTACCGTGATCGAGTCCCCAGCGCTCTTCGAGGTCAACAGGGAGGGGCGTAAGTAGTTTCTGGATGCGGCGCGCGAGTTCGGGATCACCCGGCGCAGGATACAGAACGTCGTAGAGTTCGCGTGGAAAACCACCGAAATCGTGAATGGTGCGCGGGGCCGTGTTGATCGTGACGGCGGCACCGGGAACGTACCAGTGCGCCGAGACACAGAGAATGGCTTTGGGGCGCGGAAGGGTATTGCCGATTTCCGACCAGCGCTCCGTGTACCGATTGCGAAGCAGCGCGTTCATGGGATTTCCGTGTCCGAAGAAAATAGCTGGCATGACGGCCATCGCTAGCCTCGCGTCGCTGGTTGCCTGACTGTGTTCTATTGTATGGCTGAAGTTGTGGGTGCGGCAGTCACGGCCTGCGGCTGGAGTTTGAGGGAGATTTTATACGTTTTGTTAGCTGTGACCTCGACGATCTCACCACGCTCCAGATAGGGTTTCAGAATCACCGGGTCTTGCCATTCAAGCTCCCAGCCTTTCTCGATGGCGATGGCGATATAGCGCCCCGGAAGCACTTCGTACAGGCTGAAGGTGCCGTCACTGTCGCTCTGATCGCGACGAAACAGTGTGACATCATTTTCAAAGTGCTCAGGAACGAGCAGGACCATGCTTTCGGAAGCCGGTTTGTCGTCCCGCAGAACGGTGCCATTCACTCGTGCCAGCCCTTCGGACATGGTCACGTCAAGTTGAACGACTCCGCCGCGAGGCAATGAAACGGTGTGCCCGATAACGCGGGCGCCATTGGCGGAGATGCTTTGCACGATGAACCTGGGAACATTGAATACTGCGACGCTGTAGTCGCTCTGGGCGGTAACGGTCGTCTGGACGTCGAATTCTCCCTTGCCGCTGACCTGGGCACCAAAGGTTTCTCCGGACTGGCGATTGGAGAAACGGACAAACGCTCCGGCAGGCAACGGGGTGTTGCCTTGCAGACGCACGACGCCCTTGACGCTCACGGTGCCGACACTATTTTCGGCGGCGTCGATCTCGGTGTCGCTCGCCACGTCGACTTCCTTGTTCAGGCTGATCCACTCCTTGCCCGTGAAGTTGCGAATGCTCAGTGTGAAATGGCCGGGTGGAATACCCGTAAGAGCGATGACACCCGAGTTGATCTGCTGGCTACGCGCTTGAACCTGGATTGGAGTGTCCAAAAGGCGCTGTTCCACGAACGCCGTCAGGGGACGGGTGGGGTCGGAACTGGCGTTGCGAATGCGGAGGTGAAGCGCCGGAACAGCCCGAAGATTCACGTCGGCGGTGGCACGTTCTCCGGGATGAAGTTGGATGGGCGCGGCGTTTTCGGAGTCGGTGACGTTCGGATAGTAGGTGGTCGGGTAGGTGACGTCGAGGGGCGCAGGCGCTTGGGAGTCCAGTCGTTCCGATGAGTCCAGGGCTACGTGTGAGTTGGACTGTCCGTCCGGGGAGAATGACACTGCCTCCTGCGGACTAGCCTGAGGATCCTGCGCGTACCAGGGTTGAGCCGAGACTGCGACCAGATAGGTCCCAGGACCCAAATGGCCGAAATGATAGCGGCCCTGTTCGTCCAAGGGGCCACGCGCCTGAAGATGAAATCCATTGGCGCCGGTCCCGGTGGTGCGTGTGAAAAGGATGGCTTCGCCGGCGCGGACCAGTTCGTTCTCCTCGTCGAACACAGTGCCTGAAATCGAGCCATCCGGAGTAAGGGGGAAGGTCAAGTCTTCCGAGATGAGGCCAGGACCTACCGCGACGGCGGTGGAGTACTGATCATGCTGCTGATAGGCTTGGGCGACGAATCCCTGGCGGTGCGCCGCGAGACTGTACTTGTCGGGCGAGACATGGTCGAAGGCAAAGCGACCATCGGCTGCGGTGAGAACCTGCATCGTCTCATCGCGACGCTGGGTAGAGGTGATGATGACCTCTGCACCAGCCACGGGTTGCCCATCCACAAGGTTGACGATGGTACCGCTGATGCGGAAGTTCTGGATTGGCTTCGGAACGCTCGCGGTCTGCGCTGAAACCAGATGCGCGCTTAGCAAAACAAGAACCCAGAGGATGAGGCGACGACGCGGCCGGGCGCTCATTCTTCACTTCCCCGCCTGGATAAGTTCGACGCTGGCGCTGGCCTGCTCATTCGGTGAGAGAGTGAGGCGAACAGCTCTTGAGAGATAGGACGCGAGCACTTCCGGGTTTCGGAATTCCAGACCCTCGACGGTATCGAACGCGAAGAGTCGGTAATCCCCCGGAGCCAGCGAATCAAATTGAAACTGTCCTGCGGGGCTGCTTGGCGTGAGCTTCGCCTGGTTCAGCGATCCCTGCTCCGGAATGAGAACGACGGCGCCGGCCGCAGCCTGATTGTCGGAATGCACACTCCCGGAAAGACGCGCACCATCGTCGCGCAGAACCACCTCCAGCGGATCAGGACGCCGGCCAGGAGCGAAGACGAGGTCTTCCCGCAAAACGTCGGTCTGGCCACACCTCGCCGATTGCACGTACCAGGGCGAATTCGGCGAGAGTTCGACCGAATACCTTCCCGGAGTAATGTTTCGGACTGCAAGGATGGAGTTCTGTTCGTCAGCCTGGAATTCCGGTAACTCCAGTCGTGTCTCGGTGGAAATTAGACGGACCCGGGCAAGAGCATGTTGCTGGACGCTGATGGCCGCCGAATTTAGGTCTTGCTCCGGCCCCTTGCCCTCGACAACTTGGTTGGCGCCGGTTTGCTCCGGTGGGGCAGACGTTGCGGCATGCCGTGCTTCGACCGTGATCGGAAGGCGAATGGGCACGCCAACGGCAAGTGTGACACCGGCGATGTCAGAATTGACCACCAGTGGCAGATCGGCTGCCAGAATTGCACCGTTCTGGTCGGGCGTACGAATCATCAGGACATACGGGCCGGCCGGAACCTTGGCCTCGAACTTTCCAGTCTGTGCGTCGAACCTTATGGGAGAGGTCACGGGCCCACCGGACTTGGTGGTGAATTGCGGGGCAGTCCCCATCCCAGACGCCAACCCGACCACAGCACCAGAAACTTTGAAGAGCGGCTCAGGCTTTAGCGCAAAGTCGGCCAGAGCCTGCTGTCCGGGTGAAATAGCAATCGGAGTCGCTGATTCAAGCTCCGAGACGCCCGGGTAGAACATCGCTCCGATCGCCTC
>Ga0137418_10006495_pt1 | contig 10761 bp, 10 predicted proteins | sample CZODoug3_1_2_16f_FD_122242 | JGI IMG/M metagenome (GOLD analysis project Ga0137418, IMG submission 122242) | Vadose zone soil fungal communities from Angelo Coast Range Reserve, California, USA - CZODoug3_1_2_16fungal (Hybrid Assembly) | ecosystem: Environmental > Terrestrial > Soil > Vadose... | reverse complement strand
AACGCACCCGATCCTCAGCCAGGTCGCTGACATCCAGTCAACGACAGTGCCCGGAGAGTTAGATCGGCAGAATGGACTGTGGATGATCATCGCCTCGGCCAATGTGGGGAACAGTGACTTTGCACGAGCCGCAAAGGAGATTGATCGGGCAATTGCGAAGGCGGGCCAAGCGCCGCGGGGTGTTACGACCCAAGTACGCGGCCAGGTAAGCGCACTAAAGCAGATCTTTGCCGAGTTGGCCATCGGTCTGGCTCTGGCGGTGGTAGTTATTCTGCTCCTGCTCACGGCGAACTTTCAGTCGTTGCGCCTCGCGCTGATTGTCATTTCCAGCGCTCCGGCGGTACTTGTCGGGGCCATCCTGATGCTATTACTCACCGGCACGACACTGAACCTGGAAAGTTTCATGGGCACCATCATGGCGATGGGTGTCGCCGTGGCAAACGCGATTCTGCTGGTGACCTTCGCGGAGCAAAATCGCCGGAATGGCGCCGACCCCGTTTCCGCCGCACGCGCGGCCGCAGCGGAACGCTTGCGGCCCGTGCTGATGACGAGCCTAGCAATGATTGCGGGAATGATTCCAATGGCGCTTGCGATTGGCCGAGGCAGTGAAGAAACAGCGCCTCTGGGTCGCGCCGTCATTGGCGGCCTGTTCGCCGCCACACTTGCAACGCTATTCCTGCTACCGACGGTGTTTGGCGTCTTGCAAAAAGACGCTTCCCTCACATCGCCGTCCCTCGATCCTGAAGACCCGCACAGTCGTTTTGCCCAGAAGTTGGAGATCGCATGAAAACCGCAATGGTTGGCCTGTCACTTTCGCTGTTGATCTTTGGCTGCAACGGCAGTCCGAAGGCCGCGGACGGCAAACAGACGCAAACGGATGCGCAGACAGTGGAAGTTGTCCCGGTTGCGTCGCAGAAACTCGCAACGGTGTTTACATTGCCGGCGCAACTCGTACCTTTCGAGACGGTGGACATCTATCCAAGAGTAACCGGCTTCATGGACATGATTCGGGTGGATCGCGGGTCTCGCGTGCACAAAGGTGAACTCATTATCCGCCTTTCGGCCCCCGAACTCGTGGCGCAGCGTGCGCAGGCAGAATCCGCGGTACGCGGAGCGGAATCACAATCGACCACCGCTCAGGCCAAGCTCGCGTCAGACCAAGGCACATACCAGCATTTGGCTGCAGCCGCCCAGACGCCGGGAGTGGTCGCAGAAAACGACGTAATGGTGGCCAGCCAAACCGTTTCCGCGGATCAAGGGCTGGTGCAGTCCGCAGAGCACAATGCTGCGGCTGCGCGGGACGCGCTGCGCAGCGTAGCGCAACTTGAATCATATCTGAACATCTACGCGCCGTTTGACGGGGTCGTGACCACAAGAAATCTGCATCCTGGAGCATTGGTCGGGCCAGCGTCCGGCCCATCTGGAACCATGCCCATTGTGCAGATTGTAGATACGAGTCACTTGCGCTTAGTCGTGCCGGTTCCAGAAGCATATGTAGGAGAAATGAAAGTAGGGCAGCAGGTGGCGTTCACGGTTCCCGCCCGTCCGGGCGAGACGTTCCATGCGCCGATCGCGCGTATTTCGCATGACGTAGAGCTGAATACGCGTACGATGCCCGTGGAGCTGGATGTCCATAGCACCTATGGCCGCTTGTCACCCGGCAGTTTCAGTAGTGTGCAATGGCCGGTCCATCGCGCGATTGCAACCATGTTTGTGCCGGTCTCCTCCGTGACGAACGATCAACAACGCACCTTCGTCGAGCGCGTGCGCAATGGTAAGGCGGAATGGGTGGATGTGGTCACCGGTCTGAGTGTGAACGGAAATATAGAGGTCTTCGGTGATCTCAAGCCCGGAGACGAGGTCATCCGCAACGCGACAGACGCGATTCGTCCCGGACAGCAGGTAAAAACTGGGTCGCCGCATTCTTAGCGTGCCGCAATGACGGTCTTTAAGGATGGTGAACTTTGAAAGCGAAATGCTCCGAGTTGCTGGGCCCATGTGCTCTATCGCACGAGCCAGCTTGGCACTGAGTAGTCTTCAAGACGAGTCGGGCCGTGAAGGAGATTTGCGGTGAGGTGGATAACGCGCAGTAACGTTAAGGTCGACAGGGTAGCCTGCCCCTGGCTCATTCGGCGCTTTGTTGACCCCGAGGCCGAATTTCTCTTTGTGCCCGAAGATCAGCTTCTTGAGGCGGCTCGCCGCGAAGACGCGATACCTTTCGACGCGACTCGATTTCCTGAGGTAAAGCTGAACCACCGGGGAGAGCGCTGTACGTTCGAGGCAATTCTAGAGGATTACAAACTCGTAGACCCGGCGCTTCACCGTCTGGCGCTGATCGTCCGTGGAGCGGATGTCAAAGGACAGGAGCATGTCTGCTCCGAAAGCCTTGGATTGCGGGCCATCGCCCAAGGTTTCGCGCTATCCGGGATAAGTGACGAGGAGCGCCTGGCGCGGGAGTTTCCGCTCTACGACGCACTGTACGAATTCGTTCGCCACCAGCCGAACTGAACGTTGCTGTTGACAATACAAGGAGAGGTTCATATGGACCGTTTTGTGGAGAAGGGCAGGATCGTTGTCTTCCTTTGTTTCTGTTTGATGCTGTTCAGTATCTCTGCTCGGGCGCAGGAGGTGCCGGCCGACTATCAAGAAGTGCTGAAGTCCCTCGATCGCAAAGGCGATTTCAAAGCGGGTGTATTGAAGGTGAATATCCCGCGCAATGATTTGAAGGTCACGATGCAAGGCTTTCCCACGCCGACACCTTTCGGATTCGGGGGTTGGGTTTCTTTAACAAAGGGCACGGACGGATCGGACGTGATGATGGGCGATTTAGTGCTGCTACAAGATGAAGTCAACCCCGTTATGTCGGCCCTTCTCGACAATGGGATCGAAGTTACGGCCCTCCACAACCATTTCTTCTGGGAAGAGCCTCATGTGTACTTCATGCATGTTCATGGGATGGGAAAAGCGGTGGATCTTGCCAAGCGCGTAAAACCCGGATTGGATTTGATCGGCCATGTGCCGGCGGCAGCCGCCGTTCCAGCAAACACTGGTGCGGGCACGGCTTTGGACACCGCCAAGATTGCTAAGATCGTCGGACACGAAGGCGAACAATCGGGCGAGGTCTACAAAATCACCGTCGGACGCGACGACTTGAAGATGAAAGAGCACGGCGCGGCGATCAACGCCCGCATGGGCCTGAATACCTGGGCGGCTTTTGTCGGCACTCAGGAAAACGCGGCGGTCGCCGGGGACGTCGCAATGCTCGAAGCCGAAGTAACCCCTGTTTTGAAGGCGCTTCGCAAAAACGGCATAGACGTAGTTGCGATTCATCACCATATGACCGGGGACCGGCCGTTGGTGATCTTCCTCCATTACTGGGGCAGAGGCCCGGCAGACAAGCTAGCCACCAGTTTCAAAGCGGCTCTCGACGAGCTCGGCAAGGGCGATGCGTCACAGGCGATGGCACATTAGGAACTGCATCTTCTCGAGAGAGCGGCGGAGGAGTTACATGCGAAGGCAAGCCATTCTTCTGGTGACCAGAGTATTTGTACTGTCCGGAGCTCTTGGACTTGCCGCCAGGCCTGCCATCCCCACGCTGAAAAAGTTGACGGAGTTCGATTTGCCGGGACCACCCGGAAAGCGGTTCGACTATCTCACCATCACCCCTGACGATCACTACTTGCTCTCGGCTCATTTGGCAGCCGGGCAGATGTACGTCATCGATCTACGAAGCAACAAAATCGTGGCCACGGTGACCGACACTCCAGGTGCGGAAGGCGTTGAGTACGTCCCCGAATTGAAGAAGGCATACACATCGAACGCGTACGACAACACCATTGGCGTAGTGGACCTTCGCCAGATGAAAGTGATCAAGAAGATTCCAACGGAAGCCAAGCCGGACGGCAGCGCCTACGCCGCGCCATTTCATAAACTCTACGTTTCCGATGAACGAGGGAAAGCCGAGGCGATCGTGGATGTCCGCACCGACACTCTGGTCAAAACTCTTCATTTCGACAGTGAGACGGGAATGCCGCAATACGATCCCGTTGCGAAGAAGGTGTACGTGAATTTGCAGGATCAGAATATTTTCGCTGTCATCGATCCTGCGAGCGATGAGGTCGTCGGGCGGTATCCCGTGGGACGATGTAAAGAAAACCATGGGATGACTCTCGACCCGGAGCATCACCGCGCCTTCCTTTCCTGTGAGGGAAACGAACTGATGACCGTGTTCGATCTAGACAAGAACCGGCCCATCGCATTTCTGCCGATGGCCGGAGGCCCTGACGTCATCAAATTCGATCCCGGCCTGAGACGAATCTATGTCGCCTGTTCGAGTGGAGCGATCTCCGTCTTCCAAATGGATGATCCAGACCACTACCGGAAGCTCGAAGACTTTCCCGTTCAAAAGAAGGTCCACAGTCTCGCCGTCGACCCGGAAACCCACCGGGTGTATGCGCCCGAACAGGAAGCAGACGGCAAGCCGGTTGCGCGAATGAGTGTTTACGAAGCTGTTCTCCGGTGAATGGAGAGTCTATTCGCGCGTGTCGTCAAGAGTTTCCCGGCCCATATTTCAAGAGAGAGAGGTGCTGGGTATGATGCTGAAAAGTTCATGGGCTAGAAGCATCGTTGCGCTTGTGCTTGCTTTGGGTATTGGCTCGATAGTAAGGACAGCGCGGGCAAATCAAGCAAAGACAACTAACCGCGAGGCTGTAACGGTAACCGGCTGCTTGCAAAAGGGCGATGAAGCGGGCGAGTATTCGATTACATCCGAAGACGGCAAGCGCTACGGGCTTCGCAGCAAAGCGGTCGATCTCTCAAAGCATCTCGGGCACAAAGTTACGGTGGCGGGCACGAAGATGCGTGAAGAGAATGAGGAAAAGGAAGAGAAACAATCCGGAGGAGGCGAGTACGCCGATCTCCGGGTTACCAATCTGAAGATGATCAGCCAAAGCTGTCAGTAGTGTATTGAGGGGCTGAAACGGCCGGGCCCATTCGGCCCCTTTCTCGACGGAGGGACGCAATCGCTCCAATCGAACTAACAGGGGGCTGCCTCGCAAGAGTTGCTTCAGCCGCCCTGTTGCTGTTTGTCCCTGCTTGTGTCGAAGCCCATTCGTTATGGACAGACCCCAAAACTTCGGAAGAAGCTATCCAGAACGCACAGGCTACTCCCGTGGAGCGTGCTCCAAAGCTGGATGGAACGCTGGATGACCCACTCTGGCAATCCGCCACACCGATGACCGATTTTCGGCAGCGCGAACCGCACGAGGGCCAACCGGCCACGGAAAAAACCGAAGTTCGCATTCTATACACGCGTCATGCCGTCTATTTTGGAATTCATTGCTACGACTCGGAGCCGTCTCGAATCATTGCCACGGAATTGCGCCGCGATGTCAGCCAGGATCTAGACGATCACTTCGAAATTCTGATCGATGCCAACCATAATCGACGTGGCGGGTACGTATTTGAGGTCAATCCGCTGGGCACGCAGGTAGACGGCCTGATCGTCGAAGAACAGGGTAGCGGTTTTGGCACGGATTTTGATCCGGGATGGGATGGCGTTTGGTCGTCCGACGCGCACATCGCGGCCGATGGATGGTTCGCAACCATAGAAATTCCCTTCACGACCTTGAACTTCACCCATTCCATGGATGTTCTCTGGGGCGTGAATTTCAAGCGTTTCCTTCGCAGAAAGAATGAAGAAGATTTGTGGCGCGCCTTCCGGCGAACCTTTGGCATCACCAAGGTATCCGAGGCTGGCGACTTGCGGGGCATTAAAGATATTGGGAGCGGAAGACTCTTCATCGTAAAGCCGTACGCGCTCGCGAGGTATGACAAGCAAAGCGGACAAGACCCCAAATTCCCCCTCACCGGTGGAGTCGATGTCAAATACGGGCTGAGCTCGAACCTGCTCTTGAATGTGACGGGGAATACTGACTTCGCCGATACCGAGGTGGATTTGCAGCCCTTCAACTTCACCCCGTTTAAGATTTTCATTCCCGAGAAGCGCCAGTTTTTCCTGGAGAATGCCGGCGTCTTTAATTTCTCGCTTGGCGATCAAGACCAGTTGTTTTTCAGCCGTCAAATCGGCATCGACCCGATCACCGGCAACCAGGTTCCGATCAATGGCGGAGGAAAACTGACCGGAACGTTAGGCCGGTTGGAACTCGGCATCATGGATGTAGACACGCGTTCGAGCGGTCCCAATCCCTATTCGAACTTCGCTATTGTTCGCTTGAAAGAGTCACTGTGGCCCGGTTCGTATGTGGGTGTCATGGGCATCGACAAACGGTCCGGAAACGTTCTGGACCTGTTCAATCAAACGGGCGGCGCCGACACCCGTCTGGTTTTTTTCAAAGACTGGTTCGTGGATGCCCACATGGCGGGCACGAGGTCCCCAGGGAATCCTAGCGGAGCGAGCGATGTGGGGGCTTCGTTGGCCTACCGTTCCAACTGGCTCGAGGGTTTGGTCGAACGGAGAAAGACTGGGTCAAACTTTAACCCGGAAGTGGGCTTCGTCGAAAGAACGGATTCTGACGAAACATACGGGGACCTAACGTTCAAGGTCCGACCGAGCATTGAGGGCGTTCGCGAATTGCAATTCGAGGCGTTTATGCTGCACGCGCCGGACACGCATGGCGACTTTTCCACGCAGGAATGGCAAGGCACGTTCCGCGCGGAGTTCAACAATGGCGCGTACACCGATAACGATATCGCGGACGTATTTACGCAGCGCATTACAACGCCCTTTCACATTTACAAGAACGTGTTCATTCCGAACGGCCTATACCACTTCGCCCGCCATCAGTTGACCTACGGCTCGGGCCAGGATCGCCGCTTCACCTACAATTTGTTCGAGCGCTTCGGCGGGTATTACGGCGGCACACTGAATGAATTTCGCGTCCGAGGGAATTATCGCCCAACCGCGAAATTTTCGATCGCGGCTTCCACCACGTGGGACCGTTTCCGATTGCCGCTGCGCAACGGAAATTTCTCTGTCGTGCTGGCAAGCTTGCAGACAAACTATTCCTTCAATCGCTTCCTGACCTTCACCAGCATCCTGCAGATGGACACGTCCAACACGCAAGCCGCCAGCGCCAACCTTCGCCTGCGGTACAACTACCGGCCCGACAGCGATCTCTACATCATCTACAACGTGGGAACGCAGTTCGCCAGCATCGCTCCGGCAAATCCTCCGCAAGTGCGCGAGACGCGCTTCGCGGTCAAATGGACGTATTCGTTCGCTCCGTAGAAGTACTCGCTTCCATCGACTATTAGTGCGAAGTGTCGCTGCGACACATCGGAGTCCGGTTTTATGGTGACTGCGGTTTACCTAGATCAACGTTGGTGGTCTAGCGTTCTTTCCAAGTCGGAAATAATTCGAACAACAGGACCATCCCAATAGTCTGAACTCGGATCGTCCTTCCAGTGGGCCTGTGATCGGTACAGAATCGCTTCGTCCCAATAGAATCCGTTCCGCACACAACAATTTGGTTTCGCCTGCGGCGGTTTCCTTGCCACAATCTCATTCAACTTGCCTGCCACGACGTGGTTCAGATCATAAAACTGCTTCACACTACTGTCCGGTATTCGCCCGAGCGTGCTGCTGCTTGGTGAACTCCAATCCGTAGGCAGGATCGGTTCCCAAACAATCAGCACACGAATCCGCTCGTTGTGCCGAACCAGGAGTTGCTGGACTGCGGAGGCCCCCCGCAGACAAGTTGCTCATGTCGGTGAGAGGAGCAACACGAGCCGGGGAACGTTCGTGTCTGCATCGAAAGGGTTCTCGAACTCGTTGAAATTTGCATTCGACAGCGTGACAAGTTGTTCTTGGCCTCGCGGGACCGAGGAAGGACCCCACAGATACAACGCGGCCACGAGTAGCAACAAAGCGATCACGCCAATAATTGCCGCTCGCTTCTTCATCGCCAAAACCGATCCGCAATTACATCAGCGATTTGCTGCGGGAACAAAATCATCCCAACCACCACAAGCAACGCAGTCCAAAGCAACACGTTGCCCACCCACCTACCCCGGACGGCACATTGTTTTGCGCGATGTTGTTGCCAAAATCCGAATCCTATTAAGCCATCGAAAGACCCAACAGCCAAGGACGGAGCGTTGTAAAAAAGCGCTCGCAAGCCCCATTCCAAGGGCACCAGCAAATCCAACCGGAAGGCAACAGCTTATCGTTGCGACGGCTGCCATGATCGCGGTCAATGACGCAGATGTGCCTGTCCCTTGTTTCACGTTCTGTCTCCACTCCGGACTTCGAGCACTGCACGATGGATCAGTTCTGGTGGTGGAAGGCCAACTTGCTTGGAGCCGGGATACAAACGACAACTCAGCGCGAAGTTTGGCGTCCTTTGCATTTGGGCCGCAACATCTTGCCCATTGATCCGGATCGTCGGAGAACCAGTAAACTTGAGTTCGCCAGCCATGTGCTCATCCCTAACAAGCACTTCTTGAATCTCGGCAATCACGCCTTCTGCGGCCAGAACATCCTTGACGAGCTTTACTGCTGCCGGATGAGACGGGCATTCCGCCACATACAACCCTTCAACTTTCATTTTTCGGTTCCTCGATATTCGCGTAGTCGGCGAGGGCGACCGCATTGATCTTCACGCCGCATCCTTGTGCCCAAACGTCAAGACTGGACAGCGAGCCTTCTTGCGCCGTGTGCGTTTGAGTTGAGAATTACATTTCCGCACTGCTGTCCTTAGTTCGCTTTCCAATTTTACGAGTGCGGCACGCTTCGAATGTATGTCTTTCAGTTTTCGGTCAAGCCTCTTGCGAACTTCGGAGCACGCCCGAAGATCGTTAGTCCTAAGAGACAAGTCCTGCGGAAATCGAAATCACCTCAAACCGTTCAATACTCGCGTCGGCATAGACCGGATATGCCTTCTTGGCCGCCAGGGCCGTCGCTCCACCCTGAATGTACCCAGTAAGTTTCTGCAAGTCCTTCACAGGAACCAGGTGAATTTTGCGGTCACCGGACGCAGCCGCTACCGCCTTCAGGTCCAACTCCGTATCGCCCGGAATCACGGCCATGCAGATTCCGTGCCGATCGCCCTGCGCCACCAGCGTCTTGAAAAGTTGCCCAGCTGGCAGCCCGATCTTGGCCGCGACCGCCTCGGCAGCAAGATCCTCCGGGTCCACTTCATACTCGCGCAGCTCGTACTGGATTCCTGTCTGATTCAACAGCCGAGCCGCGTTCGTCTTCTGTGTCACTGCACCCTACGCCGGTCTTGGAATCCAAACTACAAGGGGACGCTTCCGCCCGTCCCGGGCTCGCTAACAAAACACGCCGCCAACGCTGCGCTCGCCATCAGCATCAAACCAGCCAGCAAGTCCCCGCGAATCCTCCGCTCACCTTTTCGCACAACAAGCGCTGGATTCTCTCATTTGAGCTGTCAGAGGCATATCATAGACATGTCACTATGCCGTGCCACGCCGCATCAGCGAGGTGCACTATGAATTCTCTCGTATCGGCAAACCATCTGCCACGCCTGCGGGCAATAGCCGTCTTCAGCATCGCAATGACATTCTCGCTGACCAGCGCCAGCACCAGCGCCGCGCAGCAACAGCAACAGCAACAAGAGCAATCCGCCGCGCCCGCTCACGACATGGCGCACACGCACCACAATCACGGCGGCTTCATGCAAGAAGGCATGCACCACGCCGTCGCAAAAGGCGTCAAGCTTGAGCAGCAAGTTGACCCCGCCACCCACACCATCACCCTTCGCGAAGGTCCGCTCGCTCTACCCGCCAATACGGATCACATGAAGATGCCTCAGCCCCCCGACGTCTTCTGGAGCATTTCGCTCGACGCGTTTCTCCGCGCCTACACTCCGCGCCTCGTCGACGCCAACGGCAACTCCGTCCCCGGCACTGTCCTTCATCACACCGCCTTCTGGAACACCAATCGCTCCGATTTCCTCTGCCCTAATAAGGAAGAGCACATTTTCGGCGCCGGCAGCGAACTTACCGACTGGATGGAACTCCCCGGGTACGCTTATCGCGTGCAAAAGGGAGACAAAATCCGCATCGAGACCATGGTCCACAATCCCACCACCACCGCGTATGACAACGTCTATCTCGAAGTAAAAATTCCCTACGCCGACCCGACCGCCACCGTTAAGAGTGTTTATCCCACATGGATGGACGTTCAGTCCTGCGGCAACTCCGGCTACGACCTCCACGCCGGCAAAAACGAAAACACCGGCACGGTCACCGTGAAATACAACGGCATCCTTCTCGGCGTCGGCGGCCACATGCACGATTACGCCAGGCAAATCACGCTCGAAGACACCACCCGCAAAGAAACCGTCGCAACCCTCAAAGCCAATGTCGACGAAAAGGGCCAGCTCCTCAGCATGCCCGTAGTCACCTTTTTCGATCGCGGCGGCTACAAATTCGCTTCCGGTGACCAGCTCCGCATCACCGCCACCTACGACAACACCACCGGCAAGCCTCTGCCCGCCGGCGCCATGGGCATCGTGGTTGGCTACTTCCTCCCGGCCGACGACACCGCCATGTCTGCCCTGCGCCGCAAACCCAAACCCGCTACCCACCAGGTAGCCGCCTCCGCACACGAATAGTCTTTCAACCCTCGACTCCGCTCTCAATCCAAGTGTTCCCCTCCGTATACCCAGTTCCCACTCTCACTCATCTATTCGCAAAGAATTCACCGAAGGAGAAATCCATGCAGCCTCGCATCGATTACCGCAAGTACGCTCAAGAGCCTCTCAAGCACCTGCTCGC